>Ga0335078_10007800_pt1 | contig 15890 bp, 9 predicted proteins | sample Lox_Sample_32_FD_206711 | JGI IMG/M metagenome (GOLD analysis project Ga0335078, IMG submission 206711) | Soil microbial communities from Loxahatchee National Wildlife Refuge, Florida, United States - Lox_Sample_3.2 | ecosystem: Environmental > Terrestrial > Soil > Wetlands | place: USA: Florida...
TCGCTCGGGGGACGCCAGCGCATCGTCGTGATCACCGACGGAGCTCTGGCGCACGAGGAGCCCATGGTCGTCTCGGGCATCCCGGCGGAGATCGTCACTGTCGGTGACGACGAGGACAACGCGGGCATCGTCCGGATCGACGTGCGCTCGGGCGTGGACGCGACGAGCCACCGCGAGCAGGTCCAGGTCTTCGCCATGCTCCAGAGCTGGAGCGCCCGCCCCCGCGACGCCTATGTCACGCTGACGCTCGAGGGCCGCACCGATCTGCTGGCGTCGAGACGCCTGATGTTGCCGGCCGACGCCAAGGTGCCGGTCGTCCTGACCTTCGAGCCGCGCGCCGAGGATCAGGGCGCAGGCCTCGTCGTCCAGCTGTCGCCCGGCGATGCGGAGCCGGTCGACGACGTCGCGTACGGTCGCGTCCCCGCTTCGCTGCGCATGCCCGTCGTGGTCGCGTCCGAGAAGCCGTATTCCTGGACGACCCGGGCCGTCGAGGCCGACCCGAGCGTCGACCTGCAGCGCCTGAGCGCCGCCCAGCTGGCGACCGTGAACATCGCCGCGGATGCGCTGGTCGTGGTCGAGGGTGCGTGCCCCGACGCGCTGCCGGGAGGGGACGTCCTGGTCATCGCGCCGCCGCGCGGGTCTTGCTTCGGTGTCGACGTCGGCGCGCCGGTGCAGGACCCGCCCCTCACGTCCTGGGAGGCGGGAGACCCGCGGCTTCGGTTCCTGACGCTGGACGGCGTTCATGTCGCGAGGTCGCTGGCACTCGACGCGCGGGGCGCCGGTGCGAGCCTGGTGCGAGCGTCGACCACCACGCTCGTCGCCGATGCCTCCTTGCCCGGCAGGACGGTGACCCTCGTCGGCTTCGATCCCGGAGACAGCGACTGGCCGCTGAAGGCATCGTTCGTCCTGTTCGTCCGCAACGTGGTCGAGCTGGCGCGATTGCACCGGGCCCAGGGCGCGACGGGGCCCGTCCGCACGGGCGATCCCGTGCGTCTCAACGTGCCCCCGGGTACGAGCCGTGTCCTGGCGGAGGGCCCGGAGATGCCCGAGCGCGAGGTCTCCGCGAGGGATGCCTTCGCCATCCTGCCGCCACTGGTCCGGGTCGGCCTCTATCACGTCCGCTGGAGCGATCCGCACGTCGGCGCGGCGCTCATCGCGGCGAACCTGACGAGCGCGCGAGAGAGCGACATCCGCCGTCGCCCCGTCACGATCGCGGGGAGCGGAATCTCGGCCGCCTCGACCGCCGGGCGTGCCTCCGAAGGACACGACCAGTGGGCGCGATGGCTCGCGCTGATGGCCGCCCTCGCGCTCGCCTTCGACGTGTACTGGGTGACCCGTCAGCCCCGCGCGCGCCGGGCGGAGGCCGCGTCGTGATCCCGACGCTGGCCCGGCTCTGGATGCTGGCGCTCGGCCTGGCGTACGTCCTCGCGCTCGTCGTCTTCGCGGTGGCCAGGCGGCGGCGGGTCTCCGCCGGCGGGTTGACGGTGGCCCTCGTCGGAGCGATGCCGCTCGTCTACCAGGGGCTCGTCGTCGCAGGGCTCACGCGCGAGACCTACGTCCGCTTCCAGCACCCGCTGGCGCTGGTCTTCGTGACGGGTCTCATGCTCTTCGTCGGACTGCGTCTGTCCACGCTGCCCCAACGTCTCGGGCGCGCCCGGCGCACGGCGCTGATCGTGACTGCCGCCGCTGGCCCGCTGGCCGCGGCGCTGGTCTTCGCCGAGCCGGAGCTGGGCAAACCGCTCGATCGGATCGCGGTGATCGTCGCGCTCGACCGGTCGCGATCGGTCGACCTCGTGCCGGGAACCGACGCGCGAGTCCGCGCGGAGCTGCAGGTCGCCGAGCGCTCCATGCACGACGACGACCGCATCGGGACCGTCGTGTTCGGCTCCGACGCCTTCGTCGAGGACCCCCCTCGACCGAGGTCGGAGACCGCTCCCGCGCAGCGCGTCGAGGTCGGCCGGGACGCCACGGACATCGAGGCGGCCGTGCGCCGCGCGCTCGCCGAGCTTCCCCCCGATGGCGTGGGACGCATCGTGCTCGTGAGCGACGGCGTGCAGACGCGCGGCGACGCTCTCGCCGCGGCGGCAGCCGCGGTGGCGGCGGACGTGAAGGTGGACGTCGTCGTGCTCGAGCAGAAGCTCGTCCCCGACGTCCGCGTGGTGAGCGTCCGGGCGCCTCCGCGGGCGGACGAGGGAGAGCCGTTCGAGCTGCGTGTCGTGACGTCCAGCTCGGTGCCCGCGGACGTCGAGCTCCGCGTCCGGCGCGACGACGGCGACGTGCGTGTGCTGCGGGCTCACGTCGACAAGGGCGAAGACGTGCTTCGGCTCCGGGAAGCGGCGAGCGAACCAGGCCTGCATCGCTACGACGTCGCGGTCACGGCGCTGGATCCGAACGCGGACGCCGCGCCGGACGACAACGTGGGGAGCACGTTCGTTCGCGTCCGTGGGTCGGCGCTGGCCCTCGTGCTCGAAGGCGACGCCGGGCGCGGCAAGCCGATGCGCAAAGCCCTCGAGGCGAGCGGCTTCCGTACGGTCGAGCGGAGCACGACGGGCGTGCCGGCCGACATCGGCGGACTCGCGCCATACGACCTCGTCGTCCTGAGCGACGTGCGCGCGAGTGATCTGTCTCTCACCCAGATCGACGCGCTGGCGGCCTACACGCGGGACCTCGGTGGAGGCTTGCTGCTGATGGGGGGCGACCGCTCGATGGGTCCAGGAGGTTACGCGCGAACACCGATCGAGGAGGTCGCACCGGTCGCGTTCGATCTGAAGCAGGAGAAGCGGCGCGCGTCGCTCGCCGAGGTGATCGCCATCGACTACAGCGGGTCGATGGGAGCGACGGTCGGCGGTCACACGAAGCTCGAGCTTGCCAACGAGGCCGCGTCGCGGTCGGCGTCCCTCCTGGGTCCTGGCGACCGCCTCGGCGTCGAGCATGTCGACACCCTGGTGCGCTGGACGGTTCCGATGTCGCCCGTTAGCGATCCAGCGGCCATCGCGGACGCGATTCGCAAGGTGGGAGTCGGCGGTGGAGGGATCTACACGGACATCGCGCTTCGGGCGGGGTACGAGGCACTGGCGAGGGAGAGCGTCAACCTCAAGCACCTGCTGCTGTTCGCCGACGGCTCGGACGCGGAGCAGATCCAGGGGTGCCGGGCGATCGTCAAGGACGCCTTCGACCACGGGATCACTACGAGCGTGATCTCGCTCGGCCGGGGGAGCGATTCTCCCGAGCTCGAGGCGCTCTCGAAGATCGGCGGGGGGCGTTTCTATCTCATCGAGGACGCCACGAAGCTCCCGGCGGTGTTCACGCAGGAGACGATCCTGGCGGCGCGAAGCGCGATCCACGAGACGCCGTTCCGGACGTCGCTCGGAATGCCCTCGGCGGCGACGCGCGGGATCGACTTCACCAGGCAGCCGCTGCTCGAAGGTTACGTCGTCGCCCTGGCCAAGCCGCGCGCGAGCGTCCTGCTCGGAGGCCCCGAGGACGACCCGATCCTCGCGACGTGGAGCGTCGGCATCGGGCGCGCTGCGGCGTTCACGAGTGACTACAAGGACCGCTGGGGACAGCAGTGGCTCGCGTGGCCGGAGGGCGCCAAGCTGTTCGGCCAGCTCGGGCGGGACGTGGCCCGAAAGACCGACGACCCCCGGGTTCGACTCGAGGCGGACGCGACGGCCGGCGAGCTGCGCCTGCGCGCCGACGTCGTGGGAGATGACGGGCGCGCGCAGACGTTCCGGCGCCTCTCGGCGCACGTCGCGGGCCCCGACGGCTTCTCGCGCGACGTGCCCCTGGAGGCCGTCGGTGCTGGGCGCTACGCGGCCGCTGTCCCGCTGTCACGGCCGGGCACCTACGTCGCGACGGCTCGTGACGAGGCGGGCGGGGAACCCGTCGGGACGATCGGCGCGGTGCTCGGGGCGGGCGAGGAGCTGCGGCCCACCGGGAGCGATCGCGTACTGCTGTCCAGGATCGCCGCGACGACCGGCGGCAAGGTACGCGACACTCTCGCCGGGCTGTTCGACGACCGCGCAGCGCGCAGGTTCGCCTACCGGTCGCTCACGCCCCTGCTCGCGCTCCTCGCGGCCATCTCGATGCTCTTGGCAGTCGTGGCCCGACGGCTCGGCGTGCCCGATTTCGTCACGACGCTCGCCGCGCGTGCGCAAGCATGGCGCGAGGACGGAGCGCGGCGACGCACGGCCAGCGCCGAGGCCGCCGCCCTCGCGCAGCTGCACGCCATCGAGGAGCAACAGCGATTGCGCGACGCCATCATCGCGCGCCGGCAGCGAGACGCTCAGGCGGCGCGCGAGCTGCCCTCGATCCCGCTGCATCCCGTGCGACCCGTCGGAACGCCGGTAGCGGCCTCCGCGCCGGCGCCGCCCCCACCTGCGACGACCGAGCGCCCCTTGACCGCGGCCGAGCGGCTCGCGCTCAAGCGTCGCGAACGGCGCTGAACGTTGCGTTCAATGGGTCATGACCACCAGCGTCACCGCTCCGCCCACGACGAGGGCAAGCAGACCCACGACGACTGGCAGAAGCCACTCGGGTTTGCGACGCGGCAGTCCGAGCGGTAGCTCCGCTTCGGACACGTCCAACCGCTGCTGCACGAGCGCCGAGGGCTGCTGCGCCATTGGAGCCGTATGGGTCGTGGGGGGGGCGGCGAACGGATCCACGGCCTCGCCCAGTGGCGCCGTCCTCGGGGCCATCGCGCGCGGAGCAGCCTCGGCGATCCGCTGGGCCAGCTCCTGCTGCGGCGTCGTGGCCCACCGGAAGTGGTCGCCTTCCAGCCCGTACGCGCGCCCCACCGCGTCGGCGAAGGCCCCGACGGTCTTGGTCCGGATGTTCGCGTTCTTTGCCAGCGCCTCCTCGAGCACGTCGTCCATCGCGGGCGGAACGGGGTACCTGCCGCTGGCGGCCTTCACGCTCGGCGGCACCGGATCCTTCGTCATGATGGCGAGCAGGATCGACGGCCCGTTGTTGCCCATGAACGGGACTTCGCCCGTGAGACACTCGTAGGTCACGGCGCCGAGCGCGAAGACGTCCGCCCGTCCGTCGATGCTTTCGAGGCCCTGCGCCTGCTCGGGCGACATGTAATACGGGCTCCCGATCGTGGTGCCCAGCACGGTGAGCTTCTTGCGGTTGCCGCTCTGGTCCTTCACCGACCCGAAGTCCAGGAGCTTGACGACGTCGCCCTGGCGTGTGCCGCACAGGAAGACGTTGTCGGGCTTCAGGTCGCGGTGGATGAAGCTTCGCGCATGGGCCTCGTCGAGGCCGATGGCGACCTGCGAGAGCATCCGGACGAGCCGCTCCGGGGGCAGGACCTTCTCGCGCTTGAGGACGACTCGCAGCTCCTCGCCGTCCAGGAACTCCATGACGAGCAGCCAGGTGGACGATACGAGGTCGCGCTGGAAGTCCAGGACGCTGACGATGTGCTCGTGCGGTAGTAGCGCGCTGATCTCGTACTCGCGCTTGAAGCGCTCCAACGCGACGTCGTCGCGGGCGACGTCCTCGTGCAGGACCTTGACGGCCACGCGCGTGTCCGTCTGCTTGTCGATGCCCTCGTACACGCGCCCCATGCCGCCGTCGGCCACGACGCGCCGAATCTCGTAGCGCCCACCGAGGCGCGCGCCGATTCGCGCGTCGTCGGCGGACGGCGCCACGGGCGCCATGCTGGCCGCGGTCAACGGCGTCCCGTCGGCCGGACAGAATCCGGCGTCGTTGGGGAAGCTTCGCTGGCAAACGGGACAGCTCTTCATGTGGGCGTGGCCGGCAGGCCAGGCGGACACCGCCCACGAGCGTATCGCGCGTCTGCACCCGAACGAAAGCCCGTTTCAGCTCCGAGCCGGGGCGCCGGCCGCGGCGGGCGCAGCGAAGTAGATGATGCGATTGCAGGACGGGCACTGGTCGAGGGTGGGCTCGCGGCGCAGGCGATGAAAAAGCTGCGGCGGCAGCGCCATGTGACAGGCCTGGCAAGTGCCATCGCTCGTCTTCGCGATGGCAGTCCCTCGCTTGGAGCGGATCATGTCGTAGCGGCGGTAGAGCTGGGGCGGCAGCTGCTTGGCGGCGGCGTCGCGCTCGGACCTCTTCGCCTGGGCCAACCCGTCGACCTCGCCCAGCTTCGAGTGAATGTCCCCCTCACGCGCCCCGAGCTCGTCGGCCAGCTTCTTGTGCTCCGCCTCCGTCGCCTCGATCTGCTGACGGGCGGCGTCGGCGTCTGCCGTGAGCTTGCCGATCTCCTCCTCGCGGTCGCGGACCAGCTTCCGCAGCTCCTCCAGCTCCCGCTGGGCGGCGTTCGCCTCGCGCTCGGTGCGGGAGCGCCCCAGCTTCTCGCGGGAGTGCTCCAGCTGCTGGTTCATGTTGCGGACGTCTTGGATGAGCTCTCCCCGCGTCTTGTCCATGGCCACGAGGGCGGCGCGATCGGTCGTCAGCTTCTCGTCCAGCTTCGCGATGCCCGACTTGAGCCCGTCGAGCGTGGAGCGCTCCTGGGCCAGCTGGTCGGTCAGGTCTTTCAGGTCGGCGTCAATCTGCGCAAGTCTCTCGAGGGCACGGATCTGTTCGGGGATGCTCAATGCGTGACTCCGGGACGGGGAAGAAGGGGTATCGGGGTACATAGCGCACGCGAGGGCAAGAGGCGAAGACGGGGAGGGCCCGCCGCCCGGATGGGCAGGAGCCCATGGATTCGTGGGTGGGCCTGCGGGCTCATCGCCGAGGCTGGCAGGTGGGTCTGTGGGCCCGTCGCCGAGGCTGGCAGGTGGGCCTGTGGGCCCGTCGCCCAAGCTGGCAGGTGGGCCTGTGGGCCCGTCGCCCAAGCTGGCAGGTGGGCCTGTGGGCCCGTCGCCCAAGCTGGCAGGTGGGCCTGTGGGCCCACCTGGGTTCGAACCAGGAACGGCCCGGTTATGAGCCGGGGGCTCTGACCGATTGAGCTATGGGCCCGCATCGCGCTTCCCCGCCGCAGGTTCGAGGCGGGGGTGCGAGGTCGAGCGGCGGCTGCCACGCACGGAAACGTAGTCGAAAGCTCCCTCGGACGGAAGCGCCGAGGTCGACCTAGCGCCCGCACGCCAGCACCTGGAGCTGGGCTGTCGGGTCTGCGGGGGCCGCGACGAGCAACCTCCCGCCGCCGTCATGCCCTCCGAGCGACAGCAGCGGACTCCTGTCCTCCAGTGCGGGCTCGGGACTGGCGGGGCCCGCGGGCGCACCCTCCGTGTCGAGAGGCAGCAGGCGCATCGCCTCGTGCGCGTCCACCCACGCGAGCCATGGCGCATGCGCCTCGGCTGCCACATCGACGAGCCTCGGAGCGCCGCGCCCCAGTCCCTCCGTGGGAAAGCCGAGAGTCGGCTCGATCGCGTCCTCGCGCGCTCGCACGCGCAGCAGCGATCCGCCCGAGCCGTCGACGGCCTCGCCCTGATCCCGCGCCACGACGAGCACGGCCGACCGGGCTTGCCATGGCAGAGGGCGCACGTCGTAGGCGGAGACGTGGCCGGTCACGGGCGTGAGATGTCTCACGGGGCCGCCGGGTGCGCCGGCGGCGTCCACGACGACCATCTCGATCCACGACAGGGTGCGGGGTTCCCCGATCGACTCGGGGGGTGGGGCGGCGTCGACCGGACCCATCGCCGGCTCCGGATGTCGGGCGACCCAGAGCACGAAGTAGCCCGCACCGCTCGCGACGATGCGGGGCGTGTCGGCGTCGGACTCGGGAGGCGAGACGTCATGCGGGGCGCCGACGTGTCCGTCGGGCGAGACCACTGCCGCGCGGATCACGCCGTGCGCCGCGGGCCCCGTCGTCGCCTCGTCCCAGACCAGCATCCCGGGCGCGAGATCGATCGCCAGGGAGTCGTCCCGCGCCTCGGTGATCGCGCCGAGCGTCCTGACCTCGCCCGAGGTCCCGACTTCGACGACGCGCAGCTCACGGGCCTCGCCGCGCGCGGGCACCGCGTACGCCGCGGCGAGGAGCTCCGTCCCGCGGACCGCGAGGCTGGGTGGTTGCGCGTCGCCGAGCGTCGGCCCCAGCTCCACGACCCGGAGAGCCTTGAGGTCGCCTCCGGTGAGCCCGACCGCTGCCACTCGGCCACCGCGCGTGCGGTGCACCAGGCCGACGGCATAGCCGCCCGGCCATGCAATCGCGTCCCCCACCTCGAGGTCTTCCGGTTCGGGGACGGCGAGCCCCGCTCCGGCGGGCTGGCAGCGAGGAGCCGCGACCGCCGGAGCAACCGCGTACGACGCGTCCGTGGGCGCAGTCGCCGCGTCGGACCCCCCGGGCGTGGCGTCCGTGGCCTTGCGGCACGAGGCAAGCGCCGGGAGGACGACGAGCGTGGCGATGACGGCGCCCCTCATCGCGTGTCCAGGAATCCGTCGACCACCTCGAGCGCCAGCTCGTAGCGCTCGAGCGGCGGCATGACGTACGCCCCCGCGACGCGATGCCGCACGGCCGCCAGCATCTCCCGCGCGATGGCCACGCCCTCCTTGCGGGCCGACGCGCCGCTCCCCGCCTTGCGCATTCTCTCGCGCACCGAGTCGGGGACCTGCATCCCCGGCACCTCGTTGTGCAGGAACTCGGCGTTCCGGTAGCTGGCGAGGGGCAGGATCCCGACCAGCACGGGCAGGCCCAGCGGGGCGCAGTCGTCGAGGAAGCGGCCCAGCAGGACCGGGTCGTACACGGGCTGCGTCATCACGAGCTCCGCGCCCGCGGCCTTCTTCTCCCGCAGCCTCGCGATCTCGCGCGGGTAGTTGATGGCGGCCGGCTCGGCTCCCGTCGCCAGCAGGAACCGCGTCGTGCTGCCGAGGGGCTTGCCCGCAGGATCGACGCCGTGATTCAGGCGTGCCGCGAGCTTGAGGATGCCGATCGAGTCCAGGTCGTAGACCGCCGAGGCGTCCGGGAAGTCACCCATCTTGGGCGGATCGCCCGTGATGACGACCAGGTTGTGGATGCCCAGATCGTGAGCGCCGAGCAGGTGAGCGAGCGTCCCCAGCAGGTTCCGGTCCCGCCCGCAGACGTGGAGGATGGTCTCGATTTCGGCCTCACGCTGCACGCGTACGGCCAGCGCCAGGTTGCTCATGCGCGCCTGCGCGCGCGCGCCGTCGGCGATGTTGACGACGTCGATGCCGCCTCGCTTGAGCGTCTTGGCCGCGGCGATCGCCTTGGACGGGTCGAGGCCGATGGGCGGGTTCACCTCGACCGAGACGACGAAGCGGCCCTGCGCCACCTTCGCCGCCAGCAGGCTTCGCTGCGCGAGCGGCGTGGGCTGCAGCGCTCCGGGGAAGATGGCCGGCACGACGCCGGTGATGTCGGCCCGCGGCAGATCGTCCTCGGCGCGGGCCTCCGCGTCGCCCGAGGGGCCCGCCATTCGCACCGCGGCGGCGATCCTCTTCACGTGCTCCGGGGTGGTCCCGCAGCATCCGCCGACCAGGTGGACGCCCACGCGGATCATCCGGCGCGCGTAGACTCCGAAGTACTCGGGCGTGGAGACGTAAACCATCCGCTCGTCGACACGACGGGGCAGCCCCGCGTTCGGCGACGCCATGACCGGCAGCCCGACCCGCACCATCTTCTCGACGGCCGCGAGGACGGACATCGGCCCGTCCGAGCAGTTGACCCCGACGATGGAAGCGCCCCACTCACCGGCCAGCCGGGCCACCTCGTCGACCTCGGTCCCCTCCGCCATGCGCCCCGACTCGTCGAGCGAGACGCTCGCGATGACCGGTGCTCCGCTGGCCGCTTCGACGGCCGCCTCCACGGCCGCGCGCAGCTCGGGCGTCTGGCGCATCGTCTCGACGACCAGCCCGTCGACGCCCGCCTCGACGAGGGCGCGGGCCTGCTCCGCGAACCCGGCCTTCACCTTGGCCAGGTCCTCGGCGCTGGCCTCGCCGAGGAAGTACCCGCTCGGCCCGATCGCCCCCAGCACGTACGCGCTGGCACCGGCGGCCGCGCGAGCCACGCGCACCCCTGCGGCGTTGAGCTCCCTCACGCGAGCCTGCAGGCCGTACTTCTCGAGCCGCAGGGCGTTGGCCCCGAACGTGTTGGTCTCGATGGCCTGCGCCCCCGCCCGCACGTAGTCCTCGTGCACCCGCGCGACGAGCTCCGGCCGCGAGACGTTGAGCTCCTCGTAGCAGGCGTTGTAGAGGACTCCTCGTTCGTAGAGCTGCGAGCCCATGGCCCCGTCGAGGACGAGGACCCCGGAGCGCACGGCCTCGAGGAAAGGCCGATCCGTGGTCGATGCGCTGGTGGCCATGACGCGACAGCAGTGGCTCCTACGGCCTCGGCCGGCGGAGCGCAAGCGCGGCAGCGGAACGCGGCGCTCGACCCCGCGCGCGGGCGCTGATAAAGCCGGGCCATGCGGCGTACGGTGTCAGCGGCGATCCTCGCGCTGCCCACCGCCTGCGCGCACGCCGCCCCGCCTCCGCCGAGCCCCGTCCCTGCGCCCGCCTCGAGCGCACCGTCGCCCGATCCTCCGGCGCAGGTGGCGATCGCCGCCCCCGTGTGGCCGGAGCTCTTCGCGGCCGCGATGCAGGGCCGCGGCGAGCCTCACGCGCAGCCCATCCCGCTCCCGAAGGACGCGCAGGGCCGTGACCGGTGGATCGTCTTCGTGGGCACGACCGACGTGGCGGTCGGTGCGTGGCGAGTCACGCGTGACGCGAACGGCGAGATGCAGACCGAGGCCGTGGAGCGCTGGCCCGTCGGAGTGCGCGTCGTGGGAGGCATCGTCGAGGGGGGCGCTGCGTACGTCCTTCTCGAGAGCGTCGCCGCGCTGGATCAGCCGCCGGGGTTGCGAGGGGTCTGGATCGACGCGGGCTCGCGAGCCACGCCCTTCGACGCTTCGCCGATGGCCCTGGCCGACGTGCACGAGGTCGCCGAGCTGGCAGCGCGAGCGGCCCACCCGCCGCCGGTGGGCTCGAGCGAGCGCACGGCGGTGGCCCTGCTGGCCTCCCTGCGCGCTGCGAGCGGATCGACGGCGCTGCTCGCGAGGACGCTGGCCGCCGAGGGCGCGGACGTGGGCATCGCGTGGCAGGCGACGTTCGTCCAGCACGTCGGCAAGCTCGACGGCGAGGGCGCCGCGCCCAACCCGCTGGCCGACCGCGTCCTTTCGATCGTGCGGGCGGCCGTGACCACCCAGGCCTGCGGGGCGGACTCGTGCGAGGCATGGACCGACACGGGCCACGCGATCCTCCGCTTCGTGGTGCAAGGGGGCCGCTGGGTCCTCCGATCCGTGATCGAGGACGCGCCCCTCGCACGCTCCTCGCCCGGAGCGGCGCCCCACGAGGTGCCCCCGTCTCCGGACACGACCGCGACGGAGTCTCTACTGCGGGCGCGGGCACGCCAGGTCACGCACGTGTTCGGAGAGGCCCCGCTCGCGGCGGCGGGTGGCAGCATCGGCCTGGGCACCACCGACCTGTCCCCCGACGTCCCCGTCGTCGCCGTGCGCGAAGGGCTCGCGGCGCGTGTCTTTCCGATCGACGCTGGCACCGTCCGCGCCGAGGCCAGCGAGGCGCAGTGGGACGCCGCTTTCGCGGACGTCGACGGGGACGGGCGCACCGACGTCGTCGTCCGCATGAGCGGCAAGCGCGGCGACGGGTCTCCGGTCGCCTGGACACAGGCGTTCCTCGCCCCCGCGGCGTCCGTGCAGGCGACGTCGCTCGAGGCCGATCTCGCGTCGTCGCTCGCGGCCATGGACGCGCCCGATGCCCGCGCGGCCGCTCACGCCGCCACTTCCCTGCCGAACGGTGCGGTGTCCCGGGACGACGCCTGCCGCGTCCTCGGCCTGGCGAGCACCGCCACCGGCTTCCGGAAGGTGGCCGCGCCCGATGCGAAGATCCTGCTCTTCGACGAGCCGGGCATGCCCACGTGGAGACCGAAGGTGGTCCCCGCCGCGAAGATCGTCACCGATCAGGTTCGGGGCCTGGGCGCCCACTGCGCCGAGCTCACGTGCAACGCGACCCGGCCGTACTGCTTCTATGCCTCGGGTGCCGACTCGCTGCACGCATGGTTCGCCTGGAATGGCGCGCAGCTCGCGATCCTCGGCGCCGCGGATTATCAGGGCGAGTGAGCGGGCCCCGGCGATGACCCCGCTCGTACGCGAACTGTCCCACGCGCTGCCAGACCTGCGCTCGAGCGTGGACGAGGCGGACCGGACGCTCTACTCGCGGGATCTCTGGCCCCGCCAGCACATGGAGGTCCGCGCCGGCAACCCGGCGGAGCACAAGCCGGCCGCCATCGTGTGGCCGTCGTCGACGGCGCAGGTGTCCGAGCTCGTGCGGTGGGCGCGCAGGGCGGGCGTCGCCCTCGTGCCGTTCGGGGCGGGCAGCGGCGTGTGCGCCGGCGTCCTGCCCCGCGCGGACATGGTCGTCGTCGACCTCAAGTGCATGGGACGGATCCGGGCCGTCGACGCAGCCGCTCCCCTGGTCGACGTCGAGGCGGGCCACATGGGCGTGCCCCTCGAGGAGGCCCTCGGCCGCGCGGGCTTCACCCTCGGCCATTTTCCTTCTTCGATCCTCTGCAGCACCGCCGGCGGCTGGATCGCTGCGCGAAGCGCAGGTCAGTGCTCCGGAGCCTACGGCAAGATCGAGGACATGGTGATCTCCCTCGAGTGCGTTACGGGCGAGGGGGACGTCGTGGAGCTCCGACGGCGCACCAGTGCCGCCGACCTCGTGCCGCTGGTCGTCGGCAGCGAGGGAACGATGGCCATCGTCACGAGCGCCCGGCTGCGCTTGCACCCCGCGCCGGGTGCGCGCTCGTTCGGTGCGTGGTCTCTGCCTTCGACCCGCCACGGCTGGGAGGCGATGCGCGCGCTCTTCCAGCAAGGCCTCCGACCCGCCGTGGCGCGCCTCTACGATCCGTTCGACGCGATGCTCGCGAGGCGGGGCGGCGTGAAGTCTCGCCCGGGCGAGCGGAAGAGGCGAGGCCGGTCCGGCTTCGGGGGCGCGGCGCTGCGGGCCGTCCTGTCCCGCCCGGGCGCGCTCAACGAGCTGCTCCACTCGCGCCCCGCGGCGCGCGTCCTCGGAGGGGCGATGCTGGTCGTCGTCTTCGAGGGCGACGACGAGGGCACGCGGCACGGGCTCGAGCGGGCGCGCGGCATCGTGGAGGCGATGGGCGGCGCCTGGGAGGGCGACGCCCCGGCGCGTCGCTGGCTCGCGCACCGGTACGCGGTCAGCTACCGGCAGGCCCCGGTCTTCCGGAACGGCGGCTTCGTCGACACGATGGAGGTCGCCGCGCGCTGGTCTCGCCTGGGCGATCTCTACGAGGCCGTGCGTCGCGCGCTCGGTGCCAGCGTGTTCGTGATGGCGCACTTCAGCCACGCCTACGCGGACGGGTGCTGCATCTATTTCTCCTTCGCGGGCAGCGCCGATCCCGCGCTGGTGCGCGCGCTCGGCTGGGACGCGGCGTGCGAGGCGACGTACGACCGCGCGTGGAGGTCCGCCCTCGCCGCCGCGGTCGAGGCGGGAGGGACGCTCTCGCACCACCACGGCGTGGGGCGCTCCAAGGCTCCCCGGATGTCGTCGGAGCTCGGCGGCGGCGTCGAGGTGGTGCGCTCGCTGATGCGGGCGTTCGATCCCGCGGGCATCCTCAATCCGGGCAACCTCCTGCCTCGCGACGCGCCGGCCCCGCCGCCGCCCGAGCCGCGGCCTGCGTCGCGAGGCGCGCTCGAGATCGATCGCGAGAGCCTGCTGGCCGACGTCGCGGGAACGATGGACCTCGCGACGGCGGAGCGCGTGCTGAACGACGAAGGCCTCACGCTCGACGCCGGGCCCCTCTCGCCGTCGGTCACGCTCTCGGCCTGGCTGGCCGAGGGCGCCCCCGGCTCGCGCGACGCCTGGCTCGATCCCGCCGACCAGCGCCTCGCGGGTCTCGACGCGACCCTTCATGGCGGACGTCCGCTCTCCATCCGCCCCGCGCCGCGCCGCGCCGTGGGCCCGGACCTCACGGCCCTCCTCGTCGGCGCCCGCGAGCGCTTCGGACGGATCGACCGCGCCTGGATGCGGGTGCATCCCCGGGGCGTCACGAGACCGACGAGCGCCCCGTTTCACCACGAGCGCGATCCGGCTCCCAGCGCGGGGGAGCTCGCGCTGCTCGATCGCATCGCCCGGGCTCTCGGCTAGCCCGGCGGCCACGCGAGGGGCCGTCCGCCCAGCACGTGGCAGTGCAGGTGGAAGACGCTCTGGCCGGCGTCCGCTCCCTGGTTGATGACGAGCTGGTAGCCGCCCGCCTCGAGCCCCACCTTCTCCGCGGCGTCGCGCGCGGCCAGCAGGACCTGGCCCAGCACGCCGGCGTCGTCGGCGCCCGCCTCGTGCACCCCGGCGATGTGCTTCTTCGGGATGACGAGCACGTGCGTCGGCGCCATGGGACGGATGTCCCGGAACGCGACGGCGTGATCGTTCTCGAGGACGATCTGCGCCGGGATCTTGCCCGCGACGATGTTGCAGAAGAGGCAGCCGGTGGACATGGCGGGCCGAGACTACCGCGTTACATTCGAGGGTGCATGTGCGGGCGAACGGCGCTCACGGCGAAGCCCGAGGACCTGCGCGAGATCTTCGGGCTGACCGAGGAGCCGCCGATCGTCCCGCACTACAACGTCACGCCGTCGCAACCGCTCGCCGTCGTGCGGGTCGTGCGCGGCGCGACGGGGCGAAAGCTGGAGTCGCTGCGCTGGGGCCTGGTGCCGTTCTGGGCCGACGATCCGAAGATGGGCCACCGGCTCGCGCTCGCCCGCGTCGAGACCGTCGCGACGAGCCCCGCGTTCCGCGACGCCGTCCGCAAGCACCGCTGCCTCGTCGTCGTGGACGGCTTCTACGAGTGGAAGCGGGAGGGCAAGAGCAAGAGCCAGCCCTTCTTCTTCCACCGCCCCGACGGGGCACCCTTCGCCCTCGCCGGGGTGTGGGATCGCTGGGTCTCGAAGGACGGCGAGGTCGTCGAGTCGTGCGCCATCCTCACGCAGCCCGCGCGCCCTCCCGTCGACGCCGTGCACGATCGCATGCCGCTGGTCCTCGAGCGCGCGGTGTGGGACCGGTGGCTCGATCGGAACGACCAGGACCTTCCCTCGCTGCTCGCCCCCCGCGACGCGGAGCTGGTCTCGTACTCGGTGAGCCCGTACGTCAACGATCCGAAGCACGACGACGCCGGGTGCGTGAAGCCGTTCGCGCCCGGGCAGACGAGCCTCTTCTAGGGCGAGGGCGACATCAGCATCGACGCTGCATTGTCTCGCGCTCGGTCCGCCCACGACGGACCGCGCGACGTCGTCTTCCATCCCCGACGCGTGTACGCGCGGCGCGCCGACGGCGCGTGTCTTGCGGACTGCGCGACGTTCGGGGTGCGCAGAGAGGCGTTTCCCCCGGGGAAAACGCCACGCGGGGCGGCGCGAGAGGCGCGGCGCCGACGGCGAGCGACACTTGGTTCGGGGCGCGTGGCGTCTGGCTTGGCGCGCGAGGCATCTGGTTTGCCATGTGAGGCGTTCGGTCTGCCATGTGAGGCGTTCGGTTTGCCGCGCGACGCATTTGGTACTCGGTGCGACACACTTGGTTTGCCGTGCGTGACATCTGGCTCTCCGCGCGACGCACTTGGTCTGCCATGTGCGACGTTTGGCTCGCCGCGCGCGACATTTGGATTGCCGAGCGACGCGTGTGGACCGTGGAACGCGTCGAACAGAGCTCGGAACGACGGATACGGAAGACGAAACGTCGCACGCGGAGAACCGAGTGAGACGCACAGAGCTCTGCGCGACACATTCCGCCTTCGGAATGTCGCGCTCGGTGTTCGAGATGTCGCGCGAAGAGCTCCGTGTGCGCCGTTCCGTAGAGCGAATGACACGCACATAGGGAGGAATGCGACGATCGGCAAACCAAACGTCATTGTCGGCAAGGCGGAGGACAATTTCGGTAGCTGCAACGTCGTTCCGCAAGCAAGACGCGAG
>Ga0335078_10007801_pt1 | contig 15888 bp, 10 predicted proteins | sample Lox_Sample_32_FD_206711 | JGI IMG/M metagenome (GOLD analysis project Ga0335078, IMG submission 206711) | Soil microbial communities from Loxahatchee National Wildlife Refuge, Florida, United States - Lox_Sample_3.2 | ecosystem: Environmental > Terrestrial > Soil > Wetlands | place: USA...
GACAGCGGCAACCACGCCGGGAAACGCCGCCGGCGGCCACGGCGCGGGATCCGGGGCACGCCGATCGCGTCCAGCGCAGGTGACATGCCCGGGAACTGGCCGGAGCCGCTCAGGCAGACCCCGGCAGAGCAGGCAGGAAATCCCACCCCGGCCCGTTACCGGCCAGGACCAGGCACATCCCCGCCCTGCAGCCGCATCACCACAGCACGCAAGCGGCGCAGGCCATCGCCGTCCAGGACCAGGCCAGCCCCCGCACCAGCCGGCTCCGCGCCGAGCGCATCGGTCGCCTCCGCAGCCACCAGGCCCGGCATCCCATCGGGCAACTCCACCTTCAGATGCGGCACCGGGCACGGGTCCTCCGAAGATCGGTCTAGGTTGGCACCTCCGATCTTGGAAACCCGTGCCCTCCTGTCAAACCCGGCATTGACCCCAGACGCGACACACAAGCACAGGGATGCCTCAAGAGTTCATGCGGGCGTAAACATCAAACTTGCCGGGGCCGTGCCCGGCGTACATATCGGAGGTGCCGTTTCGCTTATAGTCATGGGTCCGCGTCTCTTTCCTGCCGAAAGTGACCGGCAGCATCGGCTGTGTCCGGTCCAGGGCCTGAATCTGCGACTTGACGTCGGCAGACACGACCGCCTCGCCCTCGGGCGGATGTAAATACAGGTCAGTTATGTCGCGGACCTTCTCCTCGAATTCAGGATCCCTGCTGATCTTAAAGGTGCCCTGCCGCCACGGCTGCAGCTTGTTGTCCCTCCACAGCCGCGAAACCCACGGCTGGGAAACTGACACCCCTTCGGTCCGCCTGATATAACTGGCCATCTCGCCCGACGTCCAGTGCGAGATACCGAGCTCCGCCGGAGGGGTTTGCCGGGCAAGCGCCAGGACGCGTCCGCGGATTCTGTCGGGAATCGTCCTCGGGCCGCCGGGGAGGGCCGTGTGGCAAGGCCGTCGAGCCCATATTCTTCATATCTGCGGAGCCACAGGTCTATAGTCGGCCGCGACGCCCCGGACATCTTTGCGAGGTCGGCAAGCCCGGGAACCTTTATCAAATGCCCGAAGACCCGGTACTTAGCGCAGATCAAAGCGTCGCTGACGGCCCAGCTGAGCGCGTAGGCGACCGCTACGTTAGGATCTGGGGCAGGTCCGCTCGGCAGTTTTGTCGCCTGAGCCTCGAACGCGGTCAGCGCGTCGGAGATCGTCCCGGGCCCATTGGTGGTTGCCTTGGTGTCGCCGGTTGAGGCCACGATCTTCCCCTCCCCAGCATAAACTCTTGTCACGCAGCCGCGGATTTTAGCAGTTCGGCTAGCTGGGTAATGAATTGTTCTTTGTTGTCCCAATAATTGTGAGCCTGGAGCCCGCCTCCGGAACTGTTCTCCAGATTGTTCACTTCTATATCGGTGACGGTGACGGGGACCTGCTCGCCATCGCCGTCCAGAGCGTAGAACAGCCCTAGTTCTCCAGGCGGCAGGCTGTCGGGCGGGCTTCCGTAGCGCCAGGCGTCCGGCGGGCTGAGGGGATCGGCGACCGGGTCCTTCTCGTCCCAGAAGTTCAGCCACGTTGTCGACTGAAGGCCGCCAGAGTTTTTTCCCCAGGAGAACAGGTCAGCGTATTTGCGCAGCGGGCTGCCGGCCGTTACGAACGCGCGTACTCCTGCCAGCGAATCGGACGGATAAAGACGCAGGACGTCAAAGCTGCCGACAGTGCCCTGGCTATGCGCATTAACGACTACACCTGCTACGTCGGGCCGGGCCAGCAGCCGACGCAGGGCTTCGGCGATAAATCTTCTGATGCTTTCCCGCAGGTCGTTGCGGCACACGTAGGCAACGACGTCATCCTCCAGGGTTCTGACCACGCCCAGCGCGCCGCTGCTGGCCGGCTTGCGGTGCAACAGCGCCGCAAGATGATGCTGCCTTGCGGTCAGGGCGTCATCTCGGGGCAGCAGCGATGGCGAGGGAACTGGACCTGCCCCAGCTGCGCCCTCGTGCAGGGCTGCCCACGCATCACCGACCACGAGCCTGAGTGCCCCCACCACTGAGGCGTAATGGCCGAGCATAAGGCCAGCTTCAGCCACGACACCGGCACCTCGGCCTATACCCGGGCTGACGCCTTCCAGCGAAGAATATACAAGCGCGACATGGACGATCGACTCGTCGCCGTCGGCCAGCGGCATGCCGGTGACGTCCATGCTGTCACCGCGCCAGGTCCCGAGCCGCTTGAGCCCCCACTCGTGGTCATGGGTCCCAGGTTGCGCGCTCATCACGTAGACAGGGCCGAAAGGGCCTGGTTCCCGCTGCGGATCCTTTCCCAGGCTGCTCCCGAGCGCCTGCAGGCTATCACTTAGGTTCTCGTGTAGCACGTCCGCATATCCGGCGGCTGAGTCGGTTGGCGGCTGCTGGAAGCCGATGCCGTGGACAGTCAGAACGCACAACTTCTTCACGTCAGTCATGAGATCCCCCCAAGTAATCAGGACCCCGGCCCCGGCAGCACCACCGGAATTGGTCGTCTCCACAGAATGCCCAGACGACTCCATCGTGCCTGCGAACGCCACAGTTGTAAACCGCCACCCCGGCAGGCAGGATGCAGCAACGGTACATTTCACCCAGGCATGCCCATAATGCCCGTCGCCGCTGGGCGAAGAAGGCTAGTTGATAGTGGCTGACCTTGGAATCCCGAACGGAGCGAGCCTCACTGACCCCTGATCAGACTTCCTCATCTGCCGCGTAGGGCCCGCGTCCGCTCGTGCGAGATCCAGCCAGCGAACGCCCCCAGCGTTGGCCCGCAGGATCGACGCACACCCCGGCCGACAGTGACCTCCAGACCGATCATGCCGCACCGAGTTGACGATCGGCGTCACGCTGAGTGATGAATAACCTCAGTAAGAACGCGCACAGTCCCGCCTATGGGCGGCTGGCTTGGGACGGGCGTCATGGTCGACCGAGATACAGATCGGATGATCTGCGCGCGGCTGAGCGCGTAGCCAACCTCGCCCGTCGGCGATGCCGATTCGCTCGGGTCGCTAACCCTCTGAGACACTAATCGCGTAGCGTGACGATCAGTGGTCACGGCAGTCGCGCGAGATCCGCCGTTCTGCGCATTTTCCGATGCTTGTTTGGGTTGCAAGAGCCATGCAGATTTGGGCATTATGCAGCCGACCGGAAGGTCGTGCGGGAGGGCGGCGCCTAGACGGGAATCAGCCGGTAGATTGAGGCTCGGCTGCGCTGTCGCCGGAATGTACGCTGTGCATGTACCGTCTGTGCCGGAGATTTTCGATCGGCTGCGGGCTGCCCCCAGCCCTGCCGAGGGTGCTGTCTTGTGCGAGCAAGGGATTGCACAGGTCAGCCGGGCGGAAGACCCGGATACGTGGGGGATCTTGCATGCCTCGCTTGCGAACGCTGCCGGACGGCACTTTACGCAGGCGAGCTTGGAGGCAGTACTCGGCGCCTACCGCTCGGCCCTTTCGGTCTGGGGGCCGGACCGGAATCCGGAACTGTGGACTGTCACGCTTGTGAACATCGGGCACACGTACCTGGACGCCGCCCGCAGCGGCGTTGGTGACCCGCAGCGCCATGTCGAGGATGCTATCGACGCGTTCGGACGCGCGGCGCAAGTCGCGCCGGAAGACACACCGGACGCTTGGCTGAGTGCAAACTACGAGAATGCGGCAGCGTGGCGGATCGCCGCGAAATGGCGCGGTGATGTGGCGCTGGAGCAGAGCGCTAGCTGCTACCGGCGGATCCTTGCGAAGGTGAGGAAAGAGGAGTCGCCGGACGAGTGGGTGAGCTTGAGGGTCGCGCTGGCACAGACGCAACTCGACCGTGGCGACGGTGACCGTCAGGGGCGGATCGAGGAGGCGATCATGGCGCTGGAAGAGGCGGTGGAACTGACGAAGGACCCGGCGCCGCCGGGCACCTTGCGGCTCCTTGCCGGGGCTTACCTGGAACGGGCGGCGGGTGATCCGGCGGAAAACGTCGACCGCGGCATCGCTGCGCTTGAAGCCTCGCTGAACGCCGACGTACCGTCGGCCGACCTCAACTCCTGGGCCGTGGCCCAGGCTAACCTCGGGCAGGCATACATCAGACGCCAGCGCGGCAAGCGCAGGGAGAACCTGGCCAAGGCCACGGCCGCGCTGACCGCGGTCGCCTCCATGCCGCTCGATGAGGCCGGGTTCCCGCAGGGGTGGGGTAGCGCCCTGGCGTGGCTGACTCTGCTGTCCTTGCACGATCCCGATCGCGACTTCTCAGCCGAATCGGCCCCGCGTGAGACGCGGGAGGACTACTCCGAACAGGGGCGGTTCACGCGCGTGATAGATGCGGTAGCCGCCAGGGAGGTCGGCCGCGAGCCGCTCATGCGCGACTCGCAATGGCACGTGCCGTTCCTGCTGGAGGATGCCAGTAGCGTCCTGCAGGGCGCGCTGATCGCCTTCCTTGACACCGGGAACGTGCCCACCCGTGGAGATGCGGAGCGTGCCCGGTTTGAGTCCCGGCGGCATGCCGACCTGAAGATGGCGGTAGCCCATCTGGCGGAGCGGCGGTCAGCGACCACCCGGACCCGGATGCTGCTCGCGGAGATCCAGGGCCAGGGCCGTCCCTTCGTTCTGTACCTGCGGGGTTTCAATAATCGCATGGTTCGCTACGAGACGGGCCTCATCGTATCGGGAACCGGGAACCTGGAATGGTTCGCCCTCCGGGATCTCGTCGCCGACGTCAGTCCCATGCCGGTGGTGTGGATCGCGAATCCCGTCGAGTCGCCCACTAGCATCCTGCTCGGCGATGACCGAGACTACGGCTTTCGCATCGAATCTGGCGAGGAGTGGGAGCGGCACGTCCAGTCATTGATTTCCGCAGCAACGTTCATCGCCGTCAACAACACAGACATGTCCCCCGGGGTTGTGACCGAGATCGGGTTCCTTGGCCGACTGGGTCGGCTGGGTGACGCCTTCTTCTATGACCCTGATGCTGCCGGCAGCGTGATTGGCCAACAGGACTGCCGGTCACTGGATGCTTCTGCGCTCGCCGCTATCCGGTCCGCCCAGTCCGTGCGAATGTCGCCGCTGCCGCTTCCCGCCGCGAACCAGCCCTGGGTGGACGGCCAGCGCCGAGCCGAACTGGAGCGGCAAGCCGAGGCGGCCGAGTTGCTAATGAAGCGCCTGCAAGCGGCGGGCCGACCCGCGCTCCGCGACCTGCTGCTCGACGTCGCTTCCTCGCTGCTGGGCCAAGCCGTACTGCTCGAGCGGGACATGCACGTCCGGCACCTTCTCCTCAGACGCGCTGAGCTTCTCCGGACTCGGGAGGAAAGCCCCGCATGGGCGCAAGCACTCGCTGAGGAGTGCCTCAAGCTGGCCGCCGAACTGACTTTACGCAACGATCCGTCCCTGTCCCAAGTCGCGCCCAGATCTATCAGGAACGCCATCCGCGGTCTGAGGTTGCTGACGCTGGCAACCGGCACGCTGAGCTGGACAATCTGAGCGCATCTGTGCCGCCGTAAATACCGTGCATCTCACGCACCGAATCGGCAGGATCTCGGACGTATCTCCGGCTGCTGTAATCGTCCGCTCACCGGACGGGCCGTGACGTGCTGTGACTGGCTAACGCGGCTTATGTTGAGGTTCCGCTCAACTGCTGGGACCCGCAACTGGCCCAGCCCTCCGGGTTCCAGCCCGGCCGGGAGGTGCCCGATGACCACTGCTACTGCTCCGTCCACTGCGCTCGTCACGATCCAGCCTGCCTTCACCGACGCCGAACGGCTCGCCCTCGCCGGGTTCCTGGCTGGATACCGTGGCCTGACCAGGGAGGCGTATGCGCTGGACCTGCGCCAGTTCACCACCTGGTGCCGCGCCCGTTCCCTGGGCCTGTTCGCCGTCCGCCGGGCCGACATCGAGTCCTTCGCCCGGGAGCTGGAGGCCAGGGGCCGGGCCCGGGCTACCGTCACCCGGAGGCTGTGCACCATCGCCGGGTTCTACCGGTACGCCGTGGAAGAAGAGCTCCTGGATCACTCACCGGCCGCCCACGTCCGCCGTCCGCGAGTGGACTACGAGTCTCACGCCGTCGCCCTGGACCGCAACGAGCCCGGCGCCGTGCTGGTCGCTGCCGGGCTCGGTCCGCCGTGCGAGCATGCGCTGATCTCGCTGCTCGCGCTGAACGGGCTGCGGGTCTCCGAGGCCACCGGCGCCGACATCGAGCAGCTGGGCCTGGAGCGCGGGCACCGGACGATGACGATCACCCGTAAGGGGGCAAGGTGGTGACCATCCCGCTGGCGCCGCAGCTCCTGGGTTGCCTGCGGGTCCAGGCTGATCCCGAACATGGACCGGACGATGTGCGGGTAGGCGGTCAGCGCGTAGAACTGGATGACCGCCAGCTCCGGGTGGGGCACGTCCAGTTCCCCGCGCTTTGCCAGGTCGCGCAGCGCGGTGGCGATGGCCGGGGCGAACCGCTGCGGGTTTGCCGCAGCCATCTGCGGGTCAGCTCGGGGAACCGGCGGGCCACGCCTTCCCCCCGAGGTCATTGTTCAGCGTCGGGAAATCCTGAGGCCCGTCGTGCCGGTGTTCGTTGACAGAGAGTGTCGCTGTCCCGCTACAGTACAGTCCCCCAGGGCCGATACCCTTGCCGTCCTGCTCCGGACCACCGGGGTATCCAAGGTACGGGACTCGGTTTTACGATGACCGAGGAGCCGCCGAGAGGGGGTACCGCGTGATGCTGCAGGGCGCAACCAGCAGCGGGGGATGCTGGACTGGGCGGCGACAGATACGTGCATCGAGCCGGGTACCAGCAATGCCGCATTGCCGGGCTATGCGGTCATTCCCGCACCTTGCTACCCGGCCGCCCGGGCAGAGGGTGTCGACGCGGAGATTGGGTTGCCGTTCGCAGCGCCCTACCAGGCGGGCGGGGAATGCTGGATCAGCGGGAGTGCCTGCCCAATCTCTAGTGCGATGTGCTGAGAGTGGCGGTCGGCGCGACGGCAGGGCAGCGCCAGATCATCTTCGTGGCATGGCTGGCTGTCCCGGACTTGCCGTCGGAAATGGCCGCCGACCAGACTCCCTTGTGCGCGTCGTCGGCCTACATCGAGACGCGCGCGAGCGGGGCGGTTCTGCATGCCCACTGACCGGTGCCCGCGAAGTACTGATCATCGCCATGATCGCCGGCGGTTAGCGCCCGGCCCGGGTCCAGGATGACTTCTGCCCGTGTCGAAAGGCAGTTGGCGGGCCGCGGTGCCGAAAGGGCACGGCTGGACCGGCTGCTCGCGGATGCGCGGGCGGGGCAGAGCGCGGTGCTGGTGCTGCGCGGCGAACCAGGGATAGGAAAGACAGCCCTGCTGGATCACGCGTCCGAGTGTGCCACGGGCTTCCGGGTTTTCCGCGCGGCCGGGGTCGAGTCGGAGATGGAGCTTCCCTTTGCCAGCCTGCATCAGCTGTGCGGGCCGATGCTGGTCGGCCTCGGGCGGCTGCCGCCGCCGCAACGCGATGCGCTCGGGACGGCGTTCGGGTTGAGCTCGGGGACGCAGCCCGACCGGTTCCTGGTCGGCCTGGCGGTGCTCAGCCTGCTCTCCGACACCGCCGAGGAACGGCCCCTGCTGTGCCTGATCGACGATGCCCAGTGGCTTGACCGGTCCTCGGCACAGGTGCTCGCATTCGTGGCGCGGCGGCTGCAGGCCGAGTCGGTTGTCCTGTTGTTCGCGGAGCGCGAGCCGGGCAAACTCGACGAGCTGGCCGGGCTGCCGGATCTGCCTCTTCGGGAACTGCCGGGTGACAGCGCGCGCGAGCTGCTCGCGTCGGCCATCAGCGGGCCACTCGATGACCGCGTGCGGGATCGGATACTCGCCGAGGCGCGCGGGAATCCGCTGGCACTGCTTGAGCTGCCGCATGAATCGTCCCCGGTGACACTGGCCGGCGGGTTTGGCCTGCCCGGCACGCTACCGCTGCCGGGCCGGATCGAAGCGAGCTTCCGGCGACGTGTCCAGCGGCTGCCTGCCGCGGCCCGACGGCTGCTGCTGGTGGCCGCGGCCGAGCCGACCGGTGAGCCGATTCTGCTGTGGAGAGCGGCCGCGGTATTGGGCATCCCAGCTGAGGCGGTGGCTCCCGCGGAAGCCGATGGCCTGCTTGAGCTCGGCGAGCAGGTCACGTTCCGCCACTCGCTGCTGCGTTCAACGGTCTACCGTGCGGCGGCGGCCGAGGAACGCCGAAATGCGCATGGGTCGCTGGCCGCGGCCACCGATGCGGAGGTCGATCCGGACCGCCGGGCCTGGCACCGCGCCCACGCTACGCTCGCGCCCGACGAGGACGTCGCCTGGGAGCTGGAGCGCTCGGCCGAGCGGGCGCAGGCGCGAGGCGGGCTGGCCGCGGCTGCTGCTTTCCTGCAGCGTGCCGCAGCGCTGACACCTGACCCGGGTCGGCGGGCGCGGCGCGCGCTCGAGGCTGCGCGGGCCAAGCAGCTGGCCGGAGCACCCCAAGAGGCTTCGACGCTCCTCGCAATCGCGGCGGCCGGGCCGCTGGGCAAGTTCGACCAGGCGGTGCTGCAGCGCCTGCGCGGACAGATTGCCCTGGACATCAGACGCGGCGGGGCCGCGGTGCCGCTGCTCCTCGAGGCGGCCGGGCAGCTGGAACTGCTCGATCCGGGCCTGGCGCGGGAGACATATCTTGAGGCGTTGCGCGCGGCGAGCATCGCAGGCCGCCTTGGCGGCGGTGTACTGGAGGCTGCCGAGGCCGCTCGCCGGGCGCGGTCCCCGCAAGGGGTGCCGCGTGCCGCCGACCTGCTGCTCGATGGCCTCGCCGCCCGTTTCCTGGATGGTTACGCGGCCAGCGCACCGGCGCTCAAGCATGCACTCAGCGCGGTTCGCGACCAAGGCCGCAGTGACGGGCAAGACGTGCGCTGGCCGTGGATTGCTCGTCGCGTCGCACCTGACCTGTTCGATGACGATACATGGGATGAGCTGGCCCACCGCAACGTGCAGATCGCACGGGACGCCGGTGCGCTGGCCGTGCTCCCGCTCGCCCTCAACTTTCTCGCGGATATGCGCGTCTTCTGCGGCAATCTGGATGCTGCGGCGGCGCTGCTCGACGAGGCCGACGCGATCGCGGAGGCGACCGGCACCCCGCCCATACTGTTCGCAAGACCGATGCTCGCTGCGTGCCGCGGCGACGAGGCACAAGCATCGGCGCTGATCGAGGCCAGCGAATCAACGGCGATCGACCGGGGCGAGGGGGTGACGCTGACCTTCGGCGAGCTCGCGTGGGCGGTGCTCCATAACGGCCTTGGTCACTATGAGGCAGCGCTGGGCCCGGCCGAGAGCGCGAGCGCGCGGGACGAGCTGAGGGCCTCGGTCTGGTCACTGCCTGAGCTGGTCGAGGCGGCCACACGCTGCGGCAGGACCGATCTCGCGGCCGAAGCGATGGAGCGGCTCTCCGAGCGAACGCAGGCGGCTGGGACCCAGTTGGCACTCGGCGTCGAGGCACGGTCACGAGCGTTGCTCAATGATGACGAGCAGCCCGAGCGCCTCTACCGCGAGGCGATCCGGCGGCTCAGTCGCACTCGCCTACGCCCCGACCTGGTCCGCGGTCATCTCCTGTACGGCGAGTGGCTGCGGCGCGAGAAACGCCGTGCAGACGCACGCGTGCAACTGCGCATTGCCTACGAGGGCTTCATCGCAATGGGCATGGAGGCGTTCGCTGAGCGCAGCCGTCGCGAGTTGCTGGCCACGGGCGAGACTGTACGCAGGCGCACGACCCAACCGGTCGAGGAGTTCACCGCGCAGGAGATACAGATCGCGCGGCTCGCAGGTGACGGGTTGACGAATCCGGAAATCGGTGCCCAGCTGTTCCTTAGCGCCCGCACTGTCGAATGGCACCTGCGCAAGATCTTCACCAAGCTTGACATCAGCTCCCGCAGACAGCTTCGCGCGGCACTGCGCGACGCCGGGACCGACGGCCGTGCCGACCTGGCCAGATCACTGCCCGCACGCCTACCCCCACCTGACCACCGTATTAGCCCGGTCTAGCGGCACCTGGTCAGGGGCCGCAGGCCAAACCCGTAGCCCATCCTGGTACCACCTTCTGACAGGCAGGATAATGTGCAGGCACCAGCCACGGCCGTGACGCCACAGATGTGGCGGGGTTCCGAACTACGCCCTGCAGGGGCGCAGCCGACCCGGGATCAGCAACCACCCTCCCACCTCGGTGCGCTCGCACTGTCTGGCAAAACCCGGGCCGGCTCTCGCCTCCGCCCGCTCCGCCTCGGGCCGAGTCGAAACCACCACGTCCGCATACATCCGTTCAACGACCACAGTGCCGCCGGGTGTACGGCCAATACTGGCCCTCTACCGGTGAAATGCGGCATTGGCGCCCTGAGCGGCGGATCACCCCCGTAAAGACCCTGGCGAAAGTCCTGGTGTGGGATTCCCCGCTGCCGCAGGTCCAGGGAGGCACGGGCGCGACGAGCCCTATCCAGTGCAGATCGCGAACTATCCAGCTGCAGACCCGGTCGTGCGTTCGGGCCAGGGGGCTGGGACGGCCGTACGGCCGTAGGGGATAAGCGGGTCCGAGCTGGTCAGGCCGCTGCTGCTGGCGGGCGCAGGCGGCGGCGAACAGATTCATCCATTCGTATTCCTGCGATCAGCGACAGACCACGGTACCGACCGGCGAATTCACGGGGGCGATGCGCCGCCGGGCGCGCGATGGTGATGTTAGTACCAACGCGCAGATCACACCGGAAGGGAGAGCCTCATGTCCGAAAATCCCGACGTCAAGCCGACGATCGTCCTCGTGCACGGCGCCTACGCCGACGCCTCTAGCTGGAACGGCGTCATCCAGCGGCTGCAGCAGCAGGGCTACACCGTGATCGCCCCGGCCAACCCACTGCGCGGCGTGACCGCCGATTCGGCCTACACCGCCAGCCTGCTCAACCAGATCGACGGCCCGGTGCTGCTGGCCGGGCACTCCTACGGCGGCGCGGTCATCACCAACGCCGCGACCAGCGCCCCGAACGTCATCGGCCTGGTCTTCGCCGCCGCCTTCGCCCCGGAAGAGGGCGAAACCCTGGGCGAGGTCGAGAACGGCTCCGGGGACAGCGTCCGGGGCACGGCGCTGGTCCAGTACACCTATCCGGCCGGACCGGGCGGGCAGACCGCGGTGGAGTTCGCGATCAACCCGGCCCAGATCCGGGACGCCTTCGCCGCCGACCTGCCTGAGCAGCAGACCGCGCTGATGGCCGTGACACAGCGCCCCGCCGCCGCCGCGGCGTTCACCGACGCGTCCGGGCCGCCCGCCTGGAAGAAGCTGCCGTCCTGGGCAGTGGTCGCCACCGGCGACAAGGCCGCCGGCACCGATGTCGTCCGGTCACAGGCGCAGCGGGCCGGCGCGGACATCATCGAGGTCGACGGCTCGCACGTGATCATGATCTCCCAGCCCCAGGTCGTCACCGACCACATCCTCAAGGCGGCCCGGGCCGTCGCTGCCGCACACCGGTAGACGAACAAGCACCGCAGCCAAGATGGGCGAGAAGGAGAAGCATACGAGCATGAGCACCTCGTTCGGTGTGCTCAAGCAGGTCGAAGCCGGGGTGCTGAGCGTCGGCTACGCCGAGGCCGGCGGGCCATCCTGGGCGGCTTCGACTGGGGGGCACGCTCGGCCGATATCGTCGCGGCGCTGTGGCCGGACCGCTGCAAGGCCCTGGTCTCCGTCAGCGGATACCTGATCGGCAGCCAGGCCGTCGGCCAGGCGCCGCTGCCGCCGCAGGCCGAGCACGCGTGGTGGTACCAGTACCACTTCGCCACTGACCGCGGCCGGGCCGGCTACGACAAATACCGGCACGAATTTAACAGGCTCATCTGGCAGCTCGCCTCACCCAGGTGGGCCTTCGACGACGCCACGTTCGCCCGCAGCGCGGCCGCCTTCGACAACCCCGATCACGTCGCCATCGTCATCCACAACTACCGGTGGCGGCTCGGCACGGCCGGCGAACCGCAGTACGACGACCTGGAGGCGCGGCTCGCCGGCCTCCCGGCCATCGCGGTGCCGAGCATTAGCCTGGAGGGCGACGCCAACGGCGCGCCGCACCCGGACGCCGGCTCCTACGCCGACAAGTTCACCGGCATGTACGAGCATCGGGTAATCGGCGGCGGCGTCGGGCACAACCTGCCCCAGGAAGCCCCGCAGGCCTTCGCCCAGGCAGTCATGGCCTCGAAGCTGACCACGCCGGGGGTTGCTTTCGGCGCTCAGGTCGAGCGGCCAGGCCCGCATCCGGTGCCCGGCCGCCATCAATGCCCCGGCCTCGAGGTCCGGCCGTGCGCCGACCCGATCACCGACATCGAGGTCGGCAAGGGCCGGGTGGCGGCGGCGTCCTCCGCAGAGGGCGCAGGGCCTCGCCGGGCCTGCGGCCGGCGCAGACCAGTGGACTACCAGCGTTTTCACTGGGGCGATCCAACGGGTTGACATCGTAGCGTCATCTCCGACACAACCCCCAGGGAGGCAGCAATGAGTACAAAAATGGATCAGACAAGCGGCGCGAGCGGGATAGCCGAACAGCAGGTGCCGGGACTTGGGCCCGGCGAGCTTCGTGAGGGCTACGCCGATATCGGCGACGTGCGGCTGCATTACTTGGAGGCCGGCGAGGGGCCGCTGGTCGTGCTGCTGCACGGCTTCCCCGAGTTCTGGTACGGCTGGCGGCAGCAGATCCAGCCGCTCGCGGCGGCCGGATTCCGCGTCGTGGCACCCGACACGCGCGGCTATAACCTGTCCTCGAAGCCGAAAGGCGTCAAAGCCTACGACATCGGCCTGCTGGCCGCCGACATCCGCGGCCTCATCCGCGAACGCGGCGCCGAGACCGCGTTGCTGGTCGGTCACGACTGGGGCGGATCCATAGCCTGGGCCACCGCGATGAACCACCCTGAGGTCGTGGACCGGCTGGCCATCCTCAACGCGGCCCACCCGCGGAAGCTCTCGCAGGGACTGCACTACCCGGGACAGCTCCGCAAGTCCTGGTACTTCTTCTTCTTCGACCTCCCCGAGCTGCCCGAAGCCGTCGTGCACGCCGACCGCTGGCGTTTCTTCCAGCACTTCCTGCACGACGCCCACCCGGCCTACACGCCGGAGGATATGGACCGCTACGTCGAGGCGTGGTCCCAGCCGGGCGCAGCCACCGCGATGATCAATTACTACCGGTCCTCGGTACGAACCCCGCCCAGGAAAGCCGCAGCGCAGATTCACCAGATCAAGGCGCCCACCCTGGTCATCTGGGGGCAACGCGACCGCTACCTCGGCCCCGAACTCGCGGAGCCCGAGCACGACGACGTGCCCAACCTGGAGCGCGTCGAGCGGCTGCCCGACACCTCACATTGGGTCCATCACGACGAGGCCGAGCGCGTCAACGAGCTGCTCATCGACTTCTTCGCCCCCGCCCTGCCCACCAGCAACCGCTGATGCTGACCAGGTAATTCGTTCGACCGGGCTAGTCGGACCGGATATCCCAGCCGGTCCGACCTGGCCATCCCGCACTCGGCCCGTTCTTCGAAACACGGACCGCAGATGACGGCGACCGCCATTAGCGGTTGCGGCGCATCAGCAATGATCGAGCCGACCGCGAGAATTCTCCAGCGGCGCCCGGGAACTTAGCCGACGGCCGCCTGTTCAACGCATCCTCCCGAATGCGGCCCAGGTCCAGCACCAGCCGGCATTGCCGGGACACCAGCACACCTTCCGGCTCGTTCACGTCGGCTGCCGCAGCATCCGGGTCGCCATGTACCCAGGGACACGGCAAAGTCGTATTCATGCAGCCTGAAGCAGCTTTAGCGTCCGTCGGGGATCGCGAGCGTGGTGACGGTTGGCGGCGGCGATGTTGTCATGGCCGTCCAGCCGTAGCAGGCTGACCGCCAGGCTGCGCAGCGACGCCATGACGCGGGGCCCGTTCCCGGTCCTGACCAGGGACTTGTCTTCCAGATAGGTGACGTCGCGGACCCAGTGAAGACGGTTGTCGGATAGGGGGCGCCGTTTTCCGGCGCCCCCCTCCTCAGAACCGTGCTTGCCACTCGTCGCGGCACACGGCTCAAGCAGCCCGCGTGGGCGGTCAGGCTCCTGCGTTCTGCTGCTCCGTGCCGTGCGTTCCGTCGTCTGGGTGACGGCGGGCGCAGTAGGCGTGTACGAGGCGGTGCTTCGTCCGGCCGGTGCTGTTGCCGGCGATGGCCTGGCGGGTCATCGCCTTGCGGACGGCCGCGAACCAGGGCTCCCACTGGCCGGGGGAGTCCGGCGCGCGGTCGGCGAACAGCAGCAGTTCCCGGCATAGCGGGCAAAGCCCGCGCTGGTCCTGCAGGGCGGTCTGCCAGGACGGGGCCAGTTGCGGGGGCTTCTGCTTGCGCCGCCGGTCGGCCCAGTACCGGGCCAGGGCAGGATCGTAAGGCGTGTACCTGCCGGGGACCGGCGCGTGCCGGACGATCTTCGTCCAGGCGTACTGGTGGAGGTAGGCCCCGGTTTCCCGGTCGCCGAAGACCCACCAGTTGCGCCTGTGCGGGCAGTACGGGCCGAAGTAGCGGGCGGTGACCCATTTCCGGCCCTTCTTGGGGTGCCTGCGGAGAGCCCACTTGTAAAGCTGCTGCCACAGGAAGCCGTCCAGCGACTGGAAGGACTTCTTGGACGCCCCGGTCCGGTAGTAGTTCGCCTGCCCCCGGAGAACCTCTGATGACCGGGTTGAGTGCGTAGAGCACCTCGGACACCGGGGAACCGCGCATTACGCGCAGTTCGTCGGCGAGTCTCCGCCGGATCTTCTTCATCGCATCGCGGCTGGGCCTGGTGAGAACCTTGCCGCCCTGGGCGGTCCGGTAGCGGCGTATGCCGAAGGAGAGGAAATCGAAGCCGTCGCTTATCCGGCCGATCCGGGTCTTCTCCTTGTTGAGGGAAAGGCCCCTCTCCTTCAGCCACACGCTGAGCTTCTCCTGGACCGCTTCCGCCTGCCCGCGGCTGTGGCACAATGCCACGAAGTCATCCGCGTAGACAATTACGGTCGGGTGCCCGGCTCTCACGTAACCGCGAGAGTCGTAGCTGACTCCGGCGGCCTCTTCCATTCCCTGCAATGCGATATTCGTAAGTAATCGGGGAACCCGTGGGAGATCACGTTAGGGTGCGGCTCTTTGAAAGTGAGCTGATAATCACGCGGCGAGGGTGAAGCTTTCGCGGTAGCGGGCGTTGTGGACGCGTTCGTGTTCTCTGCGCAGGTGGTACCGCCAGTAGCGGTTGAAGTCGCTGTTGGCGATGAGGGCGCGGAGCTTGAGGATGGCCTCGGCTCCGTCCAGGCCCCATCGGGCTCCGGTGATGTCCATGCGGTCTTTGACGAGGTGGCGGCATGCTCCTTCGATGACGCCGGTGGCGATCGGCCAGCCTTCGGCCAGGGCGGTGGCGTAGTCCAGGTACGGCTTCTTGGCGGTGAGGTAGTCTGCGCAGGCGTCGGCGCCTTCGCGTTCGGCGGGCGAGTAGCCGAAGGTGGTGGCCCGGCGGCGGATCCCGGCCGCGACCTGGGCGGCCCTGCCGTGGAGGATCTTGACCGCCTGCTCGCTGACCCAGCTTTCGGCATCGGGGTCGCCTTTATCGAAGAAGGACCAGGCGGCCTTCCAGCAGTATTCCAGGACATGCACGAAATCGCAGGTCACGGTGACGGTGATGCCGCGGCGGGCGGCCTCGGCGGTGATCGCCTCGATCTGGGTGCGGTTGCCGTCCGCCAGGGCGATCCAGGTCCGGCGGTGCCCGGGGTCGCGGCGCTCTGCCTCGCCGAGCGCGGCGGCGATGACGGCGGGGATGTCGTCAGTGACCGAGGCGGTCAGCCATTTCCCGGCGGCCCGCGGGCCGCGGCGGCGCTCCGTGCCGTTCCTGGTCTTGCCGGGCGGGGTGATGATGTCGCCGGGGGTGCGGGG
>Ga0335078_10007802_pt1 | contig 15885 bp, 14 predicted proteins | sample Lox_Sample_32_FD_206711 | JGI IMG/M metagenome (GOLD analysis project Ga0335078, IMG submission 206711) | Soil microbial communities from Loxahatchee National Wildlife Refuge, Florida, United States - Lox_Sample_3.2 | ecosystem: Environmental > Terrestrial > Soil > Wetlands | place: USA...
GGGCTTCCGCCAGGACGACGTGATCGGGTACCACCTGGACTCCATCATCGCACCCGTGTCCCAGAAGGAGCTGCAGGCGATATTCTCGATCGAGCGGACGGGCTCCATCCTTCCGGGGCTCCCCATTCGGTTGCAGACCACGTTCGGCATGGAGATCCCGACCGAGCTCATCTCCGTCCCTCGCTACGACATGGGGAAGCTTTCCGGGTGGCTGCTCGTCTTTCGCGACACGACCATCAAGGTCCAGCTCCAGGAGGAGCTGGACAGGATGGACGTCCTGTACCAGGGCCTTGTCGAGCATTCCCCGGCCATCATCTACGTCCTGGACGCCGCCGGTCGGACCATCTTCATCAATGACACCGTGGAGTCTCTCCTGGGGTATTCGAAGCAGGAGCTCCTGGGGAGGGAGCTGGTGGACATTGTGCACCCTGATGACCGGCAGGTTGCATACTGGCCGCTGCGGGAGCGTCGGAGGTCCCAACGGGCAACGCGGAACCTGCAGATCAGGCTCTCCACAAAGGCCGGGGCGCCGCGGCAGTACGACCTGGATTTCGTCTATGTCTCTCTCAGCTCTTTCGGCCTGGGCCCGCGCGTCCCCGGCGGCCCCGGTGGAGAGCTGCCGGAGGGCTCACAGGGCACCCAGGGAATAGCCCGGGATGTCACGGAGCTGGTCATGCTGAGGGACATGGCGCGCCAGGTGGAGCACATCCTTCCCATCTGCTCCGTCTGCCGGCGCATTCGCGTGGCAAACGGTTCGCAGGAGGAGTGGGTCTCCCTGGCAGACTACGTGGCGCGCAGGACCGGGATGCTTTTTTCCCATACCTTCTGTCCCGACCACCAGCCGAAGTAGCCTTACAGCCGGGAGAGCTTTCTCAGGAGAAGCTCCTTGTTCGCCTGGAAGTAGCGGCGAAACTCCTCGAACTGCTCCGCGGTCTCCGAGGCGGCGCCGGAAAGCACCAGGAGGTCGCTGCGCCAGCGGTACCAGAGGCAGTGCAGGGCGTACGGCTTGCACCTGCGCCGGGAGCGGCACTGGCTCTCCAGCGCTTCCGCAAGCTCGTTGTGGTTCGCATCTCCCGCCACGTAGTACACGTCGTCCTCCGCGAGGCCCAGCACGATGCGGCGAAACCCCTCCGCCATGGCGTCATCGTGCCTCCATCCCTCGATCATGACGTCCTTGGACCCCAGGCGGAGGTCATACCCCCGGGAGCGCAGGAGCGTGCGGAGGGCCACGATATCCTCCCGGATCTCCCGCACCATCTGCGAGTTGTTGCGGTTGCGCAGGAGCCGTTCGCGCCAGCTCCTGAGCTCGGTCTCGTACTGGTCCAGCAGCTTCATCCTGCTGAGAAAGTTGGTCGTGTCCGAGAGAAGCCTCCAGGTGGAGCTGACCGACTCCGCGAGCCGGTTGAATATCGTGGCCATGATACCGAGTCAACGTAGCTGCCGCGTGATCCAGGGTCAAGCTTGCCTCTCCTCGGTCCCGGTGATACGGTGCTGGCTATGAATGGGGTGGAGAAAAGCGCAAAAGTCATTGCGGTCGACATCGGGGCTTCCGGCGGGAAGTGCTTTGCCGGCACGTTCGACGGGAAGGGATTCGCCCTGCGGGAAGTCCATCGCTTCAGCCACGAGGCGACAACGGTCTACATGACGGATCGGTCCGGCAAGGTGGAGGAGCGCACCTTCTGGGACGAGCTGTATATCTACGCCCAGATCCTGCAGGGGCTTCGGGCCTATCGGCGTGACGTGGGGGAAAAGGCTGATTCGCTCGGACTGGACGCGTGGGGAACGGACGGCACCCTGGTCACCGAAGACGGGGTCACGCTGGGGCACATGTACTCCTACCGTGACCACCGCCTGGACGGCATGGTGGCGGAGCTGAAATCCCGGGTGGACACGCGGCGCGTCTACCAGATCACCGGCATCCATTTTCAGCCCTTCAACGTGTCGAACCAGCTTCTCTGGCTCGTGCAGAACAGGGCCGGGCTCGTGAAGAAGGGCGTGCGGTTCTTCCCCGTGACGACGCTCTTCACCTACTACCTCGGCGGGGTGACGGCCATCGATTCCTCGTGGGCCAGCGTGACACAGCTCATGGATTCCAAGAAGCGCAAGTGGAGCCGCGAGATCCTTCGCGCCCTGGGGATTCCCGCGTGGCTGATGCCGGAGATCGTGGCCCCCGGAGCGGTGATCGGAGAGCTGCGGGCGGAGCTGGCCAGCGCGGTGGGCCTCAATCGGGCCCGGATCATCGCGGTCGGCTCCCACGATACCGCCAGCGCATACGCCGCGGCGCCTGTCGGGAACCCGGCGAATGCGCTCATCATCAGCTCGGGGACCTGGTCCCTGGTCGGCAAGCTGGTGCGCAAGCCCATCACGACGGACGAGGCGATGGCTTTCAACATCAGCAACGAGGGAGGGATCGGCAATATCCGGTTCCTGAAGAACTGCATGGGCACATGGCTGGTGCAGGAGCTGCGCCGCGCGTGGCGGGCGCGTGACGGCAAAGAGCTGGACTGGGAAGAGATGAACCGCCTGACGGAGAAGGGGACCCCGCTTTCTGCTTTCATCGATCCCGATGACCCCGGTTTCTACAACCCGGCGAACATGGAAGAGGCGATTGTGGCATTCTGCCGCCGCACGGGGCAGGAGCCGCCGCGAGACCGGGGCACCATGCTTCGTGTCGTCTACGAAAGCCTCGCGCTGAAATACCGGCAGGTGGCGGAGCAGATCGGCGAGGCGAGCGGGAAGGCCAATTCCGTCATCCATATCGTGGGCGGCGGATCGAAGAACGCCTTTCTCAACCAGCTGGCCGCGAACGCGTGCGGGATGAAGGTGGTGGCAGGGCCCGAAGAAGCCACGGCCGTAGGGAATGCGATGGTTCAGGCAATGGGGCTGGGGATCATCCAGAAGCTTTCCGAGGCCAAGGCCATGATCCGCGCCGCGTTCCCCATCCGCGAGTTCGCTCCGCGGGATCGGGACACCTGGGAAAAGGCGTACGCGAAGTTCCGCACGTTCGTGAAATAGAAAAAGCCGCACGTGCCTCATCGGCCACGGGCGGCTTGAACACTTTTTTCGGGGAGGGCTTCCCTGCAAGCCCCCCGATGAATCGATCTGTCAGCTCTTTTTTACTTCGATGGTCTTGGGCTTCGCAGCCGGCGTCTTGGGGAAGCTCAGGTTGAGGACGCCGTCCTTGAACTCCGCGGCAATCTTTTCCCTGTCGATCCCCTCGGGAAGAACAAAGCTCCTGCTGAAGCTGGCCGACCTGCGCTCGCGCATGATATAGCCGTTCTTCTTCTCCTCCTTGTTGTCTTCCTTGCGGGAGGAAATGGTGAGCAGGTTGTTATCCAGCTTCACCTCGACGTCCTTCTCGGACAGCCCCGGCAGCTCGACCTCCATCAGGAACTCGGAATCGGTCTCTTTCACGTCAACCGCGGGAACAGTCGACTTGCCGAATACCGGCCCCACGAACATGTCGTCGAACCAGCTGGAAACGTTGTCCAGCAGATCCAGCGAGCTCGGTGAATAACGGACCAGGTTCATATCGTACCTCCTAATTGGTTTCATGAATCTCGACCTATATATTGCATGAACCATGCCAAGAAAAGATTATCGTTAATAACTGTATATCCTGAAAATAATTAGGCTATTTCACAGCATCTGGTGTTTCTCGCCAGACTGGATGAGAAATGTATCATTACGACACAATTAGTACTATTAAGTCCCAATTTGATCCCTTCTGACGCACTTTCCTTTCGGCTCTTTTCCTGCTACCGTCCACGGGTGGGCAAATATGAGCCGCCAAGTCTGCTTTCCTCATTTGAGGGCTTTGTGCCGGGGATCGACCCCGATCAGGCTGCCCCGGGACCTTCCTTCTGGTTCGCGTGCCAGGGGAGCGCCATCCTCATTGAGAGCAGGAACGGGGAGACGCGCATCCCGTTTGCGAATGACCTGGGCTCCATCGGTCTCTCAAGTGACTGCACCCATGTCCTGGGGAGGGCGAACGGACATGCGTGCAGGGCTGCGAGCATCCCCCCCGGCACCCCGGCTCCTGAGGGCTTTCGCTTCGAAGGGCTGAGGTCACTCTTCGACGGCATGTCCTACGCCTTCTTCTCGGTCGCCGCGCGCGCGCTGGAGATCGTGGAGTGGGACCTCTCCCACCGCTTCTGCGGAAGGTGCGGTGCGGGCACGACGCTGAAAAAGGGTGAGCGGGCGCGGGAATGCCCTGCCTGCGGGAGCCTGAGCTACCCCCGCATTTCCCCGGCCGTCATCATGGCCGTGGTGCGGGGGGACCGGATACTCCTTGCGCGCGCGGCGAGGTTCCCGCACGGCCTGCACAGCGTCCTGGCAGGGTACGTGGAGCCCGGGGAGACTCTGGAGGAGTGCGTGCACCGGGAGGTGCGCGAGGAGACCGGGATCGAAATCTGCGACCTGCGGTATTTCGCGAGCCAGCCCTGGCCGTTCCCTCATTCCCTGATGATTGCTTTCACCGCGGAGCATGCCGGCGGGGAAATCCAGGTAGACGGCGTCGAGATCAAAGACGCGCAGTGGTACGCCGCCGACGCGCTGCCGGAAATCCCCGGCCCGATGACCGTTGCCAGACGCTTGATCGACTGGTTCTGCGCCAGCCGCTCGAAAAAGGGGTCCCCATGAACTCCACGCGTGCACGCTGCGCATGGGCGGCCACCGACGAGGCCATGACGCATTACCACGACGAAGAGTGGGGCGTGCCTGTCCATGAGGATGCCCGGCATTTCGAGTTCCTGGTGCTGGAAGCGGCGCAGGCAGGCCTGTCATGGCTCACCGTGCTGCGCAAGCGCGACGCGTACCGCCGGGCCTACCGCGGGTTCGATCCCGTGCGGGTGGCCCGCTTTGGCAAGCGGGAGAGGGAAAGACTCCTGGCTGACGCCGGCATCGTCCGCAACAAGGCCAAGATCGAGTCCTCCATCAACAACGCCCGCCGGTTCCTCGAGGTCCAGAAAGAGTTCGGCACATTCGACGCCTACCTGTGGCGATGGACCGAGGGCAAACCTGTAGTCAACCATTGGCAGGCCATGTCCGAGATTCCGCCGACCAGCGAGCTCTCTGACAAGCTGTCGAAGGACCTCAAGGCGCGCGGTTTCTCCTTCGTCGGCTCCACCATCATCTACTCCCACCTGCAGGCGGTCGGCGTGATCAACGACCACCTCGTGAGCTGCTTCCGGTGGGCGGAGCTCGCCTCCCGGTAGCCTCCGTGGAGCGCAAGATCCTGTTCGTCTCACGGTACCGAGGCTTCCTCATCGTCCTCATTGTTCTCATCCACACCGGCATGACGTACGGGGCCTCAGGTTCATGGTACTATGCGGAGCCGCACGATGTGCTCTGGCTGAAGGTTCTCGGGACATACGTCGGCACCCTTGCGCAGTCATTTGCCGTGGGCGCGTTTTTCTTTCTCTCCGCATACTTCCTGCCCGGCTCCCTTGCGCGCAGGGGCGCCGGGGACCTCCTCAAGGAAAGAGCAGTCCGTCTTCTCATCCCCCTGGCCCTCTTCTTCTTTCTTGCCAACCCGTTCCTCGTGAAAGCCGTTGCTTCCTGGGGCAACCGCGCGGCAGTCCCGCGGGGGCCGGTGTTCGGCTCCGGCCCCCTCTGGTTCCTGGAAGCTCTGTACCTGTTGACGCTCGTTTACGTTGCGGGGAGGCTCGTGCTGCCCCGCGGTCTGCCCACGGGGCTGCCGAAAGGCCTGCCCCGCCGACGCGGAATCCTGGCGTACATCCTGTCAACGGCGGTGCTGGGTTTCCTGGTTCGCATTCCCTTCCCGATCGGGAGCGAGGTCTCCAACCTTCAGCCGGGCTTTTTTCCCCTGTACATCATTCTCTTCGCGGCCGGCATCAAGGCGGGCAGGGAACAATGGCTGGAGGCCGTCCCTTCCATTCCCATCGGCTTCTGGTGTCTTACCGCCGGGCTGGGCCTTGCGATTTTTCCCGTGCTCGGGATTGCGGGAGGCGCGCTCCGCGACACCTCCGCTTTTCTCGGCGGCCTGACGTGGCAAAGCGGGGCGTTTGCCCTTTGGGAGGCTGGGACGGGAACGTCACTTTTCATCGTGACGCTGGTCCTTTTTTCCCGGGCCCGGTGGGTGGTGCCAGGGGTGGGAGAATCTTTCAGCGAGTCTGCCTACGGCATCTACCTCCTGCACGCCTTCGTCGTGGTCCTGCTCGCCCTGGCCATGAAGGACCTCGCCATCCACCCCGGCATCAAGTGGATAACGCTTTCTGTCTGCGCGGTCTGCCTGCCCTGGGCGGTCACGCGGGTGCTTCGGAGGGCGCCCGGCTTCTCGCGCGTCCTGTGAAACCGGTCCGAGATTGCAGAACGCCCCCGTTTGCTCTACATTCCTGTGTAATGAACGAGCTCGTGGCGGTTGTTGAAGACGAAGATGACATTCGAGCGCTCGTCACCGCTGCCCTGAAGAAGGAACGCTTCCGCGTGCGGGAGCATCCGGACGGGAAGGGATTCCTCGCGTCCCTGGCCGCCGACAGGCCGGACCTCGTCGTCCTGGACGTGATGCTTCCCGACACGGACGGTTTCGAAATCTGCCGCCGCATCCGCGCGGATCGCAGCCTGTCCACGATCCCGGTCATCATCCTGACGGCGCGCGCGGAGGAAGCAGACCGGATCCTCGGGCTGGAGCTGGGGGCGGATGACTACGTCGTGAAGCCCTTTTCCCCCAAGGAGCTCGCCGCACGGGTGAAAGCCGTCCTGCGCCGGGCGGCGCCGGAGACAGCGCGCGCGCGGATCGACGCGGGCGACGGGCTTGTCATCGACACGGACACCGTGGAGGCTTTCGTGGCGGGGCAACGCCTGGAGCTGACGCAGGCGGAGTTTCGCATCCTGCAGCTCCTGGCCTCCCGCGTCGGCTGGGTATTCTCCCGTGAGAAGATCCTCGATTACCTGTGGGGGAACGAAAAGAACGTTACCGACAGGTCCGTCGACGTGCACGTGAAGCACCTGCGGGACAAGCTCGGTGACCACGGGGGAAGGATCGTGAACGTCCGCGGCATCGGCTACAAGCTCGTCACCTCCACGCGGGCGGCAACGGAGGGGCAGTGAGGCACCTGTTCCTGAGCAGGGTTTTCGTCCGCTTCACGCTCCTGTGCGTCCTGGCCGTGTCCGCTTTCTTCATCTTCTCACTCATCCTCGTGCGCGGCATGTCGTATGACGCCGTTGTCCACGGTCTGGAGCAGGCCGCGTTGACGGTCCGCGGGGCGGCCGCGCCGCTCATGGCGAGAGGCAGGAGCGCAGACCTGGATTCCCTGACTCACCGCATGGCGAACGAGTCGAAGGAGCGGATCACGCTGATCGACGCTCGCGGCGTGGTGCTCGCTGACTCCGAGCAGAACCCCGCCGTGATGGAGAACCACTCCCTTCGACCCGAGGTTGCCGTGGCAATGCTCGGAGAAACGGGGATCTCCTCGCGGCTGTCCAGCACCGTGCCGCGCTGGACGGTGTACGTCGCCGTTCCCGTAGTCGTGAATGGAAGCGTCCACGGCGTGGTGCGCACCAGCAGTCCCCGAGCGGAGCTGGAAGCCGCCTACCCGCATCAGGCCATCACCCTGCTCCTGTTTGCCGCGCCCCTCCTGGTCGTCTGCCTTCTTCTTGCGCTGGGATTCAGCCAGTCCATGCTTTCTCCGCTGAAGGACCTTGCGGGAGCGGTCACGAGGTTCGCTTCCGGAGACTTCGGCGCCCGCCTGCACCTGCGCCGGAAAGACGAGATCCGCGATCTGGCGGAGGCGTTCAACGCCATGGGGGAGCGTGTCCAGGGGCTTTTCCTGGACAGCGCACGCCGCGCACAGGAGCTGGACGGCATCTTCTCCTCCGTCCAGCAGGGCATCATCCTCCTGGACCGCAGCGGGCGGGTCGTGCGGTGCAACAGGGGGTTCGAGGACCTGGTCGGCGCGCGAAAAGTGGAGGGAAGGACGCTGTGGGAGCTGGTGCGCGCGCCACGGCTCATCGAGCTGGTGCAGGAAGCACGGTCCACGGGAGAACGCCGGTCGGAGGAGGTTTCCAGCGGAGAGAGATGGCTGCTGTGCACGGTGCAGCGGATGCCGGGGCGGGAGGAGCTGATCGTCGTCCTTCATGACACGAGCGACATCAGGCGCCTGGAGACGGTGAAACGGGACTTCGTTGTCAACGCTTCCCATGAGCTTCGCACCCCCCTCACGTCCATCCGGGGGTCCCTGGAGATGCTGGAGGGACAGCTGTCCGGGGACTCCGAGCGATGGGTGGACGCCATTCGCCGCAACTCGGAGCGCATGTCAGCCATCGTGGAGGACCTCCTTCTTCTCTCCCGGCTGGAGGCGCGCGGCGTCGAGCGCTCCCGCGAGCCGGTGGCCCTGGGAAGGATCGTGGCAGATGTCACGGGAATGTTCGCAAACCGGGCCCAGGCGAAGGGCCTCGCCCTGAACGTCTCCGTGCCTGATTCCCTCCCCCCCATCTCCGCTGACCTTTTTCTGGTGGAGCAGATGCTGGTGAATCTTCTCGACAACGCCCTGAAGTTCACGGAGACCGGCGAAGTGCGTGTGAGCGTCTCCAAGGAGGAGGGGGAGTGGATGCGCATCGAGGTCTCCGACACGGGCATCGGGATCTCGGAAGAGCACATCCCCCGGCTTTTCGAGCGATTCTACGTTGTCGACAAGTCGCGCTCCCGAAAGCTCGGAGGAACCGGGCTCGGCCTCTCGATCGTGAAGCACATCGTGCAGAGCCACGGAGGGACGGTGGGGGTGGAAAGCGTCCCGGGCCGCGGCACGCGCTTCATCATGCGGCTGCCCATAGACAGGGATGTCGAGGGGCGCCGAGCACAGGGACGTGCGGAAGGCGCCCCATAAAGCAGGGATGTCGAGGGGCGCCGAGCACAGGGACGTGCGGAAGGCGCCCCATAAAGCAGGGATGTCGAGGGGCGCCGAGGCACTCCCCAGAATTAACGGAAAATTAACACTACCTTCACTGCCCACTAACAGCGGCTCGGGAGATTGGTCATGCCCCGCGAAGGGGCGAATTCTTGCTGTATTGAAGGAGGAGTCCCAGTGAAGGTATCAAGGCTTCTTTTGGCCGGCGCGCTGGCCGTATCCGTTGCCGGTATCGGCTTCGCGCAGTCCTTCGAGTTTGTCGGGGCCGGTGCGACCTTTCCGGCGCCGCTGTATCTCAAGATGTTCGACCAGTACGCCAAGGAGTTCGGGGTCAAGGTGAACTACCAGGCCATTGGCTCCGGCGGCGGACAAGCCCAGCTGAAGGGCAGGACGGTGGATTTTGGCGCCTCTGACGTCATCATGACCGCCAAGGACCTCGCGGACGCTCCCGCGGAGATCGTGCACATCCCGACGGTTGCAGGCGCGGTGGTTCTCGTCTCCAACCTTCCCGGTAACCCGCAACTCAGGTTCACCGGCGACATCATTGCCGACATCTTCCTTGGCAAGATCAAGAATTGGAACGATCCCCGGATCGCCGGGATCAATCCCGATGTGAAGTTCCCGAACATGAACATCACCGTTGTCCACCGCTCGGACGGCAGCGGCACCACGGGCGTGTTCAGCGACTATCTCTCCAAGATTTCCGATGAATGGAAGACGAAGGTGGGATCCGGCACCTCTCTCTCCTGGCCCGTGGGCATCGGCGGGAAAGGAAATCCGGGCGTCGCGGGTCTCGTGAAGCAGCTTCCCGGATCCTTCGGATATGTCGAGCTGATCTATGCCTTGCAGAACAACATGTCGTACGCGCTGCTCAAGAACAAGAGCGGCAACTGGATCAAGGCCTCCCTGGCAACCACGAGCACGGCGGCCAATGTCCCGGTCCCCGAGGACGTGACGAAGCTGAGCCTGACCAACACGGATGCGCCCGAGGGATATCCCATTTCCACCTTCACGTGGCTGATACTTTACAAGGAGCAGAACTACGGCAATCATCAGAAGGCCAAGGTCGAGGCCCTTCTGAAAATGATCTGGTGGATGACACATGACGGGCAGAAGTACGCGGAGCCGCTTTCCTACGCGACGCTGCCGGCGCCCGTTGTGAAGAAGGCTGAGGCCATCCTCAAGTCGATCACCTTCGACGGCAAGCCTCTGCTGGAAGGCGGAATGTAGCACGTGACGGGACAGGGAAGGATGAGGACGGCTCGCGTTTCCGACTCAGCGTTTCGAACACTTCTCTTCTTTGGAGGAATCGCGGTGAGCGTGCTGCTCATCGCGATTCTCCTGTCCCTCGTGCTGTCCTCCCGCCCTGCCCTCGTTGCAAACGGTTTCCGTTTTCTCACCGGCAGCGAATGGGATCCTGTGACCAACAGCTTCCATGCGCTGCCGTTCGTGTTCGGTACCCTCGTCACCTCCGTGATTGCCCTTGCCATCGCAACGGTGCTTTCCCTCGCGCTCGCAATCCTGATGGGTGAGTACTTCCGGACCGGCGCGTTCGCTTCCATCATGAGAACGGCGGTCGAGCTGCTTGCCGGGATACCTTCCATCGTCTACGGCTTCATCGGGCTTTTTTTCCTCGTTCCCGCCGTCAGGGTCATCCAGATCGCTCTCGGCGTGCCGCCGTTCGGGGTGGGAATCCTGACCTCCTCCATCCTCCTGGCGTTCATGGTCCTTCCGTACTCCGCGTCGATCGGGCGGGAAATGCTCATGCTCGTGCCGGCAGACCTGAAAGAGGCCGCGCTGTCCCTGGGCTCCACCCGTTCCGAAATGGTCTGGAAAGTCTCCCTGCCTTTCTCGAGGTCGGGAATCATGGGTGGCATCTTCCTCTCCCTCGGACGGGCGCTCGGAGAGACCATGGCGGTCACCATGGTCATCGGCAATTCGAACTCGATCACGCTGAACCTTCTTTCCCCCGGCAATACGATGGCCAGTCTGATAGCGAATGAGTTTTCCGAGGCCCAGGGCGCGGTCTATCTCGCCAGCCTGATAGAGATCGCTCTTCTGCTCTTTGTCATCAGCACCGTCATCAATATCCTCGGCAAAATGGTGATCAACCGGATGGTGGAGACTACGTGAAATGGCGGGCGATCTTGCACGGGCTCAGGGCGAAGGCGCGATGCAAACGCGGCCGAGTGTAAAGAGGAAGGCGCAGGGAACGGACGCCGAGCTGCGCGGCCGCCTGCGGGGCGACAAGGCTTTCCTGGGTGGGGTGCTGGCCATCTCTCTCATTGCGACGCTGCCCCTCGTCCTGATCCTGGTGTTCATCATCGTGCGCGGCGCGTCCTCCATAAACTGGCAGTTCCTGACCGAGCTTCCCAAGCCGATGGGGGAGGCGGGGGGAGGCATTTCCAACGCCATCGTCGGGACGCTCATCCTCATTGTGCTGGCCTCGGTCATTTCAATCCCCTTGGGTATCCTCGCCGGGATTTTCCTGTCGGAGAGCGGCAAAAGCGGCCTTGGCAGGTTGACCCGGCTTTCTGTTGAGACGCTGATGGGAGTGCCGTCCATCGTGATCGGCATCGTCGCGTATGTCTGGGTGGTCCGCACCATGGGCCATTTCTCCGCTCTTTCCGGCGGCGTGGCGCTGGCAATGATCATGCTTCCCGTCATCACGCTGTCCACCGAGGAAACCCTGCTGCTGATTCCTGTGAGCCTTCGGGAAGCCGCGCTGGCCCTCGGGGTTTCCTATCCCCGCACGGTCATGAAGGTCATACTCCCCGCGGGAGCAAGCGGCGTCATCACGGGGACGCTCCTGGGGGTGGCGAGGGCGGCAGGCGAGACGGCGCCCCTCCTTTTCACCTCGTTCGGCAGCCCCTACATGGAATACAACATCCTCAAGCCCGTTGCCTCGCTGCCGCAGACGATATTCTTCTACGCCACCAGCCCGTACCCTGAATGGCAGACCCTCGCGTGGGGCGCCTCTTTCGTGCTGCTGGTGATCGTCCTTGCCCTGAATCTCGTGACGAAGCTGGTAACATCAAGATGGAAGATTCAGTTCTGACCACGGAGAAGATCATCCTGGAGACCCGCAACCTCAGCGCCGGCTTCGACGGGAAGGACGTCGTGAAAGGCGTGTCCTTTACCGTCCCGGAGCGGCGCGTGACGGCGATCATGGGTCCCTCCGGCTGCGGCAAGACCACCTTCATGCGCTGCATCAACCGCATGCATGAGCTCGCCCCCAACGCACAGGTGAGCGGGGAAGTTCTCCTGGACGGGGAAGACGTCTACCGGATCAACCCGATCCTGGTGCGTCGGCGCATCGGGATGGTGTTCCAGAGACCCAACCCGTTTCCGACAATGAGCATTTACGACAACGTCGTGGCCGGTTACACCTTGAACGGCGCGCGCGTAGACAGGGCGGAGCGGGACCAGATCGTCGAGGAGACGCTTCGGCGCGTGACCCTCTGGGACGAGGTGAAGGATGCGCTGTACCGGCGCGGCACGTTCCTCTCCGGCGGCCAGCAGCAGAGGCTGTGCATCGCGCGGGCCCTCGCCATGAAGCCCGAGATCCTTCTTCTGGACGAGCCGACCTCCGCGCTGGACCCCAAGGCCACGGCGGCCATCGAGGAGCTCATCGTGTCCCTCAAGGGGTCCGTCACGATCGTCCAGGTCACCCATAACATCCCGCAGGCGGCGCGAATCTCGGATTACACGGCGTTCATCCACCTGGGAGAGCTGGTGGAGATCGGGCCGACGAACAAGCTGTTCACCGTCCCCAAGGACAAGAGGACCGAGGAATACCTCTCGGGGAAGTTCGGGTAGGAGTTGCCATGCCCATACCGCAGATCGAAGACCTGAAGGCCCGCGTCGTGGCCTATGCCCGGCTCGTGGAAGACATGATCGAGCAATGCCGGGCATCCCTTCTCAAGCGGATACCGGAGGCGCTCAACGACGTGGTGCAGAAGTCCGAACCGCGTGCCAACGAGTTCGAGGTCGAGCTGGAGGAGGAGTGCACGTCTCTCATTGCGCAGCACCAGCCCATGGCGAAGGAGCTGCGGACCATTCTCATGGTGCGCAGCATGACGAACGACCTGGAGCGCATGGCGGACCACGCCGTCAACATCGCGGAGGCAGCCCTGGAGTGCATCGGGCTTTCCACCGTCCTTCCCGACGAAGACCTCCTGAAGCTCTTCGGGGAGACTCTCACGATGGTGGACAACGCGGTGCGCAGCTTCATCGAGGCGAACGCTGAGCTGGGAAAAGAGGTCTGCGAGGCGGACGAGACCGTGGACCAGCTTGCCACCGACATCCTGGAGCGCGTGAGCGCGTCCATGACCAGGGACCCCTTCACAATCGAGCGGAGCCTCTGTATTTTGAAGATTGCGGGGAACCTGGAAAGGATTGCCGACCTGTCTACAAATATCGGTGAGGATGTGATCTATATGACGGAGGGCAGGGTGATCAAGCACCACATGGCAGAGGAGCAATAGCCCCATGCCCCGACGGGTCGCTTCCATTGACCTGGGCACCAACGCGATCCGTTTTTATGCCGTCGAAATGGAGGGGGACACAATCTCCCGCGTTCTTGCCGAGGCGCGGTTCCCCGTTCGCTTCGGCCACGGAGTCTTTTCCGCCGGCCGCATCAGCCCTGAAGACTCAGCCGCGGCCCTGGATGGGCTGGAGGGCGTTTCGACCCAGATGAAGGACCTGGGGATCCAGAAATACCGGGCGGTGGCCACCAGTGCGATCCGAGAGAGCCCCAACCGCAGGGAGCTCGCGCGCGCTGTGAAACGGCGTACGGGAATCTCCCTGGAGGTCATCTCGGGGTCGGAGGAGATCCGCCTTGTGCATCTCGCGGTGACCAGGCGGATCCTGCTGGGCGCGGACCAGTGGATCATGGTAGAGCTCGGCGGGGGCAGCGTCGAGGTTGCCCTTGCCACCTCCGCCAGGATCCTCTGGTGCGAGGCCCACGCCATGGGAGCGGTTCGGCTCCTGGAGCTGTTTGCCCCGGATGGAAAGGAGACCCCGGACTTCCTGGAGCTTCTCACCGAATACGTCGCAACCATCCGCCTGTCGCAGAAAGCGCGCGTCGCCTCTCCGCGCGGATTCATTGCAACGGGAGGCAATATCGAGGTTCTTGCCCGCCTGGCCTCGCGCTCCGCGGAAGGATCGGATACCCCCCGCGTCTCCGTTGCCGCGCTGCGCGCGACCGCGCAGAAACTGTCCCGCATGAAGGTGGAAGAGCGGATGCGCACCTTCGACCTGAGACCGGACCGGGCGGACGTGATTGTTCCCGCCGCCGTGGTCTACGGCTACCTGGCGGAGCAGTTCGGAGTGACGGAGGTCCTCGTGCCCGGCGGCGGGATCCGTGAGGGGATCGTGCTCGACCTGGCGGACAAGCTCGCCGTGCGCAGACCGGCCAGCGAGGACAGCACCATCGAGGAAGCTGCCGCCCTGGGCAGGAAATACTCCTTTGACGAGGCCCACTCCGTACATGTCGCCCGCCTTGCCGGCCAGCTCTTCGATCAGCTCGCTTCCCTTCACGGTCTGGGCGGCCGGGACAGGCGACTTCTCCTTGCCGCCGCGGTCCTGCACGATATCGGGGACTTCGTCAGCCTCAAGGGGCACCACAAGCATTCCCTGTACCTCATTTCCCGCTCGGAGCTGAGCGGTTTCAGCCCGAGTGAGATGTTCCTTGTGGCGAACATCGCGCGCTACCACAGAAAGAGCGCTCCCAGCCTCGGCCATCCGGAGTTTGCCCTCCTTTCCAGCGCTGACCGCGAGCGGGTGAGGCGTCTTGCTGCCATCCTGCGGATCGCCGACGCACTGGACAAGGAGCACCGGGAGAAGATCCAGAAAGTCGAGGTCAGGCACCGGGAAGGGCGGATCGAGATCCTGGCCGGCCGCAACGGAAACCTGGTGCTCGAGCGCTGGGCCCTGGAAAAAAAGGGAGACATCTTCCGCCGGATCTTCGGCGCGCAGGTGACCCTGGTGTCCCGCGAGGGGGAGCCGAATGCCTGAGGCAATGCGCACCGCGGCTGACCTTGGGGATCCCGTCCTGTTCATCGACCGGGAGCTCAGCCTCCTGGACTTCTTCCGCAGGGTCCTGGAGGAAGCGGAGAATCCGGCCAACCCGCTCCTGGAGCGAGTCCGCTTTCTCTCCATCGTCAGCTCCAACCTCGCGGAGTTCTTCATGGTCCGCGTCTCGGGCTTGAAGCAGCAGGTAGAGGCCGGGGTCAGCGAGCAGTCCGCCACGGGCCTCCTGCCGTCCGGACAGCTCCAGGCCGTGCGCTCCGCTGCCCAGGAGCTGATGCTCCAGGCCCGCTCAAGCCTGCGGAAGCTGCTCCCGCTGCTGGAGGGCGCCGGCATCCGCATCCTCGCCTACGAGGCGCTGTCTGACACCGAGCGGGCGTACGTGGACCATTACTTCCAGGAGGTTGTCTTCCCCGTGCTCACTCCCCTGGCGGTGGATCCGGGAAGGCCGTTTCCCCATATCTCCAACATGAGCCTGAACCTCGCCCTCGTGATCCGCGACTCGGCGGGACAGGAGCGTTTTGCCCGGGTGAAGCTTCCCGGCACGCTGCCGCGGCTCCTGCAGGTCCATCCGCAGTCGGACGCGAAGAAGCAGGTGATCAATTTCGTCTGGCTGGACCAGGTGGTGTCCGCGAACCTGGGCTCCCTTTTCCCCGGAATGACGGTGGTGCAGTCATACCCCTTTCGCGTGACGCGGGACGCCGAGGTCTCCATCCAGGAGCTGGAGGCGGAGGACCTGCTTGAGACAATTGAACGCGGGGTGAGGCAGCGCCGCTTCGGACGGGTGGTGCGCGTCACCGTTGATCCCAACATGCCGGAGTCCATCCGCGACATACTCGTGGAGAACCTGGAAGTGGATACCAGGGATTTCTATACCCTGGAGCCTCCCCTGGGAATGAGCGACATCATGCAGCTGCACGACCTGGAGCGGCCCGACCTGAAATACCCGCCGTTTCTTCCCGCCACGCCGCCCGCGCTCCAGGACCCC
>Ga0335078_10007803_pt1 | contig 15883 bp, 9 predicted proteins | sample Lox_Sample_32_FD_206711 | JGI IMG/M metagenome (GOLD analysis project Ga0335078, IMG submission 206711) | Soil microbial communities from Loxahatchee National Wildlife Refuge, Florida, United States - Lox_Sample_3.2 | ecosystem: Environmental > Terrestrial > Soil > Wetlands | place: USA: Florida...
CTTACCCGCTTCTTCGACATCTACGCCATCGAGACCCGTGACAGGCACTACGCCTTGTGGCACGCCCTTCCTTTCGAATATCCCGACGATTCCGAATGCGCCCATCACACCGACGAGTTCCTGCTCGGCGATGAAATGCTCGTGGCGCCCATATACGAGCCCGGCAATAAGCGCCAGGTGTACTTTCCACCCGGGAACTGGACCGACCTCGACACCAACCGGGAATACCCCGGCCGCCGCACCGTTGCCATCCAGACCGATGGCCTGCCCGTATTTGCCCGTAACGGCGCCATCGTCCCGCTCGATTCGCCACGGGGGGGCATCGGCCTGCATTATTTTCCGAATCTGCCGGGCGAGTTCTTTTTCCTCGAAAAAAACCTAGGCACTTACTCACAGGTCCACGCCGCCCCCGCCGACGACATTTTGCGTCTCGAAATCGAGTCGAAGGAGGCGCGCACTTACTGGTGGATCGTGCACCACGTGGACCGGCCGAAGACCGTGGCGTTCGAGGACCGGCAGTATCCATGGTCCTATGATGCGGCGCTGCGCAATCTGACGGTCGAAGTACAGGTGAAAGCCGGAGAAGACAATATTATCCACGTCTCGTGGTGAGGGCATGCCCAGCTTCGATCGGTTCTGAGTGGGGCGGACGCCGTTTGACGACCCTGGCGCGAGTCCATCTCCCCATGACTACAGCCCGCGTGGACGGAGACGACATTGGCGTATCGTGGTAAGGATGCCCCGTCAGTTTCTCACCCTCGCCCTGGCGCTTCCCCTGGCCGCCCAGCCATCGTGGAAATTTGCCGTCTCCGGCGACTCCCGCAACTGCGGCGACGTCGTCATGCCGGCCATCGCCGCCGGCGTCCTTCACAATGGAGCTGCGTTCTACTGGCACCTGGGCGACTTCCGCGCCATCTACACATTCGACGAAGACCTCGAGAAGCCGCTCAACATCATCACCTACGAAACCACTGCCTGGGACGATTTCATCGCCCACCAGCTAAGCGGGTTCGGCAACCTCCCCGTCTTTCTCTCCATCGGCAACCACGAAACCATCCCGCCCGCCACCCGCGAACAATATCTCATCCAGTTCGCCGACTGGCTCACCACCCCCGTCATCAGCCGCCAGCGCCTTGCCGACAATCCAGCCGACCATGCCATCCACACCTACTACCACTGGACGGACCACAACATCGATTTCGTAGCACTCGACAACGCATCCAACGACCAGTTCGACGACGCCCAGCTCAAGTGGTTCCACTCCGTCATCCAGCGCGACGAATCGAACGGCGCCATCCGCGCCATCGTGGTCGGGATGCATGCCGCGCTGCCCGGCAGCTTCGGCGGCAGTCACAGCATGGACGATTGGGCGCAAGGGCGGACCTCAGGCCGCGATGTCTACGAAGCTCTCTGGCATGCACAGAATTCCGGAGGTAAACACGTCTACATCCTGGCCAGCCATTCGCACTTTTATATGCCGGATGTTTACCGCACGCCGTCCTGGAAGGACAGAGCGATTCCCGGTTGGATCATCGGCACTGCCGGCGCGGTGCGATACCGGCTTCCGGCCGGTGCGCCGCCGAAGGCGATGACCGACGTCTATGGCTACCTGGTGGGCACCGCCCACGCCGATGGAGCGATCGATTTCGCGTTCCAGAGAATCGATTTCGACGATTTGAAACGCGCCAATCCCACCCGTCGCGAATCGTTACTTCGCTGGTGCGTGGACGAAAATAAGCAGTGATGGAAACGGCGGATGGCCGGCGCCCTGCATCGCCGGCCATCCAAGCACGCCTTCTCCGGCTTTCAGAACCGGATTTTGATCATGGTCATGAGAATACGGGGATCGCGCGCGCCGTTCACGCTGCCGAACCCGTTCTTGTTGTTGATGCTGCCATCGGCGTTCTCGGCGATATTCGAGAAGGCCGACGTCAGTGTGCTTGCCGTCAACGTGGCGTTGATCCCGCTGAACTGGGTGTGGTTCCAGACGTTGAACGCATCCACGCGGAACTGGAAGTGCACACGCTCCTTGATTCTGAATTCTTTCTGGAGCGAGAGGTCCCAGTTGTTGATGCCCGGGCCGGTCAGGTAGTTCACGCCGGATTCCAGGCCGATGCTGCCCACCAGCGGGAGGGCGAAGTCGGATGCGTTGAGGCGGTGGTACGGGTCGGAAAGGCCGGTCATCGGATTGCCCAACAGGCGCAGCCTCGCGCCCTCGGTGTACGATCCGGTGATGTTCTGGCTGCCGCCGCCGGTAGACACGCTGAAGCCGGGGCTGAACGGAGCGCCGCTCATGAACGTGGTGACGCCGGACACCTGCCAGCCGCCGAATATTGCCTTGGCCGGCGCGAACTGGGTGGCGGGTGTCGGAAGGTTGTAGACATAATTCAGTACGAACGCCTGGCGGCGATCGTTTCCGGACGGCCCATAATACGCCTCCTTGGTGTACTGATCGGCGCGGACGTAATTGGTATCGCCGGTAGCGGTGGTCAGGTTCTTGCTCCAGGTGTAGGACAAACCCAGGAAGAGCCGGCCCACACGACGGTTAGCGGTTACCTGAAGGGCGTTGTAGTTGCCGGTGGCCGCGCCCTCATAAAGGGCTATATCGCCGAAGCCGCGGTACGGCCGCAGGAACTGGGTCAGCAGCGCCGTCGATCCCGGAATCGAGCTCGGAGCGAGCGTGGGATCCTGGTTCTGCGGCTGGAAGGTGGCACCGTAGGGGACGTAATTGAGATTGCGATTGTCCTGTAAGTGCCGCGTCAGGTTGCCCACGTAGGCCACGTCGAGCATAACCTGGGTGGGCAGCGTCCGCTGGACCCCGAACGTGTAGTTGTAGGAATCGGGGAGCTTCCCGGTAGGATCGGCGGCATAGAGGGACGGCGGCGAGAGCAGCGCGCTGCCCGAGCTGATGTTCTGCATGAATCCGTAAGTCAGGGTGGGTTGGAGGCCATCCGGCGGATTCCGCACGAGGTCGAAGACCCGGTTGCCCTGGAACCTGTCGTAGTAGATTCCAAAGCCGGTGCGAATGACCGTCTTATGGTCGCCCATGGGATCCCAGGCGATGCCCAGCCGGGGACCGTATACCAGACCCGGCGATGCCTGCAGATAGTCGCTGAATCCGTTCACGCCGCCCTGAGCAATGCCATTAGTAATGCTCCCGGTGCCGGAGACGAGGTAGCCGATATTCGCTGCCGGGACAACCTGGCTGGTAGTGGAATCGACACCCTTGCGAACTCCGTTCACCATCTGCGGATAGTACAGGCGCGGCGCCTGGCTCAAACTCCAGAGGTTCGGCAGGAAGGTGGACGCCTGCCGCGAGATGTCGTATTGCGGCTGGTACCATGCTGCCCGCAAGCCGTAGTCGAACGTCAGGCGCGGCGTAACCTTCCACGTGTCCTGGGCATAGAACTCGATATTCCAGTAGCGGTACAACCCGTTGATCATGTTCGCCGCCTGCGAGAACGTGTTATAGACTCCCACCGCGGCATTGGAGAAACCGAACCCGGTGTCGAACGGGTTGTTGCTGTTGTCGCCGAAGTTATAGGCGCCGTCGAAGGCGCCGAACGAGGTCTGGTTCTTGATGCTTTTCTGCGCGTAGAAACCGACTTTGAAAGTATGCTGGTTCCAGACCTTCGACAAAGCATCGGTGACGTCGTAAGTGGTGTTGAAGTTGATGAACGGACCGGCGCCATTGTTACCCTGGTTGAGCGCAGGCGAGTTGCCGATTTTACTGCCGCCGAACGTCACATACGGGAGGTAGTCTCTCTGCACGGCGCTGGGATACAACACCGGAAGATTCACGCCCGTGGTGGTTCGCGATAAGGCATCGGTGGTATAGGCGATCAGAATGCTGTTGTTGCTCGACCCCACGTTCAACTCGTTGGTCATGGTCGGGCTCACGACGTAGGTCATGCCGCCGGCCCAACTGTAGCCGGGGTTGGCGTACTCCACCGGCGCAATCGGCAAGTTGGATCCCAGGATCCACGAACCATATACCACATCGAACGTGTTGGAGTTTTGAATGTAGTGCCCGAACAGCCGCATCTTGGAGGTCAGATTATAATCGGCGCGTACCAGGTCTTCGCGGCGCGGATAGGGATTGGAAACCTGGCTCTGGAAGTTGTAGCCCTTGGTGCATCCGGCTACCGCCGGCAGCGTGCAGGCGCTCGCCACATTGGCTTTAGGGAAGAAGTTCAACAGTTTCATTCCCGGACCGTACTGCTCATTGGCGGGGATCAGGTTGCCCGCGAGCGGTTGTTGGGTGTTGGGGTCGCGAATAATCACCGCGTTGCCGTTCTGATCGACGCTCTTGGAGAAATCGCCCGTTCTTTCCAGCGCCGTCGGAACCGTCACATACCGCGCACTTTGCGGCTGCAACTGCCGCTGGAATTCCTCGCTCCAGAAGAAGAACAGCTTGTCCCGGGTTTTGAGCAACTTCGGAATGAGGACGGGACCGCCGATAGTGCCGCCCTGGTCGTTGAACCGGAACAGGTTTCGCGGCAAGCCATTGCGGTTATTCATCCAGTTATTGGCATTCATGCCTTCGTTGCGGTGGTACCAGTAGCCGCTGCCGTGGAACTGCGACGTGCCGCTCTTGGTGGCCACCTCGATTTGCGCGCCCATGGCCCGGCCATATTCAGCCTGGTACACGCCGGTCATGATCTTGAACTCTTCCACGGAATCCAGGCTGAGAGTGACGTTCTGGGTTCCGTTCGAGCCCGTATCGGTATCGCTGATGCCATTGATCATCAACTGGTTGGAATTGACGCGCGTGCCGTTGGCGGCGATATTGCTCAGCCCGGACATTCCCGCGGTCTCGAGATTGATGGTGCTGACCACGCCGGGCACCAGTTTCACCAGGTCGAGATAGCTCCGGCTGTTGACCGCGATATTCTCCATCTGTTTCGAGACCAGCGCGGCGGAACGCTCGGCGCTTTCCGTCTGCAGCATTACCGCGTTGGCGGAAACCTCGACCGATTCGCTGGTCTGGCCGACCTCCATGCGGAGGTCGCCGATTGCCAGCTTGTCGTTGGCATTGAGGACAATTCCGGTCCGCTCCAGGGTCTTGAATCCCGGAGCTTCGGCCTTGATGTTGTAGGTTCCGGGTGGAACCGAAGTGAAGACGAAGCGTCCCACTTCGTCGGTCTTGGTGTTGAACGTGAACTTCTGCTGCACCTCCTGGGCCATGACGGAGGCCCCGGGGATCACCGCGCTCTGCGCATCCAGCACAGTGCCGGAGATCGAACCGCTGGTGGTCTGCGACCACGCGGCTCCGCACAACAGAAGTGGAATGAATAAGAAACGCACTTTGGACATGTGGATTACCCCGCGTACGTTCGGAAGAGGAACAGGGAGGCTCCCACGGCCCGGCGCACAAGATCCGGGCGGAACAATGCCGGCGTGAACCACACCGCGCGAGCCACCCCTCGGCCGGCAATCTCGGTTTATGCCACTACCTGGTGGCAGACCTCTGTTACCGCCTGAAGCAATCAACCCCTGAGGGGATCTCATTTTCCCCGTTTTCCAAGACGCAACGAAACCCCAAAATACGCCTTGGATGAAGAGAATTATAAGACTATGAGCTCTGTTTCTCAAGATCTTTTTGCATGCAGAATGCCGCCAAAGAGAATATCTTTAGGCTACATCGGGGCTGGCACGGTTCATTACGCATGCAGACACGACGCGACGGATCGTGACAAAGCCTGTGGTAGATTGACACGAGGAGATGCGATGAGAGATTGGGCTTTCGCGCAGACGCATCCTTCGCACCGTGAAGGAATACGTCACTCCCAAGGAACCGACGATGCACTATCTCGCGCAGACCGACAAGCTGGTCAACCAGAAAACCGCGCCGTACCGGCCCACCGGTTGGGGCAAGACTCTGCTGGAAGCGCCCTCGGAATGCGTTAAAGCCGTCGATCGCTTCCCTTACGAGGGGGAGGACGCGAAAGCGGCCGGGGCATGGTGAGACCGATCACCGGCGGCGTGGCTGATTGCGGGACCGGGATCTCGACCGGCCGGCCCGCGCCGGCGAATCAGACCGTAGCGGGGACGCTATCGGCGTCTACGCCCACGGTCGCCCGCAAGCACCGAGTGACGGGGCGAGACGTTTTTCCTGGCGGACGCCACTTGACCGTTGACCAAGACCCGGGAAGCGTTTCTCCAGTACGCATTTGGGGTGCGCCTTTCGGCGGCGGCTTACAGGCGTGCAACTGCATCCGCCAGATCGGCGCCGAAGTGAGTTCGGCCGGCGGCGGGTGCGATCAGAGGGAAGGCGATCCGGAACGTGGAGCCGGCACCGGGCTGGCTTTCGACGGACAGCGACGCCTGATGAACGCCGGCGATCCACTGGGCGATGGAGAGGCCCAGTCCCGAGCCTGTTACGTGGCTGCGGGACGGGTCGGCGCGATAGAACCGCTCGAAGATGTGGGGCAGATCGGCCGCGGAGATCCCCATGCCGTTATCCTCGACGGCCAGGGTAGCCGTCTCTTCGGCTACCGAGAGCGCGACTTTGACGATGCCCGGCGCCGGCGTGTATTTGGCGGCGTTGTCAACGAGGATCCAGAGCAACCGTTGCAGGCTCGCATAGTCGCCAAAAACGGTGGCGTGGGATTGCTCGGGCAGCAGCGTTGCCAGGGTGTGTCCCTGTTGCTCGAAGAGCGGACCGGCCTTCTGGCAGACGATCTTCGCGACTTCGGCGAGATCGACGGGTTCGAACGCCAGCCGCGAGTTGCCGGCATCGGCGCGGGCCAGCGTGAGCATGTCCTTGAGGAGATTGCCGGCCTTGCCGCATTCGGCGACGATTTCCTCGAAGGCGCGGCGGCTGCCGGGGTCGATCGCGCGGTTGCGCAGCGCCAGCTCGGCGGTGGCGCGGACGAACGAAACGGGGTTGCGCAGTTCATGCGAGGCGTCGCCGGTGAAACGCTTGATTTCGTTCACCGCCGATTCCAGGCGGCCGAGCATGGCATTGCACGTTTCGGAAAGGCGCTGGAGTTCGTCGCGCGTTTCGGGCACCGGCAGCCTCTCCGAGAGGTTGGAGACGCTGATGGAGCGGGTGGCCGCGGTGATTTGATCCACCGGCTTGAGGGCTTTTCGGCTGAGGAGGTATCCGCCGAGGGCGGCGATGGCCAGCAGCGCCGGAATCGACCAGAAGAGGCCCGCGGAGAAGGCGCGCAGGACGGTGCGGTTGCCTTCGAGCGGCGCGGCTGCGAAAAAAAGGAGGGACCGCGAGCCGGAACGAAACGGATGCGCGAGAACGCGGTACGGTTGCCCCTGAAAAACGACTTCGCTGAAGCGATCGCTCCTGGCGCCGGCGGCGCGCGGCCACGGAAACGCTTGCGAGGCGGCGGTGGGGGAGGGAAGCGCGCGGGCTCCCGTGGTCTCGAGAACTTCGACCAAGCCGCCGCCGGTGGCTTCGGCGAACGCCTGGAATTTTCGGGCGCGCTCGCCGGGAGGGTCGGATTGCGTTTCGGTCAACAGGTCGGCCAGGCGGTCGGCGCGTCTTGCGAGCGTGCGCGAGCGGCTGTTGGTGAGGCTGTCGTGCAGGTCGAGCCACATGACGCCGCCGAACAGCGCGAGGCCGGCGAAGAATACCGAAGAAAACCAGGCGGTGAGGCGCAGCGAGATGGAGCGGTAGGCCATCAACAGTTCCGGATGGAATAGCCCACGCCGCGAACGGTGTGCAGGAGCTCGGGTTCGCCGGGCTGGGTGATTTTCGAGCGCAGCGAGCGGACGAAGAAATAGAGGTTGGCGTCGTTGACGTCGCATTCTCCGCCCCAGCCTTCCTCGATCAACACCTGGCGCGGCACCACCATGCCGGCGCGGCGGATCAGGGTTTCGAGAAGCGCGAACTCCGTGCGTGTCAGCGAGACGGTGCGGCCGCCGCGCTGCATTTGATAGGTGCCGGGATTCAGCTTCAGATCGGCGAATGTCAGATACGCCGGCTGCGGCGTGGGAGCGCGGCGGGCGACGGCGCGGACGCGGGCGAGCAGAATGTCCAGTTCGAAAGGCTTGGTGAGGTAGTCATCGGCGCCGGAATCCAGGCCTTGCACGATGTCGCTGCCGGCATCGCGTGCGGAGACAATGATCACGGGCGTATGCACGCGAGCTTCGCGCAAGCGGCGGAGGACGCTCAGGCCATCGACGCGCGGGAGCATAACGTCGAGAAGTATGACGTCGATAGCCGCCGCCAATGCGAGTTTCAGAGCCCGATCTCCGTCATAAGCGACGAGGACGGAATGGCCTTCGCTTTCGAGCGCCCGGCGGAGCAGATCGGCGGTGTTCGGCTGGTCTTCGGCTACAAGGATTCTGATGTTACCAGCTTGCCCCGGGCTTGTTACGTTCTGATGACGATTTCTTGAAATTAGCCCGCCAGCGCCGGTTCCTCAGATTGTTCTCAGAATCGCCTGCTTTAATGCCGTTCTGCACCATCGCAAACGCGAAAAACAGGAGGTCAATTATGCGCAGGCTGATATGTTTCGTGATTCCGGCCCTTTTCCTAGCGGGCCACGTTTCCACCACTCGCGCCGCGGAAACGAAAGGCGGCATTTCCGGACGCGTGGTAGACGCTTCCGGATTGATTCTGCAAGGAGCCGAGGCGCGATTGCAGGGCACGGATATCGTGGCGCGCACGAATGCGCAGGGAGAATTCGCGTTCACGGATCTGGCTCCGGGGAATTATAAGCTGCAGATCTCCTACGTCGGGTTCACGCCGTTCGAGAAAGACGTTACGCTGACCGCCGGCGATGTCGCGCGGGTGGACGCGCAGATGGAAGTGGCGTCGGCGAGCGAAGAAGTGCTGGTGCTGGCGGAGCGTCCCAGAGGCGAGGCGGAGGCGATCAATCGCACGCGCATGGCGGATAACATCCTGCAAGTGCTGCCGGCGGAAGTGATCACGTCCTTGCCCAACGCGAATGTGGCGGACGCGCTGGGCCGCCTGCCTTCGGTGACATTGGAGCGTATTGAAGGCGAAGGTGTATACATTCAGGTGCGCGGCACCGAGCCGCGGCTTACCAACGTGACGATCGACGGCACTTCGGTGCCATCGCCCGAACCGGCGGTCCGGCAGGTGCGGCTGGATGTGCTGCCGGCCGACCTGGTGGAATCGGTGGAAGTGAACAAGACGCTGGCGCCGAATATGGATGGCGACGGAATCGCCGGATCGGTGAACATGAAGACCAAGACCGCCGGCGAATTCCCGACGCTGAGCCTGTACGGCATTGCCGGGTACAATCCGATTCTCGGCGGCCGGTACAACGACCAGTTCGGCGGCACGTTCGGGCACCGCTTCGGCAAAGACAAGAGGCTGGGCATCCTGGTGGGCGGAACGTACGACTTCAACGGGCGGGGCATCGACAACTTCCAGCCCGCCATCGATCCGGCCTCCACGTTTCAGAGCCCGATTTACGACAACAATACCATCCGCGAATACCGCTACTATCGCGATCGGTGGGGGTATGCGGGCTCAGCCGATTACAAGCTCGGTCCGTTTTCCAATCTCTATCTCCGCGCGCTCTATTCGAATCTGCGGGATTACGGCGATAAGTGGTACTACGAGCCCCAGTCCACCAGCAGTCCGAAATTCTACACTTCGAGCAAACGGCCGGACGCGGAAATCAGCAACGTGGTGCTGGGCGGGAAGCATCAGCTCGATCCGGCATCGCTGCTGACCTGGGAAGTTTCGTTTGCGCGCTCGTACGAATTGGATTCGGCGGGAAATCCCAAGGCCGACTTTTCCTGGATCGCCCCAAAACTGGTGTGCGGATACACGCCGGCGGGGCAGACCAACCCGCTCGTACCCCATTTCGGCAACGGGTGCGACGGCCCTGGTTCGCCGCTGCTGGTGGCGAGCAATTGGGGTTTTAAGGACATCACCACTTCCACCGGCCTCTCGGCGCAGGTGAACCTGAGCGCAGCGGGGGCATTGGCGCGGAATTATCGCCTGGGCGGACATTTCGGCATTTTGGAGATCGGCGGAAAGATCCGCAACGGCCACAAATTCCAGAACGCAACGGAGACCGTCTATGACGGCTGGAACGCCGCGAACTATCCGATGACCAACTTTCTGGACCCTTTCACCAGCACGAACTACAGCAATTACTTTGGCGGCCACTTCGGCCAAGTGTCCAGCTTCAATAAGATCCAGAGTTACACGCTGAGCAACCTGGCGAACTATCTGGACGGATATAAGACCGCGTCCGATACATATCCCAACATATTCGATATCGTGGAGCGAATTTCCGCCGGATATATGATGAACACAATGGATTTCGGCCATCTTCACATAGTGGCGGGCGTGCGGTTCGAGGGCACCCAGATGAACACGCTCGGTTACAACGTGACGCTGTACCCGGCCGGCAGCAGTAAATGCGGCAACACTACAGGATGCGGCGTTCCGGTGCCGGTAAATAATAATCCTTCCTATGTGAACATCCTGCCGAGCGCCTCGTTTCGCTGGGCGCTCGACGCCCAGTCGGGCTTGCGCCTGGTGTACGCGCGCGGCGTGTCGCGCCCCGATAGCTACCAGTTGGTGCCCTACGTGACGGAGGACGATTCCACCAATCCCGCCACCATCGCCGAGGGGAACCCGCGACTGAGGCCCGAGCATGCCAACAACTACGATCTGCTCTACGAGCGGTACTTGAACCCCACGGGGATCATCCAGGCGGGATTCTTCGTCAAGCAAATCACCGACACCTTGATCACCTCGTCCTATACTGCGACCAGCGGGCAATACGCGGGCGACCTGATTGCGCAGTGGCTGAACGTCGGCAATGCCGAGTTGCACGGCTTCGAAGTTTCCTATCAGCAGCGGCTGGCGATGCTGCCGGGGTTTCTGAAAAGTTTCGGCGTGCTGGCGAACTATAGCTGGACCGGTTCGGCGATCGCGTACATTCCCGGACGCAGCGATAAACCCACTCTACAACGGCAAATGCCGAATACGTGGAACATCAGCCCGACTTACGACCACGGGCGCGTCTCGGCGCGCGTCGGTATGAGCTACACGGGCGCCGGGATTTATCAGTACCAATACCAAAGCGCCGTCGATCCCAACCATCTGGGGCCGCTCGGGCCGACCGGCGACATTTACACTCTGCCGCACTTCCAGCTTGACGCGCAGGCGAGCGTGCGGCTGGGGCACGGGTTGAGCGCGGTGGTGTACGGCCTGAACATGACCAACGAAGTGTTCGGGTATTACGAGGGCAGCCCGGTCTTTGTCAATCAGCGCGAATGGTACAAAGCAACTTACGCCGGCGGATTCCGGTATAACTTGAACCGTGAGAGATAAGTCCGCGATACTGATTGGCGCGCTGCTGGTGGCTGCGTGGCCGGCGGGAGGAGGGGGCGCGCCGCAACTCCAATACGTGGCGATCGTCAGCCGGCACGGCGTGCGCTCGCCGACTTGGGACAATGCGCGGCTCGATGGGTACTCGGCGGAACCATGGCCGCGGTGGGAGGTTCCGCCGGGACATTTGACACCGCACGGGCGCAAGCTCATCGAACAGATGGGCGGGTACTACCGCGAGTGGCTGTCGGCCGAGGGCGCAGTGCAAGTTCCCGGCTGCCGCGATGCGGGGCGGGTCTTCATTCGCGCCGACGGGGAGGCGCGGACATTGGAAACCGGCCGCGCCTTCGCGGAATCGCTGCTGCCCGGCTGCGGGATCGCGGTCCATGCGGAGACGGGCGGAACCACGGACCGGCTATTTTCGGGATTCGGCAAGCCCGATCAGGAGCGAATGCTGGCGGCGGTGAACGAACGTCTGGGTCACGATCCGCAAAAGCTGGTGGCGGATCATCGCGAGGCGCTGGAGACGCTGCAAGCGATCGTGAAGGGCAACGTAGGGGTTGCGCAGGATGTGGGCGCCGTTCTGAAGGGGAGATCGGTCGAGTTGACCGGACCATTCGCCACTGGTTCGACGTTCAGCGAGAATCTGCTGCTGGAGTATGCCGACGGCATGCAAGGTCCGGCGCTCGGTTGGGGGCGGCTGACGCGCCAGAATCTGTTCCGCGTGCTCGAAATCCACGCGGTGTATGCCGACCTGATGCGGCGCACAGCTTATTTGGCGCGGGCGCGGGGATCGAACCTGCTGGCGCACGTTCTGCGCTCGCTGGAGCAGGCGGCGACGGGCAAAGCGACCGAGGGCGCGATTGGCCGGCCGGGCGATGCGGTGCTGCTGCTCGCCGGGCACGATACCAATTTGTCGAACCTGAGCGGTATGCTGGGCCTTGCGTGGCAACTGGACGGGTATCAGCGCGACGACACGCCGCCCGGAGGGGCGCTGATCTTCTCGTTGTGGCGCGACGGCGCCGGGCGGTATTTGGTGAAGCTGCGGTACGTGGCGCAATCGCTCGATCAGATGCGGAATGCGGAGGCGTTGTCGCTCGCGTCGCCGCCGGAGGGCCAGGACGTGGCGCTTCCCGGGTGCGGAGCGCCGAACTGCGCCTGGGAAACGGCGCGGCGGGTGATGGAAAAGGCGATCGACCCGGCGTTTGTGGCGCCGCGGTGAATGGGAGTCAGCGGACTTCGAATTCGCCGAAGGCGAGGCCCAAATCGCGGATATCGCCGCCGGCGCGGAAAGTGCGGTTCACTTCGACGACGACTTCGATGGCCGACTGTCCGGCGAGCGAATCGGGCAACGGAAAGGCGAGTTCGAAATCGCCGCCCGAGGCGATCGTGGCGGGCGGGAGCGGTGAGCCGTTCGCGGTGATCGCGACCGTGATGGGGCCGGCGCGCAATTGTTCAGCCGGATAGTATCCCCGCAGGTAGAGCTTCTGGCCCGGCGCCGTGGGGCCGGCGATGCGGACCGTGGCTCGTTTCGGCATCCAGCGATGATTGCCATCCGCCGCGTACCACTCGGGACCGAGCTGCGATTGGGCGAGCGGGCTCGCGACGTCGACGCGATGCGGCGCGCCGAGATTCCGCGGCTGGCTGGCGTATGCGGTAGTCATATTGCGGAGCAGCGGTCCGCGCACGTCGTAAACCACCAGTTGTTCGTCGTCGAGCGCCTTGGCGATTTCGTCCACGGGCAGGACGAATTCGCCGATATCGCCGAGGATGGGGTGCGATTCGATCCGGCTTTCGCTCTGCGGAGTGAGATACACGCGGTCGATGTCGAGGAGGCGGAACGGGCGTTCGAGAATGGCGTTGTAGAAGAGCTGCGTGTCCACGCCATCCAGCAGGATGGCTTGGCTTGGATGAAGTTCGCGCGCGCGGGCGACGCCCTCCACCACCTTGCGGACGCGCTGGCTGAAGCGATAGTGATAATCGGACGAGGCCACGGTGCGCGGCAACATGATGGCCACGTAAATGGCCGCGAGAGCTACCGCCGCGGCGCGCCGCGGCGAGCCCGATTGCCAGCATTCCACTATCGCCCAGCCGCCGAGCCAGCAGAGTCCGATGGCGGGAACGAAGGCGTAATACTGCTCGACGTGGTCGCGGAGCGGCAAGACGGGCGCGATGGCAATCGCGAACCAGGCGAGGAAAAAGATCGCCAGGCGGCCGCGCGCGGCAGCGAATGCCAGCAATCCGAGCGAGACGATCGCGATGGCCGCGGGAATCAGCCAGTGCGGCAAGGGCACAGGCGCCCAGAAGCCGACCGGACCTACCGACCATGCCCAGTATTTGGCAAAGGTGCGGAACATCGATCCGGTGAAATGCAGAACGTAGGCGGGGTCGTGGCCCGTGGGGGCCGCGAGCGCATGCAATGCGAGATAAGCGGCCGATGCGGCAAACAGCGGCAGCACGCGCGCGAGATAACGGCGGGCGAAGAGATACGCGTAGACCGCGGCGATCGCCGGATAGACGATATTGATCTCCAGCACGGCAAAGCCCGCGAGAAAGGCGATCCACTGATAAAGGTTATAGCGGCTCTCGCCGGTTTCGATGTAGCGCAGCAGGAAATAGAACGCCAGCAACATGCAGAAGGCGACTCCGACCTGCTCGTTGGCGGACGCCCACGCCAGCGGATCGGCCGTCACCGCGCTGACGGCCCAAAGGGTCGCGGCCAGCACTCCCGCGATGCGCCCGCCGGTGAGGCGGATGCCGATCCATGTCACCAGCGCGAGGTTGGCGCATTCCACAGCGAAGACGAACAAGTGGAACGGAAGCGCGTCGAGGCCGAACATGCCGAAACTGAGCATGAAGATGAGGCGCTCGCTCCACGGCCGGATGTGGCCGGCGGAGCCCGGGACGAACACCGCGCGCAGAAAATCGTGCAGACCGTGGACGTTCTGGCCGATACCGAGCCAGACGAAATCGTCGGATTGGTACCACGACGTGATCCCGCGCCAGTGCACCAGCAGGCAGACGAGCGCGGGGACGAGCCAGACGGCGCGGGCGAGAGGGGAAGGTTTAGGGTTCATGCCAATGCGCGGAGACGCTCATTTCGCCACCAGGGCGATGCTGGAAGCGACCACGCCGAGCTCGCGCTTGTCGACGTCGCCGGGCGGAATAGCCTTGTCGAGTTCGAAATCGATGCGCACGGAATCGCCCGCGAGCGCGCTCGCGGGGATATCGCGGCGGTAGGTGTATTCGCCTGCCTTGGAGTAGGTCTGGGGAGCGAGCGGCGCGCCGCCGGCGGTTGCCGCCAGGGTAACGCTGCCGAGTTTCTGGATGGTGGGCTGCGGGACGGTGAGGTGAAAATCGAGCAGTGCGCCCTGTTGGGCGGAGTGCGCGGGCGGGCGCAGCGTCACGGAAAATTTCTGCATGGTCCAGCGCCACGCGTTGTTCTCCACCTCGTAAAAGCCGCTGGTGAGTTGGTTGGCCATGGTGCGATCGTTCATGTGCACCAGGGAAGCCAGGCGGGGCGGCTCCTCGACGGTATCGACGTGATGGACGTGCGCGCGTTTGCAGGCGGGCGCGGCCACGAGGACTGCCGCAAGCAAGAGTCTTCGCATCAATCTCCGGTTCTTTCCACTTCCACTAGACAACTATAAAACGTTGGGCCGCCGCCGGCATCGGTGAGGCGCTCGGAGGTGAGGGCGTTGGCGTTGGCACCCCAGCGGACGGCGGGGGCGCAAACCACGCCCGCGTGCACGCTATCGTCGATGCGCGCCTCGAGCAGGCACGAACCGCGGTCGTTCCAGACGCGCACGCGGTCGGCCTCGGCAATGCCGCGGCTGGCGGCGTCGGCGGCGGTCATGTGTAGGAGCGCGGTCTGACGTTCCACTGCCGGGCGGTAGCCGAACGTGGAGTTCAGGCTGTCGTCATTCTTGGGCGAAATCATTTCCAGGGGATATTTGGCGCGGAGTTGGCCATCGCCGTGGCGCGACTCCACGGGCGGCGTGTAGTCGAGGGTCTCGGCGTGGAAGTGGCATTTGCCGTCGGCGGTGCCGAATCCCCCGTTGGCGAAAGGCTGGAAGGGCTCGGGCAGGCGGAGACGGACGCTGCGCTCGCGGTCGAGCTCTTCGAGGGTGATGCCTTTGACGAAGGGATGGGGCGAATCGAGCAGGGTGCGAATCATGGCGTCGTCGGAATCGTCGAAGCAGGGATCGTCGAAACCCATGCGCCTGGCGAGCGCGCGGAAGACTTCGACGTTGGAGCGCGCTTCTCCCGGCGGCGCGAGCGCGGGGCGCGCGAGCTGGAGGTAATGGTGACCGTAGGAGAGATACAGATCGGTGTGTTCGAGGAAGGTGGTGGCGGGCAGCAGGATATCGGCATGGTCGGCGGTGTCGTTCTGGAACTGCTCGAGAACGATGGTGAAGAGATCGTCGCGGCGGAGGCCGGCGCGCACCAGGTTCTGGTTGGGCGCGACGGCCGCGGGGTTGGAGTTGTAGACGACGAGCGCTTTCACGGGAGGGTCCGAGAGGGTGGCGAGCGCGCTGCCCAGTTGCACCATATTCACGATGCGGGCGGGCCGGCCGAGCGATCGCTGCTGGAGATCTT
>Ga0335078_10007805_pt1 | contig 15880 bp, 18 predicted proteins | sample Lox_Sample_32_FD_206711 | JGI IMG/M metagenome (GOLD analysis project Ga0335078, IMG submission 206711) | Soil microbial communities from Loxahatchee National Wildlife Refuge, Florida, United States - Lox_Sample_3.2 | ecosystem: Environmental > Terrestrial > Soil > Wetlands | place: USA...
TGCTGCGCGCGCTCGAGCATCCGGGGCCGCGGCCGGCCGTGCTCCTCGTCGACGAGATCGACCGCGCCGACGACGACTTCGAGGCGTTCCTGCTCGAGCTGCTCGCCGACGCGAGCGTGACGATCCCCGAGATCGGCACGATCCGCGCGACGCACCCACCGGTGATCGTGCTCACGTCGAACAGGACGCGCGACCTGCACGACGCGGTCAAGCGCCGGTGCCTCTATCACTGGATCGCCTACCCGGCGCCCGAGCGCGAGGTCGAGATCGTCCGCCGCCGGGTCAAGGGCGTCTCCGAGAGCCTCGCCGTCCAGGTCGCGAGCGCTGTCTCCCGGATGCGGTCGAGCGACGTCCAGAAGCCGCCCGGGATCGCCGAGGCGATCGACTGGCTCGCCGCGCTCCAGGTGCTCGGCATCGAACGACTCGACGCCGACGCCGCGGATCGCACGCTCGGCTCGGTCCTCAAGTACAGCGAGGATCAGGACGCGGTCCGCGCGGCCGGGCTCGAGCAGCTCGTCGGCGCCGGTGACTGACCCCCAGCTCTCCTTCGCCGTCGAGACGGTGGAGCTCGACCTTCCGGCGGTTGCGGGAGCCTTGAGCTGCCGGCTGCACGACGCGGGCATGCCGGCCACCCCGGGACGTTCGATCGACTTCACGCGCGCACTGACTCTGGTCCGGCCGGTCGCCCGGCGCCGCCTCTACTGGACGGCCCGGGCGGTGTTCGTGTCCGACCAGGCGCAGGTACCGGTCTTCGACGCGGTCTTCGCCTCGGTGTTCGGCGGCACGGCGCCGGCGCCGGACGCCGATCCGGAGGCGGCGCCCCCGAGCACATCGTCCGACGACGGCCCGCGGCCCGAGGGCCGGGCTGCGAAGGAGGCGGCCGGATCCGGCGCCCGGTCCCCCGCACCCGGCAGCGCGACCGGGGACGGCGAGGAGGCCGAGCTCGAGCTGCCGGTTGCGCGCGCCAGCGACGAGGAGCGCCTGCGGCGGACGAGCTTCGACCGGCTCGAACCGCACGAGCTCGCCCAGCTCTACGAGCTCATGTCGCAGCTGCGCCTCGCCACGCCGGTGCGTCGCTCCAGGCGCTACGAGCGCCGCCGCCGCGGCGAGCGGATCGATCTGCGCCGAACGCTTCGAGCGGGCCTGCGCACCGCGGGTGACCCGGTCTCGCTCGCTCGCCGGCGCCGCCGCATCGTCCGGCGCCGGCTGGTGCTGCTCTGCGATATCTCCGGCTCGATGGAGCCGTATGCGCGTGCGTACCTTCAGTTCCTGACGTCCGCCGCGGGCAGCGGCGCCGGTGTGGAGGCGTTCGTCTTCGCCACGCGGCTGACGCGGATCACCCGCGCCCTCGCCTCGCGCAATCCCGAGCGCGCACTTCACCGCGCCGCCGCGACGGCTCCGGACTGGTCGAGCGGGACGCGAATCGGGGATGCCCTGCGCACCTTCAACGACCGCCACGGCCGCCGGGGCATGGCGCGCGGCGCCGTCGTCGTGATCCTCTCGGACGGCTGGGAACGCGGCGAGCCCATCCTCGTCGCCCGCGAGATGGAGCGGCTCTCCCGCCTCGCGCACCGGATCGTGTGGGTCAATCCGCGCGTCGGCGCCACCGGCTTCTCGGTGCGCTCGGGCGGCATGGTCGCCGCGCTGCCGTATTGCGATGCGCTCGTGAGCGGCCACTCGTTCGAGGCGCTCGGCGAGGTGGTCGAGGCGATCGGGGCCGATTCGTGGGAGAGCCCGCCCGCCGGCGCGCCGCCGGCCGAGGACGAGACCTGGGCGAGCGCGACGCCGGACGCGGGCAGCTCGGTCGCGATGCCGAGCGGCCACGGGCCGAGCAGAGGGCGAACGACCGAAGGCTGGGCGGCCGAATGAGCGAGGAGGACGTGAAGCTGTGCATCTACCCGGGCTGCACGCGGCCCGCGGTGCCGGCCCACGAGCTGGGCGGCCCGCAGCCCGCCTTCTGCGAGCTCGACGAGCACAATGCCTTGACCGCGCACCAGGAGCGGCTGAGACTGGCGGCAGCCGAGAGCGACCAACGAGAAGGAGGCGGGAGCAATGGCTGACAAGGCGTACCGCGCGGTGTTCCTGCGCGTGCACCCGACCGGGAAGATGGTCCTGAGCCTGACGACGGAGCGCGACGGGAACGAACCACGCTATGCGGAGCTCGTCGCCAACGAGCTCGGCGTGCCGCCGCTCGACGTGAAGGTCGTCCCGGCCGACACGGACCGCTTCGGCGTCGGCCACGGCTTCAACACGAGCCCGTCCGCCGGGACGGCCGCGGCGGTCGTGAGCGCCTCGGGGAAGATCCGCGCGAAGGCGCAGCTGCTCGCCGGCATGGCGCTGGATGCGCCGCCGGAGTCGCTCGCATGGTCGAACGGCGCCTGGGTGGGCGGCGACGCGGCCGACCCGACGCGCGTCAAGACGATCGAGGAGATCGCGCTCTACGCGCACGGCACCGGGCCGCTCCCGCCCGGCGTCGAAGGCGGGCTCGACGCGCAGACGGTCTACCGGGACTGACTAGTGATCCCGTCCGACCCCGTGGGTGCGGACGAGCAGGAAGATCAGGAATGCCGCGACCAGTGAGAGCACGAGCGCAGCGCCCCACGAGATGCCGATCGCGGCCATCCCGAGCAGGAGGTAGAGGCCGAACAGCACGCCCCAGAGGAAGCTCGAGATCCCGGGATCGATGATGGCGGCGCTACGCGGGGCCGCCGTCGCCTCGATCGTCTCGGCCAGCGCGCGCTCCTCCGAGGCGTCGACCTCGATCTCGACCTCGTCCGCGACCTTGAGGGCGCCGAAGAGCGCCGAGTACGGCTTCATGCCCCACTCGCTCTGCGTGAGCACGGCCTTCGCCGACAGCCCGCCGCTCTCGCCCGCCACGATCTCGAACGCGAGCGGGCGCGTCTCACCGACGAGGGTCAGCTCACCCTGCACCACGAGACTGCCGCCGGCCGAGACCTCGACCGCCGTCGAGCGGAAAGCGATCGCCTCCCCCAGAAGGACCTCTGCGTCGATCGTCTCCTCGATGTTCGACTTGTCGTCGTCTGTGAGCGGCTGCATGCCTCCCACTCCCTGCAGGACTCGCAGCGAGGTCGAGTCGGCCTCGAACACCAGGCTCGACGGCGACGCACCGTCGCCCACCTCGAGGGTCGCCTCCCAGGCGGTGACGTGCAGGAGCAGGTCGTGGCCCGCCTTCGCGGCGGCACCGCCACGTCCTGTCCGGATGGCGAGCGTCGCGTTCTCCGGCCCGAGCTTGTAGGTACCTGCCGCAATCGGAATGGGCGGAGACTACTTCGGTAGTCTCTGGACGCGATGGCCGTCGAGCTCGACCACTCGTTCACCACCGACAAGCCGATCGACCAGAGCTTCGCCTCGATCCTCGACCTCAACCGCCTCGTGCCCTGCGTCGAGGGCGGAAGCGTCGTCGAGGAGATCGATCCGGCCTCCGTCCGGGCGCAGATCGCGATCAAGATGGGTGCGATGTCGATGATCTTCAGCGGCACGCTCGACGTCGTCGAGCAGGATCCCGTCGCGCATCACGCCGTCATGAACGTCAAGTCGAAGGAAGAGGGCGGCACCGGGTACGCGAATGCGACCGTGACCTTCGATCTCAGCGAAGGCGGCGGGACGATCCATACGAACGCGCAGATCACCGGCAAGGCCGCTTCGATGGGCGAAGGTGTGGTCGCCGGCGTGCTCGATGCGCTGATCACCGACTTCGCGAGCAAGGTCGGCAACATCTAGCTCCGCCGTGGCCTCGATCGCGATGCGGCGGGTCCGCGAGGGCGAGGTGCCCTTCGACGGCGGGACGGCGGTCCAGGAGGACCCCGATCGCCCCGTGTTCCAAGGCAACGGCCCGGACGACTACGTCTGCGTCGAGTGCGGCAACGTCCTGGCGGAGTCGATGAACGTCGTTCAGATGACGAAAAAGGTGCGCATCCGCTGCGGACGCTGCGCGACGGTCAACGTCTCGGTGATCGACGGGTACGAGGTCGCCCGGTCACGAGCGCAGGCCCAGCAGCGCGGCGAGTGAGTCGCGCTGCCGCCGGTACGCGGCGGCGCCGTCGCCGTCGACCGCCGCGATCCGCACGACCGGGGGATGCCCCATCGCCGGCGCACCGAGGTCGAGCAATGCATCGTGGTACGCGCGTTGCCTCTGCACCCCGCCGAAGCCGAAGCCCTTGGCGGCGAGCCCCCGCTCGATGCCGTCCGTGCTCGCGGACCAGGCACGGCAGAGCTCCTCGTGCCCCCCGCGATCGAACCCGAGCGCGGCGTCGGCCGGATAGCGCTCGAGCGCGGCGAGGCGGAAGCTCGTGAAGTGCCGCACATCGTCGACCTCGACGATCGTGCCGGTGCCCTCGTGGAAGAGCGCGACGGGCAGCAGAAGGTTCTCCCTTGCGGCGTGCAGCACCGAGACATCGCCCCCGAGGCGCGCGAAGATCTCGGCGAGGACGTCGAGCGCGGCCGTGACGGGCGCGGCGAGCGCCGGATCGCGCCGCGCCTTCGCGACGCGCTCGAGCCCGACGTGACCCTGCTCGCACAGCCAGTCGAACGACGCGGCGCGCAGCACGATCCCGTCCTCCGCCGCAGCCCGGCCGAACGCTGCGCTCACCTCACCGGCCGCCACAGGCCCGATCGTAGCCCGCACCGCACCTACGGCCGACCTCGGCGTCGACTCGTGTAGAACTGCCGCATGCCGAACACCTACGGGTTCGAAGGCCGGGTCGCGCTCGTCACCGGCGGCGCGAGCGGGATCGGTGCGGCCACCGTCGACCGGCTGCGTGCCGGCGGCGCCGAGGTGCACATCTTCGACCTCGCCAACGGAGACGATGTCCGCGACGCGACGCAGGTCGCGGGCGCGATCGACCGGCTGCCGAGGCTCGACATCCTCGTGTGCGCGGCCGGCGTCGCGGGCGAGTCGGTCCACACCGAGGACGTGACCGACGAAGAGTGGAAGCGCGTCCTGCAGATCAACCTCGACGGCGTCTTCTATGCAAACCGCGCGGCCGTCGCCAAGATGAAGGCCGGCGGCTACGGCCGGATCGTCAACATCGCCTCGATCGCCGGCAAGGAAGGCAACCCGATGGCAGCGGCCTACTCCTCGTCGAAGGCCGCCGTGATCGCGCTCACGAAGGCGGTCGGCAAGGACGTCGTCGGCTCCGGGGTGCTCGTGAACTGCATCGCGCCGGCCGTGATCGACACTCCGATGGTCGGCCAGAGCAGCGAGGAGCACATCGCCTACATGACGTCCCGCATCCCGCTCGGCCGGCTCGGGCAGGTCGGCGAGGTGGCCGCGCTGATCTGCTGGCTCGCGAGCGACGAGATGACGTTCTCGACCGGTGCGTGCTTCGACATCTCGGGCGGCCGGGCGACCTACTAGCCGAGCACGATCGCGATGCAGTCGATCTCGACCCTCCCGACGACGAGGTCGGCGCGAACCGTGGCGCGCGCAGGCCGGGGCTCGGGAAAGAACGTTCGATAGACGTCGTTCATCCCGTCGTAGTCGGCGAGGTCGACGATCCACACGCCGCAGCGAACGACGTGCTCGAACCCGCTCCCCGCCTGCTCGAGCAGCGCAGCCATGTTCTCGAGGGTGAGCCGCGTCTCGTCCTCGATCGGCCCGGGGATGTAGACCCCGTCCCGCAGCGGGCCCTGCCCCGCGACGAACACGAACCGGCCCTCGCCGATCACCGCCGGTGAATAGGGACCGCCCACGGCGGTCCCGACGATTGCTTCGCGCATGATCCGCTCCTTTCGAGTCGAGATGCCGACTCTGCCAGACTCGCGCGGTGAGCCTCGACCACCTGCGCGCAGCGCTCGACGCCGGCGGCCACACGCAGGCAGTGCTCTCTCACCCCGAGACGCTCGCCGCCGCCGGCTGCTTCGAGGCCCCCGACGAGGACTGGCCCGTCTCCAATCCGTTCGTCACCGTGCCGGCGCTGCTGCTGCTCGGGCCCGGCGAGGCGGTGCTCGTCGTCGCCGACTTCCACGCGCCCGACGTCCGGCCGTCCGGCGCTCTGGTCGTGACCTACCGGTCCTACGACTTCCAGCGGCCGCCCGACCCTTCCGGCGAGCTCCGGGCGGCGCTCGTGGACGCAATGGAAACGGCGGGGTTCACGGCCGGGCCGGCCGGTGTCGAGGCGCGGCACCTCCCCCACGTCGTCGCCGGCTGGCTGGCCGAGAGTGGGCGGGCGCCGGTCTCGTGCGACGCGGCCGTCGTCGTCGAGCCCGATCTCGACGCCGTGCGGCGCGCGTGCCGCCTCGCAGACGTCGCTCAGCAGGCGGTGAAGGACCACGCCGAGCCGGGGATCGGCGAGGCCGAGCTCGCCGGCCTCGCCGCGGCGGCGATGTACCGGGAGGCGGGGAAGCGCGTCCCGGGCATCCTCACCGTCACGACGGGCGCCGAGGCGACGGCGACGGGCGGCGGCGTGGCCACCGGACGGCTCGTCCGGGCGGGAGACCTCGTCCTCGCGGACACGTCGCCCTGGATCGACGGCGGCTGGGCGGACACCGCCAACGCCGTCTGCGTCGGCACGCCCGACCGCGTGACGCGCGAGCGTTTCGACGCGGTCCGAAGTGCACTCGACACGGGCATCGCCCTGTGCCGGCCAGGGGTCGTCGCGCGCGACATCGACCGCCGGGTGCGCGAGCTGCTGGCGGAGCACGGCCCGACGTACGGCCACCACACCGGCCACCGCATCGGCGCAGCGTGGTCGGAGGAGCCGCGCATCACGCCCTACTGCGAGCAGCGCCTCGAAGCCGGGATGGTGCTCGCGCTCGAGCCGGCGATCTACCTGCCGGGATGGGGCGGGATCCGCCTGGAGCACACGTTTCTCGTCGGCGAGCGCGAGAACGAGATCCTGACGATGTTCGAGCACACGCTCTGACGTGCGCATCGCCGGACTCGAGACGATCCCGGTCAGCGTGCCCTACGTGCACCGGGAGGTGAGCTCCCAGGTCGCGCGCGACGGCGTCAGCGACGTCCTCGTGAAGGTGACCACCGACGACGGGCTCGTCGGCTGGGGCGAAGCCTGCTGCGGCGCCGACACGGCGTCCGTCGCCGCCGCGCTCGAGGCGATGGCGCCGTTCGTCGTCGGCCGCGACCCCTGGAATCGCGACGCGATGCGCCGCGATGCGTTCACCCACGGCCTCTGGCAATTCCGTGCAGGGACGGGGAACTTCGCCTGGGCCGGGATCGACATGGCGCTCTGGGATGTCTGCGGGCGCGCCTGCGGCCAGCCGCTGTGGCGTCTGCTGGGCGGCCTGCAGCAGCCCGAGGCGTCGTACTTTTACTACCTGACGCGCGGGACGGAGGAGAGCCTCGCCGCGCAGGTCGCCGAAGGGCTCGCGGCGGGCTTCGAGGTCTTCTACCTCAAGGTGGGGCTCGGAGACGACGACGATCTCGAGGCGGTCGCCGCCGTGCGCCGGGCGCTCGGACCGAGACCGCGCCTCCGGCTCGACGCGAACGGCAGCTGGTCGATGCCCCGGGCGATCCGCAACCTGCGCGCCCTCGAGGAGCACGACATCGATTTCGTCGAGCAGCCGGTCCGCGACCATCCGATCGGGCAGCTCGCCGAGCTGCGGCGGAGGACACCCGTGACCGTCTGCGCGAACGAAGGGCTGTGGTCGGAGGCCGATGCGTACGCGCGGATCACGGCACGGCAGGCGGACGTCTACTGCTTCTCGCCGTACTGGGTCGGCTCGATCGCGGCCTTCCAACGGCTGTGCTGGGTCGCCGAGCACGAAGGGCTGCAGGTCTGCAAGCACACGCACGGCGAGCTCGGGCTCGCCGCCGCCGCCGCACACCACGTCGTGCTCACGCTTCCGAACGGCGTCGAGGGCCACCAGCAGACCGCGCATCTGATGCAGCACGACATCCTCGTCGAGCCACTCCCCATCGCGACCGGCCCACGGTGGGGCAGGATCGATGCACCGGGCCTCGGCGTCGAGGTCGACGAGACCGCGGTGGCGGAGGCGGCGGCCCGGTATCGCACGGACGGCCAGTACCGGCCGTGGCAGGACGACCAGCTCGCAAAGGAGGAACGGTGATGGCCGGCCGGTTGGAGGGCAAGGTTGCGCTCGTCGTGGGTGGAGGCTCCGGCATGGGGCGCGCCGGCGCCGCGGCGATGGCGGCCGAAGGGGCGCGGGTCGTCGTCGCGGACATTGCGCTCGACCGAGCGGAGGGGGTCGCGGCTGCGATCGGCGGCGGTGCGGTCGCTATGCACGTCGACGTGACGTCGTCGGAGCTCGTGCAGCGTGTCGTCGCCGGGACGGTCGAGCGCTTCGGGCGCCTCGACGCCCTCTATCACTGCGCCGCGGCGGTCCACCTGGTCAACACGCAGGACAAGCGGCTCACCGAGCTCGAGGAGGAGATCTGGGACCGCGTGATCGACATCCACCTGACGGGGACGTTCCACGTCCTCAAGCACGCCGGCCGGCAGATGATCGCCCAGGGCTCGGGGTCGATCATCGTGTCGAGCACGGTCGACGCGCTCGTCGGCTGTGCGGGCCTCGACTCGTACACCGCCGCAAAGGGCGGCGTCACCTCGCTGGTGCGCTCGTTCGCCGCCGGCATCGGCCGCGACGGGGTCCGTGTGAACGCGATCGCGCCGAGCTTCGTGTCGAGCGAGCCGCAGATGGTATGGCTCGACGACCCGCAGGCGCAGGCCACGATCCAGAGCCTGCACATCCTCCCCGTGCCCACGCCCGAGCAGATCGCCCCGTTCGTCGTGTACCTCGCCAGCGACGAGTCGGTCGCGGTCACGGGCACCGTCCTCCCGATCGACGCCGGCTACATGGCCTTCAAGGCGCAGGTCGACGTGATGGGGACGATGCAGGCGGGCTATTAGACCGAGTCTCTAGTCTCTCCGGATGGCCGGGATCACCCTCGAGAACGTCACGAAGTCGTTCGCCGGCGGCGTCGTCGCCGTCGACGACGTCAACCTCGAGATCGCGGACGGCGAGTTCATGGTGCTCGTCGGGCCTTCGGGGTGCGGCAAGTCGACCCTGCTGCGGATGATCGCCGGCCTCGAGGAGATCACCGACGGGTCGATCCTGATCGGCGATCGCGACGTCACCGAGCTTCCGCCCCCCGACCGCGACATCGCGATGGTCTTTCAGAACTACGCCCTCTACCCGCACATGAGCGTGCGGGAGAACCTGGGCTTCGGGCTCAGCGTGCGCCACACGCCGAAGGCCGAGATGCGGAAGCGGGTCGAGGACGTCGCGGCGCTGCTCGGGCTCGAGCAGCTGCTCGACCGGAAGCCCGCTCACCTGTCCGGCGGCCAGCGGCAGCGGGTCGCGATGGGCCGCGCGATCATCCGCGAGCCCGTCGCGTTCCTGATGGACGAACCACTCTCGAACCTCGACGCGAAGCTGCGTGTCGGCATGCGAGCCTCGCTGGCGGAGCTGCATGCCCGCCTGTCGGTCACGACCGTCTACGTCACGCACGACCAGACCGAGGCGATGACCCTCGGCCACCGCGTCGCCGTGATGCACGACGGCCGCATCGTGCAGGTCGACGTCCCGCAGCGCCTCTACCAGTCGCCCGCCGACCTGTTCGTCGCGGCGTTCATCGGCTCCCCGTCGATGAACCTGGTGGAGGCGACGATCGACGGAGACACGATCGCGTTCGGCCAGTTCCGGGTCCCGCTCGACGCAGACCGGCGTCCGCCGGCCGGCGTCGCACGCGTCGTGCTCGGGATCCGCCCGGAGGCGTTCGACGACGCCGCCTTCGGGCGAAGCCACTTCCCTCGGATCGAGGTGGCGCCCGACGTGCTCGAGGAGCTCGGCTCGGACTCGCACGTGTTCTTCCGTGTCGCCGCACCGCGCATCACCTTCGAGACGCGCGGCGAGGAGGACGACGAGACGACGATCCTCGCCGAGAGCGACTCGCGGTTCACCGCGCGGGTCAACCCCGCGACGACGGCCTGCGTCGGGGCGCCGCTCGAACTGGCGGTCGATCCGTCGAGCTTCCACTTCTTCGACGTTCGGAGCGGCGAGAGCCTCCTCTCGCCCGCCGGATCACTTGCCGATGCCGGCCGTGAGGCCGCGCACGAAGAAGCGCTGCCCGGATAGGTACAGCACGACCACCGGCAGGATCGAGAGGAGCGCGCCCGCGAGGACGAGCGGCTCGTTCGTCACGTAGCGGCCCTGGAACTGCGTGAGGCCGGCCATCAGCGTCCGCGAGCTCTCGTTCTGGAGGAAGACGAGCGCGATCAGCAGCTCGTTCCATACCCAGATCGCCTGCACGACGATCAGCGTGAAGCTGGCAGCGCCCGAGAGCGGCAGAACGATGCGTCGGAAGACCGTGAACGGGCCCGCCCCCTCGGAGGAAGCCGCCTCGATCAGCTCCTGCGGGATCGTGCGGAAGAAGCCGCTCATGAAGAAGATGGCGAACGGCACCAGGAGCCCGGTGTAGAAGATGATCACCGACTGCAGGTGGTTGACCATGCCGCTGTCGACCATGAACACGAACATCGGCACGAGCAGCGTCACCGGCGGCACGACCATCAGCGCGATGCTCGTCGAGATGAAGATCGAGTGGCCGCGGAACCGCCCGAACACGGCCGCGTAGGCGGCGAGCAGCGCGAAGAACGTCGAGACGGCGACCGACGAGACGGTCACGAGGAAGCTGTTCCACATCCAGCGCGGAAGCGGCTGGTGGAAGAGCATGTTGCGCAGCGAGGCGAACGTGGGGTGCGACGGGAACCCGGTCGGGTCGAGCTGGTAGGCGGCATTCGACCTGAGCGCGGTCGAGACGATGAACCACAGCGGGTAGAGCGCGGCCAGGCAGACGATGATCAGGAACGCGTGCTGCGACAGCAAGCGGACGACGCCGTGGCGGGCCGTCGTCCTCATTGCGCGATCTTCTGCTTCCGCACCCAGAGGGACAGGCCGATCAGGATGCTCGCCATCCCCAGCAGCATCACCGCGACGCTCGCGGCGGTCCCGTCGGAGCCGTTCGAGAAGCTCCGCCAGATGTAGAGCTCCATCACGCTCGACGAGAAGCCCGGGCCGCCCGCCGTGAGGACGTACACGTAGTTGAAGACCCAGGAGATGACCGTGATCACCTGGATCACGGTCAGCAGCTCGATGATCGGCCGGATCTGGGGCACGAGCACGCGCAGCTGCAGCTGCCACCAGCCGGCTCCGTCGATGCGTGCCGCCTCCGCCGTCTCAGGCGGCAGCGAGAGCAGCGCCGCCGTGAAGACGACGACGGCGAAGCCGAGCTGCTGCCAGACCACGAGCCCGCCGACCGAGACGATCGCGAGGTGCGAGTTGCCGAGCCAGTCCTGCGCAAGGCCGCCCAGGTGCGCCTTGCGCAGCGACGTGTTCAGGACGCCGTTCTCCTGGAGCAGGAACGAGAACGCGATCCCGATCGCAGTGGCCGGCAGGACGTACGGCAGGAAGACGACCGACTGGTAATGGCGGCCGCCGCGGATCCGGTCGTTCAGGACGAGCGCGATCGCGAGACCCAGCCCGAGCATGATCGGCACGGTCAGGAGCAGCTTCAGGTTGTCGAACAGCGACTGGCGGAACGCCGGGTCGGAAAGGACGCCCTTGTAGTTGTCGAGGCCGACCCAGATCGGCGAGTCGAAGTTGCCGGCGTAGAAGCTGTCGCGCACGACCTGCACCAGCGGGAAGCCGAATGCGAACGCCATCGCGCCGGCTGCAGGGATTGCGTAGAGGTAGGGCCAGAGCACGCGCCGGCGGTGTCGCCGCCGGCGCGTGCTCGTCGTTGACCTCGGGACGGCGACGCTCAGCTGCCGCTGGCCCACTTCTTGTACGAGTTGTACTCGTCCGGATGCTGGCTCTTCCACTGCGAGAGCTGGCTCTTCCAGAGCTTGACCACGTCCGCCGGCGACGCCGAGCCCGCGGTGACCTCCTCACCACCTGCGAGGTCGGCGTTCTGGTCGACCTGCGGCGGCACGAAGTTCTCGGGCCACACCGAGACCGGCGACTGGTCGAGCTTGAGCAGCTGCTTCGCGATCGGGTCCTTCACCAGCGAGGACGGGAACCGCTTGTCGGCGGGGAAGACGCCCGTCGCCTTGTACCAGGCCTTCAACGCCTCCGGCGAGTGCAGGAACGTCAGGAACTGCGCCGCAGCCTGCGGGTTCTTCGACCACTTCGTGATGAACGCATCGGACGACTGCGTCACGTCGTAGCTCGTCGCGAGCTTGCCGTGGCCCCAGATCGGGATCGCCTCCACGCCCATGTTCTTGGCGCCGACCTGCTTCTCCCATTGCGCGACGTTGCCGTCCGTGCCCCACGACATCGCAACCTTCTTCTGGCCGAAGAGCTGGAAGCCCTCGCCGAAGGAGATCGAGGCGACGTCGGAGTTGAGGTAGCCGTCCTTCTTCAGGTCGGCGAGCACCTGGTAGAAGCCCGAGAACTTCGGGTTGGCGAAGTCCTGCTTGCCGATCATGGCGTCCTTGAGCTCGTTGATCGAGTTGAGGTTCTGCTTGCCGATCAGCGAGAAGAACCATGCCCCGCCGTAGCCGTCCTGGTTCCCCATGCCGAACGGCGTGATGCCGTGCGCCTTGAGGACCTTGGCGTCGGCGAGGAACTCCGCCCAGGTCTTCGGGCCCTTGTTCGGATTGAGCCCGGCCTTCTTGAAGAGCTGCTTGTTCCAGACGAACGGGATGCCGATCAGGTACTGCGGCATCGCCCACAGCTTGCCCTCCCACATGTTCTCCGAGGTGGAGATCCAGTTCTTCCACTCGCTCTTCGGCACGTAGTCGGAGATGGGGACGAGCGCGCCGGCCCACGCGGGAGTGAGGGTCGGAAGCGTCGCCCACTGGGTGGCGATGTCCGGGCCACTCTTGGTCTGCGCCGCCGTCGTGAAGGCCGACGTCAGCGTGTCGGTCGACTGGATGACGACGTTGACCTTGACCTTCGGATGCGACTTCTCGTACAGCGCGACCTGCCCCTTGAGCCAGTTGTTCGCGCCGGGCGCGTCACTCTCCGCCCAGTACCAGTACGTCAGGGTTGCGTTGTTGGGGTCGCCACCGGACTTGGTCGTCTTCGACGCCGCAGCGGCGACGAACACCGCAGTGCTCAGGACGACGACCGCTCCGAGAACCACCAGGACGTGCTTCAGCGCCATCTTGCCTCCGCTTCTCGATCATGTGACCCGGGGGGACAGTCGAGCTTGCCCACTCGCCGCCCGGGTGTCAACAGAAGCTAGAGAGGCGCCTCGGGCAGGACCTGGCCGCCGTCGACGATCAGCGTCTGGCCGGTGATGTAGCCGGCCTCCGGCGAGGCGAGGAACCGGACCGCCCACCCGACCTCCTCGGGCTCGGCGTAGCGGCCCATCGGGATCGAGCCGAGCATGCGCCGCTGGTGCTCCTCGCTGGTGCCGGCGAAGCCGGGGGTGCTGACGTTGCCGGGCATCACGGCGTTGACGGTGACCCCCGTCCGCGCCAGCTCGACCGCGGCCGAGCGCATGAAGCCGAGCATCGCCGCCTTCGAGGCCCCGTAGTGCGCGAAGCCCGGCTGCCCCGTCACCGGCCCGGTGATCGACGAGGTCAGCACGACGCGGCCGTAGCCGCGGCCGACCATGGCCGGCAGGCAGGCCTGGACGGTGCGCACCGCGCCGCCGGCGTTCAGGTCGAGGACGTCGCTCCACATCCGGTCGTCCAGCGTGTCGAGGCCGGCGAAGGGATAGATGCCGGCGTTCGCGGCGACGATGTCGATCCGCCCGAGCTCTGCGGTGACAGCGGCGGCCATGGCGTCGATCGACGCACGGTCGGTGACGTCGGCAGGGAGGGCGAGGGCCGCGCGCCCCTCCCCCCGCAGCCGTCCGGCGGCGGTCTCGCCGAGCTCGGCATCGACGTCGACGACGACCACGTGCGCGCCCTCGGCCGCAAGCACCGACGCGATGCCGAAGCCGATGCCGCGTGCCGCGCCGGTGACGACGGCGACCTGGTCGGTCAGGGGCTGCATCGGCGCCGAATATACTCGCGCACCGAACATGCAGCGCTTCACCGAGAGCGACGCGAAGTACGCGTACGACCCGGCGCACGCGTCGATCGGGACCGTTCGGCCCGGCGAGCGGTTCGAGGTCGAGTGCGTCGAGGGATACTCGGGGTACTTCCGGTCGCCGGCCGACTTCACCCCCGAGTCGTACGCGGCGGCCGAGGCGGTGAAATGGGCCGTCACCGGCCCGATCACAGTCGCGGGCGCGGAGGCCGGCGGCGCGGTTGCCGTGACGATCCACGACGTCGAGGTCGTGACGCCCGGTGTCGTCACCTACGGCGCCTACAGCCCCGACGTCGATCCGCTCGCCTGGTGGGACGACGAGTCGGCAGCCGACACCTACCCCGTCCAGGACGGATACGTTCGGTTCGACGAGCGCACGAGCCTCCCGGCACGCCCGCTCATCGGCTGCCTCGCCGTGCAGCCGGCCGAGGGCGGCCTGCACGCGAAGCTGCAGGGACGGTACGGCGGGAACCTCGACTGTCGCGAGCTGCGAGCCGGGGCGACGATGGTGCTGCCGGTCGCGCACGACGGAGCGGGGCTCTACTTCGGCGACTGCAAGGCGCTGATGGGCGACAGCGAGATCGTCGGCCCGCCCGAGGTCGGAGCGGTCGTGACGGCGAGCGCCGAGCCGGCGCCACGGCCCGCGTCGATGGAGTGGCCGCGGATCGAGACCGCCGACGAGCTGATGACGCTCGTCTCCGGGCAGCCGCTCGAGTGGAGCGCGCGCCGCGCGTTCCGGGAGCTCCTGAACTGGGTTGCGGACGACTACGACCTGCCGCGTCACCGGGCGGCGCTGCTGCTCGCCATGGTCGCAGACGCGCGCATCGCGCAGATCAGCAACACCGACTACACCTCGTACTGCGTCGCGCCGCGCGACGTGCTCGCGCCTTACAAGCTTTAGCGGACGAGACCGCGGGCGGCGACGCCGATCACGTGGTCGACGACGCCGTCGCGCACGGCGAGCACCCCGTCGTGGAGGTTCATGCAGCCGCACGCATGGTTGGGGACGATCTGGAGATGCTGCCCGACGGCCGGCCGCTCGTCGAGCGCCGAGACGTCGATGTAGCCGTGCTCCTCGTTGAGGTGGGCGAAGTCTGCGCCGGGCCAGCCCATGACCGAGCCGTGCCCGCCGTCCGGATGGTCGTCCGACGTGAACGTCTTCGAGCCGGCGTCGACGATGATCTGGCCGGGGACCGCGTCGGAGATCACCGTCACCTCGACCCAGAGGGCGCACTGGTCGTCCTCCCCGTCGTTGCGATCGAGGAGCGCGTAGGTGCCGGAGCGCAGCTCGTTCACGCACGTTTCGTGGGTGTGGTAGCGGGTCGGCGTCGACCCGCCCGAGATCCGGTCGCAGCGGATGCCCGAGGCCGCGAACGCTTCCCGCGTCTCGCGCAGCAGCGCGTCGACCTCGTCGAGCCGCGCGTGCAGCGCCGGGTCCTCGGGGCGGCAGTGGCCCGGATAGCACGAGATGCCGGCCACCTCGACGGCGGGCAGCCGCGAGAGCTCCTGCGCGACCGCGAGCGCCCCGGCGGCAGTCGTCTGGCCGGTGCGGTGCAGGCCGACGTCGAGCTCGACGAGCAGTGTGGCCTGAAGCCCTCGCCGGGACAGTGTCTCGGCGAGGCCCGCGGCCGGAGGCACGCTGTCGACGGCCACCGTGAGATCGACGCCCGACGCCACGACGTCGGCGAGGCGATCCCACTTGTCGGCGCCGAAGGGCGGGTAGTGGACGAGAATGGTCGTCGCCCCGGCTTCCTGGAAGACCTCGGCCTCGCCCGTCTTCGCGACCGTCAACCCGCGGGCCCCGAGCTCGAGCTGGCGGCGCCCGATCTCCGGCGACTTGTGCGTCTTCGTGTGCGGCCACAGCTCGATCCCGTGGGCGTCGACGTACGACTGCAGGTCC
>Ga0335078_10007808_pt1 | contig 15875 bp, 16 predicted proteins | sample Lox_Sample_32_FD_206711 | JGI IMG/M metagenome (GOLD analysis project Ga0335078, IMG submission 206711) | Soil microbial communities from Loxahatchee National Wildlife Refuge, Florida, United States - Lox_Sample_3.2 | ecosystem: Environmental > Terrestrial > Soil > Wetlands | place: USA...
CTGCGCGCGAGCGGGTTCTCGCACAACTGGTCGCCGCTCGTGCTGCCGGACGGGGCTGATGTCGCCAGCGTCGTCCTGGTGAGCACCACCGAGCACCTGACCGGGATCACCGTCAGCACCTCGACCTCGCCCGCGACCGTCACCGCCCAGGGCGGCGTGTCCATGGACAGCCTCACGACCGCGGTGCTGACCGCCGGCTACGGCTTCTGCTCGATCCCGGCGCCCGGCGACATCACGATCGGCGGCGTGCTCGCCATCGACGGGCACGGGACCGCGATCCCCGCCAGCGGCGAGACCCGGCCCGCCGGGATGAGCTACGGGTCGCTGAGCAACCTGGTCCAGTCGCTCACCGCCGTGGTGTGGAACGGCGGCAGCTACGCACTGCGGACGTTCCAGCGCGGCGACCCGGCCATCGCACCGCTGCTGACCAGTCTCGGCCGCACGTTCATCACCGAGGTCACGCTGGAGATCGGGAAGGCGCAGCGGCTGCAGTGCGTCAGCAACACCGCCATCTCGGCCAGCACCCTGTTCGCCTCGCCCGCCTCGGCGGGCTCGAGCTCGTTCGCCAGCCTGGTCAGTCAGACCGGGCGGGTGGAGTCGATCTGGTTCCCGTTCACCACCACGCCGTGGGTCAAGACGTGGCGGGTGGCACCCAGCCAGCCGTTCCTCTCCACGGCGGTCGGCTCGCCCTACAACTACACGTTCGCCAACAGCATCAGCCAGCAGGAATCGGACTTCATCGAGGAGATCGTGGCGGGAGCCGTGGCGGTCACGCCCGCCTTCGCGGACCTGCAGATCGGCATCGTGGACGCGGGCCTGATCACCACGTGGACCGCCGACCTGTGGGGCTGGTCGAAGTACACGCAGCTGTACGTGCAGCCGACGACCGAGCGGGTGACCTCGGGCGGCTGGGCCCTGCTGACCTCGCGCGCGAGCATCCAGCAGGTCGTCTACGACTTCTACACCCAGTACCAGTCGCTGCTGTCCGCGTACGCGGCGCAGGGCCAGTACCCGATGAACGGGCCGCTGGAGATCCGGGTGACCGGCCTCGACCAGCCGTCCGAGGCGGGCGTCAGCGGGGCGGTCGTGCCGTCGCTCTCCGCGCTGGCGCCGCGGCCCGATCAGCCGCAGTGGAACGTGTGCGTGTGGATCGACATGCTGACGATTCCCACGACCCCGCAGTGCAACGCGTTCTACACGCAGATGGAACAGTGGATCTACAGCCACTACACCGGCAGCTACGCGGCGCCCCGGCCCGAGTGGTCCAAGGGCTGGGCCTACACGACCGCGGGACCGTGGACCAACACCTCGATGCTGACGGCCGCGATCCCGGCCGGGGTGAATGCCGGCCAGTCCGGCGACGTATTCGGCGCCGCGGTGGCCACGCTGAACTCCTATGACCCGCACGGGGTGTTCTCGAACACGTTCCTGAGCACGCTGCTGTCCTGAGCCGCTGGCCGGGGCGGGCCCGCGACGGGACCCGCTCCGGCCGCTAGTGCTGGCGGGTGGCTAACGTCGCGGCGACGAGGACGAGCGCGAACGTGGTCAGCCCCACCGCGCCGTGGGTGGCGACGACCCGGGCCGGGAAGGCCTGCTCTGCCCCCCTGGCGTGGCGGCCGCCGCGTCCGACGAGCCAGCGCGTCAGCATCACGAAGCCGAGCATGGCCGACGTCGTGAGCACGCCGAAGCCGATCCAGGCATCGGTGACGTGGTGACTGACCAGGAAGAATAACCAGAATGTCAGCCCGGTCGTGGCCAGCAGCGGATGGGCGAAGATCAGCCCGGCGGGAAAGACCGTGATCCGCGCAGCCTGCTGCCGCAGGCCGCCGTGCGATAGCCAGACGAAGAGCAGGTAGAGCCCGAAGCACGCGGTGCCTGCCCAGATGAGCGTGGCGACCAGCTCCAGTGTCCGCACGTGACATCTTCTCTCTCTGCTCTGGCCGGCCCTTCGTGCAATCTCACCGCGGCTACATCCTGCACCATCCGACTGCGGTGCGCGCTCATACTCCGATCTGAGTCCATTTAGTGCTTGATTGTGAATACCGGCAGGTAATGGATAATCGTCGCTATTCTCGCTCTGGTCACATCGGTCACTTCCGGTGACCACCGCGAGCCCCGGCGAGCCGATCTGATTGACTGCTTGCCGTGCGCCAGATCTTCCCGCAGGCGGGCACCGAGCTCGAGCTCGCCGGGACCGCCGTGCCCGGGCCGACGCCCGCGGCCGTCGCCGAGCTGGCCGCGCTCTACCGGAACGACCCGCGTCCTGGCGCCGCCGGCCGGCCGTGGGTGCGCGCGAACATGGTCGCCAGCGCCGACGGCGCGTCCGCGCTCGACGGCCGCTCGGGCGGCCTTGGCGGCCCCGCCGACCGGATGATCTTCAACGTGCTCCGCAGCCTTGCCGACGTGATCCTCGTGGGCGCCGGGACCGCACGCGCCGAGCGCTACAAGCCCGTCACCGAGGCCCAGACATGGGGCGAGCTGCGCGCGGGCCGGCCGCGGACGCCGCCGGTCGCCGTGGTGACCGCGAGCCTCGATTTCAGTGACTGCGGCTCGCTGCTGTCGGACTTCCCGGCCCATGCGCAGACCATAGTGATCACCACGGCCGAGGCGGCCGCGCGCGCCGCTGCCGGCGCCGCCGGCCGGGCCCGCGTCGTGGTCGCGGGCGAGACCAGGGTCGACGTCAGCCAGGCGGTGGCGGCGCTCGTGTCGCTCGGTCACCGGCAGATCCTCGCCGAGGGGGGACCGCACCTGCTGGGGCAGCTGACCCGGGCAGGGCTGCTGGACGAACTGTGCCTGACGACCAGTCCGCTCATCGCCGCCGGATCCGCGAGCCGCATCGTGAACGCAGCCCAGCAGGCTGGTCATCAGGCCCACGTGCTGCGGCTCGAGCTGGCCCACGTGCTCACGGACGCGGGCTTCCTGCTGTCCAGATACGTGCGCCCGCCGGGCTGAAAGGACGAGCAATGCCGCTGCACAAGAAGGTCGACGAAACCCGCGGTCCGGCCGAGCTCCCGGTCAGCCCGGTCCTCGCGCAGGGCGCCCGGCCGGTGCCGCGGCACCGGATACCCGTGGACCCCATGGCCGCCGACAGCGCACTGCAGGTCATCAGGGATGAGCTGATCCTGGACGGCAACGCCCGGCTCAATCTGGCCACGTTCGTGACCACCTGGATGGAGCCGCAGGCCGGGGAGCTGATGCGCGACTGCTTCAGCAAGAACATGATCGACAAGGACGAGTACCCGCAGACCGCGGAGCTGGAGCGCCGGTGCGTCAACATCCTCGCCCATCTGTGGCATGCCCCGGACGCCCGCACCGGGGACGACGCCGCGACGGGCTGCTCCACTACCGGGTCCAGCGAGGCCTGCATGCTCGGCGGGCTCGCGCTGCTCTGGCGCTGGCGCGCCCGGCGGAAGGCGGCGGGCACCGCAGGCCCGGAGCGCCCGAACCTGGTCATGGGGGCGAACGTCCAGGTCTGCTGGGAGAAGTTCTGCCGTTACTGGCAGGTCGAGCCCCGGCTCGTGCCGATGGAGGAGGGCCGGCTGCACCTGACCGGGCAGGAGGCGGCGGCCAGGTGCGACGAGAACACGATCGGGGTGGTCGCGGTTCTCGGCTCGACGATGGACGGCAGCTACGAGCCCGTCGCCGAGATCGCGGCTGCGCTGGACGCGCACCAGCAGCAGACCGGTCACGACATCCCGGTGCACGTGGACGGCGCCTCGGGCGGCTTCGTCGCGCCGTTCCTCGCGCCCGACCTGGAGTGGGACTTCCGGGTGCGGCGCGTCGCCTCGATCAATACCTCGGGGCACAAGTACGGGCTGGTCTACCCGGGCGTCGGCTGGATCGTCTGGCGCGACGCGGCGGCGCTGCCGGAGGATCTGATCTTCAACGTGAACTACCTCGGCGGCGAGATGCCGACGTTCGCGCTGAACTTCTCGCGGCCGGGCGGTCAGGTAGCCGCGCAGTACTACAACTTCCTGCGCCTGGGCTTCGCGGGCTACCGCGCCGTGCAGCGCACCTGCCAGGAGGTGGCGCAGTACCTGGCCGCGCAGATCGCGGCTATGGGCCCGTTCGAGCTGCTCTCCGACGGCAGTGACCTGCCCGTGCTGGCGTTCAGGCTGACCGACCCGGACGCGTCGGGCTACACCGTCTTCGACGTGTCCGAGCGGCTCCGGCAGCGCGGCTGGCTGGTCCCGGCGTATACCTTCCCCGAGAACCTGGAGCACGTCGCCGTGCTGCGGATCGTCGTGCGCAACGGCTTCAGCCGCGACCTGGCAGAACTGCTGGCGGACGACCTGCGGGCCCAGGTCAAGGCGCTGGAAGATGCGCCGCAGCGGCCGGTGCCGCTATTCCCCGAGGGCCACCGCAGCGCGTTCGCGCACTAGCGCGAGCCCGCCTGCTTGTCCATCGCCCGGCGGAGTCGCGGGCCGGCGATCGCGAGCAGTGCGGACCACCGGTCGTCGGTCCACTGCGCGTTCTCCAGCACCATCAGCGCCACCGCGTCCCGCAGGTGCCCGTCCTCCGAGCCGAGTATCGCCTCGAGGAAATCGCGGCAGCGGCCGGCGAGCTCGTCGTTCCCGGTATCGAGGGCCTTGAGCAGTACCTTGTCCAGCACCGCGCCGAGAATCCGGTACGCGTCGAATTCCGCATGCAGGTTCATGCCGAGGAGCGCGTTGATCCGGTCCAGCCGGCCCCCGGCACCACCGTCGGCAGCCGCGTCCGCGACCTCTGCCAGGTCTTCCTCGTCGAGGTCGAAGGCGTCCGCCGCCAGCGCGGCGATCACCGGAGCCGTCTCCGGCAGCGCCTCGAGCAGGGCCTTCGGCAGGCTCCAGACGGTGATCTCAGCCATCACCGGACCCTCATCTGGTAGTCACGCGATCGCGGCGGCCGGCTCGTCCCATCGGTCCGCGACGTCAGGCGCCCTTGCGGAGCCGGTCGAGCGCCTCCGCCAGGATCGCCGCGCCATCGGTGTCGTTGCGCCGTTCCTTCACATAGGCAAGGTGCGTCTTGTAGGGCTCGGCATGCGGCGGCGCGGGCGGGTTGGCCTGGTCCTGCCCCGCGGGCAGGCCACAGCGAGGACAGTCCCAGAATTCCGGGATGGCCGCGTCCGAGGCGAAGCTCGGAATGGTCTCGTGCTGGTTGCAGCACCAGAATGCGACCCGCACCCGCGGTGCCGCCTCGCCGCGCTCAGCCTCTCCCATCGGCCCAGCGCCGACCCGGCTGCCGCGAATGGCGTTGCCACTGCTCACTGCTCACCCCTTGTCCAGACCTACCGCTGACACGCGCTGGCCGACCGCACTCGGCTGCTCGGCCTTCTACTTGTCCAGGATCCCCAGCGCCACGATGGATATGAACCAGACGATCCCGGTCACGACCGTGATCCGGTCCAGGTTCCGCTCCACCACCGAAGAGGAGCCCAGCGAGGACGAGATGCCGCCGCCGAACAGGTCGGACAGTCCGCCGCCCTTGCCCTTGTGCAGCAGGACGAGCAGGATCATCAGCAGGCTCGTGATGATCAGAATCACGGAAAATGCGACAGTCACTGCGGGTTTCTCGTCTCTCCGGGCCGCGGGCCCTACCTGTCCTGTTGCTGCAGGTACACCGAAATCAGGCAGCCGTACCCTGATCACGATACCGGCAGATTCTGACGAACTCACCGGGATCGAGGCTCGCGCCCCCCACCAGAGCACCGTCAATGTCCGGCTCGGCCATGATCGCGGGCATGTTGTCAGGCTTCACTGATCCGCCATACAGAATACGCGTACCGGAGCCCGTCGCGGTCCCGTGAACGGCGGAAATACGTCCCCGGATCGCCTGGCAGACCTCCTGCGCGTCCTGCGGGGTAGCCACCTCGCCGGTTCCTATCGCCCAGACCGGCTCGTAGGCCACCACCAGGCCCCCGACCTGCTCCGCCGGGATGCCGTCCAGACCGCCGTCGAGCTGCGCCAGGACCAGCTCCAGATGGCCGCCGGCCTGCCGGACCTCGAGCGGCTCGCCGACGCACAGCACGGGGGTCATCCCGCGGGCCAGGATCGCCCTGACCTTGGCGTTGACCAGCGCGTCGTCCTCGTGATGGTACTGGCGCCGCTCCGAGTGCCCGGCCAGCACGTACTGGCAGCCCAGCTTCGCCAGCATGCGGGCAGAGACGTCGCCAGTATAGGCGCCGTCCTCGTGCGGGGAGACGTCCTGGGCCCCCCACTGCAGCTGGTACTTGTCCCCCTCGATCAGCGTCTGCACGCTGCGCAGCGCCGTGAACGGCGGCAGCACGACGATGTCGGCGGCCGAGAAGTCCTTCTCTACCAGGCTGAACGCCAGCTTCTGGGTCAGCGCGATGGCCTCGAAGTGGTTGTTGTGCATCTTCCAGTTGCCGGCCACCAGCGGCTTCCTGGCCGCTGCCGGGCTCACGCCCCTGTCTCCTGGCTGGCCGGCTCCGCGCCGTCGGCGAGGGCGGCGAGGCCGGGCAGCGTCGCGCCCTCGAGGTACTCCAGGCTGGCCCCGCCGCCGGTGGAGATGTGGCTGAAGCTGTCCTCGGGGATGCCGAGCTTGCGCACCGCGGCGGCCGAGTCGCCGCCGCCCACGACGGTCAGGCCGGGCAGGGCCGCGATCGCCTCAGCGACCGCCCGCGTGCCGGCCGAGAACGCCGCGAACTCGAAGACGCCGACCGGGCCGTTCCAGAAGACGGTGGCCGCGTCCGCCAGCTTCGCGGCGTACAGCTCCCTGGTCGCCGGGCCCATGTCCACGCCCTCCCGATCCGCGGGGAAGGCCGTGACCGGGTACACGTCATACTCGGCGTCCGGCGCGAACTCGGCCGCGCCGACCAGGTCCACCGGCAGCACCAGCTCGACCCCGCGCGCCGCCGCGTCGGCCATGACGCCCGTGACCTCATCGATCTTGTCGGCCTCGAGCAGCGACTTGCCGACCTCGTAGCCCTTGGCCGCGAGGAACGTGTACGACATGCCGCCGCCGATCAGGATCCGGTCGGCGCGGCCGAGCAGGTTGTCGATGACCGCGAGCTTGTCCGACGGCTTCGCGCCGCCGAGCACGACCACGTAGGGCCTGGCCGGATCGTGTGTCAGCTGCTCGAGCACGGCGACCTCGGCCCGGACGAGCTCCCCCGCGGCGTGCGGCAGCAGCGCGGGCACGTCGTACACGCTGGCGTGCTTGCGGTGCAGCGCGCCGAAGCCGTCGCCGACGTAGACATCGGCAAGCGCGGCGAGCCGTCCGGCCAGGCCGGCCCGGACCGCGTCGTCCTTGCTGGTCTCGGCCGGCTCGAACCGGATGTTCTCCAGCATCGCCACGTCGCCGTCGGCCAGGGCTGCCACCACCTGCCGCGCGGACGCGCCGGCGACGTCGGCGGCCAGCGGCACCGGCCTGCCGAGCAGCTCGCCCAGCCTGGCCGCTACCGGGGCCAGCGAGGGGCCGCCGGCCGCGCGCTCGGCGTAGGTGCCGCCCTTCGGCCTGCCGAGGTGCGCCACGATCAGCACCCTGGCTCCGCGCCCGGACAGCTTCGTGATCGTCGGCAGGCTGGCCCGGATCCGCCCGTCGTCGGTGATCGTGGTGCCGTCCAGCGGCACGTTCAGGTCGGCCCGCAGCAGGACGACCCGGCCGGCTACGGCGAGCTCGTCGATGGTCTTCATGCCGGCAGGCTGGACCCGACGAGAGCGGCGAGGTCGACGAGCCGGCTGGAGTAGCCCCACTCGTTGTCGTACCAGCCGACGACCTTGACCTGGTCGCCCGACGCCATCGTCAGCAGCGAGTCGAGGGTGCACGAGTACGGCGTGCCGACGATGTCTGAGGAGACGATCGGGTCGGCCGTGTAGTGCAGGATGCCCTTCAGGGCGCCTTCCGCGGCTGCCTTGTACGCGGCGTTGATCTCTTCCCTCGTCGTTTCCCGCTCCAGCTGGACCACCAGGTCGGTCACCGAGCCGTCCATCACCGGCACGCGCATCGCGATGCCGTCGAGCTTTCCCCTGAGCTCGGGCAGCACCAGCGACGTCGCCTTCGCGGCACCGGTGGTAGTGGGGATGATGTTCTGCGCGGCTGCCCGCGCGCGCCGCAGGTCCTTGTGCGGGAAGTCCAGGATCACCTGGTCGTTGGTGTAGGCGTGGATCGTGGTCATCAGGCCCTTGCGGATGCCGAACGTATCCTGCAGGACCTTCGCCATCGGCGCTACGCAGTTCGTCGTGCAGGAGGCGTTGGAGATGACGTTGTGCTGCGCGGCGTCGTACCTGCCGTCGTTCACGCCCATCACGATCGTGATGTCCTCGCCGGTCGCCGGCGCGGAGATGATCACCTTCCGGGCGCCGCCGGCCAGGTGCTGCGCCGCGTCCGCGGCCTTGGTGAACCGGCCGGTCGACTCGAGGACGACTTCCACGCCGAGGTCGCGCCACGGCAGCGCGGACGGGTCGCGCTCGGCCAGCATCCTGATCGAGTGATCGCCGACCCGGATCGCGTCGCCCTCGGCCGCGACGTCGACGTCGAGCGTGCCGAGGACGGTGTCGTACTTCAGCAGGTGCGCGCAGGTGGCCAGGTCACCCAGGTCGTTCGCCGCCACGACCTCGATGTCGGCGTTGCTGGCGTGCACGGCGCGCCAGAAGTTGCGTCCGATCCGGCCAAACCCGTTGATTCCCACCCGGACAGTCACTGCATGCTCCTTCATTCCGCGATCGGCTGCTCCGCCCGATGCACCCCGGACCAGGGTAATGGCGCCGACCCGACCCTATCGGAAGAGCGGGCCGCCGGCCGTATGCTGGTCCGCGGCCGCCAGGGAGGAGAGAGCCGGATGAACCTCGCAGGACCCTGGCTGCCGCGCGCCGGGCGCGGCCGGCCGGAGAGCACGCTCGCCGCGCTCGGGGCCGCGACCGGGGCGGCGCTCGCTGGGGCGATCGTATGGGGCCTGATCGCACTGCTCGTGCACCGCCAGCTGTCGCTGATCGGGCTGGCCATCGGCGTGTCGGTCGGTGCCCTCGTCGCCAGGTTCCGGCCCGGTCACCTGCCCACCATCGTCGGCGGCGCCGCCATCGCGGTGGCAGGCTGCGCACTCGGCACGCTGCTCGGCCAGGTGTTCCTGCTGCTCCGGGCCCGGGTCGGCCTGCCGGTAATCCTCGCTCACCTGGACGTGGTGCTGCGCGAGTTCCCGGCCAACGTGGGCGTGCTCGGCATCGGCTTCTACGCGCTCGCCGCCTACGGCGCGGTGCGCGTCCCGCTGCGCGGACGTGGCCGGCACTAGGGCACGAGCATCTCCGGCGTGAGCGTGGCCTCGGTGCTGGGCACCCCGAGTTCCAGCGCACGGCGATCGGCGAGCGCGAGCAGCCGCCGGATCCGGCCCGCGATCGCGTCCTTGGTCAGGGCCGGCTCGGCGAGCTGGCCCAGCTCCTCCAGGCTGGCCTGGCGGTGCTTGATCCGCAGCTCCCCCGCCACGATCAGGTGCTCGGGAGCCTCGGACCCGAGGATCTCCAGCGCCCGCTCGACCCGTGCGCCGGCGGCGACCGCCGCCCGCGCGCTGCGCCGCAGGTTGGCGTCGTCGAAGTTCGCGAGCCTGTTCGCGGTGGCCCGGACCTCGCGCCGGATCCTGCGCTCCTCCCAGGCCAGCACGCTGTCATGAGCACCGAGCCTGGTCAGCAGCGCGCTGATGGAGTCGCCGTCCCTGACCACAACCCGGTCGACGCCGCGCACGTCGCGGGCCTTGGCGTGGATCTTCAGCCGCCTGGCCGCACCGACCATCGCCAGCGCCGCCTCCGGACCGGGGCATGTGACCTCCAGTGACATGGACCGGCCCGGCTCGGTCAGGCAGCCGTGTGCCAGGAACGCGCCGCGCCACGCCGCCTCGCAGTCGCACGTGGTGCCGGATACCACTTGCCGCGGCAGTCCCCGTACCGGCCGCCCGTACCCGTCGACCAGGCCCGTCTGGCGCGCCAGGCTCTCCCCGTCGCTGGTGACCCGCACCAGGTAACGGTTGCCCTTGCGCAGCCCGCCAGGCGCTAGCACCATCAGGTCGGAGGCATGGCCGAACACCTCGGCTATGTCCTTGCGCAGCCTGCGCGCGGCCGCGCCGGTGTCCAGCTCTGCCTCGACCACAATCCGGCCGGCGGCCAGGTGCAACCCGCCCGCGAACCGCAGGATGGTCGACACCTCGGCCTTACGGCAGCATGGCTTCAGCACACTGACGCGGCTGAGCTCGTCCTTCACCAGGCCGGTCAGCGCCATAGGCCTCACTCCCCCTCAAAGATCTGCGCGAACGCACCAGCGAGCCGTCGCGGGTCGTGGCGCGGCGAGCCGTCGTCCATGGCCAGGTCCGCCAGCACCAGGCGGGCCCCGAGGAGTCCCGCCGCCTTTTCCAGCTCCGCTGTCGCACCGCGCGTCGCGGCGCGGTCCGCGAGCACCACGTCGACCGTCAGCGCCGGCGCGTGGTCGGCGAGGACTTCCAGGTGGGCGTGCGGCGAGAACCCCGTCGTCTCACCGGGTTGCGGCGCCAGATTCAGCGCAACCAGCCTCCGCGCTCGCGTGCTTACTAGCGCCGTTGCCAGCTCGGGTACCTGCAGGTGCGGGAGCACGCTGGTAAACCACGAGCCGGGCCCGAGCACTACCCAGTCCGCTGCCCCGATAGCCTGCACCGCTTCCGGGCAGGCGGGCGGGTTAACGGGTATCAGCGATATCGACCGTACCCGGCCTCGCGTCGTCGCGCAGGCTACCTGGCCCCTTACCATCGTCAGCTCGTCCGGCCTGTCCGGATCTGCGCCCTCAACCTCGGCCACGATGTCCAGCGGGACCGACGCCATCGGCAGCACCCGGCCGTGCGCGCCCAGCAGCCTGGCGACCCAGTCCAGGCCCTGCACGGTGTCGCCGAGCAGCTCCCAGAGCGCCACGATCAGCACATTGCCGACGGCGTGGCCGCCGATCCCTTCCGCGCCGGTGAACCGGTGCTGAATCACCTGACTCCACGTCGTGCCCCAGGCATCGTCGCCGCACAGCGCCGCCAGCGCCATCCGCAGGTCCCCCGGCGGCAGCACGCCGAACTCGCGCCGCAGCCTGCCGCTCGAGCCGCCGTCGTCGGCCACAGTCACAATCGCGGTCAGGTCACGGCTCACCCGGCGCAGGCCCGACAGCGAGGCGAACAGGCCGTGCCCGCCGCCCAGCGCCACCACCCTGCGGCTCTGCGGGCGGCCGGGACCGCCCGCCCCTGAGCCGGCGCCGGTCACCGGCTACTCACGGCCGAGGTCCCGGTGCGTCACCTGGATGCCGGGCCATGCCGAGGACAGCCGGGCGGCGAGCGCGTCGGCCATCGCGACGCTGCGGTGCTTGCCGCCGGTGCAGCCGACCGCGAGCAGCACATTGTGACGGCCGGACTTCTCGTAGCCGGAGAGGGCGATCTGCACGGCGCTGGCGAACGCCTCGAGGAACTCGGCCGCGCCGGGCTGGCCGAGCACGTAGTCCATCACCGGCCGGTCCCTGCCGGTCAGCGGCGCGAGCTCGGGGATCCAGTGCGGGTTCGGCAGGAACCGGCAGTCCGCCACCATGTCAGCGTCCACCGGCAGCCCGTACTTGTACCCGAACGAGACGACGCTGACCTTCAGCGCGGACTCGGTCTCGGTCGCGAACGCGTCCCGCATCCTGGCCCGCAGCTCGTGCACGTTCAGAATCGAGGTGTCCAGCACCAGGTCCGCCTCCGCGCGCAGCGGCTGCAGCAGCTCCCGCTCTGCGGTGATGCCGTCGACGACGCGGCCCGCCCCCTGCAGCGGGTGCGGCCTGGACACGCTGTCGAACCTGCGCACGAGCGTCTCGTCCGATGCCTCGAGGAAGACCACGTACGGGCGCACGCCACGCGAGCGCAGCTCGCCGACGGCCGACCTGAGGTCGGTCGAGAAAGCCCTGCTGCGGATGTCGACGACGGCGGCAAGCCGGGGAACGGTGCCGCTCGCGCGCCGGGCGAGCTCTGCCATCGTCGGCAGCAGCCCGGCCGGGAGATTGTCCGCGACAAACCAGTCGAGGTCCTCCAGCGACTTCGCGGCCGTACTCCGGCCCGCGCCCGACAGGCCGGTGATGATCACGATTTCCTGCGCGGCCGCCTCACCGTTCATGCGCTGCCCCCCCGATCGTCGTGACCACCGCCCTGGCCCGGCGAGGCCTCGCCTTCCCCGTTACCTGGATGCAGCGCAGCGTACACAGCCTCGGCGGTCACCTGGCCGAATCCCGGCGTCTCCGCTATCTCCCGGACCGACGCCGCGGACAGCTTGCGCACCGAGCCGAACTGCTTCAGCAGCGTCGCCCGGCGGGCCGGGCCGAGGCCCGGCACCGCGTCAAGCTCGCTGGCCGTCAGCGCCGCCGCGCGCTTCGCGCGATGGTAGGTGATCGCGAACCGATGTGCCTCGTCCCTGACGCGCTGCAGCAGGTACAGGCCCTCGCTGCTGCGCGGCAGGATGACCGGCCCGGCCTCGCCGGGCAGCCACACCTCCTCCAGCCGCTTCGCCAGGCCGCACACCGCGACGTCCACGACGCCGAGCTCGTCCAGCGCGCGGACGGCCGCCGCCACCTGTGCCGGGCCGCCGTCGATCACGACGAGGTTAGGCGGGTAGGCGAACTTGCGCCTGGGCTCCGGCACGCCGATCTCGTCCGGCACGCCGATCTCGTCCGGCACCCCCAGCGGCCCGGCCGGGCCTGCGGTGCGCTCGTCCAGGTACCGGCGGAACCGCCGGCCGATCACCTCGTGGATCGCCGCGACGTCATCGGAGCCGTCCAGCCCCCTGATCGCGAACCGGCGGTACTCCGACTTGCGGGCCATCCCGTCCTCGAAGACGACCATGGAGGCGACGACGTGCGTGCCCTGCAGGTTCGAGACGTCATAGCTCTCGATCCGCAGCGGCGCCTCGTCCAGGCCGAGAGCCTCCTGGATCTCGTGCATGGCGACGCTGCGGGTCGTCAGGTCGCTTGCCCGCCTGGTCTTGTGCAGCGCCAGCGACTCCATCGCGTTCCTGCCGACGGTCTCAAGGAGCGCCTTCTTGTCGCCGCGCTGGGGCACCCGGATGCTGACCCGGCTGCCCCGCCGCTCGCCGAGCCATGTTTCCAGCGCCTGCGCGTCCGGCGGCAGCGCCGGCACCAGTACCTCGCGCGGGATCGCCGCCCGCCGTTCCTCCTCGCCCGCCTCCTCGCCCCGCCTGGACGAGCCGCCCCGCGCGCCGCCCTGCCCGCCCTGCGCCGGCCGGCCCTGCGCCGGCCCGCTGAGGCGGTCGGCCGCGACCGGATCCTCGCCGTAGACCTGGCCGAGGAAATGCTCGACCAGCTCGCCGGCGCCGACATCCTCGACCTTGTCGACCACCCAGCCGCGCTGCCCGCGCACCCGGCCGCCGCGCACGTAGAACACCTGGACCGCGGCCTCGAGCTGATCCTCGGCGAGCGCGATCACATCGCAGTCGGTGCCGTCGGCGAGCACGACCGCCTGCTTCTCCATCGCCCGCTGCAGCGCCTGGATATCGTCCCGCAGCCGGGCGGCGCGCTCGTACTCCTCGGCGTCCGAGGCCGCCCGCATCTGGGTTTCGAGGCGCTTGACGAACCGGCCCGTCTGGCCGGCCATGAAGTCGCAGAACTCCTCGGCAAGCTGCCGGTGCGCCGCGGCGTCGATGCGGCCCACGCACGGCGCCGAGCACTTGCCGATGTAGCCGAGCAGGCAGGGACGGCCGATCTGGCCGGCGCGCTTGAAGACGCCAGCCGAGCAGGTCCTGATCGGGAACACGCGCAGCAGCGTGTCGAGGGTGTCCCTGATCGCCCACGCATGCGAGTACGGGCCGAAGTACCGGACGCCCCGGCGCTTGGCTCCGCGCATCACCTGGGCGCGCGGGAACTCCTCGTCCATCAGCACCGCGAGATACGGGTAGCTCTTGTCGTCCCGGTAGCGCACGTTGAACCGGGGGTCGAACTCCTTGATCCAGTTGTACTCCAGCTGGAGCGCCTCGACCTCGGTGCTGACGATCGTCCAGTCCACCTGCGCCGCAGCGCGCAGCATCGACTGAGTGCGCGGGTGCAGGCTGGCGAAGTCGGCGAAATAGGAGTTGAGCCGCTGCCGCAGGCTCTTGGCCTTGCCGACGTAGACGACCCGCCCGCGCTCGTCGCGGAACCGGTAGACGCCAGGGGACTCGGGGATCGAGCCCGGCGCCGGCCGGTAGCTAGCCGGATCTGCCACAGGCCAACTCTATGCACTCCCGGGGACAGCGCGGCGGCTTCGGCGGCCCGGTCACGACTCCGGCATAATCGGCCGTTATGGCGATCCTCCACCAGACCACCCTCACGCCGGGCAAGCTGGAACTCCTGGCCGCGTGGCTGCCCCGCCAGCCCTGGTACCGGCGAGGGCCCGGCCTGCCGCGGCTGGACCGGGCGGGCGGCTTCCGGCTGGACGACCCGGACGGCGCGGTCGGCATCGAGTTCATGGTGGCGACCGAGACCGGCGGTGGCGGCGACCAGGCCTACCTCGCCCCGCTCACCTACCGCGGCGCGCCCCTGGCAGGTCAGGACGCCGATCGTGCCCTGATCGGCACCGCCGAGCACGGCGTGCTCGGCCTGCGCTACGTCTACGACGGCGTCCGCGATCCGGTACTGGTGCGCCAGCTGATCGCGCTGCTGAACGGCCAGGTCCTGGCGCAGGCTCAGCGGGTCAGCGACACCCCGGACCCGTCCGTGACGGCCCGCCTGGCCGGATCACCGATCCCGGTGCCGACGGCCCTGGCCGTCACGGACGGCGCGGACGGCACCGCGATCGCGATCGGGAGCGGCCCGGTGCTCCGGGTCGCCCGGGCGCTGGCACCGGGCGACGGCGCCGCCGCCGCGCGCGGCTACGTCGAGGCCGGATGGTCCCGGCCGGACGGCAGCCCCGTCCGCGGCCCGTTCGTCACCGTCAGCCAGTAGCGGCGCGGCAGCCGCTACCCCCGCACGTACCGCTACCCCGCAGCTAGCGGCGAACCGCGCGGGCACAGTGACTAGTGACCGGCGATCCAGACCCCGGCGAGCACGAGCAGTACGCCCGCGACGGCGAACGCGCTGTCGCCGCAGCGTCCGTCGCGGCCGCTCACCAGCACCTCGCGCGGGTCAGCCGGGTCGTACCAGACCTGTACTCTCTCGCCGGGTAGCAGCGCCCTGACCGGTCGGATGGCCGCCGGGCACCGGTGCTCCGCCACTCGCCCGTCCGGCAGCGAATACTGAACCGTCGTCGCGCCGGGATCGCCGTCGCGAGCTGCGGCGATCACCGTCGCCCACGTGGCGACGCCGTGCCGGCGGAGCCGGCCTGCGCGACGCCTGGAAGTGACGCCGGCTAGCAGTGCTACGCAGCCGGCGATGGCGCACCAGATCCCGAATCCGATCAGCATCGCATGGCCAGTCAGTCCGTCGCCGGTCCGCCGCCCGGAGCGGAGCGGCGGTCCCGGCACTGTAGTCGCCCGCGCGCCGGCGTCCGCGAGCCCGCTCCGCCCGGTATGTCCTGCCTGAAAGCGGCGCGCCCGGCGGCGACCACCCGGATCACCGCACCGGCCGGCCCGAAAGTAGCAGCCACGACTCCGACACTAGGTCCGGGCGGCGTGGCAGGCCAGCCCGGTGGTGACGGTGGTGGCTTCGCTGGAAGTGGCGGTGCTGGCGGCAACGGCGGCAACGGCATCGGATCCGCCGGCTGTGCACCGGGGCAGCCCGCGATGTGCGCGCTAGCCGGGCCAGCGCACGCCTGCTGTAGCGTCTGAGCAAGGGACGGGCAGAGGGGACCTGCGCCGATGACCATCCAGTCAGACGCGGCCGACCGGGAAACGACCGACGACGAGATGACGATGGCCGTGCCCGCAGGCGCGGACGGGGACGCGGACCAGGTGGTCGCGGCGGCAGGACGATTCCGGATATATCTCGGTGCA
>Ga0335078_10007809_pt1 | contig 15873 bp, 15 predicted proteins | sample Lox_Sample_32_FD_206711 | JGI IMG/M metagenome (GOLD analysis project Ga0335078, IMG submission 206711) | Soil microbial communities from Loxahatchee National Wildlife Refuge, Florida, United States - Lox_Sample_3.2 | ecosystem: Environmental > Terrestrial > Soil > Wetlands | place: USA...
CCGACTGGCCAGGTCAGCGTCTTGCCGGTGCCGACCTTGGCGGCCCAGGCCGGGGAGACGGCGGACAGGTAGTTGCTGAAGATGTAGGTAGTGCCGCTGCCGTCTGAGCGGTGCACGACGTTGATCGGCGCGGCCGGGAGGGACAGGCCGGGGTTGAGCGCGGTCAGGGCCGGGTTGTTCCAGCGGGTGATCTGCCCGAGGTAGATCCCGGCGAGGACCGGGCCGGTCAGGTGCAGCCGGGCCCCGGCCGGGAGCGACAGGTTGTAGGCGATGCCCTCGCCGCCCAGGTCGACGGGGACCTGGGTGATGGGCCCGCCCTTGGCGGCGGCCTGCTCGGCCGCGGTCATCGGCACGTCGGCGGCGCCGAAGTCGACCTGCTGCGCGGTGATCGCGGCGATGCCCGCGCTGCTGCCCACGACGGCATAGCTGATGGTCACGCCGGGGTGCAGCTGCTGGTACCTGGCGAACGCCACGCTGAAGAACGGGGCGTCGAACGTCGAGCCCGCCCCGATGAGAGTGGGCCTGTGGCGGCCGGCACTGGCGGCGGCCACCGCCGACGTGGTGGGGCTGGTGGTGGTGGTCGTGCTGCTGCTGCACGCGCCGGCGGCGAGCACGATGATCCCGGCGGCGATGGCCCAGATGGCGAGGTGGGTGGTGGGGCGGGGCCGGGGGCCGGGCCGTGCGTGGTGCCCTGACATGGGTGCTCCTCTGGTGAGGATCCGGAGCGGGGTTAGTGCTGGCGGGTGGCGCGGGTCCAGGCCTGGGCGCCCATCTGGACCGCGTCCCAGGGGCTGCCCAGCGGCGGGGTGTAGGACAGGTCCAGGTCGCTGACCGCGTCGACGGTCATGCCGTGGAAGATGGCGGTGGCGGCGATGTCGACGCGCTTGGCGATCTCGGCGTGCTTGTGACCGTACAGCTGGAGGCCGAGCAGCCGTCCGGTGGCCCGGTCGCCGGTGACTCGCATGGTGATGCGGTGGCTGCCGGGATAGTAGGCCTTGTGGTCATCGGCGGCGGATTCGATGGTGACCGGGTCGAACCCGGCCGCTTCGGCTTCGTGGTCGCGGAGCCCGGTGCGGGCGGCGGCCTGGTCGAAGATCTTGACGACCTGGGTGCCCAGGCTGCCGGCGAAGGCCCGGTTGCCGCTGAGCGCGTTCTCCCCGGCGACCCGGCCCTGCTTGTGCGCGGTGGTGCCCAGCGGCAGGTAGGTCACCCCGAGCAGCCGGTGGTGGGTGACGACGCAGTCCCCGGCGGCGAACACGTCGGGCAGCCCGGTCCGCATCTGCGTGTCGACGGCGATCGCGCCCTTGACACCGAGTTCAGCCCCGGCCTCGGCGGCCAGGGCGGTCTCGGGCCGCACCCCGACGACGACCAGCACCATGTCCGCCGCCCGGGTCACCGCCGAGCCGTCAGCCGCGGTGGCCCAGACCTCCAGCCGCCCTGCTCCGCCGGGCGGGGCCTTGGTGATGGCCTGCACGGTGGTGCCGGTCAGCACCTCCACGCCGCGGGCGGCCAGTTCGCCGTGGACCAGGGCTCCCAGCTGGGGGTCGACGGTGGGCAGCACCTCGGGCAGCTGCTCCATCTGGGTCACCCGCAGCCCCCGGACGGTCAGCGCGTCGGCCATCTCCAGGCCGACGTACCCGGCCCCGGCGATGACCGCGCTGGCCGGCGCGGCCTGCTCCAGGGTGGCCATGACGGCGAAGGTGTCGCCCATCGAGTGCAGCAGGTGAACCCCGGTATCGGGGCCGAGCGCGCCGTGCCCGGCCAGGCCGGCGATGGGCGGCCGGACCGGGACCGCGCCGGTGCCGACGATCAGCTTGTCGTAGTCCAGCAGCTCCTCCCCGCCGTCCGGGGTGGTAACCAGGAGCTTGCGGCCGGGCACGTCGATGCGCCGGGCGGTGGTGTCGGTCCGCAGCCGCATGCCGGCCCCTTCCAGGTCCGCGACGGTGCGGTGGGCCAGGTTGCGCCAGTGCGGGACCTCGCCGGAGACGTAGTAGGGAATGCCGCAGATGGAGAAGTTCGGGTAAGCGTCCTCCAGCACCACCGTCACGTCCGCGGACGGGTCGAGCTCGCGGGCCCGCAGGGCGGCGCTGATCCCGGCGTCGCTGCCGCCGATCATGACCAGGTGCATGGCAGGGCTCCCTCTGGTCGTCTGCTCACAGAAACTGGACCGGGCCGGACGGCCGGTCCGCGGATGGCAATGCGCCATCATGGTCAGCCCGGGCGGGCGCATGCCCGGCTTGGCTGTCGTGGGGGACGATGATGCCGGCGGCCTGCTCCGGGGTGATGGCCGGGTACAGCGCCCTGATGACCACGACGGCGACGCCGCCGCCGACGATCTGCGCGCCGATGAAGCTCGGCACCGAGGACGGGGCGATGCCCGCGAACGTATCGGAGAACATCCGGCCGATGGTGATGGCCGGGTTGGCGAAGCTGGTGGAGGAGGTGAAGAAGTACGCCGCGCCGATGTAGGCGCCCACTGCGGCCGGGGCGGACCGGCTGCGTCCGGACCGGGCCAGCGCGAAGATCACCAGCAGCAGCCCGAGCGTGGCGATGACCTCGGACAGGAAGTGCGCAGGACTGGCCCGGTGCTTGGCCGAGATGGTGACCGCGGGCAGCGCGAACATCAGGTTCGCCGCCACCGCCCCGGCGATGCACCCGGCCGCCTGCGCCGGCAGGTAGGCCGTGGCGTCCCGCCAGGACAGCCCGCCGAAGGCTGCGTCGACGAAGGACACCACCGGGTTGAAGTGGCCGCCGGAGACCGGCCCGAACATCAAGATGATCGCGAACAGCCCGGCCGCGGTCGCCGCCGCGTTCTCCAGCAGCTCCAGTCCGGTCTGGCCGGGGGACAGGCGCTGCGCGGCGATCCCTGAGCCGATCACCACCGCGGCCAGGAACGCGCTGCCCAGGAACTCGGCCAGGAGCCGGCGCCACAGCAGGACGGGTGCACTGCTCACGCGGTCATCTTGACAGAGGAAGATAGCTCAGTCAAGATTGAGTCAATGAATTCTGACCGGACCTCTGACCTGGAGCGGCGTGCCATCTTGCACGCCGCGCTCGCTGACCCGGCCCGGCTGGCGATCACCGACACGCTGCTGGCCGGGGACGCGTCCCCCTCCGAGCTGGCCGCCATGCTGGCCATGCCGTCCAACCTGTTCGCGCACCACGTGCACGTGCTGGAACAAGCCGGGATCATCGCCCGCCGCCGGTCCGAAGGCGACCGCCGCCGCACCTACCTGCAGCTGATCCCCGCCGCCCTGGACTCACTCGCTCCCGCGTCGGCCCGCGCGGCGCTGCGGGTGCTGTTCGTCTGCACCGCCAACTCGGCCCGCTCGCACCTGGCCGCCGCGCTATGGCGCCGGGCCAGCACCGTCCCGGCGGCCTCAGCCGGGACTCATCCGGCAGCGGCGATCGATCCCGGCGCCATCGCCGCAGCTACGCGCCACAGCCTGCCGCTGCCCCGGCTGCTGCCCCGCCACATCAGCGAGGTCCGGCAGGACGGCGACCTCGTGGTCACGGTCTGCGACCTGGCCCACGAGGAACTCGCCGAGGCCACAGCAGTGCACTGGTCCATCCCCGACCCGGTCCCGGCCGGCGACCCGAGCGCCTTCGACGCCGCGCTGGCCCAGCTAGCCGACCGCGTCGGGCGCCTGGCACCACGCCTGACAGCCGTCTCCTGACGGCTGCCTGCCGACAGCAGCGGTCATGCGGTAGCGGAGCAGGTGACGGTACCGCGGGCGGCGTGCTCGGGGGTGAGCCAGGTGCCGTGTTCGATGCGGTGAAGGTAGTTGCGGCGGGCCGGTGATCCGGGTGGCCAGGCGTCCAGGAAGTCAGTGATCCAGCGGCCAGGCCGCCGAGATCGCGGAGCGCTGGGACACGCTGGGACGCAACCGGCGCGCCGGGGCGCGCATGGTCATCGACCACGCTGCCTCGCTCGGCCCGCTCGCCGCGGGCCTCGACCTCGACCGCGCCACTGACATCTTGTGGATCTTCAACGACCCGGCCCTCTACGACGCCCTGGTAGCGGGCCGCGGCTGGCCCGAAGCCGACTTCACCGGCTGGCTCTCCGGCCAGATCCGGCACGCCCTGCTCCCACCGGGGGGTTAGCCTCCCGGTTCGATCAGGGCCCGACCCCGGCCGGGATGCCGTCCGGGCCGGGCACGACCCCAGCCTGCACGCCGGTCTCGAAGGCGGCCAGTTCTTCCGCGCTCGCCGCGCCTGGGGGACCGGGCTGGCGGACATCAGTACCTGCCGGCGGTCGCGGCCGCACCGTGGAGCAGCTGCGGTCATGTAAGCATCGCGGGAGGTGATTTAGGTGCGTCTAATTGTAGGATTAGAGATTTCATACATCGCTGTTAAACTGGGCGAATGAGGGCGGTACCGGCCGAGCGCGGATCGTCGTGCTGTGATGCGATGCGCTCGGAGGCGATGAACAAGTACCTGCGGGTCATCTACGTGCTGAGCTTCAAGGCGCCGCCGGTCTTGACCTCTGCCGTGGCGGCCCGGCTGGGAGTCGCCGCGCCGTCGGTGTCGGCGATGCTGCACCGGCTCGACGCGGCGGGCTTGGTGGCCGGATCGGGTGGCGGCGGCATCGTGCTGAGCGAGCACGGCCAGCGGCATGCTCGGGAAGTGGTCCGGCGGCACCGGCTGATCGAGGCCTTCCTGGTGCAGGCAGCCGGGATGAGCTGGGACGAGGTGCACCATGAGGCCGAAGCGATGCAGCACGCGGTCAGCGACCTGCTGATCGACCGGATCGACGCGGCGCTGGGGCATCCGCGGCACGACCCGCACGGCGACCCGATCCCGCCGCCGTCAGGCGATCATGTCGAGGACTGGCCGCCCGCGCTGGCCGACGAGGCTGCGGGCGGGCGTTTCCAGGTCGACCGGGTCAGCGATGAGGACAGCGCCGCGCTGCGGTACCTGGCCAGCCTGGGCGTGCGTCCCGGGGTGGTGCTGCGGGTCCTGGAGCGGGAACCGTTCGGCGGGCCGCTGTGGGTCGAGATCGAGGGCCAGCGCCGCGCCCTGGGGACGCCGCTGGCCCGCCTGGTGCATGGCGTGGCCCAGCCATGACCGCCGGGGCCGCGGTCAGCGGCCAGGTCACGCTGCGGCAGGTGCAGGCCCGGGGGCGGGTCCGCGGCGTGTTGGCGCTGCTGGGCCCGGCGTTCGTGGCCTCGGTCGCCTACGTCGACCCGGGGAACTTCGCCACCAACTTCGCCGGCGGCGCCGGGCACGGGTATGAGCTGGCATGGGTGATCGTGATGGCCAGCCTGATGGCCATGCTGGTGCAGTACCTCACCGCCAAGGCAGGGCTGGCCACCGGCCGCAGCCTGCCCGAGCTGTGCCGGGAGCGGTTCGGCCGCCGGGCCAACGTGGTGCTGTGGCTGCAGGCCGAGGCCGTCGCGATGGCCACTGACCTGGCCGAGTTCGTCGGCGCCGCCGTCGGCATCAACCTGCTGTTCGGCGTCCCGCTGCTCGCGGCCGGCCTGATCACCGCGGTGGTCGCCTTCTTCATCCTGGGCCTGCAGCAGCGCGGCTACCGGCGCTTCGAGCTGGCGGTCATCGCCCTGCTGGCGCTGGTCGGGCTGGGCTTTGCGTACCTGTTCTTCGCCGCAGGCGGCCAGCACTACCCGCAACTGGCAGGCGGCCTGTTGCCCAGGCTCGGCGGCGCCGACACCCTAGGCCTGACCGTCGGCATCATCGGCGCGACCGTCATGCCACACGTGGTCTACCTGCACTCGGCCCTGCACAAAGACCGGGTCCGGGCAACCGGTCCCGCCGAACGCCGCACCCTGCTGACCTACAACAAATGGGACTGCATCACCGGCCTGGGCCTGGCCGGGCTGGTCAACCTGGCCATGCTGTGCGTCGCCGCCGCCCTGTTCCACAAGCCCGGCCTCAGCGGCATCAGCGACCTGGGGCCCATCCATGCCCACCTCGCCACCATGGTCGGCGGCGGCGCCGCGCTGGTGTTCGGCATCGCGCTGATGGCCTCGGGCCTGTCCTCCTCCAGCGTTGGCACCTATGCCGGCCAGATCGTCATGGCCGGCTTCATGAACTGGCGGATCCCGCTGCTGGCCCGCCGCGCGCTGACCATGACCCCATCCGTGATCATCCTCGCCCTGGCCGTCAACCCCAGCCAGGCACTGGTCTACTCTCAGGTCATCTTGTCCTTCGGCATTCCCTTCGCCCTCATCCCCCTGCTGCTCATCACCCGCGACCCGGCCACCATGACCGGCATGCCCAACCGGCGCCTGACCAGCACCCTGATGCTCCTGGTCACGGTGATCATCACCGGCCTGAACCTCTCCCTCCTCTACGGCGCCGCCACCAGCCGGCTCTGACATCGCAAACGGCAACCGCGGCAAACCCGGAGCAGAACCCGGCACGAGCCGGCACGTCCGCGGCGCGCGACCGTCGCCCGGGTGTTTCGCCGGCCTCCTACCGGTTGCGGCCCAGCCGCTCATGGCTGGAGACCCAGTCACCGGCGAGGATCGCCGCGGTCAGCGACGTGTCGCCGGCGAGCACTGTCGCGGCGCAGATCTCGGCCAGCTTGCGCACCTTACCCTTGCCGTAGCAGCCAAGAAGCTCCAGGCACTCCCGCTGTGTGGGCAGTCCGGTGCCGCCGCCGTAGGTTGCGACGATCAAGCTGGTGAGCGTCACCGACCAGTAGTAGTCGCCGTTGTCGCGCAGCCTCGCGTACGTTATCCCCGCGTGAGACTCGGAGATGTTGGCGGCGTCTTGGCCGGTGGCGATGAAGATGCCGGTCAGCCCGTTCGCGGCGTGCGCGCCGGTGTAGGAGGAGCCGGCGAGAAAGCCGCCGGCCATGCCCACCTGACGGTAGTCGTACAACGTCTTGGTGTCGATTCCCATCAGCGATTTCAGCACATTGTTCTTGATCACCGCCTCCGCGGCAACCCGCTTGCCGCGGGTCAGCAGCATGTTGATCTGCGAGTGTTTCTTGTCGGTGTCGATCGCGCCGGACAACACGTACTCAGCGCCACCCGGGTAGTTCGCCTTGATCCACTCGCACGCGGCGTACGTCGCCCTGCCGGTCATGTTCTGCCCCGCCGCGTCGCCGGTCGTGTAGTTGACCCGTAGGTAACGCAGGGGACCCACCTGGTAATGGCCGATGTACGTCAGCCTCGCGGTCCGGGTGGTCGCCTCGGCCACTGCCCGGATTTCGTCGCAGTGCGCATCTATCCAGTCGCCGAACTCGCGGGCCTGCAGCGCGCCGTCGAAGATGAACACCGGTGCCCGCTGCATCTGGTCATCGATGACCGTCGTCTTGACCCCGCCGCACTCGCTCAGCAGGCGCATCCCGCGGTTGTAGCTGGCCACGAGGGTGCCCTCGGTCGTCGCCAGCGGCACGTAGAAGTCACCCCGGGCGTGCTCGCCGTTGATCCGCAACGGTCCCGCCACGCCGATCGGAACCTGGGCCACGCCGACGTAGTTCTCCACGTTGCCCGGCAGCACGCCTGGGTCGAACGAGAAGCTCCCGACGTGGTCGAGGCTGGCGCCAGTCTGCTCGCGCAGGAAGCTCCGCCGTTGGGCGGCGCTCTCGGGCGTGTAGTCATTATTCTTCGTGCGGGGAACGCGCGGGGCGGTGGTGCTCATCGGCAGTCTCCTGTGCCGGGGGCCTTGGACACCGGGACGATAACACTTGACACCCGGTTTCCCGCAGGGCGGACTCATCCGGACATGCGGCAGGTCCCGGGGCCGTCCGGACCGGCGAGTACCTAGCCGATGCGGTCGTGCGACCGCATCGGCTAGGTATTCGAAGCGTGTGCCGTGACGGCGTATGGGCCGTGACAGCTGCGCGGATCACCGGCGAGAAAGCTCCTTCTTCAGGATCTTGCCTGTGGGTCCCAGCGGAAGTTCCTCCATGAACACGATCGATCGCGGATACTTGTAGGCGGCCAGCCGCTCCTTGGCGAAGGAGATCAGTTCCTGCTCGGTCGCCATGTGACCGGGCTTGAGGACACAGTAGGCCCTGACCTCCTCGCCGAGCCGCTCGTCCGGCATGCCGACGACCGCAATCTGGCTCAATGCGCCGTGCTGGTACAGCACATCTTCGACCTCCCGCGGGTAAACGTTGTAGCCGCCGCGTATAATGAGGTCTTTCTTCCGGTCTACGATGAAATAGAAGCCCTCCTCGTCCTGGTAGCCGAGGTCCCCGGTGCGCAGCCACCCATCGGTTATCGCCTCGGCGGTCGCCTGCGGGTTCTTGTAATATCCCTTCGTGATGGCGTGCCCGCGCAGCACGAATTCCCCGACATTTTCCTTGCCGGGCGGAAGGCGCCGACCCTCGTCGTCCCACACCTGCATGTCGACGCCCCAGATAGGCTTGCCGACGCTGTAGGGTTTGCGGTCGTTGCGGAGGTTGAAGGTGGCCACCGGCCCGCTTTCGGTCAAGCCGTATAGCTCGAGGATGATCACACCGAACCTCCGCTCGAAGCTGTCGAGGAATTCAGCGGGCAGCGCTGCTCCCGCCGAGCCCGCGATGCGCAGGGAGGACGTGTCGTAATCTGCGAGCTTGGGATGCTGCAGCAGGGCGTGGTACATCGTCGGAACGCCGTGGAAGATGGTCGCCTTGTCATTCTGCATGACTTCCAGCATGTCGCCGGCGTCGAAGCGGACCATTAGCCTCAGCGCGCCTCCGGCGAGCATCGTCGAGTTGAGCACTCCGGAGAGGCCGAGCGTATGGAACATCGGCGCGACCGCGATCATGACGTCGGCTTCGGTCATCTCGAAGCCCTGGCGGTGCGCATCGGCGTTCATGTATAGCTGGAAGTGACTCAGCTGGACTCCCTTCGGCCGACCGGTGGTCCCGGAGGTGAAAAGGATCACGGCCGTGTCACCGGGATCTCGCTGCTCGTAAGGCGGCGGCGCGGGCTGGCTGCCGGCGAGGAGTTCCTGGAAATCCGTCCCGAGGCCGTCCGCGCCATGCTGTCCGGCCGCGACGATGAAGATCTTCTCCACGTTGGCCGAGTCGGCTCCCTTCGCCGCCTCGGAGATCGTATCTGCTGACGTGATCACTGCCCGGGCATCGGAGTCACCTAGGTAGTAAGCGATCTCGGGAGCTTTCAGCATCACGTTCATCGGGACGACGACACCCCCCGTCTTGAGGATGCCGAAGTACGCCATGAGGAACTGCGGGATGTTCGGCAGCTGCAAGCCGACCGCGATCCCGGGCCCGATGCCATACCGGCGCAGGTTCGCAGCGACACGGTCGGATGCTGCGTCAAGCTCGGCGAATGACATCGAGCCCCGGTCGGAGACCACGGCCGTCTTGCCGGGCCACCGCTTAGCTGATTCGTGCAGAATGACTGCCAAGTTGAAGCCCATCGGGTTCTTGCCTCCTTGTACTGTGTGCGCGGGTGATGGAGGCTGTCACTTGATGACCGGCATCAGGTGGCGCCGGACCCGGTGTCCCTCAGAACGCTGACGGCCCTTCAGTTCCGGGATGGGCAGGATCACGCGCCCGAAGGTGTTCTTGAGCAGGCCGGATGCGCAGCCGTACCATGCGACGGCGGCGAGCGCGATACCGATCCATCCGCCGGCCTTGACCATTGCGGAATCGCCGTAGTAGTTGCCCCATGCGGCGACGACGAAGAGCGCCGTGGCGAGCATGAAGATCAGGTTGATGACGAGATTCGTCCTGAAGGAGGCGACCCACAGGATGAATGCCGGGATTGCCCAGATCCCCAGGAAAAGGGCCAGGTTCGCGGGTTGCTGCGCGGCTGGGACCTTGGGCAGCTGGTAGCTGAAGAAGTACCAGAGGGCGAGGTTGAAGCAGCCGAAGGTGCCGAAGGCCACCACGCCGAACATGTTGCCGCGCAGGACCTCCCACATCGCCACGGCTAGCTGCCCGATGGCGCCGTAGGCCAGGAGCGTCGCGAGGACGACCGGGATCGCGGTCGGCTTCGCCATGCCGATGTTGATCCAGCTCAGGGCGGCCAGGGGCAGGGACAGCGCGGCGAGTCCGAACGGTCCCGGATCAGCGAGGAAGAGCGCCCTCTCTTGCCGGTTTGCACCGGCCTCTTGAACGTTGCTTGCGCCTTGCTCTCCGGCGCTCTTGCCCTGTGCTTCAGGTGCGACATTGGACATTTCAGACCCTCCTTGTCGCGAGTTCTGCCAGGTGGTCCACGATTCGACCACATAGCAGAACCATGCAGTATGATCCCAGTTAGCCCAAGTGCCGTTCGGCCCCAGGCAAGCTGGTCAAAGGTCCCCGATGTCCGGCAACGCACCGTAACTTGGGGCATTCGGTGCGTATCTATGGTCTAGAAAGACAGCTAACCGAACGTTGGCTGCATCCGAGGAGTAGCCGTCATGACACGCCATCTCGACCTTGACCGTCTCTCGGCCTTTGACGTGCACGTGCATGTCGAGGCCGACACCCAAGGCCGGACCTCCCTCGATCTGGAACTTCTGGACGCTTCCGCCGCATACTTCAGAGGCGAGCATCCCCCCACGCCTACCATCCACGACGTCGCGGCCTACTACCGCGAGCGCAACATCGGCGCGGTGGTCTTCACGGTCGATGCTGAGACGGCACTCGGTCATCCGGCGCCTCGCAGTGAGGAGATCGCCGAGGCCGCCGCGGACTATGCGGACATACTGGTCCCGTTCGGCTCGGTCGACCCGCTCACCGGCGAGGCCGCAGTCCGGCGGGCGCGCCGTCTTGTCGAGGATCACGGCGTGCGCGGATTCAAATTCCACCCGAGCTTGCAGGGATTCCGGCCCAACGACCGGACCTACTATCCGCTGTATCAGACGCTGCAGGAGATGGGGGTGCCGGCGTTGTTCCACACCGGCCAGACCGGGATCGGTGCGGGCCTACCGGGCGGTCGCGGGATCAAGCTGGGCCTGTCGGATCCCATGCTGCTCGATGATGTTGCCGCAGACTTCCCCGGGCTTGTGGTGATCCTGGCGCACTCGTCGATCCCCTGGCACGATTCCGCGATCTCGATGGCGACCCACAAGGCGAACGTGTATCTCGACCTGTCCGGCTGGTCGCCGAAGTACTTCCCCCCGCAGCTAGTGCGCACGGCGAACTCCGTGCTGCGCAACAAGGTGCTATTCGGGTCCGACTTCCCGATGGTCACGCCGGATCGCTGGCTGCGTGATTTCGCGGCGCTGGACATTAAGCCGGAGGTCCGGCCGCTGATCCTGAAGGACAACACCGCGCGCGTGCTGGGGCTCGCCAGCTGACCGCGAGGACAAGCCGACCCAGGCCCGAGCCGACGGTTACGCTTCCCCCCGGGCGTTCAGTTTGAATCACCGTTGAGCGAATGGCCTGCGGCGGGTGCTGTGTGGTGGGTGGCTGTGAGGTCGCGCTGGATATCGGCTGCGGCGGTGCTCAGCGCTGATACCCAGGTCGGCAGCTGGCTGCGGTGAAACCGGGCCGAGGGGATGGCCAGTGAGAGCGCGGCTTGGGGCGCGCCGGCCGGTCCCGGCAGCGCCACGCCGACGGCAGAGACCCCGGTCTCGGTGAGCTGGTCGTTAACCGCGAAGCCGCGCTGGCGGACGATGGTCAGCTCCTTGTGCAACCGGGCCAAGTCGACGTCCTGGTTGCGGTAGAGCTCGGCGAGCTGGCCGGCGGCCAGCGCCGCGAGCAGGGCCCTGCCGCCAGACGTGAGATGTGCGGGCAGCACCCGGCCGACGCGGTCCCCTACCCGCAGCACCTGGTCGCATTCGACGGTGGTGACGAAGCGGACTTGTGTTCCGACCCGGACCATCAGGTTTGCCGTCTCGTTGACCTTAGCCGCCAGCACCTGCAGGTGCGGCCGGGCGACTTCTTTCAGCGTCAGGGTCTGCTCCGGCGCGAGCCCGCCGGGGTACAGCGCCGGGCCGGGCAGGTAGCGACGGTCCTTGCCTTGCTCGGCGAAGTCCCGGTAAACGAGCATGGCCAGCAGCCGGTGCGCCGTTGACCGCGCGACGCCCAAGCGTTCGGCGGCCTGCGACACGGTCAGCGGCCCCTCCCGCTGCAGCAGTAGCGCGAGCCGGAGCGCGTGGTCCACCGAGTTGAGCGCGTAGGCCGGCTGGTTCTTCATAGCAGAATAGTCTATCCGATGTTCCGGAATGCCAGCTCCGCTCTGGCGCTCGCGCTCCCGGCTAGGCAAGCTCCTCATCAATTCCGACCAACCCGAACGCTTGCCAGTTCTCCCCGACAGTGTGGGCGAGGACTATCAGGTCGTGGAAATCACCGTTCCGGTCACGTACATGCGAACGAAGCAGTGCCTCAGGATCGAAACCGAGCGCGGTGAACATGTTAATTGCTGGCTGCTGGTCTGCGACCACCTCGACGATGATTTTTGATAGGCCGAGCTCGAGCGCCTGGGTCAGAGCGGCTCGCGCAAGCTCGCGACCGACCCCCTTGCCGCGATACGCCGCGTCGACCAACAGCAGAACCCGGCCAACATGATCCGACCAGCCGAGTTCCGGGATCACCGACACTACGCCGACAATGGTCCCTGCTTGGTCTATGGCCGCCTCACGGCGGGCCGGCCCGGGTTGCCGCCAAGCGGCGATGGTACCAGGGTCGCGAACGTCTTCCTTCAGAAAAGCCTGCTCGCCGTCTGGTATGCGGGCGAAAAACTCGCTCAACTGGTCGGAAGAGACTTCGCTTGTCGGAATGAGTTTCACGGAAACTCCTCGCTGTGGCGTTGAATCCAGTCGACGAGGCGAGGGATCGTCCAGTTCGACGCGGTGCGACTCGCCAACAGGCCCACGTGCCCGGCTGGCAGCCGGATCTGCTCGATGTCCGCCGAACCGACCAAATCAACGACGGGGGCTACCGAAGGCGCGGGAGAGATGTGGTCGCGCTCGGCCAACACCGAGAGGAACGGACAGCGGATATCCTTCAGATGCACCGGCTTCCCGCCGAGCAGCATTGTGTCGTTAATGATGGCATTGTCACGCATCATCTGGACCAGCTGGCGGAACGTTGCGCCGGGAAACGGCACATGGTCCTTGGTCCATTGGCCCATAGCCTGAAAGGCCGCCATCTGCTCGTCGCTCGAGAGGTTCTGCCACAACATCACGTAGGAGTTGATGTCGCCGGTCGGCTTGATAACCCTGAATGCGTTACGCATGTTCTCCGGCGGCACGTTCCCGGTGGCATCAAGCAGCGCATCGGCATCGAGTCGGCCGTCGCTGAACAGATTGCTGAACATACCGAGTTCCGAGAAGTTGACCGGCGTGGCCACGGTGATGAGGTTGCGGATCGGCAATTCGGGATGACGGGCAGCCAGAAGTAGCGCCAGGTCACCCCCCGAGCAATAACCCAGGATCGTGAGGCCATCCGATCCGGCCTCATCCAGTATTGCCCTGACCGCCTGCGGCAGGTAGTAGTCGACATAGGTCTCGAAGCTGTTATCCGCATCCTTCTCGTCGGGCACCCCCCAGTCGATAAGGAACACATCCAGTCCTGCATCGAGCAGGCGCCCCACGAACGTGTTGTCCGGCGAGAGATCCAGCACGTAACTGCGGCAGACCAGGCTGTAGATGATGAACACCGGAGGCCGCCACCGCCGTCGGTCGCTGCGATAGCGCCATAGCTCGACCTTGTCCCGCCTCCAGATGACGTCCTTAGGTGTCTGCCCAACCTGCGGCCGTCCGATTCCGGCGAGGTACTTCACTCCGTTGCGTGTGCGGACCGCCTGGCGCTCCACATCAGAGCGGATCCACGCCAGCATCTCCGCCGGGCTCGTCATCACGGCCATCCGTCTGCACCTCCCAACCTGCCTGGTCCAGCTGGCGGGTGAGGTCTCGCACTCGCCGGTCCAGTTCGAGAATCTCCGCGCGCAACTGGGCCACGTCATCGGCCGCGGGCAGGTTCCACAGGTGCAGCCCGCGGGCACTGACCGCGCCCAGGCGATCCGCGATCTGCACCCGACGACGGTCCAGGTCTGCCCGGGCCTTGGCCGCCGCCGCCAAGGCGCTTGCGAACCTATCGGTCCGCACGGCTGCCTCGAGCCGCGGAGCGACCGCACGCTCGACCCGGTCGTACATCTGGCGCCACAACGGCGGTCTTGACACGCCTGCACCTCCCGTCCGGACATGGATACCGAACCGCCGTGCCGACGCGATCGGGTTCAAACCTGACGCTCCGCGAGTGATGCCTATCCGCCCATGTGGCACGCATCTCACTCCTAGACAGGCTATCCCGCGGAGACGTTCCGTTACATCCCCGGAGCGCGGTCTCGTCGGCGGCCGCCCGCCCGAGTTCGTTCTGTACAGCAGAATCTTGTATCCCATTGGGCAGAATTTCGGCTACTATGGGGGCATGACGACTCATTTCGCCGATTCCCCGGTCAAGATCCGCGCAGGAGATGCGCCGGGCCAGCCCGACCATACGCCGGAGCTGGAAGCGCTCTACCGGAGCTTCGAACAGGAGCTGCTGGTCCCCTTGTGGACCGAGATCGGTGAGCTGATGCCAGCGCAACCTGCGGCGTCGGCGGCGCCGCACGTCTGGCGCTGGCGGGATGGCCTGCTTCCGCTCGCGCAGCGGGCCGGCGAACTGGTGCCGGTCGGGCGTGGCGGCGAGCGGCGCGCCATCGCGCTGGCCAACCCGGGACTTGGCGGTGCCCCGTATGCCACGCCGACCCTGTGGGCGGCGATCCAGTACCTGGAGCCTCGCGAGACGGCGCCGGAGCACCGGCATACGCAGAACGCCTTCCGGTTCGTCGTGGAGGGCGAGGGCGTCTGGACCGTGGTGAATGGCGACCCCGTCGCGATGCGGCGCGGGGACTTCCTGCCCCAGGCCGGCTGGAACTGGCACGGCCACCACAACGTCAGCGACTCGCCCATGGCCTGGCTGGACGGCCTGGACATCCCGTTCCAGCACTACGCCAACACCGGGTTCTTCGAGCTGGGACCCGACGAGATCACCTCAACCGACACCCCGGCACGGTCTCGTTCAGAGCGGCTGTGGGCGCATCCGGGGCTGCTCCCGGCCTCGCAGGTCGAGGCGCAGCCGAGCACCCCGATCGGCGCCTACCGGTGGGAATACACCGACGCCGCGCTGCGCGACCAGCTCGATCTCGAAGCCGAGGGATACCCGGGCGTGATCGAACCGGGGCACGCAGCGGTCCGCTTCGCCAACCCGACCACCGGCGGCGACGTGCTGCCCACGATTCGCGCCGATTTCCACCGGCTGCGCGAGGGTACCCAGACGGCCACGCGGCGAGAGGTCGGTTCAGCGGTCTGGCAGGTGTTCGAGGGCCGTGGCACCATAGCCGTCGGCCAGCGTGAATGGACGGTCGAGCGCGGCGATTTGTTCGTCGTGCCCTCCTGGGTGCCACTGACCATCGGCGCCGAGACTCAGCTGGACCTGTTCCGGTTCTGCGACACACCCATCTTCGAGCGGCTGAACCTTTACCGGGACCGCCTGGAGGGAGCGTCCGCATGAGGCTGGCTACCCTCCGCACCGCGGACGGCACCCGTGCGGTGCGGGTCGATGACGGCGGCTATGTCGACCTGGGGCTGCCGGACGTAGGCGCGGTCCTGCGCCGCCCGGACTGGGCGGCCTACGCGGCGGATGCCGAGGCAACCTATTACGCAGAAGCCGTGGACCTGGCCCCGGTGGTGACGGCACCCGGGAAGATCATCTGCGTCGGTCTCAACTACCGCACTCACATCCTGGAGATGGGCCGCGAGCTGCCCGGCTACCCGACGCTGTTCGCCAAGTACCCGGAGGCGCTCATCGGAGCAAGTGATCCGCTCCTGCTTCCGCCAGAATCCGCCGCCGTCGACTGGGAAGCTGAGCTTGCGCTGGTCATCGGCCGTATGGTGCGGCGGGCGAACGCCGAGGAGGCGGCACTGGCGATCGCGGGCTTTACGGTGATCAACGATGTCACCATGCGGGACTGG
>Ga0335078_10007810_pt1 | contig 15872 bp, 14 predicted proteins | sample Lox_Sample_32_FD_206711 | JGI IMG/M metagenome (GOLD analysis project Ga0335078, IMG submission 206711) | Soil microbial communities from Loxahatchee National Wildlife Refuge, Florida, United States - Lox_Sample_3.2 | ecosystem: Environmental > Terrestrial > Soil > Wetlands | place: USA...
CCACCACCACCACTTCAGGCGCGCCGGATCGGGGCGCGCCGTGCTCGCGAAGTACACCGCGCAACGGAACACGTACAGCAGGCACGGGTCCTGGCGCACGCCGCGCCGCTCGTTGCTCTCCCGGTAGAGCTCCTCCGGATCGCGACCCTTGAGGTCCGCCACGCGGCGGATCCCCAGCCCGCGGAGGTCCCGCGCGATGCTCGGTCCCACGCCGGGGATGCGCTGCAGCTCGTCGCCGGCCGTCCGTCTCGCCATCGTCCGTCTCCTCGAATGAAGTGCGGTGCGCCGGATCAGGCCGCGGGCGGGCGCCGGCCGGCGGCGAGCGCGTTCGCGTCGGCGAACGGGATCGCGTCGGCGGCGAAGCGGAACGTCCCCTGCTCGCGGACCTCGCGCGCCGCGCGCACGAACGCGCCCAGCGCCGCGCGGCTCAGCGCGGAGCCCACGCTGATCCGCTTCACGCCCATCGCGGCGAGGTCCGCCACCGTGAACGGCGCGCCCGCGAGGCCCATGATCACGTTGACGGGCCGGGTGACCGCCGCGCACACGGCGCGGATCTGCTCCGCCGTCGCGAGTCCCGGCGCGAACAGCACGTCGGCGCCGGCCGCCTCGAACGCCTGCAGCCGGCGGATCGTGTCGTCGAGGTCGTTCCGGCCGCGGAAGAGGCCCTCCGCGCGGGCGACCAGCATGAACGGGAACGGCAGGGCGTGGGCCGCCTCGGCCGCCGCGGCCACGCGCTCGACCGCGTGCCGGAAGTCGTAGATCGGCCGGCCCGGATCGCCGCTCGCGTCCTCGATGGAGCCGCCCACCAGGCCGGCCGCGCCCGCGAGCCTGATCGTCTCCGCCGCCGCCTCCGGAGAATCGCCGTAGCCGTTCTCCAGGTCGGCCGCGACCGGAATGCTCGTGGCCTCCACGATCGCCCTCGCGTTCGCGAGCGCTTCCTCGCGCGTCACGGAGCGCGAGCCGTCGCTCCGGCCGAGGGTGAGGGCGAGCCCCGCGCTCGTGGTGGTGAGCGCCTCGAAGCCGAGGCCCTCGAGGATCCGGGCGGTGCCCGCGTCCCAGGGGTTCGGGATGACGAAGGTGCCGGGCCGCCGGTGGAGCGACTCGAATCGCTGGGCCTTCTCGGCCTGGCTCACGACCATGCGGACGTCCGTGAATGGGGGAGCACCAGGATACCGAACAAATCCCGAACAAGCAAGGCGCGGTTCGCCGGCGCCCGGCCGGCCTGCGGAGATGGTGTTGCGATGGTGACGGAGCGCGCCGGGAGGCGGCGCGGATCAGGCCGCGCCGAGGACCGCCATGTAGTCGGCGCCGAGCGTCATGTGCTCGTAGAGCGACGACAGCGTCTCGGGCGCGCCCAGCAGCCAGCGGCAGCGGGCGTCGCCGCGCGAGCGGCACTCGACCTCCATCACGGCCAGCGACGCGTTCGCCATCCGGCCCATGAAGTCGGCCAGCATGCCGGACGTGAAGAAGCAGGACGGGTACTGGAGGTGCGCGTCGGGCGTGGCCTCGGCCCACTGCTCCGCGTCGACCGCCACGGCGGCGTTGCCCACCGCGGTCACCTTCATCGTGCCCCATCCCAGGGCGTTGAAGAACTGCGACAGCACTTCCGCCAGGCGGGGGGCCGCGAGGTCGGAGGGGTGGTCCACGCCCGCGACCGTCGGCAGCCAGGCCGCGAAGGCCTGGAAGGTCGCCTCGCCCGCCGCGTAACCCGCCTCCTGGAGCGCCTGCGCGCCGGCGCGGTCGCGCAGCGCGTGCAGCGCGCGCGGCGACAGGGCGACGAGGCTGGAGGCCGAGAGTGCGATGTCGGTCATCGGGCCGAATCTAGGGATGGCGGCGGCCCGCCGCCAGAGAGCGGCCCGCGGCGGGACGCGGCCGCGCCCGGCGGCCGCTCAGCGCCCGAGGCGGCGCAGCAGCTCGGCCTCGTCCCACACGGCGATGCCGAGCGTCTTCGCCTTCTCGATCTTGCTGCCGGGCTCCTCGCCCGCGACCACGGCGGTGGTCTTCTTCGAGACGCTGCCGGTGACGGCGCCGCCGGCCTGCTCGATGAGGCGCGTGGCCTCCGCGCGCGAGAGCTTGGGCAGCGTCCCCGTGAGGACGAACGTCTGCCCGTCGAACACGCCGCCCGCGGCGACCTTCGCCGGCTCGTCCATCCTGAGGCCCGCGGCGGCGAGCCGCGCGACGAGGTCGAGGTTCCGCTTCTCGCGGAAGAAGGCGGCGACGGCGGCCGCGATGGTGGGGCCGATGCCGCGCACCTCGGCGAACTGCTCCTCCGTGGCGCCCCTGAGCTGGTCCATCGTGCCGAAGCGGCGCGAGAGCAGCTCGGCCGCGCCGTCGCCCACGTGGCGGATGCCGAGGGCGAAGAGCAGCCGCGACAGCGGCTGGGCCTTCGAGGCGGCGACGGCCTTCACGAGCTGGTCGGCCGATTTCTGCGCGAAGCCCTCGAGCCTGGTGAGCGGCGCGGCCTCGAGCCCGTAGAGGTCGGCGGCGTCCCGGATCAGGCCGGCGTCGAGGAGCTGCTTCACCTTCTCGTAGCCGAGGCCGCGGATGTCCATCGCGCCGCGGGAGGCGAAGTGGAAGATGCTCTCGTGCACGCGGCCCGGGCACGAGACGTTGGGGCAGTAGGTCATCACCTCGCCGGCGGGCGCCTCGACCTCGGAGCCGCAGTCGGGGCAGCGCGTGGGCATCACGAACGCGCGCGGCGGCCGGCCCTGGCGCTCGAGCTCGCCGCGCCGCTCGCGCACCGGTCCCAGCACCTGGGGGATCACCTCGCCGGCGCGCGTCACCTCGACCCAGTCGCCGATGCGGATGTCCTTGGCGGCGATGAGGTCGGCGTTGTGGAGCGTCGCGGTCGAGACGGTGACGCCGCCGATCTCGACGGGCTCCAGCTCCGCGTAGGGGTTGAGGGCGCCGGTGCGGCCCACGTTGACCTTGATGTCCTTGAGCAGCGTGACGGCCACCTCGGGCGCGAACTTGCGGGCGACGGCCCACCGGGGCTCGCGGTCCCCGACGTTGCCCAGCTCTTCGTGCAGCGCCAGCCGGTCCACCTTCACCACCACGCCGTCGGCGCCGAAGGGCAGCGTCTCCAGCTCCCGCTCCAGCACCGCGATGGCGGCCTTGGCCTCCGCGAGGTCGGCCACGCGGCGGCGGTGCGGCTCGACGCGGAAGCCCCACGCCGCGAGGCCCTCGAGCTGCTCCGCCTGCGTCTTGAAGGGCAGCCGCGCCTCGGGCGCGCTGGCGGCGAAGGCGAAGAAGCGGAGCCCGCGCTCGCGCGTGGCCTTGGAGTCCAGCTGCCTGAGGCCGCCCGCGGCGGCGTTGCGCGGGTTCGCGAAGGGCGGCTCGCCCGTGGCCGCGCGGCGCGCGTTCAGGGCGTCGAAGGCGGCGCGCGGCATGTACGTCTCGCCCCGCACCTCCAGCAGGTCCGGCCACCCGGAGCCCGAGAGGCGGAGCGGGATGTCGGGCACCGTGCGCAGGTTGGCGGTCACCACCTCGCCCACGATGCCGTTGCCGCGCGTCGCCCCGGTCTCGAGCACCCCGTCCCGGTAGGTGAGGTTCACGGCCGCCCCGTCGATCTTCACCTCGAGCGTGTAGCCGGCCGAGACCACGTCGGGCGCGATGCGCGCGTTGCGGTCCTGCCAGGCGTCGAGGTCGTCGTCGCTGAACGCGTTGGCGAGCGAGAGCATCGGCGCGAGGTGGCGGTGCTTGTCGAGGCTGGTGGCGGGCTCGTCTCCCACGCGCAGGGTGGGCGAGTCGGGCGTCCGCAGCTCGGGGTGCTCGCCCTCGAGCGCCTGCAGCTCCTGGAACAGGCGGTCGTACTCGGCGTCGGACATCTCCGGCGCGTCGAGCACGTAGTAGGCGTGGATCGCGCGGCTGAGGATCCTGCGGAGTTCTGCGGCCCGCGCGGCGGGATCCTGCATCTAGCCTTTCGCTTCTTCGGCCAGGACCGCCATCGTCACGCCCACCAGGCGCTGCAGCTCGGCGGCCGACGTGTCGGGCAGCAGCTGCTCGAGCGCCGTGCGGTCGCGCACGGCGAACGCCTCGAGCAGCTTCTGGAGGAACGCCACGAGCGCGACGCGCTGGACGTCGGCGCGGTGCGTGCTCTCCGCGTCGACCTCCCCGGCGTGGCTGCGGCGGATCAGGCTCTCGTAGCGGTGCGCGTTGCGCAGGGCCTTGGCGGTGAGGTCGGCGACGGTCTGGGTGAACTTGATGTCGCCCTCGCTCAGCGGCTCGCCGTCCTTGAACGTCCGGAGGAAGATGCAGCCGATCGCGGCGCCCCGGTACTTGATGGGCACCACGGTGATGGACTTCACCTTGCGGCGCGCCAGCGCGCCCTTGACGTGCTGCAGCGTCAGGTCGGCCGTCGCGTCGGCGATGAACACCGTCTCGCCGGAGTCCATCGCCCGCGAGATCTCCGGGTAGCGGGCGAGGTCCACGACCAGGTTGCGGATGCTCGGGTCCTCGTAGCTCGCCACCAGGCGCACGGTGCGGCCCCCGCTGTCGGCGAGGAAGATGCTCGAGCGGTCGAGGCCGAAGGTCTCGCCCAGCCGGCGTGCGATGGTCTGCAGGATGTCCACGAAGTGGAGCGTCCCGGAAATCTCCGAGAGGATGTCGATGACCGTGATGAGGCGGTCGCGCTCGCGCTCCAGCTCCAGGATGCGGCCCGCCAGCAGCGACGCCGCGTCCGGCTGCGGGCCCGCCGCCGCGGTGGACGGCTCGGTAGTGGTCATGGGCCCAAAGGTGGGGGAGCCCCGCGCGGGGCGTCAAGCGCGGCGCCCCCCGCGCGCCGCGGCGACTTGACGGGCGCGGCGGTTCGCCGAGATTTCGGGACCCTTCACGCCACGCCGGAGACCGCCATGCCGCGCCGTATCGCAGCCCTGATTGCGGTCCTGCTGTTCGCCGCGCCCGCCGCCCGCGCGCAGGACCTCGCCGCCGTCTGCCGCCGGATCATGCACCCGCCCGTCGGCGCCTGGGCGGAGTACGGGGTCCAGGGCGGCCGCGGCGAGGGCACCACGCTGCGGATGTCGGTCGTGGCCCGCGAGACGCTGAACGACACGAGCTTCCTGTGGCTCGAGTTCGCGGCGCGCGGGATGCCGATGGGCCTCGGCGGCGCGGCCGCCGACACGCTCGTCGTCATCAACAAGGTCCTCGTGCCCGGCTTCGGGCCCGGGATGGGCGAGCCGCGCCAGCACGTGCTGAAGTTCGGTAGCCTGCCGGCGATGACGATGGAGACGGGCCGCCGCGGGCCCGGCGGGTCGGGCGCGCCCAACATGCAGGACTGCGGCGACGGCAAGGTCGTGGGCTGGGAGAGCGTGACGGTGCCGGCCGGCACGTTCCGGGCGCTGCACGTACAGGACTCGGAGGGGAAGGGCGACTCGTGGGTGACGCCCGACCTGCCCTTCGGCATCGTGAAGGCGCAGGCCGCCGACTCGGGCTACATGGTGCTCACGAAGCACGGGATGGGCGCGACGAGCCAGATCACCGAGACCCCGCGGCCCTACGACCCGAAGCTGCTGATGCAGCTGCTGATGCAGGGCGGCCAGCGGCAGTAGCCCGAGGCCGCAGGGGCCGCGGCGCGGGGCTCGGCGGGCGCACCGTCGGCGCCAGCCGGAGCCGCGCGCCGGCGCCCTGCGGCGTGCCCGCCCCGGACTGGTTGCCCGCGCACGTCAGCGTCACCGGCGCGATGCCGGTCCCGCCTCCGAGTACCAGGTAGCCGAAGTGCACCGTCACGAGGAACTCCACGGGCGCCGACATCTCCCACGTCGCGTACTCCGTCGAGTCGCTCCCGATGCCCTGCGCGTTCCACGTCTCGCGGATCGTGCTCGCGTCCACGTAGGCCGAGTCCACGGGCTGCGTGCGGCTGCCCGCGGCGAGGTAGAGCCACATCGTGGCGTCCTCCCACGTGGCGTCGCCCCGGCCGGCGGTGTTGGCAACCAGCGTGAAGTCGCACGTGATCCACGCCTGGCCGGACGAGTCCGTGGTCATCCGCGGCCCCTGGACGGTCTGGACCGTCACCGCCACGCTGAAGCCCGGACTGGTGGCGTCGTGACACGACGCCGTCGCCATGGCTGCCGCCGCCGCCGCGGCGAGGCCCGCGACCAGAGACCTGCGTCTCGGCGCCGGCCGCGGCGCGCTTCCCCGCGGCCCGACCAACCAGCGCAGCGCGTCACTCATCGGATCGGCCTCCCGGCCGCGAAGTCGTACAGCGTCACCCTGCGCAGCTGGTAGTACGCGAGCCAGTAGGCGCCGAGGCCCGAGACGAACTGCACGAGCGCGGCGTCCTTCTCCTGCTGCGCGATGTACAGGTCGCTCACGCTGATCTTTCCGATCACGTAGCGGTTGTACGCCACGTCGAAGCGCTTGCCCGCCACGCTGTCGGCCAGCGTGAGCAGCGCGACGTTGCGCCGCGCCTGCGAGAGGGTCAGCGCCGCGTACCGGGCGTCGAGCGCGAGCTGCGCGAGCGTCTGCGCCGACTCGTCGGCCACCCGCGCGCGGTCGGCCTCGGCCGCCCGCACGCCCGCGCCGTGCGCGCCGAACTGCCACAGCGGAAGCTGGACGCCGAGCGTGAACGTCCGGGCCTCGAGCAGGTCCTGGTAGGCGAGGTGCATGCTCCCCGCCGTCTGGTTGAAGCCGTAGCTCGCCTGGAGCGTCGCACCGATGCCGTCGGCGAGCTGCGCCTCCGTCACGCGGCGGCGTGCCTGCACGTCGGCCAGCGCCGCATCGCTCACCGCCTGCGCGTTCCGCATGGCCTCGGCCACGGCCCGCAGCGTGTCGGGCTCGAGGTCGGGCACCGCCGGCGACACCGCCACCTCGAGCGGCCGGTCTGCGGGCAGCCCGAGGGCGAGGCGCAGCTGCGCGAGGGCGCGGTCGTCCTCGAGCCGCGCCGCGTCGAGCGAGGTGCGCGCCCGGAGGAGCGCGAGCTGGCTCTGCAGCAGGTCGTTCTCGCCGATCCGGCCCACCTGGAAGCGGCCGGTGTTGAGCCGGTACAGCGTGTCGTTGACGGCGACGTCGGTGACGGCATTGTCCAGGTTCTCGCGGGCCGCGTAGGCGGCGAAGAACAGTCCCGTGGTCTGGACCGCCACGTCCTCCATCGCCTCGAGGTAGCTGCGCTCCTGGTCGTCGATCAGCGCGTTCTGCTCGCGGCGGTCCCAGTTGGCGGCGTTGGGGCGGAAGATGTCCTGGCTCACGCCGATGGTGACCGGCACGGACGACCACTGCTGCAGCGCGTTCTGCCCGCTCACGGTGAAGCGGCTCAGGGACGACGACATGAACAGGTTGCCGCCGGTGAGCGGGATCTGCTGCGTGAGCAGCAGCCCCAGCGACGCGGTCGTCAGCGCCTGCGGGAGCAGCCGCGGCACGAGGTTGCCGGCCGAGTCCGGCACGGATACCTGGGTGATCGAGCGGTTGTAGCTCGGCAGCGTTCCGGCCAGCGAGAGCTGCGGCAGCAGCCGGTCGCGGAAGGCGGCGTCGCGGTAGCGCGCCGCCTGGTGCGCGGCGCGCGCGGCCCGGGCCACGTGCCCGTTCTGCTGCGCGAGGGCGATGGCCGAGTCGAGCGTGAGCCGCGCCGGGGGCGCGGCGGGGCCCGGCTGCTGCGCCGCGAGCGGCGCGGCGAGCGCGACCAGGGAGGCGACGACGGCGAACCGGCGAGTCGAGGGGCGCATGGCCGTCACTCGTAGCGGAGGCACACGACGGGGTCCTGGCGGGCGGCGCGGTACGCCGGCACGATGCCGAACGCCAGGCCGACCGTGATGGACACGCCGAACGCCAGCGCGATGGAGACGAACGTCACGATGGTCTGGATGCCGGCGAATCGGTGGATGCCGGCGCTCAGGCCGGCCCCCACCACGATGCCGGCGATGCCGCCGGCCAGGCTGATCAGCACGGCCTCGCTGAGGAACTGGAACAGCACGTCCCGGCGCGTGGCGCCCACGGCCCGGCGGACGCCGATCTCGCGGATCCGCTCGAGGACCGAGGCCAGCATGATGTTCATGATCCCGATCCCGCCCACGAGCAGCGAGATCGAGGCGATCGCGCCCAGGACGACGTTGAAGATCGTCTTGGTGCGCTGCTCCTGGCGCAGCAGCAGCTCCGGCACGGTGATCTCGAAGTCCACGACGGCGTTGTGGCGTCGCGCCAGCATCCGCTGCAGGACCTCGGCCACGCCGGGCACGAGCCGCGAGTCCGCGACCCGCACGATGATGCGGTCGAGCTGGTTGTGGTTGAGCCGTTCCTGGCGCTGCTCCGCGCTCTCGGTGTCCGCACTGTCGGGCGTCGAGTTCCCGGAGGCGGCGGCCTCGATGTCGCGCTGCGTCAGCTCGATGCGGTTGCGGAACCGGAGCAGCATCGTGCGCACCGGCAGGTAGACGTCCATGCCGACGTCGCGGATGCCGAGCCGCTGCGTGGTGGCCTCGCTCACCCGGCGGTCGGCCAGCACCCCGACGACGGTCACCCAGATCTGGCCCACCTTGAGCGGCCGGCCGATGGGGCCCTCGGTCGTGAAGAAGCGGGACCGCACGCCGTTGCCGATGATGGCCACCGGCAGGCCGTCCTCGACCTGGCGCGGGCTGAACCAGCTGCCCGTCGCGAGGCCGAGGTTGGTGAGGCGGAAGTAGCTGGTGTCCACGCCCACGACCTTGCCCGAGCGGCTGCGCCCCTCGCGCGTGATCGTGCTGTTCACCACGACCTCGGCGGCCGTGGCCTCGACGCCGGGGATGGAGAGCGGGATGGCCTCCGCGTCCGCGTAGGTCAGCCCCGGGGACCACTTCTTCACCTGCCGGGCGTCGGCCTCCTCGACCGGGCCCTCGCGCTGCTCCACCAGCGGCGTGACGACCACGTTGTTGGAGCCGAGCAGCTTCAGCTGGTCGAGGATCTCGCGCTCGGCGCCGTTGCCGATCGCCAACATCGCGATGACGGAGGCCACGCCGAACAGGATGCCGAGCGAGGTGAGCGCGGCGCGCAGCCGGTTGTGGCCCACCGCGACCAGCGCCGTGCGGGCGCCGAACACCACGCGCGCGGCGACGCGGGCGCGGAGCGCGGCCATCCTCGCGCGGTCGAGCTTCACCGGTCAGCGCCCGCCGACTGCGGCGGCGCCGGCCCGCGCGCGCGCGCCGGGCGCGCCGGCCGTGTCGCGCCGCGCCGTCGCGGCGGGGCGGGCCCCCGTCGGCAGGCGCACCAGCTTGAGCCCCCCGGCGTTCGCCGGGGCCGACAGCAGGACGCGGTCGCCCTTGGCCAGCCCCCGCTCGACGACGACCTCGTGGTCGTTCATCTCGCCGGCCGCGATCTCCTGCTTGACCACGCGGCTCCCCGACTGGCGGTACGCGTAGGTCACGCCGCTGTCGCTGTACATCGCCTCCAGCGGGATGACCAGCGCGTCGGGCAGCCGCAGCGTCTCGATCGCGTTGCCGGTCGTCATCCCCGGGCGCAGCGTGGTGTCGGTCTCGAGGACGGTGATGTGGACCTCGAAGACCTTCGCGTCGGTGTTGGGCCGCTGCTCGCCCACGTTCGCGACGCTCGCCACCTTGCCGGTCAGGTGCTTCCCGGGATCGGCGTCGAGCGTGAGCGCGACGCTCTGGCCGACCGCGAGGCGCCGCACGTCGATCTCGTTCACGTACGTCACCGACTCCATGTGCGTGAGGTCGGGGAGCGTGGCGACCGCCGGCTCGTAGGCGTACACCTGCGAGCCCACCGTCCGCTTCTTCCCGTTCCACTCCCGCACGTAGATGACCATCCCCGGCGACGGCGCCCGGATCGTGAAGCCCGCCATCACGTCCTGGATCTGCTTCTGCAGGTTCCGCTGGTGCTCCACCTCCGTGCCCATCTCGCGCATCTTCGCTTCGGCCTGCTGCGTCCGCGTCCGCAGGTCGCTCTGGGACTGCGCCAGCGCGCGCTGCGCCCGCTCGAAGTCGATCTCCGTCTGGCGCTGGACCGTCGGCGCCTCGTAGACCGCCTGCTCCTTCGCCAGCCGCTTCGACTCCAGGTCCAGGCTGTCGTTGCGGATGGTCTCGCGCGCCTGCGAGAGCGTCAACGCCGAGTCCAGCATCGCCTGCTCGTCCTGCGCCTCGGCCTTCTCGAGCGCCAGGTTCACGTCCGTCAGGCGCGTGCCCAGCGTCGAGCGGTCGAGGTCGGCGACGACGTCGCCCGTCTTCACGATCGTGCCCTCGGGCACCAGCGACTGGATCCGCATCTGCCACGCGCCGACCTGCATCGCGCCCGCCGGCGCCGTGATCTGCACCGATTCCTTCGCCCGCAGCTCGCCCGAGGTCGTCACCGTCGCGGTGAACGGCCCCCGCGTCGCGGTCGCCAGGATCGCGTGATCCGCGGGCGGGGAGCCCCGCGCGAGCAGCCAGATCGCGAGCAGGAGCACCACCCCGCCAGCGATGAGATAGCGGCGTTTCGGCACGAACCGCATCGCCCCTCCCCGGCCCGGCCGGCGCGGCCGGGACCACGCCACACTACCTGCCGGGCGTTAGGGCCCCGTTAGGGGGGCCCTGGATCGGCAATTCGGCCGCGCCGCCGGCCCGCGAATCGCCGCAGGAGGCCACTGTCAGCCGAATCCCGACTTGCCAACTAGGAATTGCCAAGACACCATTGGAGGGTGACCCCCGACCCCACGCGCGCCGTCGAATTGCGGCTTCGCGCCGCCGTCGAGTCGTCGCCGAGCGGCCTGCTGATGACCGACGCGGCGGGCAACATCGTGCTCGTGAACCGCGAGGTGGAGCGGCTCTTCGGCTACTCGCGCGAGGAGCTGCTCGGCCGGCCGGTCGAGACGGTCATCCCCGGGCGGTTCCGGACCGGGCACACGGGCTTCCGCGGCGGGTTCATGGCCGACCCGAAGGTCCGCTCGATGGGCGCGGGCCGGGACCTCTACGGCCTGCGCAAGGACGGCAGCGAGGTGCCGGTCGAGATCGGCCTGACGCCGGTGGCGACGGAGGAGGGGATGTTCGTCCTCGCCTCCATCGTGGACATCACCGCGCGCAGGAAGGCCGAGGACGAGCGGCGCCACCTCGAGGAGGAGCTGCAGCAGTCGCAGAAGCTCGAGGCGGTGGGCACGCTCGCGGGCGGGATCGCGCACGACTTCAACAACATCCTCTTCGCCATCACGGGCTACGGCGAGCTGATCGCGCGGGAGGGCCGCGCGGCGGAGTCGATGCGCGAGGACCTCGCCGAGCTGATGAAGGCGGCGCGCCGCGGCAAGGAGCTGGTCGAGCGCATCCTCGTCTTCAGCCGGCGGCAGCCGTCGCAGCGCCACGCGCTGGACATCGGCCCGACGGTGGTGGAGGCCGCCAAGCTCCTCAAGGCCACGCTGCCGGCCTCGATCGACCTCCGGGTCAGCGTGCACCCGCAGGCGCCGCGCGTGCTGGGCGACGCGACCTCGATCCACCAGGTGCTGATGAACCTCGGCACCAACGCGGCGCACGCGATGCCGGGCGGCGGCCTGCTCGACATCACCGTCGAGCCCCAGTACCTGCGCGACCACGTGGTGCGCTCGCACCCCGGCCTGCACGAGGGCTGGTACGCGGTGCTGGTGGTGCGCGACCAGGGCGCCGGGATCGACCCCGCCGTCAAGGACCGCGTGTTCGAGCCGTTCTTCACCACCAAGCCCAAGGGTTCCGGCACCGGCCTGGGCCTCTCCATCGTGCACACCATCATGCGCGCGCACGAGGGCGTGGTGTCGCTGGAGAGCGAGCCGGGGCGCGGGACCACGGTCACCTGCTTCTTCCCCGCGGTCGACGCCGCGGCGGCCGACGCGACGCGCGCCACCGAGGCCGCGCCGCGCGGCCACGGCGAGCACGTCCTGCTGGTGGAGGACGAGGCCACGCTCGCGCGGATGAGCACGCGGCGGCTCGAGGCGCTGGGCTACCGCGTCACCGCCGACACCGACGCGGTGCGCGCGCTGGACACGTTCCGCGCGGCGCCCGCCGGCTTCGACCTCGTGATCTCCGACTACCTGATGCCGCGGATGGTGGGGCTCGACTTCGCGCGGGCCGTGCACAACATCCGGCCCGAGCTGCCGATCATGCTGCTGACGGGCTACATCGAGGAGCTGCCGGAGGAGACCATCCGCGCCGCGGGCGTCAGGCGCCTGGTGAACAAGCCCGCCACCATCGAGGAGCTCGGCGCCGCGATCCGCGAGGTGCTCGCGGGGGCGCCCGCCGCGACGCACTGAGCCCCGCCTGACGGGCGCCGCCGCCGGCGAAACGACGCCCGCGGCGCTCCCCATTTCCGCTTCACGGTCTTGTTCACGGTCTTGCCGCCGGGTCGGCTCCCGTTGCATGGTACGGGTCGAGAGCGCCTCACAGTGGGAGCGCGCATGACTTCCGCCACCGCCACGCCAGCCTGCCCGAAGTGCGGGGCTACCGTCGTGCAGACCGTCACCATCAGGCGCGCCCAAGTGCCCGAGGCGCTGGCGCAGGAGTACCTGCGCGCCACCCATGGTGCGACGAAGGGGACGGACACGCTGCAGCAGTGCGTGTGCGGGCGGTGCGGGTGCCGCTGGCTGCCGCGGACCACGCAGGAGCACAACCTGCGCGCGCTCTCCGGTCAGCTGGGCCCCGAGGCGATGCGGGCCGCGCAGGCGGAGGATGCCGCCGAGATCGCGGCGGGAAGGGCTTCGCCTCGCACGAGGATGCCGGCGAATGTCCCGGCGCGCACGTGGATCATCGCGGCGGTGATGATCGCCTGCATCCTGCTGGCGCTGTTTACCTAGCGGATCCCCTCGAGCAGGTCGGCGTAGGCGCCGGCCACCAGGTCCTCGTCCCCGACGCCGAAGCGGCGCATCAGCTCGCGCGCCTCCCCCACACCCGCCTCGGCGCTCTCGCCCGGCGCGAGCTGCACCTCCAGCTCTAGGAAATCGCCCAGCCCCTCGACCGCGTCGAGGTGGACGCGCGTGCGCCCGACCAGGCACACCGAGCGGTGCTTGCGGACCTCGACCCGCACGCCGAGCGCGGCCGCGAGCAGCGCGCGCACCGCGCCGGCGTCGGCCACCACCGCCCACTCGAAGTGCGACTCCTTGGGGCCCGTGGCGTCGGGCCGCTGGTACCAGATCAGCTCGGCGGGCGCGCCCGTCGCCTCGCGCAGCTTGAGGCGCCCGGCGGGGGTGCGGAAGAAGGTGTCCACCTGGTCCAGCTCGGCGGCGCGCTCGCCGGCGGCCCGCTCGACGAGGCGGCGCGTCGCGGCCGGGTCCCGCAGCCGCGCCTTGATCTCGACGTTGCGGGCCACGGCCTCAGGCTCGAGCGAGGGTGGCGAGCTTCAGCACCGTGTTCCAGTTGCGGGCGGTGCCGCGGCCGCCGAGGTGCTTCTCGATCACCGTCGCCGTCAGGCGCGAGCGCCCCTGGCCGTCGGGATAGACGATCCAGGCGTGCGGGCCCTTCGCCCGCAGGTACTCGCGGCCGGTGATGGCGGCCTCGAGCGCGCGCACCGCCGCGGCGGGCGGCGCCGCGCGGAGGAACATCACCACCAGGCGTCCGGGATCGCGCTCCGCCTCGGCAGGGAAGGGGTTGTGCTCGACGACGGCGTCCAGCTCGGCCGGCGTGCGCACGAAGAAGTCGGTCTCGATCCCGAGGCGCCCGGCGGCCTCGCGCTCGAGGAGCCGCTCGAGGGCCGCGCCCTTCGCCCGGCCGCCGCGGAAGACGAGGTTGCCGCTCGCCAGGAGCGAGCGCACGTCGCCGAAGCCGAGGCCCGCCACGAGGGCGCGCAGCTCGGCCATCCCGACGGCGTTCTTGCCGCCGACGTTGACGGCCCTGAGGAGAGCGATGTGGACTGGAATCAGGGGACTATGACGCGTCGAGCCCGCTTGGCCGCGTCGGCATTCCTCTCCAGCACCCCGGCGTTGAACGCCGCCCGCTCGGCCTGGCGGCGCTGGTTCTCGGCCACGTTCGCCGGGATCTCCTGGTGGTTCGCGTCGGAGTCGGGTAGCAGGTCGTTGGGGCCGAGGTCCGCCACCGTGTCCTCGAGCGGCGGCACCACGAGCTGGATGCCGAAGGCGATGGTGGAGCTGTCGGCGAGGCTGCCGTCGGCGCTGCGGCCCACCACCTTGAGGTTGTAGTGCCCCGCGCCCGCCGGCACCGAGTCGCCCGGGATCCTGAGGTCCCAGGTCACCGGCTGCACGCCGTTCGTCGGGCCATCGTAGAGCGCGAACGCGGTGCCGTTCGCCGACAGCTCGACGTGGAGCGTCCCCGCCTGCGACGACAGGCACTGGAAGGTGAGCGCGGACGTCGAGTCGAGCGTGTCGGCCTGGAGCGGCCGCACGGCGACGGCGAAGATGCGGCTCCGCGCCTCGGTGAAGACCGCGACCTGGACGGGCGTGAACCGCTGGGCGTCGAGGTCGGTCAGGGGATCGCGCGCGATGGCCGCGTCGAAGAAGGCGATGGCCGAGTCGCGCTTGCCGGGACCGGACTCGAGGGTGAAGATCGCGCCGAGGTACTTGTAGGCGCGCGCCTGCTGCGCGAGGCTGACCGCGAGGCCCGGCGGCGGCGCGACGAGCTGCACGAGGAGCGCGGCCGCGTCCTCGATCTCCACCTGGTCGTAGAGGCCGATGGCGCGCTGGAGCACCGCGGCCGCGCTGTCCTGCGCCGAGAGGGGCCCGGCCAGTGCGGCGACGAACGCCGCCGCGACGAGACCACTCCGCGGCCTCACTGGCCGCTCTTCAGGGTCAGCTCACCGAGCCGCAGGGTCGCGCCGGCCGTCACCGTGATGGTGGTGTCGAGATCGGCGTAGCCGGGCGCGCTGATCTTGATCTGGCGCTGGCCCGCCGCGACCTCGTAGTCGATCAAGCTGCCCACGCCGACGGCCTGGCCGTCGACGAAGATCTGCGCCGTGGCCGGCACGGTGCGGAGCCGCAGCTTGCCGGTGCCCGTCGCGGCGGCGGGCGCCTCGCCGGACGACTGCAGCAGCAGCCGGCCGAGGTCCACGGTGCGGCCGACGCGCACGTTGATCATCGTGTCGAGCGTCTCGTAGCCCGGGTAGCTGATCTGCACGTAGTGCTGCCCCGGCGTCACCTCCGTGTCGAGGAAGCCGTTGGCGCCGGTCGAATTGCCGTCGATGCGGATGTCGGCGACGGCGGGCACCACGGACATCAGCAGCTGGCCGGTGTTATCGCCGCCGCCGGAGGTGTCGGCCGCCGGCTTCTTGGCCGCGGTGGCCGTGGGCGCGGGGGCGGCGGGCTGGTGCGTCGTGTCGGCGCGCGCGCTCTCGGCGGCGGCGGGCGCCGGCGCCGCGGGCTTCACCGGCTGCACGGGCGCCTGCGCGAGGGGCTGCGCGGTCTTCGGGCGCAGCACCAGGTACCAGTAGGCACCGCCGCCGAGGGCGGCGAGCACCACGATCGCCGCGACGATCCACACCAGCGGCGAGCGTCCCTTCTTCTCCGAGACGCCCACGAGGCCGTGCTCGATCGACATCGCCGGCGCGCTGCGCGGCCGGCGCATCGGGCCCGAGGGCCGCGCGGCGGAAACGTCCTCGGCCGGGCCGGACCGGCGCGGCGGCGCCTCGCCGGACTTCCGCGCGGGCGCGGCGGGCTCGGGCGCGGCGGCCGCGGGCTCCATCTCGGGCAGCGCAGGCTCGATGCGGGTGGGCGGCACCACGCGCTGGCGCGGGGGCGGCGGCAGCGTCGGCTCCAGCTCCAGCTCCGGCTCCAGGGCCGGCGCGACGCGCGTCGGCGGCGGCGTCCGCTCGGCCGGCGGGGCCGGCACGGCGGGCGATGCCGCGGTGGGCGGCACGGCGCGCGCGGGCGGCGGAGGCGGCGGGGCCTTGGCCGCGGGGGCGGCAGGCGCGGGCGAGGGCACCTTCACCGCGGGCGCGACTTCCGTGACCGCCGCGGGCTTCGGGGCCGGCGGCGGCGCGACCTTCGGTGCGGGCGGGGCCGTGGGCGTGCGCGGCGCCGC
>Ga0335078_10007811_pt1 | contig 15872 bp, 15 predicted proteins | sample Lox_Sample_32_FD_206711 | JGI IMG/M metagenome (GOLD analysis project Ga0335078, IMG submission 206711) | Soil microbial communities from Loxahatchee National Wildlife Refuge, Florida, United States - Lox_Sample_3.2 | ecosystem: Environmental > Terrestrial > Soil > Wetlands | place: USA...
CGCAACCCGCTCGATCCGCTGACCGCCGAGGAGATCCGGACCGCGGCCCGGATCGTCCGCGCGCAGTGCGGCGTCACCGACCGGTGGCGCTTTGCCTCGATCGATCTCAAGGAGCCGTCGAAGCGCCTGATCGCCGACGATCAGCCGACGCCCCCTCGCGAGGCGGAGGTCGTGTGCTGGAACCGCGGCGACGGCGCCGCGTACAAGGGCGTCGTGTCGCTCGCCGACCGGCGGCCGATCAGCTGGGAGCCGCTGGCGTCTGGCGAGCACCCGTCGATGACGCCCGACGAGTTCCATGACTGCGACGCGGCGCTTCGCCGCGACCCCCGCATGATCGAGGCGCTGGCCGGCCGGGGCGTCACCGAGATGGACCTGGTGGTGTTCGATACCTGGGCCTACGGTGCCGAGCTAGTCCCGGAGCGCTACCGCGGCCGGCGGATCGCGTGGGCCGACGTGTGGCACCGGGACTCGCCGGAGGCGAACCCGTACGCGAACATGCTCAGCGGGCTGCACCCGGTCGTCGACCTCAACTCGATGGAGTTGCTCGAGCTCGAGGACCGCGACCCGGGGCCGGCGCCGAAGATCATGGGCGAGTACGCCCCCGGACTCGTGCCTGGCCTCGAACCGCGCGACGACGTCCGACAGCTCGACATCACCCAGCCCGACGGACCGTCGTTCACGCTCGAGGGCAACCGTCTGAAATGGCAGAAGTGGTCGATGCGACTGGGCTTCAACTACCGCGAGGGGCTCGTGATCCACACCGTCGGCTACGAGGACGCCGGCCGCGTGCGCAAGGTCGCCCACCGGCTGTCGTTCGCCGAGATGGTCGTGCCCTACCGCGACCCGACACCGGACCACTACCGCCGCACGGCGTTCGACATCGGCGAGTGGGGACTGGGGCTGATGACAACGTCGCTCGAGCTCGGGTGCGACTGCCTGGGCGAGATCGCCTACCTCGACGCGGTCCTGCACGACTCGCGCGGCGAGCCTTACACGGTCAGGAACGCGATCTGCATCCACGAGGAGGACGACGGCGTCCTGTGGAAGCACGTCGACGATCGCACGGGGGCGCAGACGCGGCGGATGCGCCGGCTCGTTGTCTCCTTCCACGCGACCGTCGCCAACTACGAATACCTCGTGTACTGGCGCTTCTACCAGGACGGGAACATCCAGTGCGAGGTTCGCGCCACCGGGATCATGGTGACCACGCCGTTCGCCGACGGCCAGCCGCCGTACGGCACGCTGATCGACGAGCGCACGTACGCGCCGTTCCACCAGCACTTCATCGTCGCGCGGCTCGACCTCGACATCGACGGTGAGCGCAACACGGTCTACGCGACCGAGGCCGTCGCGCTGCCGATCGGCCCCGACAACCCCCACGGGCTGGCGCTCGTGCAACGCGTGACGCCGTTGCGGACCGAGCGCGAGGGCATCCAGGATTCCGACTGGCGCAGCCAGCGGGCCTGGAAGGTTCTGAACGACGACGTCGCGAACGGCCTCGGGACGCCGGTCGGCTACAAGCTCGAGGCGAGCGCGGCGATTCCGGCGCTGATCGATCCAGACTCGCCGGTGGTGCGGCGGGCGCACGCGATCGAGCACACGCTGTGGGTCACGCCGTACAGCGAGGACGAGCGGTGGCCGTGCGGCGAGTTCCCGAACCTGAGCGCCGAGGACCACGGGCTGGCCGTGTGGACCGCGCGCGATCGCCCGATCGAGGACACCGACGTCGTCCTCTGGTACGTGTTCGGCATCAACCACGTGACCCGCCCCGAGGACTGGCCGGTGATGCCTGTCGACACCGTGTCGTTCTGGCTGAAGCCGGTCGGGTTCTTCGACCGCAATCCGGCGCTGGACGTGCCGGCGCACCCGGGGCACGGATCCGCGCATCCCGGAGCCGATGTTTGACCACGTGACGATCCGGGTCGCCGACCGGGCGGCCTCGGAACGTTTCTACGACGCGGTGCTCCGGCCGCTGGCGATCGATCAGAGCTACCGGACCAACGCGTTCAGCGAGTGGCGGGAGTTCATGCTGACCGAGACCGATCCCGACAATCCGGTCACGCGGCGGCTCCATGTCGGGTTCGCGGCTCCGTCGCGCGACCAGGTCGACCGGTTCTGGCGGGTCGGCACCGAGGCCGGATATCGCGACGACGGCGCGCCGGGCCCGCGTCCGCAGTACAGCGAGGACTACTACGGGGCGTTCCTGCTCGATCCCGACGGAAACAGCGTCGAGGCCGTGCACGATCGCGAAGCGAACCCCCGAGGCACGATCGATCACCTGTGGATCCGCGTCGCCGACGTCGCCCGGGCCAAGGCGTTCTACGAGACGATCGCGCCGCATGCCGGGCTGGTCCTCGGTGACGACACGCCCGAACGCGCGCAGTTCCGAGTCGGCCCCGGCGGGTCGTTCTCGCTCGTGGCCGGACCGCCGACCGAGCATCTCCACCTGGCGTTCGGAACCGACGACGACGGCGCCGTCCAGCGGTTCCACGCGGCCGCCACCGACGCCGGCTACCGCAGCCGGGGCGCGCCCGGCGAGCGCGCTCAGTACCACCGCGGCTACTACGCCGCCTACGTGTTCGATCCCGACGGCAACAACATCGAGGTCGTCAACCACCACCGGGACGGGCCGCTGCCGTAGGCTTGGTGGATGAGCGACGAAAGCATCGCCGCCCGGATCGAGAGCCTCGTGGCCGAGGAGCACGAGCTTCGGACCCGCGAGCAGTCCGACAGCCTGGACGCCGGCGCGCTGGAAGGCGATCAGGAGCGGTTGCGCTCGGTCGAGGTCGAGCTCGACCGCTGCTGGGACCTGCTCCGCCAGCGCCGAGCGCTCCGCGACGCGGGCGCCGACCCCGACCAGGCTCACCTCCGCGACGCCGACACCGTCGAGCGCTACCTCCAGTAGCCCTCCGATCACCGAATCGCCCCCGGTCCCCTTGACGACTTTGTCAAGGTGGGTGTCCGCGCGAGCGCGAGCGACCCGAGACGAAGCGAGGGACCATGGAACTTGACGGGATCCACCACATAACCTGCATCACCGCGGACGCGACCGGGAACGTCGATTTCTACGCGCGGTTACTGGGCCTGCGGCTGGTCAAGAAGACCGTCAACTTCGATGCTCCCGACGTCTACCACCTGTACTTCGGCGACGAGCGGGGCTCGCCCGGTTCGATCCTGACGTTCTTCGAGTTCCCCGACGCGGCCCGCGGCCGTGCCGGCGCTGGGATGATCCACCGGCTGCGGTGGCGGATCGGCTCCCGTGACGCGCTCGCCTTCTGGTCCGAGCGGCTCGCCGACGACGGCGTCCGCGTCGAGCCGTTCGGACAGGACGCGATCCGGTTCGAGGATCCCGAGGGACTCGGCCTCGAGCTCGCGGTGCGCGACGGCCCCGACGAGCCGCTGCGCGCCGATGGCGACGGCATCCCGGCCGAGCACGCGCTGCTCGGGTTCGACGGGGTGCGCGCCTACGGCCCGGTCACAGCGCCCGAGCACCGCCTGCTGACCGAGGCGATGGGGTTCGAGCGCACGACCGCGGGCGAGTACGCCATGCGCGGACGCCGCCACGCGACCTACGGCTACGACGATCCGCCGCCGGCGGCCGGGTTCCAGGGCGCCGGAACCGTGCACCACATCGCCTGGTGCGACCGCGACGACGAGCACGCGAGCTGGCGCGAGCGCGTTGCCGGCTTCGGGGGGCACCCGACGCCGGTGATCGACCGCCAGTACTTCCTCAGCATCTACTTCCGGGTGCCGAGCGGGGTCCTGTTCGAGCTCGCCACCCCGAGCCCGGGCTTCGCGATCGACGAGGACCCGGCGCACCTCGGAGAGGGGCTCCGATTGCCGCCCCAGCACGAGCACCTGCGAGAACAGCTCGAGCACACGTTGACGCCCCTGACCAACCCCCGCGCAAAGGTAGCCCGCTCATGAACGACGTCGTCTGCACGCATCTCGACGAGATCGCGTTCCCGCGCCCGGTCCACGTCGAGGGCTGCGAGGAGTGCCTGAAGATCGGCGGGAGGTGGGTGCACCTGCGGGTGTGCCGGATCTGCGGCAAGGTCGGGTGCTGCGATTCGTCCCCGAACCGCCACGCCACCCACCACGCCCACGAGAGCGGTCACCCGATCGTCACCTCGGTCGAGCCGGGCGAGGACTGGTCCTACTGCTACGTGGACGACGCGATGTTCGTCGTGGCGGACGGACCGCGGTGAACGAGCACGAGAGACCTTGCCTTTGGCAATGGGATGGATAAGGATCCGGGTCGCGTCGCCCCGCCTGCCGGTGGAGCAGCCCAGGACGCCGCGCGTCCCCGATCAGTGAGGTGATCCGATGACAACGAACAAGAACCTCGTGCTGGCGGCGATGGTGTTCGCGGTGGCGATGACGTTCATCGACCAGACGATCGTCGCGATCGCGATCCCGAACATCCAGAAGCAGCTGTCGCTGTCGCCGACCGGCACGCAGTGGGTGATCAACGGTTACCTACTCGCGCTCTCGGCGCTGTTCGCGTTCGGCGGAAAGCTCGGCGACGTGCTCGGGCGTAAGCGCATGGTGCTGGTCGGCGTCACCGGGTTCGCGATCGCCTCGGCGGCGTGCGGGCTGACGCCCAAGGGCTCGATCGCGGAGGCGTGGATCATCTTCTTCCGCGTGGTTCAGGGCGCGACGGCGGCGCTGCTGTTCCCGGCCGCGGTCGCGATCGTCGTGGCCTCGTTCCCGCTCCGCGAGCGCGGCAAGGCGATGGCGATCTTCTTCGGGATCTCGGGCGGCCTGACCGCGATCGGACCGATCGCCGGCGGCTTCCTCACCCAGTGGACGTGGCGAGCGATCTTCTGGATCAACATCCCGGTCGCGATCGTCGCACTCGTATTGACCCAGATCTCGTGCGCGGAGGACGAGCCGCGGCCGGAGAAGCTCGACTACCGCGGCACGGCGCTGATCACCGGGTCGATGGGGCTGATCGTGCTCGGCTTCGAGCAGTCGAGCGTGTGGGGGTGGAGCAGCCCCGCGACATGGGTCTGCGTGATCGTCGGCCTGCTGTTGATGGCCGTGTTCGTCCGCTTCGAGCTGAGCATCAAGCGTCCGCTGCTCCGCCTTCAGATCTTCCTGGACCGCGGCTTTGCGACGGACACGGTCGTGCTCGCCCTGATGTCGATCGTGTTCGTCCCGTTCTTCTTCTTCGGGAGCGTCTACGCCCAGATCTCGCTCGGCAAGAACTCGTCGCAGGCGGGCGAGTACATCCTGTGGTTCTTCCTCGGGTTCGTGATCGCCGCCCAGGTCGGCGGCCGGGTGCTCGACAAGCGGGGAGCGAAACCGGCGGTGGTGATCGGGGGCGCGCTCGCCGCGGTCGGGTTCTTCCTGCTCGCCGGGAAGATCACCGACCTGTCGCTCGCCGCGCAGAGGCTCGACATCGCGCTGGCCGGCGCCGGCCTCGGGCTGATGCTCGGCCCGGCCAGCACGGATGCGGTCAACCGGGCCCCGAGCACGAGCTACAGCGAGGTCACCGGAATCACCCAGACCGCCCGGAACTTCGGCGCGAGCCTCGGCCTGGCGGTTCTCGGCGCGATCCTGATCAGCCGCAACGACACGAACGTGACCGCCGCGCTGACCAAGCACGGCGTCCCGAGCGGGGTCGCCCATCGGGTCGCCTCGTCGTTCAGCGGAAGCGGGGCGGCGGGCTCCGGCTCGGGGCAGTCGCCGGCGCTGGTCCACGACGTGCAGCTCGCATTCGCGCACTCGACCCAGACCGTCTTCTACATCATGGCCGGGGTCATGGTCGCGACGTTTATCGTGGCGGTCCGCTGGTTGCCCCGCGGGCGTCTGGAGTCGGCCGAGGACGAGCAGGAGTTCGTGGCTGCCGCCGCGGCCTCACCTCGCACGGTGATTCGATGAGCGATTATCACCTCGTGACCAAGCTGAGCCCGCGGTCGGTCGCGGACACGGTGGCGCGCCTGTCCGAGGTGCTGGCCGAGAAGGGCGTGAAGCTGTTCGCGGTGATCGATCACAGCGGCGAGGCGCAGGCCGCCGGGCTCGAGCTGCGCGAGACCAAGGTCGTGATCTTCGGGAGCCCCAAGGCGGGGACGCCGGTGATGCAGGCCGTGCCGGTCGCGGCGCTCGATCTGCCGCTCAAGGTGCTCGTGTGGGCCGACGGCGACCAGACGAAGGTCACGTACGCGGCGCCGGCGGCGCTCGCGGCGCGGTATGACCTCAGCGACGAGCTGGCGGCGAGGCTGGGCGCGATCGGACCGCTGACCGACGCGGCGATCGCCGGGTAGCCGCCGGCGCGGGTCAGGCGGCGCCGGCGAGCGCGCGCGGGCGGACCGCAACGGCCGTGCGCAGCTCGAGCTCGGCTCGCAGCTGCGCCACCAGCGGCGAGTCCGCGAGGTGGCGCTCAACCAGCTCGAGGCAGCGGCGATAGTGGGTCAGCCGGCGGTGCCGCGTCCGCGACACCGTCGCCGACAGCCGCGCCGCCTCGCTCCCCGGCGGTCCCACGCTGAGCTCGCGGACCTTCGAGACCTTGTCGGCGGCGAACACCATCATCGCCTCGGGCCCCGCGGCCTCGACCTGCCGTCGCAGCGCGGCCTTGCGCGTCGCGTACCCGGCGATGCTCTCGTCCTCGCTGACCGCCGCCACGATCCCGGCGATCCTCGCGCTGAACCGCTCGCGGAGCTCGGTAACGTCGGTGTTCGTCTTCTCGAGCGTGTCGTGCAGGAGGCCGGCGGCGATCACGTCGTCGGGCGCGCCCGCATCGAACAGCAGCCTGGCGACCTCGACAGGGTGCTCGATGAACGGCGCTCCGTCGACCTTGCGCCGCTGGCCCGCATGCTTGCGCTCTGCAAACGCCAGCGCCGCTTTCGTCCTTGGCAGCCGCCTTACCAGATCGGAGAAAGCTCGTCCACGTCTCACGGAGGCCGCGAGTGTACGCGACGGCGGATTTTCCGCGGAAATTGTTTACCGCAGATGGAGTATGTCTAGGTGAGAGGTTTCACATCGCCCGCGCCGGCGCCGGCGCCGACGCCGGCCGCCGGTCCCGGCTCGGGCTCCGGCCCGCCGGTCGTCTCGGTCTCGGTCCCCGCCTCGGCCTCCGGTTCGGCCTCGGCCTCGGGTTCGGGTGCCGGCGGGCGCATCTTCACCCCGGCCGCGGCGTACGCGGCGCCCCCGTCGAGCGTCTCGGCCACGAGCAATGCCTGCGCGAGGCCGTCGAGCTGGCCGCGGTGATTCGCGAGGAGCTTGGTCACGTCGGCATGGGCGGCCTCGACGAGATGCTGCACCTCCTGGTCGACCAGCCACTGGGTCTGCTGGGAGGTCTCGCTCGCCCCGGGCAGGAAGGGACCGGCGCCGTCGCTCGGCAGCACCGTGATCGGTCCGAGCTTGTCGCTCATTCCCCAGCGCCCGACCATCTGGCGGGCGATCTGGGTCAGCTGCTGGATGTCCGATTCGGCTCCGGTGGTGATCTTGCCGAACACGACCTCCTCGGCCACGCGGCCGCCGAGCGCGACCTTGATCTTGGCCTCGAGCTCTTCGCGCGAGTATGAGACGCGGTCGGCATCGGGGGTCGACAGCGTCACGCCGAGCGCCATCCCGCGCGGGATGATCGAGATCTTCCGGACCGGGTCGGCCTCGGGGATGAGCATCCCGACCAGCGCGTGGCCGGACTCGTGGTAGGCGGTCCGCTCCCGGTCGGCGCGGCTCAGCAGGATGCCGCGCGTCGTGCCGAGCGTGATCTTCTCGAGCGAGTCGGTGAAGTCGGCCATCGTCACCTTCGCATGCTCACGCCGGGCGGCCAGCAGCGCCGCCTCGTTGGCGAGGTTCGCGAGGTCCGCCCCCACCATCCCCGGCGTGGATGAGGCGAGCGTGCGCAGGTCGACGTCGTCGGCGAGCGGCATCGAGCGCGTGTGGACCTGGAGGATCTTCACCCGCCCGGCGCGATCGGGCGGCTGGACGGCGACCCGGCGATCGAACCGTCCCGGGCGCAACAGCGCCTGGTCGAGGATCTCGGGGCGGTTGGTCGCGCCGAGCACCACGACCGCCTCGTTGGACTCGAACCCGTCCATCTCGGTGAGGATCTGGTCGAGCGTCTGCTCGCGCTCGTCGTTCGCGCCCGAGATCGAAGCCGAGCCCTGGCGCGAGCGGCCGATCGCGTCGAGCTCGTCGATGAAGATGATCGCCGGCGCCGCCTCCTTGGCCTTCGCGAACAGGTCGCGGACGCGGGCGGCGCCCACGCCGACGATCGCCTCGATGAACTCCGACGCGGCGATCGAGAAGAACGCGGCGTGCGCCTCGCCGGCGACCGCCCGGGCCAGGAGCGTCTTGCCGGTCCCGGGCGAGCCGTACAGGAGCACGCCGTGCGGAATCCGCCCGCCGAGCTTCGCATAGCGGTCGGGGGTCTTCAGGAAGTCGACGATCTCGGTGAGCTCCGCCTTGGCCTCGTCGATCCCGGCGACGTCCTCGAACGTGACCCGGATCGTCTGCGGGTCGACGCGGCGCGCCTGCGAGCGGCCGAAGTTCCCCAGCCCGCCCAGCCCGCCCGCGCCTGCTCTCATGGCGCGTCGCGCGATGAAGTAGATGACCGCGAACAGCAGCAGCGTCGGGCCGAACCCGACCAGCAGCTCGGTCAGCAGCGAGGTGCCGGGGTTGGGGTTCTTGGCGTTGACCTGGACCTGGTGCTCGGTGAGGAGATCCGTCAGCTGGTTGCCGTTCCAGAACGAGGGAACCTGCGTCGCGAACGCCGTCGTCGGGGTCGCCTTCGAGTCGTTCTGGGGGTACTTGACCTTGGCCTTGAACGTCCCCTGGATCGTGCCGCTCCGTGACGTGATCGACTGGACATTGCCGTTCTGCAGCTGCTGGAGGAAGTACGGGCTGAACGGGACCGTGACCCGTTGCTGCGCCGCCGGCTGGGCGATCAGCACGAAAATCCAGTTGATCGCGAGCAGCGCCAGGAAGAACATCCAGAAGCCGCGAAGGCGGTGGGGCGGGGTCGGCTTGTGCTCCTCGGGCATCCCGCGCCCGTCGGGCGCCGGCGCGACGCGCCAGCCCTGCTTGTCCCGCGGCATCGGCGCCGGCGGGACGGACTTGTCGGTGCTCTGCGAGGTCCGTGAGGCTGGTTGCGATTCGGCCATGCACCCATTCTTGCGCCTCGGCCTCGCGGGCGCGTGAACCCGGTTCCTCTCAACTCCGCGTCGCCGCGCGTAGCATGAACGTCGGAACCCCGACGCAGGAGAGCGAGTCATGGCTTCAACCACTCAGAGCGCGCATCTACCGGCCCTCGGCACGCATCAGCGCGAGGAGGTCGGCAACCAGCTCCAGGCGATGCTGGTCGAGCTGATCGACCTCGCCCTGGTCGGCAAGCAGCTGCACTGGAACGTCACCGGTCCGCTGTTCCGGCCCCTGCACGAGCAGCTCGACGAGCTCGTCGATACGTGGCGGGAGCTCTCGGACGTGGTCGCCGAGCGTGCGGTCGCGCTCGGCTACGTCCCGGACGGCCAGAGCGGCGCGGTCGCATCCGGTACCGAGCGGGGGCCGCTCGCCCGGGAAACGCTCGACGACCACGTCGTCATCCGCGAGCTCTCAGAGCGCCTGAACGGCGTCGCCGATCGCGCCCGCGAGCGGATGGACAGGCTCGGCGAGATCGACGCCGCGTCGCAGGACGTGATCATCGAGGTCGTCCGCGCCCTCGAGCAGCAGTTGTGGATGATCCGGGTCCAGTTCGGACACCAGATCGTCGAGGCCCGCGGCCGCTCGCTGGACGGCTGATGTCGCCGGTCTCGCGCGGCTTCCTCGGTCGGCGGCGTCCGGTCGCCGACCCGTCGCGGCTGCCGCCGGGCCAGTACGTCGAAACCGGCTTTCCGGTGCTGTCCGCGGGCCCGACGCCGCACACGCCGCTGGAGGAGTGGAGCTTCCTGATCGACGGCGAGGTCGGCGAGCCGGTGTCGTGGCCGTGGGAGGAGTTCCTCGAGCTGCCGGCGGAGACGGTGACGGTCGACATCCACTGCGTGACGAAGTGGTCGAAGTTCGACACGCGGTGGCGGGGCGTGTCGATCGACACGCTGCTCGAGCGGATCGAGAGCGAAGCCGCGTACGTGACCGCGTGGTCCGACGGCGGCTACACGACGAACCTTCCGCGCGAGGACGTCAGCGACGGCAAGGCCTGGGTCGCGTACGAGTACGACGGCGAGCCCCTCCCTCCCGAGCACGGCGGTCCCGCGCGGCTGCTGGTCCCGCACCTGTACTTCTGGAAGAGCGCCAAGTGGGTGCGGGGGCTGACGTTGACGCTCGACGACGAGCCCGGGTTCTGGGAGAACTACGGCTATCACAACCGCGGTGACCCATGGCTCGAGCAGCGCTACCAGGGAGACTGACCTGGCAGCTCGCGTCGGTCCTGGAGGTCGTCGAGGAGACCGAGCGCGTCAAGAGCCTCGTGCTCGAGCTGCCCGCCTGGCCCGGCGGATACCGGGCCGGCCAGCATGTCGACGTCCGCCTGACCGCCGAGGACGGCTACCAGGCGCAGCGGAGCTACTCGATCGCGTCCGCCCCCGAGGACGCCAACCTGGTGCTGACCGTCGAGCGGCTCGAGGACGGCGAGGTGTCTCCGTACCTGGTCGACGAGCTCAGAGGAGGCGATCAGCTCGAGCTCCGGGGCCCGATCGGCGGCTATTTCGTCTGGGAGGAGTCGCTCGGCGGGCCGCTGGTGCTGATCGCCGGCGGCTCGGGCGTCGTGCCGCTGCGCTCGATGCTCCGCCACTGGGCGACGACCGATCGCGACGTGCCGGTCCGGTTGCTCTACTCCTCGCGGCGCCTGAGCGAGGTGATCTACCGTGAGGAGCTGGTCGGCTACGCCGATCTCGAACAGGTCGAGGTTCGCTTCGCGCTGACCCGCGAGTGGCCCGAGGAGTGGGAGGGTCACCGGGGTCGGATCGACCGTGCGCTGCTCGCGGACGTCGCCGGCCCGCCGGAGGAGCGGTCCCGCATCTACATTTGCGGTCCGAACGGGTTCGTCGAGGCCGCCGCCGGCTGGCTTGCGGACGGCATGCGCGACCCGAGCCGGATCAGGACCGAGCGGTTCGGCCCGACCGGGAGCTGATGCGATGGAGCGACCCGATGGCAAGGCTGCGGGACCGTGAGCTTCACGCTCTCTCCCACCCGCGCGGCGGCGGTCGGGGCCGAGGCGATGGTCGCCACGAGCCAGCCGCTGGCGACGCTCGCCGGCCTCGACGTGCTACGGGAGGGTGGCAACGCCGTCGACGCGGCGATCTGCGCCGCCGCGGTCCTGTGCGTCGCCGAGCCGCACGCGACCGGCATCGGCGGCGACCTGTTCGCGATCGTTCGCGACGCGTCCGGCGCTGTGCACGGCATCGACGCGGCCGGGCCGGCGCCCCGGCTCGCCCCGGCCGAGCCCCCGGATGAGGCCGGGCCGAGGTCGGTGGACGTGCCCGGGGCGGTCGCCGGCTGGGGCGAGCTGTCCGAGCGGCTCGGACGGCTCGGGCTCGACCGCTGCCTGGGGCCGGCGATAGACCTCGCCCGCCGGGGCGTGCCGGCCGGATTCAACTGCGCGAGCGTGTGGCGGGCGAGTCCGCGCGCGCCGGCGGCGTTCGGGCCGGCGCCCGCGTTCGGCGGCACCTACCGGCTGCCCGAGCTGGCGGAAACGCTGTTTGCGATCGCCACGCATGGGCCGGAGTTCGTGTACACCGGTCCGCCGGCGGCCGAGATCGCAGACGCCACCTGGCTCACCGCCGAGGACCTAGAGGACTATCGCCCGCGCTGGGTCGAGCCGCTCGTCGGCACGTACCGCGGGTTCGAGGTCCTCGAGCTCGCCTCGCCCACCCAGGGTGTCGCGGCGCTCGAGGCGCTCGCGATCCTCGGCGACGGGGCGCCGGAGCTCTCCGAGCTGGTCCGCGCGGTGGCGCTCGCGCTCGAGGACGCGCTCGAGACCGTGCGCGACGGAGCCGACGTCAGCCACCTGCTGTCGCCCGAGCACGTGGCCGCGCGCCGGGCGGCGGTCGCCGGCCCCGTCGCCGAGCCGGCCGGCGGAACCGTGTGCGTTTGCGCCGTCGACCGCGATCGGATGGCCGTGTCGCTCCTCCAGAGCCTGTACGACGCGTTCGGATCGGGCGTGGTGGCGGGCTCGACCGGCATCCTGCTGAACAACCGCGCCGCCGGGTTCGCGGTCCAGGGCACCGTCGCCGGCGGGACGCGCCCGTACCACACCCTGATCCCGGGGATGCTCACCCGCGGGAGCGAGCTGGTCGGACCGTTCGGCCTGATGGGCGGCTTCATCCAGGCCCAATCGCACGTCCAGTTCCTGACCGCGCTGCTGCCCGGGCCGGGCGACCCCCAGGTCGCGATCGACCGCGGCCGGTTCCGGATCGACGGCTCGACGATCAGCATCGAGCAGCCGCTGTGGGACCGGGCGGACGAGCTCGCGCGGCTCGGGTTCGGCGTGCGCCAGGAGGCCGGGCGCGGCCTGTTCGGCGGCGGTCAGGCGATCGTCGTCCGCGACGGCACGCTGTTCGGCGGCTCGGACTCCCGCAAGGACGGCTGCGCGCTCGGGTATTGAGGGATGCCGGGCGCCAACGTAATGCGCGGACGCTGCCGCGCAAAGCCGACGCACCGGGAATCGGTGGTGACCGGGTCACAAGCACCTTCGGGGCGGCCGGCGATCGCGGTCCGGACTTTGGCGATGCGGTCACGTATGTGTCACCTGGATCGCCAAAGTCCGCGCGGCCGGTTCGGCTGGTTGTGCGCCACCAACAATGGCGGCTGTTTATGCGTCAGCCTCCGCGGGAGCAATGGTGGGGAGGGCGTTGAACGGCGGGCACCTGGAGCCTGGCGGGGTTGTCGGGGAGGTGCCCGCGACGCCGCGCACTTCCCCTCCGAACGTATGCGCGCCATCACAACGTGACGGAGCCGGATTCCGCAGCGAGACCCAGCCTAAGAGCCCCCGAGTTTCACCAACCCGGTCTCGTACGCGAGGATCACCGCCTGGACCCGGTCGCGCAGCCCGAGCTTGCGGAGCAGGCTCGAGATGTGGGTCTTGACCGTCGCCTCCGTGACGACGAGCTCGGCGGCGATCTCCGCGTTCGACAGACCCGCGGCGAGCAGCCGCAAAACCTCGGTCTCGCGCGCGGTGAGGTGGGCCAGCGCATCGCGCGAGCGATCGCCGACGGGCAGCGTGTCCGCGAACCGCTCGAGCAGCCGGCGCGTGACCGAGGGGGCGAGCAGCGCATCGCCGCCGGCGACGATCCGGATCGCTTCGACGAGCTTGGCCGGCGTGACGTCCTTGAGCAGGAAGCCGCTCGCCCCGGCGCGGATCGCGGCGTGGACGTACTCGTCGAGGTCGAACGTGGTCAGCACCAGGATCCGCGCCGGCGAGCCGTCCTGCACGAGCCGGCGGGTCGCCTGCACGCCGTCGAGCACGGGCATGCGGATATCCATCAGGATCACGTCCGGGCGCCGGCGCTCGGCCAGCGACACCGCCTCGGCGCCGTTCTCGGCCTCGCCGACGACCTCGATCTCCGGCCTGGCCCCGAGGATCGCCCGGAAGCCGGCGCGCACGAGCGCCTGGTCGTCGCAGATCAGGACCCGGATGCTCACGGCCTGCCCTCCTCGAGCGGGAGCCGAGCACGGACCTCGTAGCCGCTGCCGGCGCGGGGCGCGGCCCTGAGCTCGCCGCCGAACAGCGCCACCCGCTCGCGCATGCCGATCAGCCCCTGGCCGATGGTCTCGCCGTTGACCGCCGACACTCCGCGGCCATCGTCGAGCACCTGGAGCTCGAGTGCGTCCGCGACATAGCGCACGTTCACCCGGGCGCTCGAGGCGTGGGCGTGCTTGAGCGTGTTGGTCAGCGCCTCCTGGACGATCCGGTACGCGCACAGCCCCACGCCTTCGGGCAGGCGGCGAGGCTCGCCGAGCACCGACAGCTCGACAGGGAGCCCGGCCTCGCGGACCTGCCGTACGAGCTCACCGACGTGCTCGATTCCCGGCTGGGGCGCGTAGGCCGGCTCGCCACGATCGTCGTCGGCTCGGATCACGCCGAGCAGCCGGCGCAGTTCGGACAGCGCCGCGCGCCCCGTCGACGCCACCGCCGACAGCGATTCCCGCGCCTTGCCCGGGTCCTCCTCGAACACGTCCTCGCCGGCGGCGGCCTGCACGACCATCACGCTGACGTTGTGGGCGATCACGTCGTGCAGCTCGCGCGCGATCCGAGCCCGCTCCTCCACGACGGCACGGTCGGCCTTCTCCTCGCGCTCGCGCTCGAGCCGGGCCGCACGCGCCTCGAGCTCGGCCAGGTACGCGCGCCGCGTGCGCAGGTTGTCGCCGACCACCCACGCGATCGCGAACACCGCGAGCGCAGGAATCACCGCTCCGGCATGTGACCCGTTGTGGACGATCACCCCGACCGTGATCGGCAGCGCGGTCAACGCGGCGGCGCGGATCGACACCCGGCGCTCGCAGTACGCAGCGACGGTGTAAAGCGCCACGATCACGCCAAACGGTGCCCCAGCCCCGGGCCGGAAGATCAACAGCACGGTCTCGGCGGTGACCGTAATCGCCAGGACCTCGAGCGGCCGGTAGCGGCGGAGCGCAAGCGGGAGCGTTGTGAACAGGGTCACGATGACCGCAAGCACCGGGACGGCGAAGCCGTAACGGGTGCGCGAGACGACCGTCGAGCCCACCGCGATCACGGTAAGGAACAGCGCCAGCGCCGAATCGCTCCACCACGGGTGGCGACGGATCGCCTCCCGCACCCTCCCGACCGCTGCGGAGACCTCGGCCATCGTCTCAGAGTAACCCCGGATCTCAGGCGTCCCGGGTCTGCATCCGCCACGCCCCGGCTGCCGACCAGATCAGGAGCCACACGACCGCCACCACGAGCGCCACGGCGACCGGCATCGGGATCACCGGGAAACCGGTCGACGGGCCGGGCTTGAGGAACTGCAGCGCGCTGTCGAGCAGGCCGCGCCGGAGCGAGCCGAGCGAGGTCGCCTGGACGATCAGCGGGCTCAGCACGAGCTCCCACGCGATCAGCGCGGTGATCGTGCCCGGCCGGGAGCCGGTCAGCGACGCGACGCCGATCGCGATCACGCACACCACCGAGTTCGCGAGCGCGAGCCATCCGAGCGACTGCAGGATCAGCGAGGCGCCCGGCGTCGACACGCCGCCGGCGAACCCGAACACGCACGCGATCCCGACCGCGAACCCGATCGCCACGACCGTCAGCGTGACCGCCACCGCCGCCGGGACCCGGCTCAGGAACAGCGCGATCCGCGAGCGGCCGGTGAGCACGTTGTCACGGAACACCCCCGCGGCGAGGTCGCCGGCCCCCGCCTCGGCGCCGATCAGAACCGCCGCGACCGGCCCCATGAACACGCCGAGGAGGTCAAGCAGCCTCCCGAACGTGTTCATCCCGCCCGCCGGCGGATAGTGCGCCGGGTCGGAGGCGTGCTTGACCACGTCGTACCCGACCGAGATCACGATCGGCGCGAGCACCGCGACCAGCGCGAGCGCGATCAGGCCGCGCTTCTTCCGCAGGCGGAGCAGCTCCGCCCCGGTCATCTGCCGGGCGACCGTCACCCCAAGCGTCATGCGGCCACCTCCAGCCGTGTCGTGATCTCCAGGAACCGGTCCTCGAGGCTGTGGCGCGCCGGCTCGAGCCGCGTCACGACGACGCCCGCCATCACCAGTCGAGAGTTGATCTCGCCGGCCTGGTCGCGGGCGAGCAGGCTCAGCCGAAGCGCGCCGTGCTCGGCTCGCAGATCGCGAACCGTCGGGTCGCCGGCGAGGAGCTCGAGCGCGCGCACGTTGTCGTCGCACTCGATCACGAGCTCGCCGGCCTCGTCGGCGACCAGCTCGTCGATCGACCCCTGCGCGATCACCCGGCC
>Ga0335078_10007812_pt1 | contig 15872 bp, 13 predicted proteins | sample Lox_Sample_32_FD_206711 | JGI IMG/M metagenome (GOLD analysis project Ga0335078, IMG submission 206711) | Soil microbial communities from Loxahatchee National Wildlife Refuge, Florida, United States - Lox_Sample_3.2 | ecosystem: Environmental > Terrestrial > Soil > Wetlands | place: USA...
AACGCCCGGGCCGTTGTCGCGCACTTCGAGCACGGCCTCGGCGGCACTGCGCTTTCCGGCGACGATTTGGATTTCGCCGTTGCCGTCGGCGGCCTGGATGGCGTTGAGCAGCAGGTTGAAGAGCGCCTGCCGCAGCAGTTGTTCGTCCGCCTCGATGCTGAGCTGTTCGCCTTCGATCTGGAGGTTAATCTTTTTCTCCTGCAAGTCGTAGTTCAAGGCGCGGACGACTTCATTGACCACCGAGCCGAGGGCCAGCCTGGCGCGGTGGACTTCGCGCGGGCGGGAGTAGTTGATGAACTCGTTCAACTGCGCGGCCACTTTATCCGCCTCATCAATAATCTCGCGGGACTTCTTTTGGGTTTCCGCCGCCATGCCGGGTTGCTTGGAGATCATCTGGGCCAGGCCGCGGATGATGTTGAGCGGATTGCGGGTCTCGTGGGCCAGGCCGGCGGCGGCGAGGTTCATTTCCTTGAGGTGGGTATTCATTTCGCTGGCCCGGACGAGGCGGATTTGCAGTTCGGAGGACTTGGCCAGGTTTTGCCACGCCAGGCCGGAACCCAGGGTGGCCACTGTCGCCAGCAGGATAATGAAGGTTCGCAGCCTCATATCCTGCGTGGACGCCGCCTGCAATCCTTCGGTGGACATGGTCAGGAGCAAGCCGTGCAGGCTTCGCTTCTCGATCAGAGATTTGATTTCTTTGTCATCCAGGCCCTGCATCCAGAGAGGGCGTCGGAAGAACCGGCCCCGCCCTTCCCGCGGGGGACCCTCCGGACCGCCGGGAGGAGAAGGAGGAGCATTCGAGAATTGGTTGCCGAAGGACTCGGGCGGCCTTCCCTCCGGCGGCGGAGGCTCACGCCGGCCGAACTCTTCTCCGGCCTCGCCGATCCGGTTGGTGAGCTCGCTCAGCGGAGGCGGGATGAAGGTGTTGGTGACGCCGAAAATGACGCGGTTGACCAGGGTGACACTGTGCTCCCCCCAATGTTCGCCATTGCGGAAGAGTTGCTCCTCGCGTTGCGGGTCTATGGGCCGGCCGGCGGAAACCAGCGCCTGGTTGTTGGCATCGAGCAGCACGATGGAGATGAGGTCACTCGATTTAACCAACTCATTGGTGCGGCCCTGGATCATCTCGTTCAGAACCGGCACGAGGCGTTCCGAGGCGATCCCTCCCCGGAACCGCATCCCGCGAATGATCGCGCTGAGCGTGTTGGCGATGTCCTTGGAACGGTTGCGCAGGTCGGTCTTGGCGCCCTCCTTGACCCGCAGGTGCTCTTCGACCTGCCAGCCCAGCACCAGCGCCCAAACAGCCACCAGGAGCCCGTAAACCAGCAAGCTGCGGCGGTTTAGTTCCATGGATTTCCCTGCCACCCGGGCTTAGGTGTGTTCGCCCGAGCGAGGTCGATCGGCCAGGTTCGCTGCATAGTTCCGAAGGATGAGGTCAAAAGCCTTTGGGTACCGGTTGGAACTCCGGCTTGCCGGACTTCGGAGCCGAGCCGGGCGAGGTCTTTTGCTTCGGTAGCTCGTCCAGGAACTTATTGAGTTCCTCTTCGTTCAAGCCCTTGACAGCGTCCGACCTGTCCCGTTGCCTGGCACTCAGGGCGGCCAACTGCGTCGGCGCCTCCACAATATGCGGGGTCAGGAAGATAATGAGCTCGGTCTTGGCATCACTTATTTGCGTTCGCCGGAACAGATTTCCCAATAATGGGACATCACCCAACAGAGGTATCTTAGTGACGTTTTCGGTCTTGGTGGTCTGCATCAGCCCGCCAATGACGACGGTTTGCCCGTCGGGCGTAATGGCGACGGTATCGGCCTCACGGATGTCAAGGACCGGGGCATTGATAGTGCCCGAGCCGTTCGCATTGGCGGAAATGGGAATGGAGAGGGTGGGATCAATCTGCGAGATCTGGGGCGACACGATCATCTCTACCAATCCATCATCCGTGATGAAAGGGGTGACCTTCAAAATGACGCCGATGCTCGTATATTGAATCGCGTTATGGGAATTGCCGAAACTGTCATAGGTGACCCCGGTGATCAGGGGGACTTGCTGGCCGACTTGAATGGTTGCCGGCTGGTTGTTGCGGGCGATGATCGAGGGCCGTGACAACACTTTCGCCTTGCCCGCTTGAGCAATGGCGTGGAGGGTCGCGGTGTAATCCTGCCCAAGGATTTGATAAAGGCCGTTGGCGCCTCCGAAGGTCGAAGATGATCCCGGCTGGCCAAAAGTATTGGCGGCGGATGCGAAGGGAAGGCCTTGAGCGGGAGTTACGCTGGAGGGGACAATGGCGGCATTGGCCGTGCCGGGGTTGGCCACCGTGAAGTTAGTCACCAAACTGCTGCTCGGTGAACTGCCGATGCTTTTGCCGAAAGTCCCCTCCAGGCCGATGTCCGAAGCGTCATTATGGGTAACCTCGATAAACACGACTTTGATCAGCACCTGGGGTTTGGGGCGGTCGAGGTTCGTGAGCACCTGGCGCATGTAATTGACGGTGGCCTCGTCCGCGATGAAAACCACCCGGCGCGTCTCCGGGTCAATGGAGAAGTAGGCATCGCCAATACTGGTGTTGTTGGGGTAGGTCCGTGCGGTGGTGCTGGAGCTGCTGCTGCTGGTACCGCTGCGGCTGCCGCCGCCAAAACCTCCCCCGCCAAAGCCGCCACCTCTTTGTTGGGCGTCGGCCTGAAGCGCCAGCCCCACACAGAGACCGAGGATGCCGGTGAAGTATTTGTGCCAATTTGTGGCTAGTTTGATCATATTTGCCTTGCTGTTGGTTTTGCCAAGTTGCGGTTGATCCGGGGTGCGCACACTTAGAAGCCGATGCCCCCCGCCCGAGAGCCAGTTGCGCCCATCCCAGACGTTGTCCCGCTAGTCATCGTTTGCGTATTGTTCTTCGCGCGCATATAGAGCGGGCTATTCTGCCCCATATTCGGATTCACATTGTTGTTGTTCTGAGCGCGAACGTTGTTGCGTTGGAACAGGTCCTGCAGGTTGTTATAGACATCCGAGGGATCCGCGTTCTGCAGGTCAAAGTATCCCACGATTTCCTTCCGGCCCTTCTCGGAATCAAGCTGCGTAATCATGGCGGCAATTTGCGGCATCACCGTCTTTGACGCCATCACGATGAGCGAGGAACTGCGCGGGTCGGGCACCGCCAGCACGCGCCCCATCTTCTTCGCCCGGTCGCTCTCATTCGCCGTGGCAGTGGTGCCTCCTCCGCGACCACCCGGTCCGCGCATGAAGAACGGCAGGTTGTTCTGGTTGCCGTTATTGGAAGTGGTGGGATCGGGAAACAGCGTGGCAATCTGGTCTGCGGTTTCCGACGGGTCCGCGTTGACCAGGGGAAACACCTGGAGTTCGGTGAGATCGATCACCTCCTGGTCTATTTCCTTCACCATGGTCTCAATCGTCGCCAACAAGTCAGCCGGGGCGCTGACCACAAGCGAATTGGAGCGGTCATCTCCCACTGCCACTACTTTCGCCGCCGCCGCGCCGGCGGGGCCACCGGATTGCCCGCCGGCGCCGCCACCCGCCCCGAAGCCACCCCGCCGGCCAAAACCGCCGGCAGCCATCATGGCGAAGAGATTGCCGCGGCCCCCGCCCCCAGGACCGGTCTGGCTATTGCCCTGAGAGGTGAATAGCGAGCTGATTAAGGTGGCGGTATCCTTCGCATCCGCGTTTTTGAGCGGAATGACCTTGATGGATGACACACTGGCGATGGAGGTATCCAGCGCGTTGATGATTTTGAGCATGCGTGCGATGTCGGTCCGGGTCGCGACCAGGATCAGGGAATTGGCGCTTTCATTGGCCGAGAGGGTCGCGGAAGTCGGGAGCAGCAGTTCCAGGTTCGGCACCAACTGAGTCACGTTCGCGTACTTAACCGGGATGATTTGGGTCACCACGTCATCGCCTCTTCCGACCTCCTCTGGGTTGTTGCTGACGAGGATCGGCGTGTCGGTGTGGTTGACCCCATCCTGGGAAACAATGGTCAGGATGCGGCCATTTCGGAGGATGGCGTAGCCGTTCTTCCTCAGTGCCGAGTTGAGCACCTCGACGGCTTCGTCCTTGGTCAGGTTCTTGCCCTTGACGCTGACGGTGCCCCGGACATCTGCCTCTTTGTTAATGATAAACCCTGCCGCGTCGCTCAGATAGTCCAAGACGAGGTTCAAGGGCGCGTTGTCGAAGTTGAACCGCATCCCATTAGTGTCGTTCTCCACGACCACTGGGGGCATGGCAGGAGTGGCTTCGGCAATTGCGTTGGTGCCAGTGACGGCATTGGTGTCTCCAATAGCGTTCGTCACCTGGTCGGAAGCCAAGGCCGCTGTGGCGGGCGCGGCCTCCGCGTTGGTGGCGGCCTCCGGGGCTGCGGCCTGGGCGGGCGGCGGCTGACCGGGGGTCGTCTGCACGATCGTGGCCGGTGCGCCGGGCGCTTCGTTGGTGGGAGACCCGGGCACGGGGTCCGCTGCCAGGGTTGAGAGGCTGGCGGACAAGCAGGTTACTAGCAGGAGGTGTTTGATTGCTTTCATTGGGAATTATTCCTTTTCACGTCTTTGCATCAGTCGTTTAAGTACATCGCTCATCTGGCCGCTCGCGGCCGCATCCGAACCGACGGCGGTGGAAGTAGTGCTGGTGGCGTTCGTCGAGCTTGAGCTGGGCATGGCCTCGTAGGACGCAGATGTGCCGGCCAGCTCCCAAGGCCCGTCCTCCTCGCGGCGCAACTGCGCGCCCACGTTTAATTCCAGTTGGTTGGTGCCGGAGGCGAGCTTGACGCTGTTGGGAGCGATGGCCGTGACTTTGTAGCCGGCAATGGCATCGGTCACCCGCAGGGCCTTTTTGTACTGAGCGCTGGTTCCGTCGAAGAAGGCAAACGTGCCCTTCTCATAAGTCATGGTCCCGACCAGCGTCAACGAATCGTAGATCCTCTGTGGCAAATTAAGGCGAGATCCGTGGCGCGAGACGCGGTTAGGGTCGAAAATATTCCGGTCCACGATGATCCTGAAGTCGGCATAATCCAGGGTGACGAGGCTGTTGTTCATCTCCGAGAGGGCGTTTGTCGGGTTGAGGTCGCTGCCTGAACTGTAGTCGTTGGCCGACCCGTAACTGCCATACCGCTCGGAGTTTGACCTGAAGGAACGCCGCCCGCGAAAACGGCGGTCATCCCGCTGCGACCGGCCTGGGTCCTGGGAACTATTGCGGTCCTGACCGCGACCGGCGTTGTCGAAGCGGTTCACTCGCGGGGCGCGGTCCCCGCTTGCCACCGAGCCCTTGGCCTGTGGGAGGCCGTTGGGGGGAGCCGCGGCCTCGGTTTCGCCGGGGTCGGCAGCCTGGACCAGATCGCCGAGTTGGGACAGGACCTCAGGCTCGGTGATGTTATTGGTTTGAGCGGGCGCATTCGTTTCCTGGGCCGCGACGAGGAGGCTGCTTGCCAGGAAGACCGCCACCCACGCGCAAGGGGTTATGCATCCGGTCGAAAGCCGCCGCTTCACGTCGGCGGCCCTGCAGGCCCGAACTATCGGCTTGATGGATTGCATCAGGTTCATCGTTTTGAGGAATTGAGAACCAGGCCGCTGAGTTGCAGGCCCAGCGAAAGCTGCTGGCCTTCCTTGTCGCGCGCGCCCAACTCGACCGACTCGAGCTTGAGCGCCATCGGGTCCCGCTCGACGCTGTAGAGGAAGCGGCTTAGCTTTCCCAGGTCTCCGGCGGCGTCCACCCGGCATTCGAAAGTCATATAATCATCGCTGTCGTGCTTCCACTGGGGAGTAATGGCGGAGAGAGTGACCCCGCTGTTCTGCGCCCAGAGATCAATGGCCTTGTAAAGCTGCTGTTCGGCGGCGGAGGTATCGTTCGGCAGCGCGTGGCTGACCATCTGCGCCCAGCGGCTGCGGAGGCTTTGCCTTTGCTCACGCTCCACGAGGCCCTTGGCCCGGTTAATATCCTTGCGCAGTTCGGCGACGCGCTCGGCCCTCTTGCCCCAGATCTTGGTCAGGGGGCTGAGGACCAGTTCGTCCCCGACGAACAGCGCGATGGCGGCAATTGCCAGGATAACCAACAGTTGTTGACGATTCTTAATTTGCACTCCGGCCTCCTTCACTCCATTGAAAGTTGAAGGTGAACTGCAGGGCGGGCGGTTGCCCGCGAGTGGGTCCGAGGTTTACGTCGGGGATTTGACGCACGGCGCGCAGCCGCGCCACCGTCTTCAGCAGGGCCTGGTAGTTCCAAGCGATGCCCGTGCAAGTCACGGCGTTTAAGTCGTGAATCTCGACGGTCTTGGCGGTCACGCTGCCGTCCTCGGGGAAGGCCGTAGAAACGCTCTTCAGGATCGTCAAGCCGGTCAGGCCGCGGACGATGTTCGTGCCGCGCATGGACTCATCGTACCACGGGCGGTATTGCCGGATGAGCTGCTGCACGTCGTCCAGTTGCTTGACCGTCGGCTGGAGCTTTGCCCACTGCGACTCCAGCCGCCAGAGCTGGCACTGCTGGAAAAAGAAGAGCCCTCCGCCCAGCAACACGACGGCCGCGGCCGCCGAGATCACGGTGCGGAGCCGGCCGGAAGAATAGCGGGCGGCGAGTTGCTGCCAGGGCGTGACTTTGGGCAGCAGGAACTCAAACGGCGTGTGCCGCCCGGCCAGCCGCCCGGCGGCCAGGCTGAAAGCCGGCGAGACGTGCGCGTCCGGGGCAAGCTGGACGCCGAATTCATTGGCGGCATAACGCGCCACGGCCTCGACCTTCAGGCCGGCGGCATCCAGCCGCAGCTCCATTTCATCCACCAGTTGCTGGGCCAGGTCGCGCGGGCCAAAGACCCGGATTCGCCGCACCGTCTCACGCAGTTCCGCCGGCATTTGACCGAGGGTAATGCGGGCCTCGCGCGCGACCAGGTCGGCATGCAACACTCGCTGGCTGCCCTCGGTTTCGAGCGCGCCTTCCAGCGCCCGCAACGCCGTCACGCCACCGCCGGTGGTGACTTGCAGCCCCACGTGGCTTTCGCCAATCGCCAGCGCCATCACGCCGTTCGAGGCGTCCGCCTCGGGCGGCTGAAGCGCGACGATGGGCAGCGAGAAACTGACCGGCTTCAGCTTCGCCGCCCGCAGCGCCTGCTCGAGGAGGGCGAGGTGGTTCTTGGGAATGCCGACCAGGATGGCGTGCTGTTTGCCAGACGGGGCATGCGAACGGGAAGAGACGATGTGCAACGTCTGCACGTCGCACGGGAAATTGCGCTCCGCCTCGATTTGCAGGAAGCTCTTGATGTCCGCCTCGGGCAGGTCGGGCACTTCGACGTGGGTCGTCAGCGCCCACTTCAACGGCAGGCCGACGATGCAGTGGCGCTCGCGCACGCCGACCGCGTCGAGATGGTTGCGGATCTCCCGGCCGACCAACTCGGGATCATTGGTCAGGGGGTCGAGCGAAAGCGAGACGGAGAATGTCTGCTGGACGTGCAACGCCCCTTCGGTCCGGCGCAAGGCGAGGCCATCCAGGCGGCTTCCGTCCAGCGCCAGCCCCAACAGGGACGAGAGGCGCTGTCGCTTCAACAAGCTTGATTTGGGCAGTTTAATCATCAGGTTCCCTTCGCGGAGAGCAGATTCTGGCGCACTTCTTTGCCCAGGGCCCACCCAAGACGGGTCAGGTCCTGCCGATACACAATCTGGGGGGTGCCAGTGCTGGTGTCGAAGATAAATTTCACGCGCTGATACCCGCGGCCGTAAGGGCCGACGGCGGCGACATCGGCGGTGAACTGGTAGCTTTGCGTGGTGATGAAATCCCCGGCTTCGAGAGCCGCGAGGTCGTCCGGATAACTTGAGCCCAGCGCATCAATAATCCACGCAATGGACAACAGATTATTCGGATTGGATTGGCGATAGTTGACCAGTTGCTGCGCGGCCCCCAGGTCGCCATCAAGCAGGCAGGCGAGCACCGCCGCACTGGCCGTGTTGACGTTCACCCGCCCATAAATGTAGTTGCCGCTCGTGGTGGTGAGATTTGTGCCGACTTGCGCAAACTCAGTCGAAGTCATGCCGCTCTTCACGTAAAACTGCAGCGGGCTGGTGAAGCTGGCCCCCGCCGCCCCGGCCGCGCCGGCGGACGTGGCGCGGCCACCGCCGGTGGTTGCTCCGCCGCCAGTGGAGCGGCCAGCCCCGCCGCCGCCAGCCCCGCCGCCGCCAGCCCCGCCGCCGCCAGCCCCCCCGGACAGACCGAGGCTCATGACGCCCAGGTTGCCGAGAATCTCATTGGCTCGGGCCGAGCCGAGGTTTGTCTGCAGGAGTGAGATCAACTGGGTGGAGGAACTGCTGACACTGGCGACGTTGACCAGGTTCGAGCCCGGCTCCCGGCTATAGACGGTGACGTATTCCAGGATCCCGGGGTCGAGCATGCCGTTCTGGTTGTCATCCGTCTCATCCGGGTCCAGGATTCCGTTGCGGTTTACATCCTCACCCACCAGGGTGTCCATGTCCGCGCCATACAAGAGGCGTAATTCGTCCACCGTCTCGAAGGGAGCACACTTACACTGGTAGGCCGGCTGCTGCATGGTGTAGAAGGTGGTGGTGGGGCCATTGGCGTTGGTGTTGACCCAATCCAGAATGGCCTGGGTCAGGTCCACCGTCATCCGCGGCAGCCAGATGAGCTGGTTGCTGGCGAGGAGCGCATTGTTGACGGCCATGTTCAAGTTGAGCTTCGAGGCTTCGTCCACCAGGCCAAAGCAGAGGCGGCCGGGCCCGACCGGATTATTCGTATCGCGTCCGATAAGCCAGTAATGGGCATCGCCCACCGGCACGTCCCGGCAAAGGGAGTCACTCAGGGTCAGGAAGACGCCGTTGGAACCATAGGCAATCTGCTGGGTCAGCAGGTAAGTGAGATAGCGTTCCGCGCCCTCGATGGCCTGTTCTGCGGCCAACGCAGACACCCGGTTGTCCGAGGCGCGCAGCTCGAAGTTCATCGAATTCGCAAAATAAAGCGCCAGGCTTACCAGTCCGAACGCGATCCACATCACAATGACGAGCACCGACCCCCGAAGCTTCGCGGACCGCGCGCCCCGTGGAAGCATGCAGGTGCACTCCCCGGGTGCCAGGTTGAGAATCTCGGATTTCAAGGCCGATCTCATTGCGTCATGTTGGTGAGGGTCTGCGTCACGATCGGGACGAGCATTTCGAGGGGTTGCTGGTTGCGGGCCGCCTGACCTTGCGGGGCGACGAGCTGAATGGTGATTCGGACAGCGAGGGGCAGGTTGGTGTCACCCGCGCTGGTGTCCCAGATGTTGCGCCATTGGTAGCCGTCATAGCAATCAAATTCCAGCGTCTGCACGTTTCCCATGAGCCGCTTGGTCTCCGGGGTCTGAATAGTGGTGGCCAGCAAGTTGCGGTTGACGCAACGCACCAGGTCCATCCCCGCCTGGTTCCGGTCGGCCGGCGTCTTCAACTCGTAGAATACCTCCTGGATGTCACCCCAGGGCGTCTTGTCGCTGATCGCGCCGGTGGAAGTGAAGAAATCGAGCCCCCCGTTGCCCGCCTCGCCGGTCAGGCCCATCGTCGCCCCCATCGCCTGGGCCCCGCACTTAAAATCCCCGGCGAAGACACCGCCCGGACCGACCACGCCCTGCAAATCGCGATTCATCGTGTCCAGCGCCCGGTTGACCGGCAGCGCCTCCTCAATGACCTCCGAGGTCCGGTCGCGCAGGCGCACCGCCGTGGCAAATACGCCGTTAATGGCGACCAGCACGATGGCGCAAATCGCCACCGCCAAAAGCATCTCGATGAGCGTAAAGGCTTTCATTGCTGGGAGCTGTCCACCAGCGTGCTCATGCGCACGGAATACTGCTGATTTTGAGCGGTGAACTTTACTTCCACGGTAAGCTGGCGCATGACGTTCTGGTTCGGGTCCTGGTTCCAGGGGTCGCTGTGAATGGTCCAGTCGAACTGGCGCTGACCCTCCGTCACCGTGCCCCCCTGCACCGCCTGATTCCAATTCGTGGTGAGGAGCGTCTCGGCCAACATCCGTTGCGCCACGCGGGCGGCTTCGCCTTTGCGTTCGGACACCGTGCCGATGCGACTGGCGACGTGCATGCCCTCAAGGGCGACGGGGATCACAATGGCCATGAAGAGCAACGCCGCCAGCACCTCGGCCAGCGTAAAGCCTGCCTCGGACCGCCGGCGCGCGCGCGCCGCCATTCTGACTCTTTCCACGTGACTTACGTAATTCATCCAAATCATCCAGTCGCTTGACCTTCCGACACTCCAGCGAATCGAGCCGCCTTATTTGTCGGTGTTCCGAATTTCATAGCTCACGCCGTCGCTGGCTTGCGCCAGCCAAAGCGAACCGCCGTCAGCGCTGGCCAGGCGGAGCATCTGCGGGCTGGCCTCGCCGAGCGAGCCGTCCGGCAGAAAGCGTATAGTCGGCAATTCGGGATGGACCAGGTTGACGCGGGGCACGCTGGCGGTGCTGATCCGCTCGACCCGGTTCATCGTCGTCGTATTGGCCGGCGCCGCGACGGTCTTATTGACCACTTCGAGCCGCAAACCGCTATCCAGGGTAAAGTCCACGGCTTTGGGATCATCCTTTTCGTAGCTCGGCTCCGCTTCCAAACCGAAGGTCCCTTGCCCGGCATCCACCCACAAATCCATCGGCATCCCCTCCGACACCGCGCGGCTCTGGCCGCTCCGCGTCAGCGCCAGCAACCGGCGCGCTTCTGAATCCAGCGTGCGGCCATGGAAGAATCGGGATAGCCTCGGCGCCGTAAGCGAGATCACGATGGTCAGGAGGGCCATCACCAGGATCAATTCAATCAGCGTGAAGCCGCACCGCGCCTGGTCCGTAAACCGCGCTCCACTCCCGCTAGCTGGCTGTCCGGTGAGTAACCTCATTCAACGCCGTATGGTCCAGTTGGCTATGATATTGTTCTCGTCCTTTGGCCCCAAGGAGCTCAAGTCGTAGGAAGTCGGGTTGTGCCGGCCCGGGCATTCGTAAATGTAGTCATTGCCCCAAGGGTCCTTGGGGATGGCGTCGGACTGGAGATATGGCCCGCGCCAGTTCTGGGCGTCGCGCGGCTGCTGGATCAAATCCATCAGCCCGTTCTTGCCCTTGGGATAGTAGCCGTTGTCCACCTCGTAAGCATCGAGAGCAGTCTTAAAGGTCGCGATCTGCGTCTGCGTCGCCGCGATCTGTGCCTGCTTGGTGCGGTTGGTGAAGCGGGGCAGAACAATTGCCGCCAGGATGCCGAGGATCACCAGCACCAGCAGTAACTCCACCAGGGTAAAGCCTTGCCGGCGTGAGCGGACGATTTCGTTCGTGTTAGAGTGGTTGAGTTTCATAATTCAGGTTCGTAGTTCATTACTTGATGTAGTCTTGCAGCGTGAAGATCGGGAGCACCATGCTGATGAAGATCGTCCCGATGAAGGCGGCGATGAAAAAGAGCATCATCGGCTCCATCAACGCCACCGCCGTCTTCAATTCCCGGTCGAGGTCGCCTTCGGTGACGTTGGCTATCCGGACCAATTCCTGGTCGAGCCGACCGCTTTCTTCCGCCACGGAAATCATCTCGACCACGGAGCCGGGAAACAGCCCATGACTCTCGGCCAGGCTCGCCCCGAGCTGGCCGCCTTGCTGCACGCGTTCAATGGACTGCGACACCGCATCCACCAGAATCTGGTTGCCAATGGACTTGCGGGCCACGCTGAGCCCTTGCACCAGCGGCACGCCCGCGCCGAGCAGCGTCCCCAGCATCCGGCAGAACCGCGCCATGGCAAACTCGGCGATCAACGGGCCCAGGACCGGCGCGCGCAGCATCAGGCCCTCCCACGCCCGCCGACCCTTTTCCGACGTGAACCACGTCCGCAGCAATATGCCGACAACCACCAGCCCCACCGCGACGAACGCCCCGTAGCTCCGCACCACATTACTCACCCCGATCACAATTTGAGTGGCCACCGGCAGCGTAGCGCCGAATCCCTTGAAGATGCCCTGGAAGCGCGGAATAAAGAAGGTGAGCAGGAAGATCAACACCCCGATCGCCAGGCAGAACAGGATGCTTGGATAGAGCATGGCCGACATGACCTTCGACCGCAGCTCCTTCTCGCGCGCCTGGAAGTCGGCGATCTGGGCCAGCACCAGGTCAAGGAACCCTCCCGTCTCGCCGGCCTGCACCATCGCCGTATAGACTCGTGGAAAGGTCTCGGGCGACTTGCCCATCGAATCGGCCAGGGACATGCCATCAACCACCAGGTCGTGAATTTCCTTCCACTTGGCGCTGGCGGCAGGCGAGGAGGACTCTTTATGGAGAATCACCAGCGCGCGGCTCAGGGGCACGCCCGCAGCCAGCAGGCTCGACAGCAGCCGTGTGAAGTTCTCCAACTCCCGGCCGGAAACCTTCGCCGACCGCTTGCGAAATGACAACCCAGCCAGGGACGCCGGCAGGGCGAAACCGGTGCCCGCTCCGGCGCCGGCCTTTTCAGCCAAACTGACTGGCCGCAGGCCCAGTCCCGCGATTTGGGCGAAAGCTCCCTGCCGGTCCGCGGCCTCGAGCTGGCCTTCGCTTAACGCGCCATTTGCCTGCAACGCTTTGTATTGGAAGAAAGGCATGCTACTGCCGGCTCACGGCCACGCTGGCCAGTGCTGGTTCCTTGTCGGCGGCATCCGGCGATGGTTTCTTGGTGGTGCGCTCGACCTCCTTGGCGGTGGTCACGCTGAGAACTTCTTCGACAGTCGTGATCCCCAAGCGCACCAACCGCCAGCCGTCCTCGGCCAGGGTCTTCATACCCGCATGGCGGGCGGCGTCCCGGATCACGTCGCTGGAGACGTTCTTGAGAATCAACTGCCGAATCTCGTTGTCGCTGTCCATCCACTCGAAAATGGCGTGCCGGCCGAAGAAGCCGGTATTCCGGCATTCCTGGCAACCGACCGAGCGATAGATAGTGGTGTTGGCGGGGATGCCGACCTGCGCCTTGAAAGCCTCGGATGCCGGCGAATGATCGGGCTGTTTGCACCGCTCGCACAGCACTCGCACGAGCCGCTGCGCCAGCACGGCTTCCAGTGACGACGCCACCAGGTAAGGCTCCACCCCCATGTCCACCAGCCGTGTGAGGGCGCCCGGCGCGTCATTGGTGTGCAAGGTCGAGAACACGAGATGCCCGGTCAGGGACGCTTGGACAGCGATTTGCGCCGTCTCCTGGTCGCGGATTTCCCCAATAAGAATCACATCCGGGTCGTGGCGCAGGATCGAGCGCAGCCCGCGCGCGAACGTCAGCCCCGCCTTCTCCGAGACTTGAATCTGGTTGACGCCCAGGAGTTGATACTCCACCGGATCCTCGATCGTGATAATCTTGCGATAGGCGTCATTGATCTCGTTAAGCGCCGTGTAGAGCGTCGAGGTCTTGCCGCTGCCGGTCGGGCCGGTGACCAGGATAATGCCGTGCGGCAATTGCAGCACGCGCCGGAAGCATTCCAGCTCGCGCGTGTCCATGCCCAGTTGGCCCATCCCGCGCAACGTCGAGTTCTGCCGCAACAGACGCAGCACTAACGCCTCGCCGTGCAGCATCGGGATGACCGATACGCGAATATCCACCTCCGCGTCCTCGATTCGGATCTTGATACGCCCGTCCTGGGGCAGCCGCTTCTCGGCGATGTTCAAGTGGCTGAGAATCTTGACGCGGGACACGATGGCCGGCTGAAACCGCTTGATCTGCGATGGCACCGGTACGTCCTGCAAGACGCCGTCAATGCGGTACCGAATGCGGAACTCCTCCTCGAACGGTTCGAGGTGGATGTCTGACGCCCGCAGCTCGATCGCATCCCGCAGGACCTGGTTGACAAAGCGGATGATGGACGCGTCCTCGGCCGCGGTGTCAAGGTCCGTGTCCTCCTCGCGGTGTTCATCCACCACCGTAAACGACTCATCCTCCCCCAGCGTGCCCAGCGTGTCGGCTCCGACGCCCAGCCGTTTCTTCATCTCGCGCTGGATGGCTTCGGTTGAAGCCAGCACCGGTTTGAGGTTCAAACCGGTCATGGTTTTGAGCGCATCGAGCCCCTGGGTTGCGAACAGGCGGCTCGTCGCCACTTCCACACTGCCGTTGACTCGCCGCAACGGCAGCAGTTCCTCCTTCAGCAGGATGCGCGCGGGGAACAGGGAGATGAGCTGGCGATCCAGCTCGATATCCTCGAGCGTCGTGTAGGTGAGGTCATACTCCCGCGCCAGCCACCGGAGCACGTCCGCCTCCGCGTGCAAAGGCGGTTGAGCTCCGGTCTGGCTTTGCCGCACCAATATCGCCGCATCGGTCGCAGACAGTTGCTTGGCCGCTACCATCTTGTCGAGCAGCGGCTTCATTGATTCATCCTGGGCAACAATCTCGCTCATCGGTGGTGATTAGTTATTGGTGGCGGGTGAGAGGTGTGTCACAACGCGCAACACGGAAGGCGCCGGGCGCATTCCGTGTCACGCATCACGCAGCACGACATCTTTACAGCAAGCCATTCAGCGTGGCGATGGCTTCCTGCCGGCTGGTCAGAACTTTGCGCAGATCGGCTTGCGCCTGCTCCAACGCGGCTTGCCTGACTTTGCGCGAGGCGACGTACTTGTCGAGGGCGGCCTTTATTTCCGCCTTGGAGGCCTTCGACTCAATCGCGCGCTGCAGGGCTTCGGCATCGGGATTGGGGGTGGCGCCGAACATGCCGCGGCGCGGCTGGGCCTGTTGATCGGCGGGTTGGCCGTTGTTGCCGCCACGGGGGCCGCGTCCGAACATCCCGCGGCCCATGCCGCCCATGGTATCCCGGCGCGCCTCCATGACCTTTTGGACCAGCGGCTCCATCGCTTTCCATTCAGAATCGTCGGTAACCTCGAGGATTTCCTTGTAGCGCTCCATCATGCGCTGCTGCATCTGCGCCGGATCAAAGTTGCCTCGGCCCCCTCCTCCGAAACCCCCTCCGCCGTTATTCGGTTGCGCCACAACTTGATTGGCGCCCAGACTCATTACGGCGGCGACACCCGCCAACACTAACCATTGGTTGATTTTCATAACTTGTATCTTATGCTGCGATTTTGGTTGAACTCAGCCCGCCGGCGCAAATCAGCGCCATCGCGTGCTGCTGACATCCGCCGTATGCAACCGATGTGCCAACCCGCAAAGCGCCCTAATTCCGCACAAAGCGCCCTCCTGCTGCGCAGGATTTGCTCGGCCTGCGACACGCCGCCGCGCAGATTTTGCGCGCTGCAATCCTTGCCATCTTCCATCCTGCGCCCGCTGCCATCATGGCATGCCTCTCTCGCCCGCCGCAATCTACATCGTTCGGCGGCGCGGACGGTGCCCGGATGCGCTTCCTGCGAGTTAGGCCCACACGAGAGGTGACAAACAACCGAGAGACCAGCGCGGGACGCTGAGTTCTGCCGGGATCCTCTGCACCGGGCCAGGGCATCAGTCCGGCCAATCCTCGCGGTTGGGGTTCTAGAAAACTACCTCGACCCGCTGAGGTGCGGCTTGCCATCCGCGGGCTTGGGAGTTAAAGCCTGTCCGGTGATTACTTACTTGCAGGAGAGCGCAGCGACCCTGTCTCTCCTCCGCCGACATTCGTGCGGTCCGCACAGATTATGAAGTGGTCCTGTTGGGTCAAACTGGCGTGTGTCAGCGCACTGGTGACGGGGGCGGGCGCGAGCGCGGCCCGCGCGGTGATCGCAGGGCCGGATTATGTCGAAGGCGAAGTGCTCGTCCAGTTCCGCGCGGCGGAAACCTGGGATAGCGTCCAGTTCACCGCGACCTTGCGCGGGCTGGAGCTGGCACGGCGCTTTGACTGGCTCTCCGCGCAGCAGGGCCAGGTAATGTGCCTGCTGCGCTCGCCGACGCAGACCACCCCCGCGTTGATCGCGGAGATGAGCCAGGATCCCACGGTGGCATTGGTGGAGCCG
>Ga0335078_10007813_pt1 | contig 15870 bp, 17 predicted proteins | sample Lox_Sample_32_FD_206711 | JGI IMG/M metagenome (GOLD analysis project Ga0335078, IMG submission 206711) | Soil microbial communities from Loxahatchee National Wildlife Refuge, Florida, United States - Lox_Sample_3.2 | ecosystem: Environmental > Terrestrial > Soil > Wetlands | place: USA...
ACCGGCGTGCGGTCGTTTCGTGCGACGACTGTCTTCTATGCTCCGGACGGCGGGCTGATCACCTTGCATGGCGAAGTGTCTCTGCGATTCTGCGAGCGGGCCAATCACACGGCGGGTGTGTTCATTCTCTCGCCGTACGAATCGAGCGCGGCGGTTTGGACGGTGCTGCGGCGGATTCGGGATTCGTTTCGCTGCGGGGAGTAGAGATGGCATACTGTACGGTGGAGTGCGACTCGGCTCCGACAGGCCATCGTAACGGAGAACCGCTATCTTGAACTACGATCCCTCTGAGCTTGAGGATCGGTATCGCCAAATGAGCGATGCAGAGTTTTCGCGCATGCGGCGCGGGGATCTCGTTCCCGCCGCGAGGGGCTACTACGATCGCGAGCGGAGGCGCAGAGGGTTGCCGAAACCCCAGATCATCTGGCCGCGGAAGCGAGAGGTCGCGGATGTTCTGCGCGAGGGCGCTCGTGACTGGACCTGGCCGATGCTGAGAAGTCTGGGTGGGCTGGCCGTACTTGGATTCATCGCGGTTCTTACCCGTCAAGGCATGCTGGTGCTTGTTGGCTTCATGCTGTGGCCTATCTTGGGGTTTTACCGAAAGCCGGCTCCGGCAGTTCTATGGCTCCGGCGATTTAACGACCGGCAACAGAAGAAGTCGCTCATTCAAACCCTTGTTGGCGAGGCTTGCCACGGGTGGGGTACGATCATCACATTGCAGGATTCGACTTTTCGGCGCTCTCATATGAGAGCCATCAGTTACGCGAGCGGAGTGATCTCGTCCGGCATGGGCTTTTTTATTCCGTTGCTTTTCCTGGTATTGATCTCGCTCTCTTTCTTCTCGTTTGGCGGCCGAGACAAGTTGGGCGAGGAGAGCTTGATCGTAATAGGCGGACTGTTGGGGTTGATCGGAGTTTTTGTCTACCGGCGTCATCTCTATTCGAACCTGTCCGGACCTAAGGCCTTGAAGAAAGCACAGAACATTTTGCACCGCTGCAAAACGCAGGCGCTCCATTTCACTCACGGATTAGCTACGGACTTTCATATCATCGCTTGTGACGATGCTAACTGGCAGGCGGTGGTGGGCGCCTGTCTGGAGGGCGTGACGGCAGTGCTTATCGATATCTCCGATTTGACAGACAACCTTGCTTGGGAGCTGCAGGCGGCCTTTCGGGTGCTGCCTGCGGGATCGGTGGTCCTGGCGTATGCGTGCCGCGCGGGCGCACCTCGACAGTTGCCGGAAGGTATTTACCGGCGGCTATCGTCTTGCGTAAATGCGGAGGATCTACGGCGCGCTACGGTGTTTTATTACGCTGCCGAGGGGAAGAATTTCGTCGAGGATATCAAGGAACTAAGGTACCTTTTGGCGAGCGCGGTCGCCGAGCAAGAGTACTTTGCGGCGGTCCGGGCTGTGCAGGAATCCCTGCTGTGATGGGCGGACTAAGCTTCGGGACAAAGAGCCCGGAGCCGGGCTACATCCCGAACGGCCAGTCCGTTTCCAGGCCGAACATCAGTTTCTCCACGGATTCGAACCGGCCGGCGGAGCTGAACGCATACCGGGTCATGACGTGCGCATGGATGCCGACCCTACCATCCAAGTTGCATGATTGCATCCGGACGCGAACGGCCAGCGGCCCGTAACCCGATATCCTCCGACGGCGGGCAGCGCTCGCCCCCGGCGGCGACAGCGCTCCGCAGATGATCGCCTCCGGATGGCCCGCAACGATTTCGCGCGACGTCTGGCCGGGGAACCAGGCACTGAAGCCAACGCTGCCCTGCGAGATCATCAGGTCCCAGCCCGCCTTGCTGTCCAGCCGCGACACCTCTTCGAGCACTCGAATGACGGTAACCGCATCCGTTTTCAGGCCGCCAGGGCTCGCGGCAGGCACATCCGGTACAAACCGGCATCGAGCATCGCCTGCAGTGTCGCTTTGCTGAATTGCCGCTCGCGTTCCGCATCCGCCGCATTCGCTCGAATAATGGGCGCGATTGCATTCACATTCTCAAGCAGGGACGTGGCTGCCGCTGACGTTGCCATATAAGCCTCCGATCGTCTCAGTCTAGAACAAGGAGCCGGCGATTTGTTCCGCGGCCTCGCGGATTTTCTCTTGCAGGAGAATAGCGGGGGCGGCGCGGCCGCGGACGGTGAGGCGGACCAGAAACGCGTGGTTGCGTACGCGGCCTACCACCTGCTGGCCCGACTCTCCGGGTGTGGAGGTGTAGGGGCAGAGGACCGCCTCATTGCCGATGGTCTTCAGGGGCGTGGCGTGCGGGCCGCATTGGGCCTGGTACGCGGCGTAGGTCTGGGACGCAGTCAGCATGACGACCTGGATGAAGAGGCGCGCCGTGGCGGATCCTTCGCGGCTGGTGAAATCGCAACTGCCCGCGACGCCGGTCTTGGATAGCTGCGTGGCGCTGGTGACCTCGCCATCGAGCAGGCCGCCCGCTGTCGCTGCGTTGAGCCACGGACAGTCCTGGCGAGCCGCGGCAATCGCCGGCAGGGCGAGCGCCAGGGAGAAGACCAGCGGGAGCGTTCGCAGGCGGTTCACGCAGGCCGCGTCCTGGCGGGCTGGAGCGCCTCGGCCTTCAGTATCTTGCCGCCCTCCTGAATGACATAAAGACGGTTGACATCCAGGTTCTGGAAGTGATCGACCTGGCCGCTCAGCCAACGAATCTCGAGGGCGTCCACCTTGGTGGCCTTTTCGAGACCGAAGTGCATGCGCAGATCGTTCTGGGAGAAGTAACTGCCGCCGCTGCGCAGCTCGTCCATCTGGACCAGCGGTTTCTTGGCGTCCGGAACGGTGCGCGCGGTTACCGTGACGCGGCTGCCGATGCCGCTGCGATTGGACTTCACGCCCACCAGCTTGATCTTGATCCAATTGCGGTGCAGCGTGGAATCGCAGCGCAACAATTGCGGAATGGCGTTCACGCAATTGACGGCGACATCGATATCGCCATCGTTGTCGTAATCGCCGAAGGCGCAGCCGCGGGCGGGAGCGCGCTCCAGAATGCCAGGTCCGCCCTTGTCGGTGACTTCTTCGAAGCGGCCGTTGCGTAAGTTCCGGTAGAGGTACTTATGCTCAGCGTACTTCAAATCGGTATCTGACTTGTCGACTTCGGGATAGACGTGACCGTTGGACATAAGGATATCCAGCCATCCGTCGTTATCCATGTCGAAGAAACCTACTCCCCATCCCAGCAGACGGGTATTGACGCCCAGGCCGCTGGGATAAGTGCGATCTTCGAAGGTCGCATCGCCCAGGTTGGTGTAGAGGGAATCGGTATCTCCGGCGAAGTTGGTCTTGACTACGTCCAGGTTGCCATCGCGGTTGTAGTCGCCGATGGAGACTCCCATGCCCGCCTGGGGCTTGCCTTCGGGGGAGAGCGCGGCGCCGGATTCGATGGCGATGTCCTTGAAGGTGCCGTCCTTTTGGTTCTCATAGAGGACAGCGGTCGAGGAGTCGTCGGCGACGTAGATATCGGGCCAGCCGTCGTTATTGAGGTCGGAAGCAGCCACGCTTAGGCCGTAGGTGCCGGTGGTCTTCCAGATTCCGGCTTTCTCGCTGACATCGGTGAAAGTGCCGTCGCCATTGTTGTGATAGAGGATGTTTTTGCCGCCGCGCAATCCGGGCGGCCCGCAGGCGACCAGCAGGCCCTTATAGGTGCAGGGCCCGGCCTGCGGCGGGGGGGCGGTCTTCAGATCGAAATCGACGTAATTGGCAACGAACAGGTCCAGGTGGCCGTCGCGATCATAATCGACGAATGTGCAGCCGGTGTTCCAGCGGGTTTTCGGGCCCGGCTGGATGAGGCCGGCTTCCTTGGTGACATCCGTGAAAGTCCCGTTGCCGTTATTGCGGTAAAGGGCGTTCTGGCCGTAGTAAGTTACGAACAGGTCATCGTGGCCGTCGTTATTGTAATCGCCGACGCAGCAGGCCTGTCCCCAGCCGGTGCGGTGTTCGAGGCCGGAGCCCTTGCTGACGTCGGTGAATGTGCCATCGCGGTTGTTCTTGAAGAGATGACAGTGCGGCTCGTGGCCGGGCGGGAAGCCTTCCAGCCGCCAGCCATTGACCAGAAAGACATCCAGCCAGCCGTCTTCATCGTAATCGTAAAAGGCGAGGCCGCAGCCGGTGGTTTCGAGGAGATACTTATTCTTACCGACGCCGCCATAGATGGTCTCGACGGCGAGGCCGGAGTCTCTTACGACGTCGACGAAACTCAGGCCGAGCGGCGTGCCTTGGATGGGAGACTTGGGGCCCGGCGGGGGGGGCATGGCCTTGGCATTATAGCTGCGCTCGATGGGGCCGGGCAGTTTCTGGCCGAGCGCCAGCAGGTCGGCAAACGGCAAGACCAGGGCGGTGCGGCTGAGGGATCGGACAAAGTGACGGCGGGTCCGTCGCAAATTCAGTACCTCCTGAGATTTCATGGCTGGCCCCCGGCGCCCGTGATGGCGCCGTGCGGCATGTCCGTGTGCAGGTGCCACGGAACACTCTCGATGGATATCTCGGGGTGCTCGCGCAGATATTCGAGAGAGTAAGTGGGAGCGCCCGGATCGACCTGCCGGGTGGCAAACATAGCGGCTTGTTCGGCCGCCTTATCCTTCATTCCCATGCGTCGATAGATGACCGCCAGGTTATAGTGCGCGGCCAGATCGTCGGGATCGATCGCCTGGAGGGCTTCGAACTCCTGGCGGGCTTCTTCGTAGCTATGGCGCTGATAGTAGGCGATGCCCAGCTCACGGCGCGCGTCGCGGGACTGGGGGTATTGCTCGGCGACGCGCTGGAGGTCGGCGACTTCGTCATCGAAGTGACCTTCGCGCCGTTCCACGAGGGCGAGATAAAACAGCGCGCGCGCATTGTTGGGACTCAGCGCGAGCGCTTTTTCGAGACTGGGACGAGCCTGGGAGTATTTTTCCCACTCGATATAAGTCAGGCCGACGTTGGTGTAGCCATCCGCATAGTCCGGGCGGAGCTTCAGTACGTGCTCGAAGGCGTGCATGGCATCGGCGTACTGGAGCTCATCCAGATATGCGATGCCCAGATTATTCCAGCGCATCCACTCGGGATTGTCTTTGGGTCCGGGGCCGGTGGCGGCATTGTGGCCGAGCCGGAGCACGCGGGTGCAGGAAGCCAGTTCCACGATCGGGTAGGCCGGATGGCCTAGGCCGAAGACATCATCCAGGTAGCTTTGGCGGAAGTGGCGGTAGTTGACGCGGGCGGTGACGGTGAGCGGGCCTCGGGCATCGGGGGGGATGCGGAACTCATAGCGCACCAGCGTAGAACGGCCTGGCTGGATGGTGTTGTCGTAGGCGACGGAGTGGATGGTCCAGACCTCGTGGTAATCGACGAAGGCTCCCGCCTCGTTGACCGGGCGGTTGGTGAAGGTGTGCGCGCGCTGGTCGACCGAGCCATCGGGATTGAGAAAGCCGCTGTGGTAGATGTCTCTGCCGGTGGAATCCTGCACCTCGAATTCGACCCAGGGCTCGTATAAGTCGCGCACCTCGGGAACCAGGGAGTGGCCGATGTTGCGGTTTTGAATCACGACCATCATTTGCACGACGTCACCGGCCGCCAGATCAAAGGGCGCCGAGCCGAGCGGCGCGGCCATGCCGGCGTGCCCGGAAACCTGTATGCCAAATAAGTCGACGTTCAGGAACATGCCGGACTTGAGAAACTCGATGGTCTTTTCGAGCTGGCGGGTGAAGCCGTAATAGAACGGCACGGCGGTATTGCCGGCCACCCAGCGGTGGGAGGCGAAACGGCCGCCCTTGGCGCCATCCTCAGGCAGCCGGACGGGCATGCGGGGCATATGGCAATCCTGGCAGGTGGTGAAGCCGGCGGTATAGAAATTGAGCGGATTGCGATTGGAGAACTTGGAGGTCTGCCATTCATCGTAAGTGGTGAAGGCGCGGATGAACTTGTAACCGTTCAACTGATCGGGCAGGTTCGCCTTGTGACAGGCGGCGCAGAATTCCGGCGTGCGGTAAAAGGCCTGCATGACGGCGCGGGAGTGGCGGTCCGGGTGCTTCATGATCTCGGCGTCCGGCACGGCACCGGGGATGCGGCGGCCGTTTTCGTCCACCATGACGGAAGGGACGCCCATGACGTATCCGCCGTTGCCGGTGGTGGAGAGGAGCTTCTGGATGGAGTGGCAGGTGGTGCAGGTGAGGCCGTCGGCGTTGAAACTGCGGTCGACCTTGGAATCCTCCGTCAGTGCACCTGACACCACGGCGATCGGATTATGACAGCTTTCGCAGTGCCGCGTGAACTCGATGCCCTTGGAGCGCAACAGGATATTGACACTGGTACGGTAGAAGGGCGTACGAAAGGAATTGGAGTGCAACGACTGGCGCCACTGGGTGTAGGCCTGCTCGTGACAGTGCTTACAATAGCTGGCGGGCAGGAAGGCGGACGGCGGCAAGAAATCGTCGCCGACGATGGCGGCGTTGCCGGGCGCGGAGATGTTGTCCTTGCCAAAGCGGAAGTTGTAGGTTTTGCGGATTTTAGCGGCATAGGCCTGGCGCGCGGCGCTCCAATCGGGCGGCGATTGAGCGGCCAACGGCGATACAAAACACGCGCTGAGAATGGTTACCACGAAAAGCCGGCACTCGGCTTGGAGTCCCATGATTCCCCCTCTGCGCTGTGGATATTGCGGCTAGTATAGCACGTCCGCGGGAGGGCGGAGAGTGTTGGCCCCTGGCGTGCGACGAGATCCGGTGATGCGGCAGCGCGCCGGGTGAAACGGGGGCGGGCCGCCACTTAACGATGGATAGCGTAGCGGTAAACGCTTACGTTATGCGATTCTGATGAACAAATGATAGCTGAGCCGGGTCGAGGCCCAGCGACGAGACAACCGGCGGCGTAGCATGCCGGAACGGGGAACGCCCGGTCCATCGAGTTCGGGCAGACTAATCAAAATGAGACAGGAGTAGAGTTATGAGTACAGTTATGAATATTGGCAGTCTTTCTTCGCCAACTTACACGTCCCAACCGCCAAAAGTGCACCATTCCGGGCTCTCCGCAGAAGACTCGACGCCGACCGATCAGACCGACAGTGTGGAGCTCAGCACTTCCGGCGCGCGCGATACCGCGGAGACCGGACGGGTCGCGCTGAATGTTGCGGCCGGCAACCTGACGAGCGATCAGGCCACTCAACTGTATCAGCAGATCGCTTCGATCCAGTCGCAAATCGCGGCAGACAAACAGGCCGATGGGGGGACGCTGTCTATTAACGACGCGCAGACGATCGCTCAACTGCAGAGCCAGTTGAGCGGCACGATCTACACGGATGCGCACAACGGCGCCGCTCCGCCGTCCGACCCGCCGACCGTAAGCGGCGCCAACGTGCGCGAGGCGATGCAGGCGGGACGCATTGAAATGAATCTACAGGCTGGAAACCTTACCGCCAGCCAGGCACAGCAACTTGGGGCGCAACAAGCCCAGATCGACCAAACCATCGCGGCCGATCAACAGGCGAACGGCGGCTCGTTGACGCAGAGCCAGGCGCAGGCCATCGAGCAACTGCAGAGCCAGGCGAGCAGCCAGATCTACCAGATGGTGCATCCGTCGCAGAGCTAGCACTGCCTCCGGCAGTGGGTGCTGGGTTCCGGGTGCAGGAGCCCAGCGCCTCACCTCACTTGGGCTGCTTTTGGGCCTGTCGCTGGGCGGCGATCCACTTAGAAAGATAGGCTTCCGCAGCCAGCGTTTCGAGGGCCCGGTCTTCGGCATAGAGAAACTCGTGGAGGCGTCTTTCACGCAGTTTCTCGACCAGGCGCAGGCGGCGCTGGGCGGCCTGCACGGCAGCCGTCTGATCTTTGACGGCGCCTTCACAGCGGATGCGCTCCTGTTCCATTTCAGCCGCCAGGATCTTGACACGGAAGCGATAGAGTCCCAAGGACGCCAGATCGCGGCCCGCGATGGAGGGGCGGGAGATGACCTCGCGTTCGATGTTCAGGCTCTCGGCGCGCAGGCGAGCGATGCTGTCGCGCACCTTGTTCAAAGCCGCGAGGCACATCGTCAGGCGGTTCTCTTCCAATCGGCATTGCGTCTGATACCATTCGAGGACCCTGCGCAGCCGGAATTCGAAAGAGGGCATGGCGGTTACAGGCCGCGGGCGATCGACTGCATGCGGGCCAGAGTATCCGGCAGGAGCGAAGCGGAGGCATCCTGGCGCAGGAATGCGTCGATATCGGGCCGGGCGCGGACGGCGGCATCCAACCTGGGGTTCGTGCCGCTCACGTAGGCTCCCAATTCAATCAGGTCCTTGGATTCGTCGTAGACTGCCAGAGCCTCGCGAATCTTTGCGGAAGCCTGCAGATCCGCGGGTTGGGCGAGTTTCGTGCCGAGGCGGCTGAGGGAGTGCATGACGTCGATGGGGGGATAGTGGCTGGCGGCGGCGAGACGGCGGGAGAGGGTGATGTGGCCATCGAGAATCGAACGGACAGCGTCGCTGATGGGTTCGTTGAAATCGTCGCCTTCGACGAGCACGGTGAAGAAGCCCGTGATGGAACCCTGGGAGAAGTTGCCGGCGCGCTCCAAGACCCGTGGCAGCAGATTGAAGACGGAGGGAGTGTAGCCTTTCTGGCTGGGAGGTTCGCCGGCGGCCAAGCCGATTTCGCGTTGCGCCATGGCCAGTCGGGTGACGGAATCCATAATCAGGAGGACGTGGGCTCCCTGGTCGCGGAAGTATTCGGCAACGGCCAAAGCGACAAAGGTGGCGCGGACGCGCAGGGGCGCGGGGCGGTCAGAGGTGGAGCAGACCACGACGGAGCGCTTACCGCCATCTTCGCCGAGATCGTGCTCCAGGAAAGCTCGCACCTCGCGGTTCCGTTCGCCGATCAGCGCGATGACGGTGACGTCGGCGGAATTGTGGCGGGCCATGGATCCGAGGAGCGTGCTTTTGCCGACGCCGCTGCCACCGAAAATGCCCATGCGCTGGCCCTGCCCGCAGGGGATGAGGCCATCGATCGCACGCACGCCGGTGTTGATGCGGCGGGTGATGTGCTCGCGATCGAGGGGACTGCCGGGCGGGCGGTAGAGGCGATAGGAGGCCGCGCGGCGGATGGGCGGCTTGCGATCGATGGGGCGGCCGAAACCATCGAGCACGCGACCTACGAGATCCGGCCCGACGGACACCTGCGCATCGTCGGGTCGGGCGATGACACGATCGCCCAACTGGACGCCGTCGATTTCCTCGAGCGGCATGGAAAGCACATTGCCGTCGCGGAAGCCCACTACCTGGGTGCGGATACGGCGTCCGGCGGAGGTGGTGACTTCGCAGCAATCGCCGATGGCGACGGCCGGACCTCGGGAGGCCACCAGGAGGCCCACCAACTCGACGACCTGGCCGGTCCACGGCAAAAGCTGCGCGTTGCGGACCTGGTTGATGTAAGGGTTGAAATCGATGGACGCGGCAGGGGTCAATTGCGGACCTCCAACTGGTCGGTCAAGCCGCATTCGATTTCGCGCAGCTGAGTTTCGACGGAGGCATCCAGGGCGCCGCGGCTGATCTCAAAAACGGCGCCGCCCGTGGGTTGCGACGGGTCAGAGATCACCTCTGTGGCCTGACTGCGGCCTGTCTCCTGGAGACAAGTACGGACGATCGCCGCATGATCGGGATGCACGCGCACGCGGTAGACCTCCTGGCCCTGTAACTTGTCGAGCGCGGCCTTGATGAGGGCGCCGAGGGCGTTGGTATCCACGGTCAGCTCACGATGGAGGACGCGGCGCGCAATCTCGACGGCCAGGCGCACGGTATCGGCCTCGGCGCGGTGGATAGTCTCGGCGCGCACGGAAGCGGTTTCGGCGATAGCGGCGGCCAGTTTCGAGAGGGTCTCGCGGACTTCGTTCTGGAGGCCCTCGCGGGCGGCGGCTTCGCCGGCGCGCCGGCCGGCGTCGAAGGCCTCGCGCGACTGCTTCTCGATTTGGGAATTGAGCTGGGCAATTTTGGCGCGAAGTTGGGACAGCTCGTCGGGCGCGGGGGAGGAGGGCGCCGTGGGGAGGGACGCGGCGCCCTGACGCCACACCAGGGGGCGGGCGTCAATCCCGGAATCCACCAGCAACCTAGACAACATATTCATCTGCTCCGCCGCGATCGATGAAGACCACGCCTTCCTGCTGCAGCTGCCGCACGGCGGCGACAATCTGCTGCTGGGCACCTTCCACGTCGCGGATGCGCACGGGACCCAACGCGTCCATATCTTCCTCGAGCATTTCGCCGGCGCGCTGGGACATGCAACCCTTGAAGTGATCCCGGATCTTGCCGTAAGCGCCCTTCAAGGCGATGGTGAGAAGCTTGCGGTCGACCTTGGCAATCACTTTGGCCATGCCTTCCTTGTTAATGTTCAGGATGTCATCGAAGACGAACATCATGTCGCGGACCGAGGCGCCGAGGTTCTGGTCTTCCTCATCGACTTTGGCCAGGATGGTGTCGGCCACGGTGGGATCGATGCGGTTCAAGAGGCCGGCCAGGGTGCGCACGCCGTCGGTACGTTTGACCTGCCGAATGTTTTTGAGCTTGCGGGTGACGGCCTCGGCAATGCGCTGGAAAACTTCGGGGGAGATGCGGTCGAGGGCGGCCATGCGGAGGGCGACCTGGGGCTGGGCGTCGGCCGGCAGGGAGACCATCAGCGCGCCGGCCTGCTCGGCGGGCATGTTGGAGAGAATCAAGGCGATGACCTGCGGGTGTTCCTCGCGGATGAAGGCAGCTAACTGCTGGGGGTCGGTTTCCTGCAGCGCGGCCAGTTCGGCGGAGGGTTGACCGCCGGCGACAGGGGCCGGAGATCGCAGGATCTGCTGGGCGGGTTCTGGTCCCAGGGCCTGTTCGACGAGGCGGCGCGCGCAATCGGCGCCACCTTTGGCAAAGAACTGGCTGCTGGCGGCAAGAGCTTCAAACTCGCGAAAGACGCTGAGCATGTGATGCGGGGTAACGGCGTCGAGAGCGGAGATTTCACGCGTGATGCGGCGGATCTCATCGGGCTCCATGTGGCGCAAGACATCCGCGCCGATCTGGTCGCCGACGCCCATCAGGAACATGGCGGCTTTGCGCGGCCCGGACAGCGCGGATGACGGGTCAGGCTGAGGCATGTTCGGCTCCTTCTTTGGCGGGCTCGTTTTGCATGAGCCACATGCGCAGGGTGTTGGCGGCGACCGCGGGCTCGCGCTTGGCCAACTCGCGGATACGATTGGCCAGTTCCTGGCGGCCGCCTTCGCGGGCTTCGGCCTCCTGCTGGGCCGCCAATTGCGCGGCAGTCGCCAGGGCAGTGCTTGCGGGATGCAACTGAGGCGTCTCAGAGGGACTTTCCAATTCCTCGGGGCGGCTGACGGTGACCCCGCCGCGTTTCCGCTTCAGGAACCGGAGCGCGACACGGGATAGGACCAGCAGGAAAGCCAGCGCCAGCAGAGCGGCGGAGGCGTAGCCGCGATACTTCTCGAACCAGCGAAGCCAGACGGGGCCTGAGCCTGGGCCGGACGCGACAGGCGGCGTGGGGGGGGGCTCGGCATTCTGGCTGGCTTCGAAGGGCAGCGTTTCGACAACCAACTGATCGCCGCGGGCGGCGTTCAGTCCGGTGACGCCGGCCACCAGGTCGTGGATGGTTTTGAGTGTATCGGGAGACGGAGGAACGAGCACGCGGTGGCGCTTCGATCCGGAGCCCTCCCAGTGCACCGCCTGATCCACGAGCACGGCCAGAGACATGCGCTTGATGATGCCTTCCGGAATGCGGGTGTGGCGAATCACGCGGCTGGTCTGATAGGTCACATTTTCAGTGCGCCGCGACATGCCTCCCGGAGCAGTTTTCGCCGGCGCGGCGGCGTTGGGGAGATTCGAAGCCGTGCCGGGAATGCCGGCGGAACCGATGCGGCCGGAGACGTCTTCGGACTTCTGCGAATTGACGATCACGGAGTGCGTGGGGTCGAAGGTCTCTTCCTGCTGGTCGCCGCTGGTCATGTCGCAATCCACGGAGGCTCCGGCGCGGTAGTTATTGGGGCCCAGCAGAGGATCGAGAGTCTCCGAGATTTTGGCGACCAGATTGTGCTCGATCTGTTGGCGCATTTCGAGCATGTCGCCGGGAGCTTGAGCGCCGTCGGGGCCGGCGGCGCGGATACGGCGGGTCAAGAGATTCCCATTGGTATCCACGACGGAGATCGCGTCGGGAGACAGGCCTTCGACCGCGCTGGCCACCAGGTTGGTAATCGCCAGAACGTTGCGTGGCGAGATGTGCGCACCGGGACGAAGCTTGAGCATGACGCTGGCTTTGGCTGGCTGCTGCTGATCGAGGAAGACGGTGTCCTTGGAGAGCGTCAGGTGGACGCGGGCCAACTCGACTTCGGACAGGCACATGATGGAGCGTTCCAGTTCTCCTTCGAGGGCCCGCATGAAGTTGACATGCTCGACGAAATCGGTAGCGCCGAAGTCACTCTTGTCGAATAACTCAAAGCCGATGCGGCCGGTTTTGGGAAGACCCGCGGCGGCCAGGGCCAGGCGCGATTCGGCGATCTTGGTGGACGGAACGCGGACGGTGCCGCCGCCGTCGGTAAGGCGGTACTCGACGCCCATCTCTTTGAGCTTCTGGACAACACCGCCGGCGTCCTCCGGCGCCATGCCGGTGTACAGCGGGCTGAAGTCACTCTCGTGCCTCCAATGTACGAACGTGAGGAGCAGCGCGCCGGCCAGCAGGGCCGCAGCGACGATGGTAAGGCGCTGTCGGAGGGAAAGGCCGGCAATGAGCTTGGTTAGCTGGTTCATGTAGGGTTTCCGGGGACGTTATGATCCGGCAATCAGATTTGCATCTTCATAATTTCCTGATAAGCGTCCACCACTTTGTTCCGGACTTGCAATCCGAGTTCGAAAGCCAGCTCGGCTTTTTGGGTGGCCAGGACGACGGTGTGCAGCTCTTCGTTTTCCCCGGTCAGGAATTTCTGTGTCGCATCGGAGGCATCCTGATTGAGAGACTGTAACTGGCCGATGGTTCCGGCCAGCACCTTTTGAAACTCGCCGGATGGATCGCCGGACTTACTCAGTCCGGGGAGATCCGGCATCGAGATGGGAGTGATACCTGAGATGGGCGATGCCATGCAGATCCTCCTACTTCAGCAGGTCAATGGATTTCTGAATCATGTCCTTAACGGCGGAGATGGCCGCGACATTCGCCTGGTAGCTGCGATTGGCGCCGACCAGGTCGACCATGTCCTCGGCCGGGTTGACGCGCGGCATAGCCACGTAGCCTTGCGCATCGGCATCGGGGTGGCCCGGCATGTAGCGCTTCTCAGACGGGCGGGTGTCCACGGAGATTCCGGCGACTTTGACGCCGGTCAGACCCTCCTCCCCCCCCATCTGGGCGTCAAGTTCGGAGCCGAAGGCGGAGCCCACCTGCTCGGTGGAGAAGATGGCATCCTTGCGGCGGTAAGGGCCGCCCTCGGGGGTGCGGGTGGTTTCCGAGTTGGCGATGTTTTCGACCAGCAGCGTGGCGCGGGTGCGCTCGGCGGCCATGCCGGACGCGCTGACCGAGAGCGCCGCAAACAGGCTCACGAGTTGGTACCTCCCTGAATGGCTTCTCTGACCTCCTGGAGCTGGGTGTGCATGAGGCTGGCGGCGACGTCGAACCGCATAGCATTTTCGGCGAGCAGGCGGGCTTCGCGATCCAGGTCGACGTTGTTACCATCGTTGCGCACGACCAATCCGGAGACTTCGACGGGCTGAGGCGTGCCGCCATCCAGAGCGGCTTGCAGGCTGGCCTGAAAATCCACGTCCTGGGTTTTGTAGCCGGGCGTGTCGGCATTGGCGATGTTGGACGCCACCAGCTTCTGGCGAAGGCTGATGAGGTTCATGTACTGCTCGAGGCTATTGGTCAGGCTGTCGATCACGAGACAAGCGTAGATGCAAGTTCTGTTCCATTGCTCACAGCCCGCACGACGCGAGTTCCGGAGAGAATTTCGGATTTTGAGAGCTGCTTAATCCGTCAGGTGAGTGACGTGTCAGCGATTTGACGGCTGGTGTACAGTCCCAGATGCCGCTTGCTGACGCGCGCGGCTCTGAAGGTTGGCGAGAGTTAGCCGCGGCAGCACAGACTAGGCATCCAGACGCAGGCGGCTCTGAGGCACGCTTCGCGGGGCCAGATAACCTTTGGCCAGGCGCACGCGGCGCACCTCCGCGGCAGTGGATGCACGGGAGGTGCTCAGCATCAGGCGTACCCACTCGAGCACCTCCTGGAGATGGTCGAAGATGCGGTGGGCGCGGGAATCACCCAGGGGCAAGGCGCGCCACTCATCGGCTGCCTGCGCGCAATAAGCGGTGACGGCGCGTTGCGCCTGCGCATAACTGCCGCGGGTGACGGCGCTCCGCAGCTCGTTCTCGAGTTGGATGAGACGGTCAGACATAGACGTCAGCCACCCGACGAGGTACCCGACAAATTGTTAGTGAAGTACTCCGCGGTGAACAATTGCGTATAGTAGGTCTGCTGCGCCTGAAGATTGGCGATGGTGGCGTCGGCCAGTGAGAGCTGCGCCATGAGATTGTTCTCGAGATCGGTCAACCGGGCTTCCGCATTGGTTATCTCGTTGTTCTCGTTGTTGACCTCATTCTGGATGGAAGTGAAGTCGCTCTGGATGGCACCGGTCGTAGGATCGGCGACGGCTGACAAGGTATTCGTGGCCGACTGGAGAAAACCTCCGCTGGTGGCAGCGCCGAGAAACTGCTGCACCGCGCTGATGTCCTGGCCGCTGAAGACGGTTGGGTCGTAGGACATCGTGCCGTCGGATCCCAGCGTCAAGCCGAGGCTGGCCAGGGAATTCACGGCTCCGAAGCCGTCGGTATAGTTCACCAGGTTGTTCAGAGCGCCGGTCAAGGTATAGACGATGCTTTGTCCAGACAAGGGTCCGGCGTACTGGCCGATTTGCTGATCGACCATGCTGACGCCGGAGTTGTAAGCGCTGGCGAAATTCGAAAGGGCATTGGAGAGCGAGCTGTAACTTTCACCCACGGTGACAGTGACCGGCGAGGAGCTGGCGGCGAGGAGATTTACGGTCAGGCCGGGCGCCAGGGTGATCTGGTTGGAGTCGCTTTCGACCTGACTGCTGCCGTCTACGGAGTACTCGGCATTGGTTCCAGCCGAGAGGGTGCCCAGCAAGTCGTTGCTGCCATCGTTCAACTGGATGGTGGTGTCGCCGACGCCAGTGGCGGCGACCGAGAGGCGGTAGTCGGGACTGGAACCCCCGCCGACATTGACGATGGTGGCCTGGACACCGGCGCCCGAGCTGTTGATGGCGGAGGCCAGGTCGTTCAGGCTGCCGCCGGAAGGCGAAATGGTGTAAGCCGTGCCGTTCACGGTAAGGGTGAAAGTGGAGGAGGAGCTGATGTTGCCGGAGGAAGGGTCCGTGACGGTAGTGAGGCCGTTGCTGCTCAGCGTGGTGGTGGAAGTGCCGACCCGAACGACCTGGATCGTGTACGTTCCGGCGAGCGCGGTGGAATCGGCCGTGGCGCTGAGCGCGGACGGATCGGAGACCGTTGCGGAAAGCGTACCCGAAGTAGCGGAGCCGATAGCTAGCAGCGCGCTCTGCAAGGAGCTGAAGGCGGTTTGCAGGCCGGTAAGAGCCTGCTGCTGGCTCTGCATAGTGGCCACGTCCTCCTGCATCTGCTGGATGGGGAGGGCGGCGATGTCCACCTCGCGGTTGAGCTGAGTCTGAAGGTCGCTCGAATAGGTGCTTTGACCGTTGAATGTCAGCGTGGGGAGCGAAGGTATAGATCCCATGAGATGATCACCATGCACAAGAGGGGCCGAACCTATGCGGGTCCGGCCCCGAACCGGTCAAGCTGGTTTCAAAGAGACTACTGCAACAGCTTCAGGACGGCCTGAGGCGAGGCATTGGCCTGGGCCAT
>Ga0335078_10007814_pt1 | contig 15869 bp, 10 predicted proteins | sample Lox_Sample_32_FD_206711 | JGI IMG/M metagenome (GOLD analysis project Ga0335078, IMG submission 206711) | Soil microbial communities from Loxahatchee National Wildlife Refuge, Florida, United States - Lox_Sample_3.2 | ecosystem: Environmental > Terrestrial > Soil > Wetlands | place: USA...
CGCCGATTGGCCGCATCGCCAATGTCAGCAAGATGGCGACGGTGACATTCGTGATCTGGCTGTGAAACTCCTGGGCGATGTCCTTGAGTACGAACACCATAAGGAAGAAATCGAAGGCATCGAGTGTCCAGCCCAAAAAACTCGCCGCGACGACGTGCTTTTGTTCACTGGACCAGCCGGAAAGCGCCGCGAGGCGCATTGGTCATTCTCCTAGCGGCCATCGGCGGGTCGCCAGCGAGGCGGGGGCGCGCAGTGCCTCTCCGGTGGTCGCTCGACATAAAAGGCAGCAGTGTCGAAATATCGGTCGACCGAAACAGGCTCGCACCAATTCTAATGGTGCCGCTGTCGCAAAGTTCCACGCAGGTTTTGCGAAGATTCCGCTTGGCGGCGGCCTAGCGCACCGACGCAGCCGCCGTATTCTCGCGCGCCCGGCGTGCTTCGTAGGCCTTCAGGTGTGCGTTGGCGATGGCGAGCAGGGGATATTTTTGCTGTTGCGCTCCGCCGCGGGCAAGCAGATCGCCGACGATATGGTCGGCCTCGATCCGCGCGCCACGCTCGATGTCGCGCAGCATCGAGGCGGCGAAGCTCGATCCGGGTGCGGTCAGCACGCCGCGCATGCGCGCCACGGCCGCCGCGGTGGGCTTAAATCCTTGCGCAGCCGCGATGACACAGCATTCGTCCAGTAGCGCCGTCGTCTGATCGGCGGTGCCGGCCGCGACGATGTCGCCGACCGAAGCCCGCATCAGGCAGGTGATGCCGGCGGTCGCGGCAATAAACACCCACTTCTCCCACATCTCCTGCATGATGCTGTTGGTCAATCGCGCCTCGAAACGGGCGCCCGACAGTTCTGACGCAATCGCCTCGATGCGTGGGGAGGGGCTGCCGTTGCGCTCGCCGAACGCCAACAAGTGAAAGTCGTTGAGATGAAGAATGCGGCCGTCACCGTCGAGCGTTGTCGAGATGACGGCAAGTCCGCCGAGCACGGCGTGATCGCCGAAGCGCGCGGCGAGCATGTCGAGGTGCCGCATGCCGTTGAGCAGGGGCAGGATCGCCGTGTTTGGTCCGACTGCCGGCGCGAACGATTCGATGGCGCCGGCAAGATCGTAGGCTTTGCAGCTAAGCAGGATCAGATCGAACGGCGCGCGCAAGCTCTCGGCGGTCAACGTTTTCGGCATTGGCAAATTGGCATCGCCAAACTGGCTGCGGATGACGAGTCCGGTCTTGGCGAGCTTTTCCGCGCGCGCCCGCCGCACCAGAAAAGTGACGTCGCGGCCTGCTTCGAGCAGCCTGCCGCCGAAATAGCCGCCGATCGCGCCGGCGCCGACCACCAGGATGGGCATGATCAGCTTCCGTCCGCTGGCCGGCGCGGCACGATCAGATTGCCGGTGAAAATCTGTACGGCCTCGTCGTTCTGATTGAATGTCGTGTTGCGGACCCGGATCAGGCCGCGATCGGCGCGCGATTTCGATGGACGGACCTCAAGCACTTCACTCCTGACTCGCAGCTCGTCGCCGGGGCGCACCGGCCGCGGCCAAGAGAGTTCGTCAAAACCGACGCCGATGATGCCGCCAGCCGGGCGAAACTCGCCGTCGACCAAAAGCCGCATGGTGAGCGCGGCGGTGTGCCAGCCGCTCGCCGCCAGTCCGCCAAATATCGTTTTGCGGGCGGCCTCGTCGTCGAGGTGATAAGGCTGCGGGTCGTATTCCTCGGCGAAGGCGATGATCGCCTCGCGCTCGATCCGCAGTCGGCCTGAATTGTAAACCTGTCCGACGGTAAAATCCTCAAGATATTGTTCGTTCATCATCAGTCTCTACGACCTGGCAGTTGACGGCGCGGTCGATCTTGTGCGCGTGCCGTTGCGTCCGAACCAGGCTCCCCCGGCGACCGCTGCGGCATTGATCAAGCCGAACGCCGCCAGCGCCACGGCGAGCGCGGCGAACACTTGGCTAAGATTACCGGTCCAGCGCAACACGATGAAGCCGCCGCCAGCAGCGATGACGAGGCGCGCGAAGTTAGCGAGCAACGGCCACAGCAGGCGGCCGGCACCTTGTGACGCGAAGTACAGCGCCATGCCTAATCCGAACAACCCGTAGGCCGGGCCGACGGCGTGCAGATAGCGCGATCCGGCATCGATCATCGCCGGATCGGTATCGAACAGGGATAGCCACGCGCGGGGCAGGGCGGCGGCGGCCAAACCAATCAGCTCGCACAAGCCGGTTGCAATCGCCGCGCCGATCCAGGCGACGCGCAGCGCGCGCTCATGCAGCCCGGCGCCGATGTTCGTGCCAACCATGGCGACGAGGGGGCCGCCAAGACCGAAGACCAGCGGAATGAGCAGATATTCAAGTCGCGAGCCGGTGCCATAGCCGGCGATCGCCGCCGCTCCAAAGGTGCCGACGATGCCGGTCGCGATCACGATCGTGAGATTTGTTTGCACCGTGATCAGCGCCGCAACCAAGCCGACGCGTAGAATCTCGCGAAACAACGCCCAGCGCAGCCGGATACCCCGCAAGGTCAGGCGAACGAGACTTCGGGATGAGCGCAGATAGCCGGCAAGTACGATGCTGCCGATCGCGTAATAGATCACAACCGCGACTGCGCCGCCGGCAACGCCAAGCCGCGGGAGTGGACCAAGCCCGAAGATCAGGCACGGCGACAACGGAATAAGGACGACCACGCCCGCGCAGGTGACGATCGCCGGCGTCGCCATGTTGCCGGTGCCGCGAATGACATTGGCAAGCGAGTTGAACAACCAGACCAGAATCGCGCCGGCAAAAATGACGCCGGAATAGGTGAGTGCCGCCGTCAGCGCGGCGCCGCCGCCCCCCATCGCCGTATAGAGAGCGCGTCCGCCGCCAAGGAGTGCGACGGTGAAAGAAAGCCCGAACACGAGCCCGATAATGAGCGCGTGCAGCGCCAATGCGTCGGCATCGGCGCGGCGTCCGCCGCCTAGCGCTCTCGCGATGGCCGAGGAAATGCCGCCGCCCATGGCGCCCGCCGACATCATCTGCATCAGCATGACCACCGGGAATACCAGCGCGACGCCGGCGAGGGCGTCCGTCCCTAGCTTGCCGACAAAATAGGTTTCGACCAATCCGACCGCTGTCTGCGCCAGCATCACCAGCATGTTCGGCGCGGCCAGGCGAACCAGGGTCGAGGCAATCGGGCCCTCGATCAACGCGGCCGTTCGCCGATCGTAGCGCGGCTTCTCCGCCAGTTCAGCGGATCGGTCAAATCGCGAGGGTGAGGAAACTGCGGTGGAGAGGGCCATGAGGCGCTCCGGCCGCGCTTGCCGCGGCTGGCGGTAGATTGAGCGGCATCCAATATAGGGGTATATACACCTATATCAAGCGCGAGGAAGCGATGCCTACATCCGTCAGCAATCCCGCGGGCTGCAATTGCCTGGCGCTGCGCCAGGCGGCACGCCACGTCACCCAGATTTATGATCGATTGCTGGCGGCGAGCGGTCTGCGCGCCACCCAGTATTCCATTCTTGCAAGGCTGAAGCGCAACGGACCGATGACGATCAATGCGTTGTCGGCCGAATTGGGCATGGATCGCACGACCCTTGGCCGCAACATCCGGCCGCTGCGGCGGGACGGCTTAATCGCCGTCGCCAGGGGCAGGGACGATCGCCGCAGCAAGGAATTGCAGCTGACCCGCGAGGGCGCTGCCCGGGTGCGCGCGGCGTTCAAGGACTGGACGCAGGCGCAAGCGCAGTTCGAAGGCGCATTTGGCGTCGCGCGCGCCAGAGAACTGCGTGCGCTGATGCATGACGTGACGGCGGCAGCACGAGCGGCTTCAACGTAATGGGCAAAGCCCGGCCTCGCCCATCCGCCGTTGCAGAGTCGTGCGCATCCATTGCGATGACCTGGGCCGCGACGGCGAGCGCCGTCGCATCGTCGCTGCCGTAGGCGACCGCGGAGCGCGCATGCCGAATCGCCGCTGCGAGATCCTCTTCACGTCGTCCTGAGCGTGCATGGCGGTGATGCAAACACCGGCTCAAGAATGCATGTGCGGCAGCATAGTCGGACTGCAGCGCCAGCGCCTCTTCAAGCAGGGGGATGGCGATCGCGGAGTCGCTCGGGATGTGCGTCAGAACAAATGGCAGCGCTCGTAGTAGAAGATCGTAGGCGTTGAAGTTCGTAGGGCGTTGACGTTTGACGCGCTATCCAGCCGAAAGCGGCCAAGGTTGAACTCGTCCCGGTCCATCGCGCTCAACCGTTCAGGGCTGCAAATTCAGGACAATTAAGCTCCTGAACCATAGACCTTAAGCGGCTCTCCCGGTTACGATCCAGCATCAAATCGTCGCCCTGACTACTCGATATTGCACGTGGGCCGACGACCGAAGAAGCCGTCACAAACACCGGAAATGCTCGGTTATTCCACACATTCCAGGAGTTTAGGCCATGACGCTTCCGCGCAGAACTTTCCTTCGCCTGACAGCAAGTGCTGCTGTGTTGCCGGTCGTGCCGCGCATCGCGCGCGCCGAAACCTATCCGAGTCGGCCGGTGCATGTCGTTGTCCCCTTTGCGGCCGGAAGCGCTTCGGACATTCTCGGCCGCCTCATCGGTGACAAGCTCTCGCAAGGTTTGGGCCAGCCGTTCATCGTCGAAAACCACGGCGGTGCCGGCGGGACCGTGGGTGCGGCGATGGCGGCGCGGGCGCCGGCCGACGGATATACGCTGCTGATCTCCGGCAATGCGGATGCCGTGACCGCGACGCTGTACGACAAGCTCAGCTACAATTTCCTTCGCGATTTTGCGCCGATCGCAGGCATTGCCCGCAGCCCCCTCGTCCTGGTGGTGAATCCATCGTTTCCCGCCAAGACGGTTCCGGAATTCATCGCCTACGCCAAGGCCAACCCGCGCAAGATCAATTACGGATCGGCGGGCGTCGGCTCGATCGTCCATATGGCCGCCGCGCTGTTTGAAGTCGAGGCGGGCGTCCAGATGGTGCACGTCCCTTATCGCGGCATGGCGCCGGCCCTGACCGATCTCATGGGCGACAGGGTGCAGGCCATATTCTCGACCATGCCGCCGGCCGTTCCACATGTTAAGGCCGGCAGGTTGCGCGCCTTGGCATTGACCTCGGCGGCGGCGTCCGATGCTCTTCCCGGCCTGCCGACGATCGGCCAGTTCGTGCCCGGCTACGAGGCAAGCATCGTGGAAGGCCTGTCGGCGCCGAAAGGCGTTCCTGAGGAAGTCATAAACATATTGAACAAAGCGGTGACGACAGCCGTCGCCGATCCGCAAGTCAAGGCCAAGCTGACCGCTCTCGGCACCGCGCCGACGCCGATGACACCTGCCGATTATGGAGTGTACATGACCAAGGAAACCGAGAAGTGGGCCAAGGTCATCAAAACTGCCGGCCTGAAAGCAAAGTAGGGCGGATCAGGCACGCTCCTTCATGTGAGTGGCAGCACGCCTCACAATGCCGCCACTGCTTCCACTTCCAGCCAATAGGCTTCGTCGGCGAGTCGGCTGATGATCAGGAGCGTGTGGGGCGGATTGGCGCCGTTCGAAAACATGCTCGGAAAAACCTTGGCGCGCCAGGCGCGATAGGCGGCGGCGTGCTCCGGCCGCAGGATGTAACTGCGGAACTGCACGACGTTCTTCCAGTCGGCGTTGACCGCGCGCAGCGCGGTGTGAATGTTGGCGAACACCTGCGCGCACTGGGCTTCGAAATCGCCCCTGCCGACGACGGCGCCAGACGCGTCGATCGGCGTCTGCCCGGCGATGAACACGAGTTCCTGCGTCTTGACGTGGGCGACGTGACTATAGGGCGCGGGCTTGCTCATGCCATCGGGGTTGAAGATTTTGATCTCGGCCATTGTTTCCTCCGTCAGTTGCGGATCGATCGAGCAGAAGAGTAGTGTCGATCGCCGCCGGAATGCGATCGGCGGCGTGGCGTGCGTCGGGCCGTGCGCTTCAGGCGTAGCGCGAGAAGTCGTGGCCTTCCTTGACCAGGAATTCGAGCAGGAAGGGTGAGCCTTTTTCGGTGACGTCGACTGCTTCCTTAAGCGCGCCGACGATGTCGGACGGTTTTTCCACCCGATTGGCGGCGACGTTGAGCCCTTCGGCGACTTTCTTGTAATTGCCGCCGACCGTCATGGCGCCGTATTTGGCGTCGGAAATTTTCAGCACCTCGCGCTCGGCGCCCATGACACCGTTGTTGAAGACGACGGTGAGAATGCCGATGCGGTTGCGCGCCGCCGTTTCGATATCCATGCCGGTCATGCCAAACGAGGCGTCGCCCATCACGTTGACGCAAAGTTTCTTCGGCGCGGCGAGTTTGGCGCCCATGGTGATGCCGAGCCCATAGCCGAGCTGGGTCGACTTGCCCCAGCCCATATAGGAGCCGGCCGCGGTGGTTTCCCAGAACGGGATCATCTGCTCGCGCGGGCTGCCGGAATCGTGCGTCATGATGACGTTGTCGCGATCGAAGGTGCGCATCATGTCGCGGATGACGCGGTATTGGTTGAGCGGTATCTCGTCGGAATTGAGAAACTTCGCCCATGCCTCCAGCCAAACCTTCTTGCTGGCGGCGACTTCTTCCTTCAACGAGGCAAGCGCATTGCCGCCGCCGGGGCCTTTTTGCTTGGCGACTTCGGCGATCAGCGCGTCGATGACGAGACCGGCGTCGCCGACCACCGCAAGGTCGGCGCGATACTCCTTGTTGATGTCGCCGGCGTCATTGGTCGAATGAATGATGGCTTTGCCCTTGGGCACCGACGGACCGAAATTGGTGACCGTCAGGCTCGAGCCGATCGCCATGATCACGTCGGCCTTGTTGATGAAATCGGCGAACATCTTCGAGCGCGAGCGCGTCGCGCCGCCCAGCGCCAGCGGATGACTGTCGGCGATCGCGCTTTTGCCAGGATTGGTGGCAACGACCGGCGCCGGCAGCATTTCGGCGAGCGCGGCGAGTTGGTCGCCAGCTTCGGCGTAGTGCACGCCCTGGCCGGCCCACAGCAACGGGTTCTTGGCCGCGAGCAGTATCTCGGCGGCCTTCTTGATGACATCCGGATCGGGCGCGGAGCGCTGCACCGGCACCGGCGTGTAATCGAGCGATCCCTTGAATTCCGCCTCGGCGACGTCTTCGGGGAGTTCGATCAGCACCGGCGCTGGCTTGCCGGAGCGCATGGCTTGATAGGCGCGCCGCATCAGGTCTGGCAATTCCTGCACGTGATGCACCAGCGCCGACCATTTGGTCACCGGCCGATAGACGTCGGCGGCGCGAAACACCGGGCGGACGTATTGCCGCGACAGCGGCATGGCTCCGGCGATCACAAGAAGCGGCACATTCTCTGAAAACGCCTGGGCGATGCCCGGGAAGGCATTCTCGATGCCCGGCCCGGCCTGGGCGCCGAACACGCCGTTCCTCTTGCCGCGTTTGATGCGGCTATAACCGTCGGCGATGCCGACGCCGACCCGCTCCTGCCGGCACAGGATCGGGCGAATATCGATCGCCGCGCAGGGCTCGATCACGGCATTGCGCGGATAGCAGGAGTAAAATTCGGTGCCCTCGCGCTTGAGAATTTCCGCAATGACTTCGGCGCCATTCATGGGTGTATCCTCCGCTCGCGTTCATTGTGGCGCGGACGCAGCGCTGTTGCAATTCGCCGCCGGCCCGGTGGAATGCCCCCGCGCGCCTGTACAAACCCGTTTTCTCCGCGTGCGAGCACGGCTATCATCGTTGCTGTAAGCAAGGAGCAGAAGATGACGAGGCTGGCGCGGACTGCTTTTGCCTGCGGCGTTCTTGCTTGCGCTGCCATGACTTCGCCGGCAATGGCCGGCTGCGATGCACCCGCCGCTCATTGCTGGGCCCACGCGCATCGCATCATCGACCACATGCACAACCGCATCGCCTTCTTGGAGGCGAATCCGGATGCCGATGACGGCGACAAGGGCCCGATCATCGACCACTTGCACCGCAAAACGCTGCGGATCCGCGCCGCCATCGGTCCGCGCTGGCCGCATTGGCCGACGCCGTGCTGCTACAGCCGCAAGCCGATCTATATCCGCTGAGCAGGGCAGGGGACGCGCGACGGCTCCGGGAATTACGCGGACTCACTCCGCCGGCGCCGGCGGAGCGCCGAACAGGCCCGGCATCAGCCGCGCGCGCTGGCGCATGGTCCAGCCGCCCAAGCGATCCAAATAAAGATAGAGCACCGGCGTGGTGTAGAGCGTCAGCAATTGGCTGATCAAGAGTCCGCCCATGATCGAAATTCCGAGCGGCTGGCGGATTTCGCCGCCAGCGCCGAAGCTCACTGCCAGCGGCACCGCCCCGAGAATTGCCGCCGATGTCGTCATCATAATGGGGCGGAAGCGCAGCATACAGGCCTGAAAAATTGCATCGAACGCGCTCAAATTACGTGATCGTTTCGCGTCAATGGCGAAATCGATCATCATGATCGCATTCTTCTTGACGATGCCGATAAGCAGGATCACGCCGATCGTGCCGATAACGTCGAACTGCGTATGGAACAGCATCAGGGCGAGGAAAGCGCCGACGCCGGCCGATGGCAGCGTCGAGAGTATCGTAATCGGGTGGATGTAGCTTTCGTAAAGGACGCCGAGCACAATGTAGACGGCGGCGATGGCTGCGATGATCAGCACCAATTCGTTGCGCGCCGATTGCGCGAACAGCTGCGCCGTGCCGGCGAGGCTGCCATGAATCGAGGCCGGCATGCGAATCTCGTTGACGGCGCCATCAATGGCCGCCGAGGCCTCGCTGAGCGTGGCGCCGGGCTGCAGATTGAACGAAATCGTCGAGGCGACGAACAGGCCCTGATGACTGACCGATAACGGCGTGTTGCCCGGCCCGTAATGACTGAGGGCCGACAGCGGGACCATCCTCTCCTGCGTCGTGCTGACCGCGGCACCGGAAGAGGCGGCCCCCTTGCCCTTATTGGCGAGCGCGTTGATTGCGGCGTTGCGGGCCGAATTGTTGTTGGCTGTGGCCGCGGCCGAAGCGGAGCCGGCCGGCGCGTTCAACGGGACGGTCACCGTGCCGCCAGGCAGGTTCGATGTCGCGGTGCCGGAGGCGCCGCCGCCCGAGGTCGAAATGTAAATGTCGTTGAGCGAGATCGGATTTTTCGTATAGCGCGGGTCTATTTCCATGACCACGTGATATTGATTGATCGCACTGTAGATGACCGATACCTGCCGCTGGCCGAACGCGTCGTAGAGCGTGTTGTCGATCTGCGCGGGCGTAACGCCGAGCCGGGCCGCAGTATCGCGGTCGATGACAAGATCGGTTTCCAGGCCCTTCTGCTGTTGATCGGAGTTTACGTCGGCGAGCACCGAACTGCGGGCCAGCGCTTGCTCGAGTTTCGCCGTCCATACGGCGAGATCTTCAGGGCTGTCGGATTGCAGCGTGTATTGATACTCCGCGTTGCTCTGACGGCCGCCGGCACGGATATCCTGGACTGGGAACAGGAATAGGCGGCCGCCCGGCACGCGCGCCAGCTTCGGCCGCAGCCGTGCGATCACCTGATCGACCGGCGGTCGCTTGGATACGTCCTTGAGTGAAACGAAGACCGAGCCGGTGTTGATTTGTCCGAAGCCGCCGCCGCTGCCCACGCCGGTGTAACCGACGACGTGATCGACCGCCGGATCGGCCTGCACGATCGCCATCATCTGACGCAGCTTCTGTGTCATCGCCTGGAACGACACGCTCTGATCGGCTTGCAAGCGACCGACTAGACGTCCGGTGTCCTGCTCTGGGAAATAGCCCTTCGGCACGACGTAGATCAGAAAGCCATTGAGAACGATCGCCGACAGGAAAATAATCAGGATGAACCGGCTGTGGTGCAGCGCCCAGCTGAGCGATCGCTCGTAGGCCTGCAGCAGCCGCTCGAACAGTCTGTTGCCGCGCCGCGCTTCGCCGGCCCGCCGCGGCCGCAGAAACAGCGAGCACATCATCGGCGTCGTGGTGAGCGAGACCGCGAGCGAAATGAGGATGGCAAGCGACAGCGTCAGCGTGAATTCGCGGAATAGGCGGCCGAGAACCCCGCCGAGCAGCAGAATGGGCGTGAAGACCGCGACCAGCGACAGGCTGATCGACAGCACGGTGAAACCCACCTCGCGCGCGCCGCGCAGCGCCGCCTGCATGCGCGGCATGCCTTCGTCGAGATGGCGAGAGATGTTTTCCAGAACGACAATGGCGTCGTCGACGACGAATCCGGTGGCGATCGTCAGCGCCATCAGCGAGAGAATGTCGAGGCTGTAGCCCAACAAGTACATGGCGCCGAAAGTGCCGAGCAGCGACACCGGCACCGCAACGCTGGGTATTGCCGTGGCGCGGAGGTCCCCCAGAAACAGAAAGACGACCATCGTCACGAGGACGACGGCGATGACTAGCGTCATTTCCGTGTCATGCAGCGAGGAACGGATCGTCGTCGAACGATCGATAGCGATGGAGACGTCCATATCGGCCGGCAACGCGGCCTGCAGGTGCGGCAATTCGGCCTTCACGCCGTCGATGGTGTCGATGATGTTGCCGCCCGGTTGTCGGAACAGAATGACCAGCACCGAGGGCTGTCCGTTGGAGAGGCCGAGATTGCGCACGTCCTCCACCGAATCGTTGACCGAAGCGACGTCGGAGAGCTGCACCGCGGCGCCGTTGCGATAGGCAATGACCAGCGGAAGATAGTTCGCCGCACTGGTCGCCTGATCGTTGGTGTAGATCTGATAGCGACGGTCGCCGTCGTCGACGGTGCCTTTCGGACTGTTGGCGTTGGCCGAGGCAAGCGCCGCGCGCACGTCTTCGAGGCCGATGCCATATTTGAACAAGGCCTGCGGGTTGAGATCGACGCGCACCGCCGGCAGTGCCGAGCCGCCGATGATGACTTGGCCGATGCCGGAAAGCTGCGACAGCCGTTGCGCCAGAACGTTGCTGGCGGCGTCGTATATTTGCCCCTGCGTCAGCGTCTTCGAGGTCAGCGCCAGAATGAGGATCGGCGCGTCAGCCGGATTGACCTTGCGATAGGTCGGGTTGCTCTTCAGCGAAGCCGGCAGATCGGCGCGCGCGGCATTGATCGCAGCCTGCACGTCGCGCGCCGCGCCGTTGATATCGCGGTTGAGGTCGAATTGCAGGGTGATGCGGGTCTGGCCGATGCCGCTCTGCGACGTCATCTCGGTGACGTCGGCGATCTGCCCGAGATGACGCTCCAGCGGCTCGGCGACGCTGGTGGCGACCGTCATCGGGCTCGCGCCGGGGAGCTGGGCGTTGACCGAGATGGTGGGAAAATCGACCTGCGGCAGCGGTGCGACCGGCAGCCTGGAAAAGCCCAGTGCGCCCGCAAAGGCGATGCCGAGCGTCAATAGCGTCGTCGCCACCGGGCGAGCAATGAATGGCGCAGAAATATTCATTCGGCAGGCTCGCCGCGAGCCAATGGGTCGATCGGGCGGCGTCCGGTCAAACGCGCGGCCAAGCGGTCGAAATACAAATAGATCACCGGCGTGGTGAACAGAGTCAGCATCTGACTCACGATCAATCCGCCGACCAGAGCGACGCCGAGCGGGTGGCGCAGCTCGGAGCCGGTGCCGGTGCCGAGCATCAGCGGCAGCGCGCCGAGGATCGCCGCCATGGTGGTCATCAGAATCGGCCGGAAACGCAGCAGGCTCGCCTGATAGATCGCTTCTCGCGGCGGCAGGCCTTCGGCTCGCTCGGCATCGAGCGCGAAGTCGATCATCATGATGCCGTTCTTCTTGACGATGCCGATCAAGAGGATGATGCCGATGATGGAGATGACGTCGAGGTCATAACCGAGGAGCATCAGCGACAGCAGCGCGCCGACGCCGGCCGAAGGCAAGGTCGACAGAATCGTGATGGGGTGGACGAAGCTCTCGTAGAGAACGCCAAGCACGATGTACATCGCTACGATCGCGGCAATGAAGAGGAAGACTTCGTTGCTCAGCGAGGATTGGAACGCCGCCGCGGTCCCCTGAAAGGCGGTAATAAAGCTCTCGGGGAGGCCGATATCGCGCTCTGCTTTTTGGATGGCGGTGATGGCGGAATCGATCGAGTAGCCTGGCGCCGTGTTGAACGAAACCGTCGTCGCCGGAAACTGGCCGTAATGGCTGATCACCAGCGGATCGGTTTTCTGCTCGATGTGTGAAATCGCCGACAGCGGCACTTGGCCGTTGGTCGCCGACGCCGACGACGGCAGATAGATGCTCGACAGTCCGCCGAGCGAGCTTTGCAGTTTCGGATCGAGCTCGAGAATGACGCGGTACTGGTTCGACTGCGTGTAAATGGTCGAAACGATGCGCTGGCCGAAAGCATCGTAAAGCGCATTGTCGACGGTGGCCGGCGTGATGCCGAAGCGGCTGGCGGTGGCGCGATCGATGACGATGTTGACCGCGAGCCCCTGCTGCTGCAAATCGCTGGCGACGGAGGCAAGTTGCGGCAATTGGTTGAGCCGCGCGACCAGCTTCGGCACCCAGGTATTGAATTCGGACGGATTGGCGTCCTCGAGGACGAAATTGTAGGGCGCGCGATTGATCGTCGAATCGATGGTGAGGTCCTGCACCGGCTGCATGTAAAGCGTGATGCCGGTCACGCCGGCGACCTCGCGCTGCAGGCGGTCGATGATGGCGCTGGCACTGAGGCTGCGCTGATCATAGGGCTTCAGCGTGATCAGCAATCGGCCGGTATTGAGCGTGCGATTGGTGCCGTCGACGCCGACATAGGAACTCAGATTGACGACGTCTGGATCCTTGAGCACCGCCTCGGCGAGCTGGTTCTGCAGGCTCGCCATCTTCTGGTAGGAGACGCTTTGCGACGCCTCGGTGATCGCCTGGATCATCCCGGTGTCCTGAACCGGGAAAAACCCTTTGGGGATTTGATAGTAGAGCAAAACGGTAACGGCGAGCGTGAGCACGGCAACCAGCAGGGTGAGGGGCTGGCGGTCGAGCACCCAGTTCAAGGCGCGACCGTAACCGCCGATGATCGCGTTAAAGGCGTGCTCGGCGCGCAGGTCGAAACCGGTGCGCTCCGCGTCCGGACGATGGCGGATCAATCGCGCGCACATCATCGGCACCAGCGTCAGCGACACCACGGCTGAGATGACGATGGTGACGGCAAGCGTAATGGCGAATTCGTGAAACAAACGGCCGACGACGTCGCCCATGAACAGCAGCGGAATGAGAACCGCGATCAGCGATATGGTTAGCGAAATAATGGTGAAGCCGATCTGCTCTGAGCCGCGCAACGCGGCCTCGAGGGGCCTCATGCCGCCTTCGACGAAGCGGGCGATGTTCTCGATCATGACGATGGCGTCGTCGACGACGAAGCCGGTGGCGATCGTCAGCGCCATCAGCGACAGATTGTCGAGCGAAAAGCCGAGCAGGTACATTATCCCGAACGTGCCGACCAGCGACAGCGGCACCGAAAGACTCGGAATGATAGTGCCCGGCAGCGTACGCAGGAACACGAAGATCACGACCACGACGAGCACGACGGCGAGAGCCAACTCGAATTCCACATCGGCGACCGAGGCGCGGATGGTGACGGTGCGGTCGCTCATCACTTGGAGATTGGCGGCGGCGGGAAGCGAGGTGCGCAACGTCGGCAGCAGGCGTTGAATGCTGTCGACGACCTGGATGATGTTGGCGCCGGGCTGCCGCTGGATCGACAGGATGATAGCCGGCGTGGTGTCGGCCCAGGCGCCGAGCTTGGTGTTTTCCGGCCCGCTGACGATGGTGGCGACATTGGAGAGCCGCACCGGCCCGCCATTGCGATAGGCGATGACCAGGTTGCGGTACTGCTCTGCGCTGGTGAGCTGGTCGTTGGCGTTGATCGTCGAGGCCTGCGCGGTGCCGTCGAAATTGCCCTTCGGCGTATTGACGTTAAGCGTGCCGATGGTGGTCCTGATATCGTCGATATTCAGCCCATAGGCGGCGAGCGATTCCGGATTGAGCTGAATGCGCACGGCAGGCCGCTCGCCGCCGCTGATGGTGACGAGCCCGACGCCGTTTAATTGCGAGATTTTCTGAGCCAGGCTTGTCTCGCTCAAATCCTCCAATTGGGTCAGCGGCAAGGTGTTTGACGTGAGGGCGAGCGTCAGGATTGGTGCGTCGGCCGGGTTGACCTTGGCATAGATCGGCGGGGTGGGCAGGTCGCTCGGCAACAAATTGCCCGCGGCGTTGATCGCGGCTTGCACTTCCTGCTCGGCGATGTCGAGCGAAAGATCGAGGCTGAACTGCAGCGTGATGACAGAGGCGCCGGCGGAACTCGCCGACGTCATCTGGTTCAATCCGGGCATCTGCCCGAATTGGCGCTCGAGCGGCGCAGTCACCGACGACGTCATCACTTCCGGACTGGCGCCCGGATAAAGCGTCTGCACCTGAATCGTCGGATAGTCGACTTCGGGCAAAGTCGACAACGGCAAAAACGTGTACGCGACGACGCCCGACAGCATGATCGCCACCATCAGGAGCGTAGTGGCGACCGGACGCAGGATGAAGGGTTCCGAGACGTTCATCTCTTTGATTCACGGTTGCGCATCCGCGCAAGCCTCTGCCGGCCGTTACTGGCTGGTGCTGCCGGCGTTCCGACGGTGTGATCGCCCCTTTCCGCCCGCGTTTCCGCCGCCTGCCGGGCCGGACGTCTGCGTCGGAGTGGTCGGCTTGCCGTCTATCGAGCTGACGATGACGTGAAGTCCGTCGCGCAAGCGATCGGCGCCGTCGGTCACGACGTGATCGCCGGCCGCCAGGCCGGAATCGACCGTCGTCATGCTGGCGTTGCCTGCGGCGATATAGGTCGGACCGACGGTGATCTGCCGCACCGAAACGGTGTTGTCTGCATTGATCAGATAGACGTAAGTCCCCATGGCGCCGCCGGGCGTGGCGCCCGGCGAGCCGCGTTGGATCGCTGCGGTGGGGACCGTAACGGCGTTTTGCAGCGTCTTCACCAGCAGCTGCGCGTTGACGAACTGGTTGGGAAACAGCGCATTGTCGGCATTGGCGAACTGCGCGCGCACTTTCACGGTGCCGGTCGTGGTGTCGATCTGACTGTCGACAGCCGAGACGGTGCCCACGGCCAGCTTTTTGACATTGGCGCGGTCGAATGCGGTGACCTGCAATTTATTGCCGCCATTCAGTTGCGGCATGATCTCCGGAAGATCGTCCTCGGGAATGGAAAAGATGACGCTGATCGGCTGCAGCTCGGTCACCACCGCAAGTCCGGTCGTGCTGTTGGACTGCACGTAATTGCCGGGATCGACCAGGCGCAGCCCGATGCGTCCGGTGACCGGGGAGACAATATGGCAATAGGCGATGTTGAGGATCTGCGTGTTGATCAGTGACTGGTCCTGCTTCACCGTGCCTTCATATTGCTGCACGATGAAAACCTGATCCTCCGCCTGCTGCTTGGCGATCGAATTTTGCGCCGCGAGAGTCTGATAACGCTTGAGGTCCATTTGCGCCTGGCTGAGCAGGCCCTGATCGTGTGCAAGCTGACCTTCGTATTGCGCTTTCAGAATCACGTAGGGCCGGTCATCGATCTGCGCCAGAAGATCGCCCTTCTGCACCATTTGTCCTTCGGTGAATGGGACCTTCGTCAAATAACCGCTGATTTGCGATTGCACGGTCACCGTCGCGAGCGGCGTAACTGTGCCGAGCGCGTTGACCATGACAGGTACATTGTTCAGCGCGACAGTTGCGGCGCCGACTGATTGAGCCGCGCCGCCTTGAAAACGTCCGGCGGCCTGCTTGGGAGCGTGCATCCAGCGCGCGATCTGATAGACCCCAAGCCCGAGTGCCAGGATGACAATCAGCCCAAAGCCGATCCGGCCGATGGAAAAAGTGCGGCCTCTGACGGCCGGTTCGGGCGCCGTTCGGCGCAGCTTCGGCGCCAAC
>Ga0335078_10007815_pt1 | contig 15868 bp, 14 predicted proteins | sample Lox_Sample_32_FD_206711 | JGI IMG/M metagenome (GOLD analysis project Ga0335078, IMG submission 206711) | Soil microbial communities from Loxahatchee National Wildlife Refuge, Florida, United States - Lox_Sample_3.2 | ecosystem: Environmental > Terrestrial > Soil > Wetlands | place: USA...
GTTTCGCTTGCGGATAGACGGCGGACCCGGGCAGCGACTCGACCTCCCGTGCCATCCGCGTGTCGATAATTCCGGGTTCGACAATGGCTACGCGGACACCGAACGGCTTCATCTCTTGCGCTAGTCCTTCGCTCGCGGCTTCCAGGGCGAACTTCGACGCTGCGTAGGGAGTCATGGGAGCGGCGCAGATCTTTCCGGCGACCGAAGTAACGTTGACGATGATTCCCTGGCGGCGCTGGCGCATGCCGGGCGCGACGGCCTGAATACACCGTAGTGCGCCGAAATAGTTGGTTTCCATGCAAGCGCGAAAGTCCGCCAGCGGGGTCTCTTCAACCGAACCCATCCGTTCGATACCCGCGTTGTTCACGAGTACGTCCACCGGCGCGCTGGACTGCACCTTCGCCAAGCAGGCTTGCACGCTCTCATCGGAGTCGACATCCATTGCTTCGATCTGAACGGGCAGGCTTTCCCTCGCGCTGATTCGGCCCAGTTCAGGGCTGCGCGACGGGTCCCGCATGGCCGCGACAACGGAGTGGCCGGCACGCGCCAGCAGCAGCGCCGTCGCCATACCGATTCCGCGACTGCTTCCGGTGATGATGATCCTGGACATTACCCCTCCTCGCTGAAAAGCCTTCTGGTTTGGATATCTGAGGACTGTTCGATGCCATCGGAACGGCCTGGCGGCCTCCGGGCATTCTCCTCACGAACCAGGCGGCTTGTGCACCATCCTATCCCGGCAGCTTCCCGGAGTGAAGCGCGCAGGGGTTACCGGGGGTTACGCCGACAACGTCTCAAAAGCCCCGTCGGGCGCGCCAGGGCAGCGTGGGTTACCAGGGGTTAAAGAACGGGTGCGGCGCCACAGACCCTGATATACTCGACGTCCTGCATGGTCGCACAGGTTCAAGCGATTGCGGAACGCGTCTGCCGCAGCGAGACGTTTCGGTCGAGCCCGCGGCTCCGCGATTTTCTGCGCTACCTCGTGGACCGGAATGCCGTCGAGGGTCAGGCTAAGGAGACCTTGATCGGGATGGAGTTCTTCCAGCGGGACCCGGGATATGACCCGCGGAAGGACCCGATTGTCCGCGTGGAAGCCCATCGCTTGAGGAGGCGCCTTAGCGAGTATTACCACGAGGAGGGCGCCAGGGACCCGTGGCGAATCGAACTGCTTCCCGGCGCCTATGTCCCTCTATTTCGGCGGACCGACGAGGCGACACCCGACTATCGCCTGATGGTACGAGTCGAGGCCCCTGATTCGCTCACCGCGGAGGGGCTGACGGCGGAACTCATCCGCCAGTTGGGCGCGCTGCGGGGTGTAAAAGTCATTGCCCCGTTGTCTTCGCTTGCAGCACGAGATTCGAAAGACGCCCTAACCCAACTCGGCGCCAACGCAGTGTTGGATTGCCGGCTTGACGGGCTCAATCTGCAAGCGACCCTCAGCCGGGTAGAGGGAGACCGGTTGACGCCCGTCGGTAGCTTCGACAACTTGATTCAGCCTGCGGTGGACGCCTTAACGCACTTTGTCGCCTCGAAAATCGGAGCCCGGCCCGTGCGCGGAGTTGCGCCGCGGGCCGTTTTGGATCTCGCCACGTATCAGCTCTACCTGGCTGGACGGGCGTGGTTTCACCGCTGGTCGCCGGACAATTTGGTCCAGGCGCAGAACTGCTTCGAACAAGTGCTGGCACGAGACCCGGGATTCGCTCCTGCCTTCGCCGGGCTCGCCGATATCCAGGTGCTCCGTGCGTATTGGCACGCGGGACAGGCGCGGCCTGTGCTGGAACGTGGACTTTCCTATGCCCAGAAGGCCGCGGAACTCGATCCCGGGTGCGGAGACACCTTTTGTTCGCTTGGGGCGCTGGAAGCAGCGCTCCACCAGGACTGGTTGCGGGCCGAAAACCTGTTCCGTTTCGCGCTCGAGGCGAACGCCAACAATGCCCTCGCGCTTAACTGGCTGGCAATTGTCGCGTTGGTGCCGCAATTGCGGTTTGCCGAGGCGGTCGACGCGGTCTTCGCAGCGTACGATCTCGACCCGGCATCACCCGAAATCGGCAATGAGATCGTCTGGGTCCGCATCTGTTGCGGGCAGTACGCGGAAGCTGCGGAGCAGGCGCGCCGCATCGTGGATCTGCACCCAAGTTTTCTGGAAGCGTACTGGTCCCTGGCTGTGGCGGATTGCTCTATTGGCGATCACCTAGCCGCGAGCGCTGCCTTGGACGGCGCCGATCGCCTGGCTCCGACGGTCCCCATGACGCTGGCGCTGCGCTGTTTCGTGGAAGGGGCGCGCGGGGACGTCGAGGCGGCGCGCCAGAACCTCGCCCGCCTCGAATCGCTGAGCGATGCTCCCGCTGCGCGCGCCATCTACCGCGCATGGGCTTATGCAGCCGCGGGCGATATGGATCGCGGCATGCAGTACCTGGAACGCGCGGTCGACGATGCCGATCCGCACGCTTTATACGTCGAAGTGTTTCCTCCTAACGCGCCACTGCGGGCTCACCCGCGGTATCCCGAGATTCTGCGGCGCCAGCGGCTACCCCGCCTGAACGCCGATCCACCGTGGGGAGGGCCGTGAAAGGGAGAAGGAACCATGTCTTTGACACCAAATGCTGCGACTGAGGCGGCCCGTTTGCGCGCCGTTGACGATCACATCCGTTTCGAATGCGCCCATGAACTCGACGGCCTCATGGCTACTTTTGGCTCAGACCCGGAATGGCACAATCAGGCTGGAGAACAAGTACTGCGTGGCCACGATGCCATTCGCGGATTCTATGGGGAGCTGTTTCGCGGATTCCCGGATTTCCGGCTCGAAATACGGCGGCGACATGTGGCTCTTGAGTCCGTTATAGTCGAAGGCGTTTTAGCCGGCACTCAGACGGGCGAGTGGATGGGGATACAGCCGGCGGCAAAGACTGTAGCAGTGCCGTTCTGCGCGATATTTACGTTTACGGACGACAACCGCCTGAAGGCGGAGGTCGTGTACTACGATCGGCTCTCGTTCTTGTCACAACTGGGGGTCCTCGATTCGCCTGCGTAATATTCTCCGCGCTGTCGCTGTAACTCATGCATTGCAACCTTGCGAGCCCTATCCTACCCAGCGCGACCCGCCGAACCGCGGCGAGCCGCAAGTTGATCGTCGTCGGCGCGTACTGTTTCTGCTCGAGATAGATCCGGTACCGGAGGACCACGGTGCGATTGAATGCGAGGCGCGGTTCAGAGCAGTACCACTCCACGAAATCGGCGATGGCGTGGTCATAGCTGCGCTGACCGCTCGTCGATGTGATGCTGTTCAAGACTGCCGTTTTCGACTGTTCAAGATCCGGAAGGGCCAGGATTCGCTGCGGTGACCGTTTCTTCTTTCGGCATTTCGGCATTTGACGGTGATCGAGATGGACCATATGCCACCACAACCTGTTAAGGATCCACCGAACCTAATCCGGAGCGGCGCCTTTACGTTGGATCGGCTATTGAGCCACATCGACCAAGGGCCGCAGGAGGAATCCGAAGAGTTCGTCCGCCGCATCTATGAGCAGCGCCACATTGACCTCTCCTCCGACTGGAACGACAAGACTCGTCGTTGATACAGACGTCGCCAGCTTTATTTTCAAGTGGCATCCCAAATTCGCACCGCGATACGTGGGCATTGTGCGCGGTTCTGAGCTGATTGTCTCATTCATGACTGTGGCTGAGATACGCCAAGGCGCGCTGGACGCGAACTGGGGACCCCGCAAATGCGCTATGCTGGAAGCCTATCTCACCGACTTCCCGGTCCTTCATTCGGACAGCCTGCTGTGCTCCACTTGGGCCGCCGTCCGGAACGAGAGTACTCAAAAGGGACGTCCCATTAGTTCGGCCGACGCGTGGATTGCAGCCACAGCGCTGGCCCTTTCGACGCCGCTGGTGACGAACAATCCAGGGATTACCGCCATCTGGACAAGCTTGGGATCGTTTCCCTGGCAGCTGGGTAACTGCCTTTTTCGGATTCCTCCTGTGTAGTCGCGCAGCGTTTACGAACTACGACTGGATGACGCACCACTCGCGCTGGGGCTTGGTCGAACCGCTAACGATATTAGTAGTTAACGAATCTGCGAAGCACCTTTGTCCGAGTCGACGATCCGGACGGAGTTCGGAACGGTCGGGACCTTCCCGCAAGGATGCCGGTGCGAGCAGTCGCCGAGGGACGGTGACCGTGTCCACCGGTAGTAGACTAAAACCGGGATGGCGATAGAGCCCGCAGAGGCTTTTGACACCTGGATTATGCACACAGATCACGGTGCCGGGGGTGATGTGTCATTGCTAACCGGGTGGTTGCCGTCCTCTTCCGTACCGTTGAACTCGCCCAAGATTCGGTCGACCCGCGTGCTTGTGCGCCGTGATAGAGTGGGCCATCAAGCTGCCGCCCAATACGGTGCGACCGTTTGGTAGAAGCGTTTCAAGGAGGCCTGGTCGGGTATCGTCGACGCCTGGGCTTCCTCAGAGACAGACATCGCCGAGTGGCCGTCAGGCACGGCGGAGGACAAAGGTGCGCGAGTCTCCATGAACGCCGCAAAGCTCATCGCGACATACCAACGCTTGCGGGAACAACCACTATGGCGGTTGCTGGCCGCGCACCACGGTCCCATCATTGTTGGAATCCTGCAAACACACCTCGACGAAACCGTGCGCAGCGTGCCAGCCTCAATCCTTCCGCCGGATCGGAGCGCGCGGAGGCCGAGCCCAGGCCCGCAATCGGTGCTTCGCCAACTGGAGCGTCCGCCCACGGCCCAGATCTCATCGACGCCGGAGCTGGTGTTGGAAACTGCGGCGGGAGCGATCTCGACGTTGGATGCCTAGTTCCCCTGGCTACGGGGAGCCGAGAAGCCGCAGCGACGGCCTAATAGAGCGCTTGGTGTGGCTGTCGGGGCGTATACCTCGTGCGCAGCTTCTGCTTCTAGCCCCGGACGATAGGCCAGTATTCGCGCACCTCGCCTGCTGTCGAATCCTGGCGGGCTTTTCTGACTTCAGTGCGCGTGGGCCTTTCACAACGGTCCCGTCTCACCGGCGTACGAAGAATCAACGTTTGGCACTCGGACGTTCCGATTTTCGAACTCGATGCACGTTTGCTGAATTAACCAACCTGCAAGAGTTCGACATCGTCTGGGGAGGCGAATGTTTTCTACTTCGAACTCCGGAGGCCTTTTGGTTCACGCGACTCTACCGAAAAATGGCCAATATTTGGGGATTTGGCGTGCTGTGGAGAATGTCCGGGCTGGCAGCGGGCGCGCCAAACCAGGAAATGGCAGAGGCCGGTTTCTCAAGTGTCTCCGGAGACCGTGCACTTTTGGTTAACCATGCGCCATACCCCGCATCTTCTTTTTGAGAGCGGCAGCCCTCGCCTTGGCTGCGTTCTTCCGCATTGGCGTGAGTTGGGCCGCAGTCAACCTGGCACTGGAATACCAGGAAGCGAAGACTATCCATCTCGTAATGGACAACCTGAACATCCATCGCCGGAAAGCTCTGGCGGACGTCTTCGGTGCGGAAATGGCGGCACAAGTCTGGGATCGCTTCACTGTTCATTACACGCCGACTCACGGCAGTTGGCTGGTTGGCCGACTGAAGGCGATTGGAGCGGTAAATCTCATTGGGGCGCATGATCGTTTTGTGCCGAGATATGAGCCACACTCGGCTCTCCGTCAATGGCGAACCCACAATTCGCGGTCGGCTTTCTGCGCGTGGATGATGGTCACGTCGAGACGATGCGCCGGTATGCACGCCAGATCTTCACCGGTGAACGGGCAGGTGATGAACTTCACTTGGCTATTGATCGATGCCAAATCGGATCCGCGGTGGCCGCGGAAAAAGGCGCACGGCATTCCGGAGGCCCCCGCCTCGTATGCGTGCGCCATGGCGGAGTGACTGTGTTCCACGATCTCCAACGGTCCCGGCCATTCGCGCTCGACCGCGTCCCGCATGCGGTGCAGGGAACCGACCCCCGGGTTGCCGCCCCAGGAGAACTGCCCCGCAGCCGCTGGTGTACCTCCGGTGCGTACCGCTGTACCCAACGCCAGATGGTAGTGTGGTCCAACGCTCAGGCCACGTTCCGCCATCAGCTCCTCCAGATCCCGCAGACTCAGGGAAAGCCTGCAGTACCACCGCACGCAGGTCACGATTATGATCGGTTGAAATTGACGCTTTCGGAACAGTCGCGGCCGGCGAGATCGCATGTCTCAACCTACCAAATTCGCTGATGCAACACTTCCCTCGTGACTTATGCTTTCGAGAGGCGCAGCCACTGGTTTGTCTTGGCGTCTGCTGGATCTTGCGTCCTCGGATCTGCCTACGGGTTCCTCAGGGTGCTTGGCCCTTCGGGTTGGTAGAGGCAATCTGGGCAATGGTGGCAACCCGAAGATGGTTGCAAGTCAAAAGGTCCTGTTGACGGACAACTTCGGGAAGCACAAGGTGAGTAGGGTACGCGCGCGCCACCGGCAAGCGCGCAAAGTGGCGCTCCAAACTGACCTGGGTGCTCCAACGCCGGCCGGCGCGCTGGAGCGGCAATCGCACAACGGCTGGTGTCCAAGGTCTCAACTCGGCTGGTGGAACTTCCTAGCGGCACCCAGCCAGACATGCTCAGTGCCGACCAGGTTCGATGTCTCTGTATTCCGGGCTATTTCTGAGCGGTGACAGCCGGCCGTACGATAATGGAGGGTTCCACACCGACCATGGAGCCTCTCACGCACGACACGTACGCATAATTCTTCGCTGACCTGAAGATTCGCATCCAGACGGCGCAGTTACGTGCTTCGGTTGCGGTTAACCGCGAACTTGTCCTCCTTTGTTGGCAGATCGGACGCAACATCCTCAATCGTCAGCAGTGAGAAATACGACTTGAAGCATAAGATGGCCGTTTTGAACCATAATGTAGCCAACTGACGACGGTGACACGTTGGAGCGCAGAGTAGTCTCAAAAAATAGGGTCCCTTCGAATCCTCGATCAAAACACCAGCCGCGCGCCAACCTGGATCTGCCGGGGAGGCGCTGCGGCACTGACCACGCCAAAGGCGGAGGTGCCGAACAAGAGGCCCGGCGGGGCAAGGACTGTGTGATTGAAAGCGTTGAAGAACTCGCCGCGGAGTTGAAACCGCGCATGTTCGGTCACATCGAAATTCCGTAGCAGGGATAGATCGGAGTTGAACCAACCGCTAGAGCGGATGACGCCCAAGCCCTCGTTGCCAAACGTGTAGAGCGCCGGCTGCGAAAAGGCCCCCGTATCGAACCAGCGCGTCGCCGAGCGTTCGCTGGGAGCCAGGTTCGGGTTTCGCGCGACGTCTGCCCGTTGCGCTCCCGCCGCGAATGCCCTTGTCGTGTCCGTACTCGTGACCGCCGTCAACGGAAACCCGGACTGAAAACTTGTCACTGTCGCGACGGTCCATCCGCCAGCCAACCGGGCCGGAATTCCACGGTTCATCCAATTGTGTCCCTCACCAAACGGCAGTTCATAGACCGCGCTGAAAATGAACCGGTGCTCGACGTCGCTCTCCAGCGGACCGTAGTCCGCACGCCTGTTGTAGTAGTTCGAATAAGGACCGTTGTTCTGCCCCAAACTGCCAGCGCTGGGATTGGCGGTGTCGTTGGTATTTCCTAGGAATTTCGACCATGTGTAGCTGCCAACCAGGTTCAGGCCGTGCGACAAGCGCTTTTCCAATTTGAACAGACCGGCGTAGTAGTTCGAGACTCCGAGGGACGGTGCCAACAGCATGACACCGCTGAATTGCGGGAAAGGCCGGTCTACCTGGGACATGTGCTTCGGTCCCAGAATCTGAGGGGGTATCTGATTGATGTTTAGATTGGCGGATGCCAGCTTGCGACCCAGGTTGCCCAACGCGGCAGCTTCGATAACCATCGAGCCAGGCAATTCACGCTGCATTGTGAGATTGAACTGGTGGGAGTAACCGGACACGCGATTGCGCTCAAAATAACCGACCTGCGTCAAAGAGTTTTGTCCCGGCGGCGCGGCGCCGAAGCCATCGTCCCGCGGCGGGGAAACGGGAGCCGCGGGCACGCCATCGCGTAACCGGAAGGGTGCAGTGATCGCATCAGGACCCGTGCGCAGGGTGGAAACGGAAAAGCCAAGGGAAGCGGCGACGGCTTGAACGCTGTCCAGCGGATGAGCAAAGAAGATTCCATACCCGCCGCGGAGGATGACTTTCGATACTCCGGGCACCCTCCAGGCCAGGCCGAAGCGTGGACCGAAGTTGTTCCAGTCAAACCGGTACGGGTGCACGGGATAACCATTCACTCCCGCGAACCGCACTACTCCCGGGGTGCCCGACACCGGGTTAATGGCGGCGGCATCGAACCCGTTCATGCGCAAGTTGGCATCGACCATCGGAGTGTCGATCTCCCATCGCAGACCGAGATTGATCATCAAGTTCCTGGCCGCGCTCCAATCGTCCTTCAGGAATCCGGAGAAATACCAACTGTGCCGATCGAGCGTCGGGGTGGCGTATTCGCTGAACGAGGTAGGCAGCCCGACCAACAGCGCAGCGAGCGGATTTCCCGTGGTCTGCGCGTCGAACTTCAAAATGCCCGAAATATTGTCCAGGTCGATTTCATTGTTTCGTGAATACCTGGCTTCTCCTCCCGCCTTCAGGACATGGCGGCCCCGCAGCCAGCTCAGATTATCGACCACCTGGTGCTGCTCGATGGGAAACTGCCGACGCTCTTGAATCGTGGACCCCAACGGACTATAACTTCCACCGAACTGGAAGCGTGGAAATGCGCGAGGATTGACTCCCGTGAGCCCGATCTTGTCGGGATAATCTCCGCCAAGCCCTCCGGAAAGGATTGAGGAACTCCGGTTGACGTATGTGTACCTCACGTCGTTGACTTTGGCGGAAGTGGCGATTTTCGTCCAGGATCCGTACCAGTATTGTGACCGTCCGCGGTTGTGATTCGCCGTATCCGCTCCTGGATCGGGATAGATATTGGACGGGTCCGTATCCTGACGGAAGGCAATGTACCGGCCGGAGAGCTTGTTTCGGTCATTCAAGCTGAAGTCCACTTTGGCCAGCAGAAAATCGCTGCCGACTGCAGTCACGTTATTCACCCGGAAATTATTAGCTCCGGCGCGATTGTCTCCCGCGCGATTGGGACTGGGAAAGTAGTTCACAACGCGCAGGGCTACGGGATCGAGGCTCTCTTTGGGAATGACATTGCCCGGAAAGGGCTGGCGCAGAGATGTGGTTGGATCGAAGACGGGAACCAAAGTGCCCGACGCGTTTACCGTCTTCGAAAAGTCGCCGGCCCGTTCCAGATCGGTCGGAACGGTCAAGGAGATCGGTGATCCGGTGCGCTGGCGCGTTCCCTCATAAGCGGCAAAGAAGAAGATCCTGTTGCGGCGCATCGGGCCGCCCGCGGTAGCGCCGAACGCGTTATACCGAAGCTCCGGCGTCTGCCTCACGCCATCCACTACCTGCGCGAAGAGCCCCGCGGCATCCATCGCGTCGTTGCGCAGATATTCGTAAGCGCTCCCGTGGAGTTGGTTTGTCCCGGACCGCGTGGTCTCCACAACCACACCGCCGGCAGACCCGCCATATTCCGCGGAGTAATTGTTGGCCAGGACTTGTATCTCCTGGACCGCTTCGACAGGCAGGTCTACGTTTTGCTGTCCCACGCCGATGCGGATGTTCTGGCCTGTGCCCCCATCGATCCAGATCATTTGACTCTGCACCCGTCCACCGGCCAGCGAATAGGCCGCCGGGTTATTGGGCGACACCGCGGCGAGACCCGCTGTGCGCAGGATGTTCAACGCGCGGCGATTCCCGAGAGGCAGATCCTCGATGCTCTTCGGATCGAGAATCTGGCTTACCTCGGACGTGCGAGTATTGACGAGCGGCTCGACCGACGGCACGTCCACGGTTTCGTTGATCGAGCCAAGTTCGAGAGTGGCGTTCCACTCCAGGGTTTGCCCGGTTGTCAAGCTGAGTCCACCCTGCACATAGCGCCGGAAGCCCGGCTTTTCCACACTGAGCGAGTAGCGGCCGCTGGAGAGATCGGAAATGGCATAGATCCCGACCTCATTGCTGCGGGTGACCCTTCGGATCCCGGTTTCATCCTGGACAGCGACCACTTCGGCGCCTGGGACCGCCGCGCCATTCGCGTCGATGACAGCGCCGTTGACCGTAGCCGTATTGGTTTGCGCGAGACAGCTCAAGGTCAGAACGATGAATAGAGCAAACCGCAATCCCTCCGGTTCCCAGCGTCCGGTATTGCAAGGATACATCATCCGCAAGCGATTTGGCCGGCAGGGTATCGATCACGGTCTTGTGTTTAGCGGCCGGGCCGCCTTTCAGCACCCTCTCATCGCCTGGCCTGAGCCGCGTTCGGAGACGCGAGCGTGGCTGGGTCGATGGTCTTCGCCTCCGCCGAATCAGCAATCACGAATTCCGCGAAGTCAAGGCCGGGTATCGATATGCGCCTGGTTACACGTAATCCCACGGATAAGTAGAATTCGTTGAACTTTCCGGACCAGACTCCCGCACGTTCCAGAACGGCGCGCGGAATCGTGAAGCTCCCGTTGGAGGGACGTTCGGTACAGGCGAACAGGGTCGCGCCGTCGGTCACGCCGTCCTCTCCGAGTTTGCCGAATATCTCGATATGCCCCTCGCTTGGATCCGCGACACGCCAGGAAATGGTTAGTCCATCCGCGACAGGCCGACCGAATTCGTTCCGATTCGTCCATTGAATGGCAGCGGCGGGCAGCGAAACGCCGGCATCAAACGGTCCAAGTCCCGGCCCCCCGGCACCGTTGTCGAGTCGATATTCCCCCGGTTCGACGACGCCATCGAACGGGCCGTTGTAGTAACCATTTTCGTCTCGCGCCGCAGTGAAGATGCCGCGGGGCGTGCGAAGGTTCAGGGCGACGCCCGCATTCGAAAGGGAGTTTACGTTCGGGACCGCGGCAAGACCGCCTCCCCAGCTATGAGCGCAAGATCCAAAAGGGATGACGCTGGTTTGTTGAATCGTGCTCACGGCAGCGGACCAGTAGCTGCCGGAAAAAGATACTTCAGCCGTTCTCAAGTTGCCGGCATACAATTTCTGCACCTCCAGCTCAGATAGTCCGTGTGGGTCGGAGCAAGCCCCGGTGCCGGAGGCAATGGAAACGTAGACATCTTCCGGAGTGTATCCGTCCTCGCTATAACGTACCCAGACCGGCACGTTACATCCCTCAATTCCCGGAGGGACTTCGAAAATGACCTGGTCCATTCCGGCGCAACAGCCGGATCTTCCGCTGTAGACGATCTTCGCGGGCTGCCCGCCCAACAATACCTGGAAGCCTGGAATTTGAAGAGGACCGGGAATCGGTCCGGCTGCTTCGTCTCCGGGAGCGAATCCCAAACCGGAACCCCATAGGGTCACGAGTTGCCCGGGGCGCGCGGGCACGACTAGTGAATTCGAGGACACCGTTCCGGCGGCATCGATATTCTGGACTGCACGATCGATGCAAAAGCTCGCGTTGCTGGGCCTGAATCCCTCTCCGCACCAGCTACCGCTATATACCGCGAAACCTTGCGCCCGGACCGGGAGCCTGTACGGTACACTGGATTTTCCGTTGTAAGTCACCACTAGGATGCCGTCACCCAACGGTGTGCTGGCGGGCAGCATGGCGCGAACCCATTGCGTCCCCGCGCCGAGAACATACGCATCCAGCGAGACACCGGCTACAGTTACCCGCACGGAAACCCCGGCGAGCGCAGTTACCAGCGGAAAATCCGCGTGGGTACGCGGAACCTGCGGGCCCACGGGAAGGTTGGCCGAGAAGATCACCATGTTAGAGCCGGGAGCTATGTTCACAGATCCGAGATGGGCTTCGTTGTAGACGCCATAAATCCCGGCGGGCGGGTCCGCGGCGTAAATTGCCGGCACGGCTGCCAGCCACGCGATGAAGATAGTTCGTCTCATCATGATTCCTCCGTCAACGCGAAGATCGGGTCGGGCCGCATCCCGGCAGGCTCGACGTGGCACTTTAATTGAACGCGAAATTCAGATTATTGCTGGCGAGCTTTCCGTCCACGGTTAGCTCGATCGCGCCTCCACCCCGGTGGGCGAGCGATCTCGGTAAGTGCAGGTTTATCTGATCGAGTCCCGGGCTCCCTTGGGGGCCGGCGTACTGTACCGTAACATCAACGCCCGCGGCCTTAGCGGTGACGCTCGCCAGTGAACTGCGTGAACGGATACCGGTGCCGTAGAGGACCAGATATACATCGTCCGTATCGGGGCCCATATCGATGACTCCGAGTTGGGGAATTTCCACGGTCTGAACGCCATTCCGAACACGGACCACCTGAATCGGACTGAACAGGCTCGGCGCCACCGGTTCGATCAGAAGGTCGCCCTCGCCGATGAAACGTTCTCCCGACTTGGCGGTCACCGAGGCGATTCCCAAAGCTGTTCCCGCCGGAACCACATAGTTCACCTGGTTCCATGTAACCGCGTAGAGAGGAGCCGGCCGTTCCACGCCAAGGGAGTCCTTCACCGTGAAGGTCACCTCACCCAAAGAGAACGGGAGATCGGGCGGCTTGCCGGACAGGATCGTGTACGGCTGAATGAAATCGCCGCCGCTGCACGAGACGGCGGTCTGAATGCTATCGGCCGCGGCGGGGCCGGGTCTGAAGACAGGGCTTTGATAGTTCATGATGGTCCTGCCCACCGGAAGCGGCGCCACGTTGCTGGTGAAGCCGCCGATGGACAACCTGACCAGATGCAGACCGTCACCGGGCGGAACAATAAAACGAACCCGGTACGTGCCCCCGGGCCGTCCAAAGAAGGAACTGGATACGGTCGTGTCAACCACCTCGACGGAAACTCCGCCGACCGTGACAGTCAGTTTGGCTACGGTCTGATTGGCGTCTACGGCGCCGAGGCCGACACCAAAAACGCTCAGCACTTCTCCCGGCATCGCGGTCAAATTGCAGCCGAGATTCTGGCTGTAAGGATCCGTGTCCGACCTAGTGGGAGCCATAATACCCGGCGCATAGGCGTCCACCACGATCGGGTACGGTTGCGATTGGTTCGAGCCCGATTCGAGCACCACCGTCGTCGGCCCAAGTGGAAAATCCAGCGGCACCTGAAAAGTGACGGTGCTGCCGTCCTCCTGGTCCGCCCATTCCACCGGCCGCCCGCCTACCAGTACTCGATTGGATGAGGGATTGGTCGGATCGAAGAAACCATATGTCAAGTCGGCCCGAACTCCCGGAGAGAATCGCGCGTCCCGGGCCGCCGAGTTGACGATCCGTGCCACATAGGGCGTCTCCGCGTGTAGCAGGAAAGGTGTTGCCGCGAAAAGAGTCAGAATGAAGGTGCGCATGACTATTCCTCGATAATCGCCAGGACCGGGTCGTCCGTCCCGCCGGCCGCAAGGCATCTGCCGTCGGACATCTGCAACGAAGTGCCGGCAGGCACGGCAATCCGTCTCCAGGCGTAAGCATCCACCAGCAACTTGGTTCCGTCGAATTTGGTGAATTCAAGCCGAGCGGCGGTATCGTTGCGGACTACAATCAGCTTCCGCTCCGCCGCGGGCGTTTTGGGCGAATCGCTGCAAGTGGACAGATTGACCCGCGTGATTGTGGGCGGCTCGGCGATGAGGCCGGCGGATGCTTTGAAGCCGGGAAACAGCGCTTCGAGCCGGTTACTCGCCTCGAGGATGTTCACATGGCGCGAATGCACAGCGGGAAATGCGACCGCCAGGTTTTCCACTACCGCGCCAAAGCTGCGGCCCTTGACGCAAAAATCCGCCAGGCGCTGCAGTTGCATTTCAAACCACAGGTAGTTCTCGGGCGGGAGATTGGCTTCGAGGTAATTGAGATCTCCGCCCGACGTATAGCGTGGAGCTTTCATTTCCCGGAGTGGTCCATTCAACATAAAGACAAGGTCCGGACGGGCCGCACGGATGTATCCAGCCATAAAAACATTGGCAAGAAACTCACCTACGAAAGTATTCCCGTCGATTTTCAGGGCATCCGCGAAAATATGACCGGCCTCGTGGAAGGTCACGGCTTCGGCGCCCAGAACGGGATCGAGCGATTTGAGCGCATCGGGATAGATGTCCTCGATGTGCTCCGGAAACACGATGAGCGAGGACCGCACGATTGCATGGGGCAGGATCTCCGGCGTCACCTTTCTCCAGGTCTCCCGATCCAGCACCGCAAGCGTCACGGGCGCCTCAATGTGCAACTGGCTTTGAAACCAGGCATGCGCCAGTGCAAGCGACCGTTGCCAGCGAAGTGCACGGTGCTCCGACGCGGGCGAGTAAATCAAGGGTACCGGGCCCGGCGCCTCCTTCAGTTGGAGCGCGCGCAGGCGGGAGAGCATATCCGCCGGCGATTGAGCGCCAAGGTGGCCGGTGGTCAACAGTAGGGCCGGTATCGCGATACGTAAGGTTTTCATATGCTGCTCCTCTATGGTTTCGCTACGGCGATGGTCGCCCGGCTCGAAATGAAGGTCCCCGGCGCCGACAACTGGAGGTACCATGTGCCGGCGCCATACCAGTCCGCCGGCAGGCGAACCTGGATCTGAATCAGTCCGCTGACGAAACCAGTCACTCCGCCTGCATAAAGCGGAGTCGCGTACATGCCGAGCGTCGCCCAGGCCGGATGGTCGCTCCATGCGAGTTCCTCTTCCGGAAAAGGCCCGGACAGAAACACCTGAACTCCGGCCGTGATTGGCGATGACGGCAACGACACTACGTCGCGCTCGGATTTCTGCCCCTGAAGCGCGGCGCCGGTCGCGTAAAAGGTGACTAGCGAGCCGGTATGGGCCGGATTCGATGGGGAGTTCAAAGTGCCGTCCTGATTGAATGCCGCCGCGGCGCCTTGGCCCGAGCCATCCATGCTGAAGACGCCCAGGCGCGTCGTCCGTACAGGCAGACGTACAGTATTCGAAGGTGCGCCTTGATATTCGACTTGCACATCCACGTTGACAGCGTCTGCGATTCCGTATGGCACTATCGCCGTGGTTTGCCGGTCCGAGGCAAAGATCAGCGCTCCTGGAATGCCATTAAAGAGGACCCGTGCGCCGCCGAGGCTTTGCGGCAGCGGCGAGTTTGGGGACACGTGCGCTTCGACGCCCTCGGCCGGGCCGATCGAAGTCCCCAGGGTGGTTACCATTTCTCCGGCAGCGAGGGCGCCGCCGGCATAGTTGGCGGCGTTCAGCACGCACTCGTTGTGGATGCGCGGTCCGTCGACTGGAGCGATTGGGTTCTTCTCCAAGGCGATGACCGAGGACGAGAGACTCTCGAAGACGTAGAGGCGGTCAGGCGCGACAGTCATACCACCGGCCAGGTCGTCCTGATCGGTTCCGAATTGCCGCTGCCATATTCGGTTGCCCTCGGAATCGAAGCGGCTGACCTGTAGATCGAGGTTGCCCGAGCGGCACTGGCCTTCCAGGGTGCCGTACATGCTGCCGACAAAATAGAAGCCACCTTCATCCGCGGCGATTGCCGACGAGCTGTATTCGCTGGCTTCGCTTGGAAAGGCATGCGTCCAGCGGAGATTGCCGTCGTAATCGAAGGATTGAAAACGCCGGCCCACGATCTGACCGTCCTGCGAGTACGACACCGTGGTTGTATAGAACCCTTCCGAATTTGCCGCCAGTAGCGCGCCGATCGCGTTGCCCATTACTCTGGCCGACATGCGGCCGCCGGACCGGCTGTATTTCTGAAGCGAAGGAGTCGATGTTGGAGAGTAGGCGCCGTCGATAAAGTAGATGCCCGTAGCATCGGCGTGCAGTATGCCGGGACGCCCGTTCACCGGAAGGCTCCAGACCTCCTGCCCATCGGCGTCGAAGCGGCGCAAGGTCCAACTGGCAGAGTAGCCGGGAAACGAATCACTTTGTGGCGACG
>Ga0335078_10007816_pt1 | contig 15868 bp, 12 predicted proteins | sample Lox_Sample_32_FD_206711 | JGI IMG/M metagenome (GOLD analysis project Ga0335078, IMG submission 206711) | Soil microbial communities from Loxahatchee National Wildlife Refuge, Florida, United States - Lox_Sample_3.2 | ecosystem: Environmental > Terrestrial > Soil > Wetlands | place: USA...
GATCACAATCTATGGGATTGGTTTCCCCGATGCCGATGATAGCGGGCACAATAACATCTCGGATATGGCATTCTTTAACAGCCTTGCGTCTGCACCCAGTGCGACCTATTTCGCACCGGATCCCACTACAATGACATCAATCTTCTCTCAAATCGAGGGACAGATCCAGAATACCGCTGGTGTTAATACAACGATGAACCTGGATATGCAGAACGTTCAGGTTACGTACAATAATGCCACTAACATGACTTCGGGTAACCAGGCATTGGCCTATGTGTATGATCCGCCAAAGTCTACGTCGATAACCGACCAGAACGGGGTTACTACGGTAGAAAACCAGACCGATGCATGGAACCAGAATGAGACACTTTCATTCAGTATCGGTAAGATGACCGTTGGACAGACATGGAGCACAACATTTGAGATGAAGGTGCTTGAACCTGGTGAGATCGACTTCCTTTGCAATTCGTCCATAAAATTCAACACCGGTGAATCTATGCCGCTGAATTGTGTCCCAATCAACGGGATCTACAACTACACGAATACCGGCTTTAACATGCCTTCAATCAGTGTAACGGACCTCCAGGCTCTTCAAAACGGCGCACCGAACAACATCGTCCCACTCCAGTGGAATATAACCTATCCGGGCAGTGAATTTGCGACGGAAATGTTATATTACGATTCGGCGAGCAATCCAACCTGGAAATTCATCTACCAGCAGCCAGTCAATCCCGGGAACTGGACTCATAATTACGCGTGGGATGTAAGCGGGCTTCCACCGGGAGAATACTCGGTCGAAGTGGTTGCGTTTGCACACGATGCCGATAGTGGTAAAGAAGTTATCCCTACATCCATCGTATTGGGACAGTCGCCGAAAGCGTACATCAAACTCCAATAATCTCTTTTTTAAAGCCTTGATAACTAAGTGAAGTCGTTACTGTACCGTAAAGGCACTCGCAGGGAAGATGATTCTCCGAATATAGTTAGCCAAAAAAGGTATGCGAGAAGCAGGAGTCGAACCTGCGAACGCCTGCGCGAATTGATCTTGAGTCAATCCCCGTTGACCACTTGGGTATTCTCGCTCATATTCATATGATTTCAGATGGAGTAAAAAGTCTTTGACGGTCAGGGATGTACGCCCGTGCCGGATAATATTTGCGGGAAGAATACATAAGGTTCCTGATCGGGCTTACATAAAATCCGCAAGTCCCAGCTGTTCCTGTTTTTCCTCCCCAAACGTTGATTCTATTGCAAGATCAAGAACTTCAACCCGCTGACGGGTATATTCAGAAACTTTGTATTTTCGCACCATTTCCCGGGAAACCTCGAGGTATTTTTTGACCGATCCTTCATGCACCGTTGGGATAATATTCCCATTGCACATCCCCTTGCCCTTGAATTTCGTACATTTACCCGCGAGAGGCATCCGGCGGTAGCTCGCGTTGCATTTTGTACACCGGAATTTTTGCTTGGAGAATGCTGAAAGGTTTCCCATCAAGTCCCGGATAAAATGCGTATTGAGGACCCGTTCAGCCACATCATCGGCGTCGACCGCACGGATTTTCTCGGCAAGGTTCAGTTCAGCTTCGAGCTTTTCGGTCATCGTCTTGAGTTGGGTATAGGTGGATTCCACCGGCCCGGCAGAAATATCCGAAGTGTCGTGCGTGAAGCTGAAACCTTCGAGTTGCCGGGGTGTGCCAAGCCGTCGTTCAACTCTGTCAATTAGTGGTTCCACATCTTTCGCCTTGGCATATGAAAGGGCAGCGGTATAGAGTTCGAGCGGGTAGCCGCAACCCACATCTACGTTAAGGGATTCCTTGTCGATCTCGGCCGGATCTATACGTGAAGTGAGCACCAGGGGGGCGTCCATTGTTCCCCCGCGGTTCTGAGGTAAAAAAGAGCGGGAGAAATTGAGAAGGCCATCAAGAAGGAGCATGATACAGTCTTCGTCTCCGTCGCACTGGCCGGTGAAAATACCGTTTGCCACTAACGTATGATCATCTGCAACGGTAACGCAGTATACCCGGTCTTCCAGGGTTGTTATTTTTTCTGCCGAACAAATCCGATCAGCAATCACTGCACCCCCTTCACTAATCGGCACCGCATCGCCTTCCTTAATTTCGAGCGCCTTGAGTTTTCGCAGGTACCCCGTGTCCCAGACCAGCATGGCGTGATCGGGTGTGACTACCACCTCCCGGTTCCGTGTGGTTGTAAAGCGAATCAGGTGTGCCGGCGCCCGGTGGATCGAGACCGAAGTAATTTTTCGAAAGTGAACCTGTCCTATTGTATCAACTGACCTTGTATAGTACGGGTGGACCGGATCGGAATAGTACGTGCCCAGCCGGTCGAGACCGGGCTTGCTGATGTCAAAATTTTCGAGGACAAATTTCCGGATAGGGACGTTTGACCAGGTCTTTCCATCATAGACCTCAATTACGGTGTCGCCGTAAAAACAGTTCCGGCGTTTTGCTGCATGGAAAAAAGGATGAGCATAACCAACGTTTGCCCGGGTAAAACCGATTATCCGTGCGAGCACTCCTGCACTCGTGTGGGGGGCGAGACCGATAACCAGATGTCCTACGAGATCGTCGCGGGTTTTTACATTGTAAAACGCCGGAAGTCCATAGAACCGCGTGAGCTCCCCATCGATGAACTGGGTGACCTTTATCAGGTAATCGGCGCAGGAATCGGAAACAAGAATGTCTTGGGGACGCAATTCCACGACCTGTTTTCCGTTCTGGAGGTCGTATCCTTTGATATCCCTGACATACCCCAGTGACCGGAGCTTCTCTACCGGTACCCTGACTTCGTCAGGTCTGATATGGGTGAGCGGGAGGTCAATCATATCAAACCGGGTCGTCCCGTCCTTGAACACGAAAATGTCCTGCTGGGCCCGGAGGATGCCTTTTTCCATAGCTTCCACGGTTTTTTCCCGGGATATCACTCCTTTGACGCCCTTGACCAGAGCGATAGATTCTTTTTTGATACTGAGGCGATCCATTGCCTGAGCATACTCGGCCTTGACATTGATGCTGATCCGCTGGCTGCATGTCGATGGCACATCACAATTCGGGCACCGATCCCCTGCTACCTCATGCCCGCATTTGGGACAGGTATTTACCGGCTCGGTATGCCTGCCGCAGTTCGGGCAGCAGTTAAGGAAGGTAATCTCGCCACAGCCGGAACACCTCCGGCGACCTACTTCAATTTCAATGATCCCCCCTTCCTTCTGGAAATCAATCTCAGTAGCATGGGCGTCCGATTCCTCAGTATGTATGGAGGCTTCCTGGAATGATCGCCGGGCACCCCCGGATTCGCCGAGCGGAAAAAGACCATGCGGGGGCGGGCTCATCTTACGCGGTTTTGATTTGCCGGGCCGGCCCATGCGTCCGCCGATCCTGATGCCGGATCGTGAGCGGAGCCGCATTCCGCTCAAATGGATAACAAGATTAAGGGGTGAGCCGGTAGGCGGGGCGTTGTCCCAGGTCGTACGTTTTTTCAGCCCGCTGTCAAGACCAAGACCGGAAATAAAAGCCCTGAAATCAGGAATCCGGATCGTCCCGTTGCTAATTTTGTGCGGAAGAAGCAGAATCTCAAGCAATCCTTTGATATCCGTACTGTGGGGGATTACCAGCGTTTTTTCTTCGATTTTTCCGTTTGCTGCCACAAAATCCGCGAGGGTCCGGATATCTTCAAGAGATATATCGTCCCAGAACCAGGTCCACGAAGGATGGAGGAATCCGCCGGCCTGCGCAAGTGAGAGGGCTTCTTCTTCATCCAGAGGAGGCCGGGCGCCCGGGCCCTGGTCAAGTAGCCACCATTCTTCACAATATCCTGCAGGAACAAGAGGGTGATTGTTTTCGAGAAAGTCGCCGTAAGCAATCAGGATCTCTCCGACATCAATGATTCTCTCAACCCTGTTAATGAGCGCGAGCGCGGTTTTCTCATCGTCAACACGTACGACATCTCCCCCGGTCAAGCGAACGGTCGGCCCCTCTATCGTGTCGACCGGAACAACACCACAAGCTTTGCCCGGCCGTTCGAGCTTCATCTGGGTGCCGACTGCCAAGAACCCCCCGAGGAGGTGAAGGGTCGCCGGGTTGAAGCCTGCAGTCGCAAAACCGGTGTTGCGCGATCTTCCATACCGAAGGCGGAATCCCCCTTTACGCATGGGGTAGGAAAAAACCGGTCTTCCCCCGATGAGATCCCGGAGGTATTTGTCCAGGGGTTTTACTCCTAGCGTGTTCTCCTCTGCACCGGGTTTTGCGGCACCGGCGATGAGCTTGTCAAGCCAGTCCCATCCGCCCATGTTCATTTTCTCGACTTTGTTCTTGAGCTTGCGAGCTTTCCCGGCGATTCCTTCAGCAAGCACAAGGGCCATCCCACCGCGGACTGCGTTTGTTTCGACACGCTCCAGGTTCCGGTGACCGGATACCTCCTCTTTTTCGGTTGCCTCGCCATCGATGCAGACGGGGCAGTTTTCCACGATCAGCCGGATTTCTGCTTCGCTGGGCAGATACTGGAGGTTCATTATGGAATTATACTGGCGGATTTCTTCGATGTACCGTTCAATTTCCACCGGTCGGGGCCGGTACCTGCCTACCCCCAGCTTATCGCGGACGTAATCACCGACGAGCACCGAGAGCGCCTGGGCGGTCCCCCCGGCGCTCCGTATCGGTCCGGCGTAATAGATTTTCAGGTACTGGCTTCCATCGTCATTTTTACCAAGCCCGACTTTTGCAATCCCTTCCGTCGGTGCAGATACTACCCCCTCCGTTAGAAGGGCCATCGCGGTGCGTATTGAATGATCGAGTACCTCATCATTGTTTTTTTCTCCGAACCGCCGGGCAACAAAATCGTCTCCGATCCGGAGCGCTGCCTCCTCCCGGGACATCTGGGATTCCAGTTCCCGGATCCTTTCCGCGACCCCTTTTATGCCGAGAAGGGCCTCTACACGGTCCGCGAGGTCGCTTGCAATCGGGATTTCTATGTCGAGGCTGGGATCAAAACCCCGGGAGCGCGCTTCCCGGGCGATGGCTATCGCCCGGTCCAGACCTTCCATTAAGGATTTGCCGTATTGTTCCATTTCAGGGGAAATCTGCAGCATTCTGAAAAACTCCTCTCTACACAAAGGTATTCTGGTATCTTCCCTGCAGTTATTCCGGGATTTGCACCGAAATCAGGGTTCCTTCCTGTCCCGGATCTGTTCAACCATTGATGGCAACCCGGTTTCACCCATCTGCCAGAGAGTGAGGGTCGCGCAGGACCTAAGGATTTCGTCCGCGTCAGAGAGCCTGCGGGTAAGGGGTTCTACGGCAGGTTTTCCGATTCGGCAAAGCGCACGGGAAAGAAAACCCCGAAACTCCCGGTCATCACTTGCCATAGCAGAAATAAGGGGTTCTACGGCAGGCTCGCCCATTTCCCCCAGCGCAGCAGCGGCATACCGCCGGAATTCACGATCTGGATTCTTCTCCATAGCGGTAATAAGAGGAGCTATTGCCGGCACTCCGGTTTTTGCAAGCGCTATTGCCCGGTACCAGCGATGATCGTTGTCTCCTGCTTTCGCAAGGGAATCGATCAGAGGGGCAACGGCAAGCTCCCCTGCTTCTGCCAGCGCCAGGATCGCATGGTGGCGATTATCGATGGAAGGATCATCGAGCTGGCTGATATGTACGGTGATGGCATCTTCAACTTCCGTTGAGGTCATGGAAACACCCGCACACACCTATTATATCCTGAGGCTCAAGTGCGTTGCTACCGGAACATATGGATAAAATCGCTTTAAGGAATGCCAAGAATTCCCGGAATGAAAAGGAGGCCAAAAAATACACCCATGAGGAGGAGCCCCAGAGGAATGCCTAGGCGCGCCCATTCCCGGCTTGTGATTTCCGTTTTTGTTGCCGCAATGATGTTCGGGATGTTTCCCGGGATGAGCATCCCCCCGGATATGAGCAATGCCATAAGAGCGCTGGTAATTTGGGTCGGGGAAAGAGCCGGGCTGATCTCAGCTGCGGCCAGAGTTGCATTGTCAAGTACCGCGGAAACAGTGTTTACCCAATATAAGATCTCGGGAGGAATCAGAGCAACATACCCGAGAATTACCGGACGGAATCCCTCGCCGAGGAATATGAGAGCCGCGATGAAAAGGTAGACTTTGCCGGCCCGGACAACGATGTCCATGATCTTTTCCCGATCAATGGAGCATTTCAGATCGGCTTCGGGAGCCTGCCGTTTTTTTACGACTTCAAGACCGAGAATACCCAGAAAAATTACTGCCGGTATCACATAGATGCCGATCCTGTCAGCAAGGAAGAAAAACCCCGCGTGGTACGGATCACCTGAAAGACGTGAAGTTACTATCGTGGTAAGGGGTTCGCCCAAGGGCGTCAAACCAGCGCCGAGGCCAATTGCAAAACAGGCAATAACCGTAATTTCGATTTTTGCCTCCCTGACCAGCGGGAGGGCATTCACGATCTCAACGAGAATGATTGCAGCAAGAATTGCTGATATAACACTGGACACGAGGCCAAGAACAATGATGATAACCGGCACGATCACTCCAAGGGAGAGTGTCTCCATGGCGGCCGTAATTGCTTGTTCAAGACGCTGGTTAAAAAAATAAATGATAAGGCCTACGATAAGAACTATCTGCACGATACCAAGTGGCACACCAGCGATGGAAACAGCGTTTAGCGGACTGGTGAGCGCTTCGGTTACGATCGCTGCACTCCACCCGGAATGCTCTCCAGGAATTCCTGCGAACCCGGAAAGTGTGAGCGCGAGAACACCGCAACAGAAAAGAAAAATCTCGAGGTTGCCTTCAATCTTTTTCACCAGGAAGGGAAGAGCAAGGACGGCACAGAAAATAATGATCAGGGAAATAATCACCCAGATGGCCATTCCATTCCTCCCGGACAAGATCCCGGAATTATCAAATAATTATCTTTTTTGCACAGAGAAGGATAAGCGCTTCCTTTTCCGGGCATTCCGCCAAAAGAAAGTTTATATCCACCTTCGGAGGTATAGTGCACATGATCACAGATTTCCGGGGCAGGTGATTCCCGATGGCGCAGGATCTTTTAAGAACGCTCCGCGAATTGCAAAACACGGCGATCGGCAACTGCCGGAAACGTATCGACGAAGCAGCGCGAAGGGCACGACGGAGACATGAGTCGGAGGATCGTGACGTGGATGGCAAACCGACAGGGCACGATGTCACCTCGCAGCTCCGGGAAAAATACGGCCTGTAACGGCGGTACCTGTTATGGAAACCGAAAAAACCCTCCTCCAGCAGATTCGTGATAAAGAACAGGAATTCGCAAAAAAAATAGAGTCGGCCCGGGCTGACGCTGATGCAGTAGTTACTGCTGCCAAGACCGAAGCCGAGGAATTGTTATGCACCGCAAATGAAGAGGCAAAAATGAGTGCAGAGCAGGTTTACTGGACTGTGCGGGGAAAGACGGAAACCGAGATCGAAACACTCAATAATAATGCGGGAAAGGATCTTGCCGTTATGCTGGAGAGGGCAAAAAATAACCTGCCGGCAGCTGCAGAAAAGATTGTCAGGTACGTAACCATGGAATAACGCCGTCACCGGCGAAAGGAGTTCCCTATGCTCCAGGCAATGAAACGCATCCAGGTGATCGGGCCAAAAACGGAGCTGGATAATACCGTTGATCTGCTTTATGAAGCCGGGACGCTGCATGTTGAGAATGCACCGGATATCATAAAAAAAGACGAGATACCCCTGACACGGGTCCGGAATGAAGAGGCAGAAAAGATTGCAAGTGTGCTCAGTACGATTACTGCGATATTCTCTACGCTTCCCCCGGTTGCCGATGACCCCAGTGCTCAGGACTATATCCGCCAATCCCTTGACCAGAAAACGCTCCCGGATCTTATCGCCCGTGCCGAGACGATCATAAATACTTTGGAACAAACGACCCGGGAACTGGCTGCAAAGAAGACGGAACGGACTCTCTCAATAACCAATCTGAACCGGTATGAAAAAGTGCTGGATATTATCCAACCCGTGGAAAAGGAACTGCCAGCCCTCGAAGGATTTGAAGTGACAATCCTCCTCATCCAGAAGGAGCATCAGGACGTTATCGGGCTGATAAAGAACGAGATCAATACCATAACCGGCAACCGTTTTGAAATGATCGCGACTACGGTAGATGCTGACACGTTTGCAGCGATCATGGTCTTTCCAAAAAAATATTCCGGGGAGATCCATTCTTTTATTTATTCGGTAAACGTGAATGAAGTCCGGCTCCCGAACGAATATGCGGGGAGGCCCTTTTATGAGATCTACGCTTTGATCGAAGAGAACCGTCTCAGCGCGCTTGATGAAATTGCCCGGATTGACAATGAACTCCAGGCGCTTTCCGGCACCTGGTACCAGGAACTTACGGTCCTGAAAGACCTGCTGGGCCGCCGGCATGCCGAAGTAAGCGTGTACAGGAATTTCGGGGTCTCGGAATACATGTTCGTTATCATGGGCTGGATTCCGAAAAAATACCTTAAAACAACCCAGAACCTGATCAACGCCCGGTTTTCAGGAAGGGTAGTTTCCCATGAGATCCCTGTCACCGAAAAGGATCTCGAAGATGCGCCGGTCTTCTACGATAACCCGTTCTGGATAAAACCGTTCGAATTTATCATGCAGCTGGTCGCCCCACCAAAATATCTCGAAATTGACCCGACACCTATCCTTGCGATTTTCTTTCCCTTGTTCTTCGGGATCATGGTCGGGGATATCGGGTATGGCATCATCATCCTCTCGATTGCGCTCGTGATCAGGTACCGGTTCGAGACCGTGGCATTTGCAAAGAACCTCGCAAACATCCTCGCCATTTCTTCAATCCCCGCAATAATCTTCGGTTTATTGTTTGGCGAATTTTTCGGGGATTTCGGTGAAAAGATGGGCTGGATTTCCCCGGTTCAGATACTGGGGATCACATGGAACCGTGTCGATGCGATGATCCCCATGCTGATTGTCGCGATTACTATCGGGGTTATCCACGTATTTCTCGGATTGTCCATCGGGATCCGGAACGCGATAATCACCAAAAAACGAAAGCATCTCTATGAAAAAACGGGAATGATCCTGATGATCAGTGCGATTATACTCCTTGTCGCAATGCTTGCGAAGGTACTTCCGGCATTTTCTCTCTACCCTGCAATTGTCCTCATCATAATCGCCATGCCCCTCATAATCCTTGGGGCTGGTGTGTTCGGGACTATAGAGGTCATGAGCACCATTGGAAACATCCTTTCCTATTCGCGTCTCATGGCGATTGGCATGGCATCGGTGATCCTCGCTATGGTGGCAAACCGGCTGAGTGGGGCATTCGCTTTCGCTGTCATCGGTATTATTGTCGCCCTCCTCCTCCACGCACTCAACGTAGTCCTCGCGATGTTCTCTCCTTCGATCCATTCAGTGCGTCTCCACTTGGTCGAATTTTTCTCTAAATTCTACGAGGGCGGCGGCATGCCGTACCGGCCGTTCCGGAAAGATATGGGATAAAAGGGGGACGATGCGAATTGATCGTGAAATCATTCATTGTCATAATACCGGAAGACCGGTTCAGGACCCTGACACAACTCCTTCTATTTTCTTTGCCTTCGCGATGCGTTTTTTCCGTTCAATGATGGCTTTGACCTTTTTGAGGCGGAACAGATCCTCGCGCTCCCTCTCGTCTATCGCGTTTTCGATGTATTTCGCCTGATTTTTCAGCTCCGGAATAAGGATCTGCTCGAGTGCGTTGACCCGGCGGCGGTTCATCTGGATTTCAGACCCCAGGCGGCGCATTGCCGTTTCGATCTCGGCGAGCTTGATGAGAAGATCCAGTTCAAGTTCATACCTCTCCGCCGTTTCATCAATACGGGCGCTGGTAGAAATTACACCATACCCACGCTCAAGCATGGTTTTGGAGACCCGTTTCTTCTCAATTACCGGGACGGGAACACCCATGATGTTCTTCCCGCTGATATCTACGGTGATCGATCTCCTCGTTGCGAATGATGCCGAACGGAGAGTTACCGGATCATCGACAGCTTCCGCGATCATCAGGGCTAGATCGGCAGCCTGGGACACCTGTTCGAGCTCATCTCTGGACTCGGAAACCGTGCTGAGGATTTTAAAAAATTCCTGAATGAGTGCGTCCATCTTCTGTCGAAGAAGGTCCCTTCCTTGCTCAGCTAACCTGATCTGCGCCTTGAGCCGCATTAGTTCCATCCGGGTCGGCCGAACCTGTTCCATCAAGATCCCCTTTATGAGGCAGTCCCAAAGTTCGCGGGGTGGTATTTCTGGATATACTCTTTTTTGATCCGTTTCAGTTCGTCAACTGGCAGGGAGCTCAAAAGTTCCCAGGCAATCGAGAGGGTCGTTTCGATGGGGCGATCTTCGTCTCCCTGTGTGATGAACCGCCGCTCGAACGCATCTGCAAACTTCAGGTATTTCCTGTCGAGATCAGTCAGCGCCTCTTCACCGACTATTGCAACAAGCCGGCGAAGATCTCTTCCGTATGCGTACGATGCGTACAACTGGTCCGCCACGCCCCGGTGATCTTCCCTCGTTTTGCCCGGACCAATCCCCAAGTTCATGAGCCGGGAAAGGCAGGGCAGCGCATCGACCGGAGGATCGCCGCCACGCCGGAAAATGTCACGGGAAAGAACAATCTGGCCTTCAGTAATATATCCTGTCAGATCCGGAACCGGGTGGGTGATGTCATCGTCCGGCATGGTCAGGATCGGGATCTGGGTAATTGATCCGTGTTTTCCTTTGAGTCGTCCGGCCCTTTCGTATATTGAGGCAAGATCTGTGTACATGTATCCAGGATACCCCCGACGGCCGGGCACTTCCTCACGGGCAGTTGAAATCTCACGCAAGGCCTCACAGTAATTGATCATATCCGTGAGGATCACGAGGACGTGGAGATTGTGTGTGAATGCAAGGAACTCTGCCACGGTTAGTGCGCACCGCGGGGATGCGAGACGTTCGACAGTCGGATCATCAGCGAGGTTCATGAAAAAGACCACCCGGTCAAGTGCCCCGGTACGTTCGAAATCCTGCATGAAAAACGAGGCTTCCTTGTGAGTGATTCCCATCGCTACAAAAACGACCGCAAATTGTTCGTTTTCTCCGAGGACCCGGGCCTGCCGCGCAATCTGCGCTGCGAGCTTGCTTGCCGGGAGGCCGGAACCGGAGAAAATCGGAAGTTTCTGGCCGCGTACAAGCGTGTTGAGACCATCGATCGCAGACATTCCCGTCTGGATAAAATCTGCCGGTTTGTCCCGGGCTGTTGGATTAATCGGCATACCGGCTATATCCAGAACTGCTTCCGGGATGATATCGGGTCCGCCGTCGCGTGCGGCACCAACGCCCGAGAAGATCCGGCCAAGCATATCTTTTGACACTTCTATCCTGGCAGGTTCCCCGGTAAACCGGACTGTTGTCCCGATGAGGTCAATTCCCCGGGTTCCTTCAAAGACCTGGACCACGGCGTGATCTTCAGAAATATCGAGAACTTGTCCACTCCGTATTTCGCCGTCCTGAAGCGTGATCTTTACGATCTCGCCAAACGATGCACCTTTAACACCGGTGACAAAAATCAGGGGTCCGGAAACATACCCGATGGTCCGGTACTCCCGGGTCAGAAATGACGGATCTTTCATTTCTCCACCTCAACCGCCATCAGGGTGTTCCCGATCTCCCCGATAATACTTCTGATAGACTCAGTATCAGCCGCCTCTTTCATCCTCCCGATAGCAGCCCGGAGGGGAAGTGCCTGGATTTGACGGAGACTGACCCCGCGGGTCATTGCGACATTTACCTGATCATTGTACTCCATAATCACCTTGAGCATCAGATACTGTTTTTCCACCGGGCAGAACGAATCGGTGTCGCTGTATGCACTCTGCTGGAGAAAATCTTCCCGGATCATCCGGGTAACGTCAAGAATAGCTTTTTCACTATCCGGTAGCGCGTCCGGACCGACAAGCTGGACGATTTCCTGGAGTTCTACTTCTTTCTGCAACAGGTACATCGCCTTATCCCGGAGCTCCTTCCAGTCATCTGCAATCTGGTGCCCGTACCACGACGCGATGGAATCAAGGTACAGCGAATAGCTCTTTATCCAGTTGACGGAGGGAAAATGCCTGCGGTACGCGAGGTTGGTGTCCAGTGCCCAGAATGTTCCCACAACCCGGAGCGTATTCTGGGTAATGGGCTCAGAAAAGTCTCCGCCGGGTGGTGAGACCGCGCCCACTACAGTCACCGATCCTGTCCGTTCCTTTGATCCAAGGCAGATGACCCTTCCGGCCCTCTCATAGAACGCGGCGAGCCGTGTGGCAAGATATGCGGGGTACCCTTCTTCGCCAGGCATCTCTTCGAGCCGTCCGGAAACCTCGCGCAGGGCTTCGCCCCACCTGGACGTCGAATCTGCCATCAGGGCGACGTCATAGCCCATGTCGCGGAAATACTCGGCTATGGTTATACCGGTGTAAATTGAAGCTTCACGGGCGGCAACCGGCATGTTGGAAGTGTTCGCGATGAGCACGGTCCGCTGTATCAGGGGAAGCTTAGTGCGGGGATCGACCAGCTCCGGAAACTCGGCAAGTACATCGGTCATCTCGTTTCCCCGTTCACCGCAACCGATATACACGACTATCTGGGTATCCGACCATTTGGCAAGAGTTTGCTCTGAGACGGTTTTTCCCGTCCCAAACCCTCCCGGTATCATCGCCGTCCCGCCTTTGGTTACCGGAAATATACAGTCAAATACCCGCTGCCCGGTTATGAGAGGGAGGATCGGATCCAGTTTTTTTGTGTATGGTCGCGGGATCCGTACCGGCCACGCCTGCATCAGGGTAAGCCGGGTTGTGTTGTCGAGGGCGCATACGGTTTCTTCAACAGAAAATGTTCCCGGGGAAATTTCAGTTACCTTACCGCTCACTTTTGGGGGTACCAGAATCCGGTGTTCAAACTGGAATTCGGCAACCGTACCGATCACGTCTCCAGCCGATACATTGTCTCCAACGGCAACAGCGGGGATAAATTCCCATTTTCTCTTCCGGTCCAGACCGGGAGCGGTAATTCCCCGGCCGATGAAATCCCCGCTGATTTTCAGAAGGGCCGGGAGCGGTCGCTGAACGCCGTCATAAATAGAGGAGAGCAGACCGGGGCCCAGTTCGACTGAAAGCGGTGCACCGGTATTTTCCACCTTTTCCCCGAGGGTGAGACCGGTTGTGTCTTCGTAAACCTGGATAACTGCCTCGTCACCCTCAAGCCGGATAATTTCTCCGCGAAGTGCCTCGGCCCCGACATTTACCACATCATACATCCGGGACCCTACCATCCCTTTAGCGATGATAACCGGGCCCGAGATCCGAGAGATTGTCCCTGTGATCACACCATCACCTTTTCAAAACGATATTGTACCCGATCGCCTTCCGGAGCAGGCGTTCAATATACGTCCTCCGGTCTACTTCCCTCTTCTTTGCCGGGATCGGGATAATAAGCGGCCGGTGCATTTTCTCTATCCGATCCATGAGCTTCTCATCAAGAGAGAGCATGTACTCTTCATTTACGGCGACGATTCCAATGTCATCTCTGTGAAGGAGAGGGGAATGGTGTTTTTCGCCTCTTCGATATCCCGAACTTCGAATACCTCTGCACCGGCAAGGCGGAAACCTGAGGCCCTGTCGCTGTCAGTGACAATGACAAACCTAAACATACACAAGTTCCTCCCTGAGGTTTTCTACGGGAAAATCGGCGGTTTTGCAACGTGAGATGACCCGGATATTGGTAATCTCGTTGTATTTGGCCCAGAAATAGCCGATAAGCGATGCCACACTCAGCGGATCTCCGGAAAACGACCGGGTACCCTGTTTCACAAGGAACCTTTCCAGTTCTTTTTCAATGACAGAAATCTTCTGGGTTTTTACGGCTTCATCGGATATCGATGAAAGGAAAGAATACCGGGAAACGGACATGGCGTCCAGTGCGTCTTCCAGCGTCTGCAGGGAGAGGAATCTGGAAAGTTTTTTCCGGTCGAATTCAATTCCGCCTTCGATGATGAACTGTGCCGCTTCACCGGGATCCACATGGTCTCGGATCATTCGCAGCACTGTTTTGATGTTGACGATATCGATCTCCGTAGCAAGAATCCTGCGGATCATTCCCTTATTGGGATCCGGTCCCTGAACTGCAACTAAAGCGTCCTCATAATAATAACGATCCAGATTGCATTCGAGTCTCCCGAGATCCCCTGTCCTTACGAATTCCGGAAAAGCCGAAGTGAGCGGTTTTGCCCAAGAAATCCGCCAGGTTGCAAGGAGATCAACCACTGCTCTGGCATCCTGCTGCCGCACCAGTTCAGTCAACGCAGCCTCGTCCAGCTCGCCTACTGGCACGAGACATTCAAGGATCTCTTCATTGGTCACATGGATATTTTTCCCACGAAGGATCGTCTTAATGTTCTGGACATCCCAGCGATGAAGAAAAATCCGAATGTACTGCTCTGCCTCTTCCTTTTTTGCAAATGACAATACCTTCCGGAATGTTTTAATGAAATTGTTCCGTAACGCATTTTCGATGCAGGATATACCCGTGAATTTCCCGCGTGCCTCAACGATATCATCATGGTAAGGGGTTTTCTCGAGTTCGCTGATTACTGAATCCAGATCAGGCTGCAGGATCAGGGTGTCCAGTGCCCGGTGATCGAGGAGTCGGCTTTTCATCCCCCTCATCCTTGCATTGATGTATCCCCAATCCATGGCATTCACCGTGAAAGTTCAGCGTGAATCTCACGCCTGTTGTGTTCTTTTACCCGCTCCAGCCTTGATTCGATCGTATTGGAAATCGAAATATGCCCGTCGGACGAAGTGGCCGTAATACCGCCAAGGCATTCAATGTCTGCCCGGATCTCACTGGATATGTTTAGATCTTTAACCATATTCCTGCACAAATCGAGATCCCGGGCATCCGTGTGGATTACGAACGGATGATCCCCCATAGCTCCAATCGTTTCAATTAAAAGCCGCCGGAAGATTTCCGGGTATTTCGCCTCTTTCCTCACGGACGATAATCGCCGGTTTGCCTCCCCAAAAGCCGCTTCAAATATATTTTCTCTTTCAATGAGAGCCTGTTCCTTGATTTTACCCTTTGCAAGATACAGCTGTTTATTCCGTTCGATCCCGGCAGCATTTTCGGATTCCATGACGGTTCGGGCCCGTATTTCTCCTGCCTGTTCTCGTGCCCTGGCCCGGATCTCTTCGGCTTTTTTCTGTGCGTTCTGCCGGAGCTCACGCTCTTTCTCCCCTGCGCTCTCCTCGACCGACTTTAAAAGATTTTCATAAGCCATGGTAACCTCGGCTCTGCATTGATCTTCCGCAGTTCAATCCGCGGCCGGACATGCATTAACCGGCTATTTTTCTAGTCGTCAAACAAGAATTGTGCAGGCCGCCTTTTCCACATGAGGATTGTTCTGCCCCAGTTATGTGACCATAAGGATGATCATTGCGGCGACGACAAAGCCGAGAATTACCAGTGTTTCGGGAATGGCCTCAAGGATGATGATTGATCCGACGGTCTCGGGCCTTTCTGCAATCGCACCTGCCCCTGCGGCCCCTATCCGGGATTGCGCGAGTCCTGTACCTATAGCGCCACCGGCAAATGCGATGGCAGCTCCAATCGGGACTTCCCATCCAGCCATTATGATACCTCCCACTGATAGAACCTAACAGATTGCAGATATATTAAGTTTTGTAGCGATCTTGCGTGGAATGGGGATTCCCGGATACAGATTTACCGGCCGTGCCTGGAACTCTCATGTTCCCGCTCAGGTATGGGAGAGAATGGCAT
>Ga0335078_10007817_pt1 | contig 15866 bp, 6 predicted proteins | sample Lox_Sample_32_FD_206711 | JGI IMG/M metagenome (GOLD analysis project Ga0335078, IMG submission 206711) | Soil microbial communities from Loxahatchee National Wildlife Refuge, Florida, United States - Lox_Sample_3.2 | ecosystem: Environmental > Terrestrial > Soil > Wetlands | place: USA: Florida...
CTTGTCGGCCACCAGCCGGTAGAAGGCGGGGAAGGCGGAGACGAAACGGTCGGGGAGAGCGCGCAGCGAGCCCGCGTACATCATCCAGGAGAGGCCGCCCGGCACGATGGCCACGAGCCACGCCACTCCGAAGGGCCAGAGCGCCTCGCTCCCCTCGGCCCCGATCGCCTGGTAGGCCTGGTGGAAGACCGGCTCCGTGAACTTGTGGAAGAGCTCGCCGTAGCTCTCGCCGGCGATCTGCGCCGGGAGCCCGAGCACCGCCGCCACCACCGAGAGGAAGGCGAGGATCCAGAGGGGAGCGGTCATGGAGCCGGGCGACTCGTGGGCGTGCTCCGCCGTCTTCGTGCGCGGCTTGCCGGCGAAGGAGAGCGCGAAGGCCCGGACCATGTAGAAGGAGGTGCCGGCCGCGGCCACGGTGCCGAGGACGTAGGCCACCTTCCCAACCGCCGGCCAGGCGTGGTTCTCGCTGAAGAGCGCGGCCGAGAGGATCCCGTCCTTGGAGAAGAACCCGGAGAGCGGGACGATGCCGGTGATGGCCAGGGTGGCCACGAGGAAGGTGATGGCCGTCGCCGGCATCTTCTTCCACAGGCCCCCCATGTGGCGCACGTCCAGGTCGTCGTGCATGGCGTGCATGACGCTGCCGGCGCCGAGGAAGAGGCACGCCTTGAAGAAGGCGTGGGTGACGAGGTGGAAGATGCCGGAGTCGAAGGCGCCCACGCCTACGCCGATGAACATGAAGCCGAGCTGGCTCACCGTCGAGTAGGCCAGGATCCGCTTCAGGTCGTACTGGGCGAAGGCGATGGCCGCGGCGAAGAGCGCCGTGGCCGCCCCCACGAAGGTCACCGTGGCCATCGAGGCCGGAGCCAGCGCGAAGAGGAAGCTGGTGCGGGCGACCAGGTAGACGCCGGCGGTGACCATGGTGGCGGCGTGGATGAGCGCCGAGACCGGGGTCGGGCCCGCCATGGCGTCCGGCAGCCAGACGTAGAGGGGCAGCTGCGCGCTCTTCCCGGCCGCGCCCACGAACAGGCCCAGCGTGGCGAAGGTGAGTGCGCTCTTCACCGTCCAGCCGGCGAAGACCCCGCTCGTGAGCAAGTAGTCGGTGTGGAGCCCCCGGGAGAGCGCGGCCAGCCGGGCGTAGTCGGCGGTGCCGAAGAGGGAGAGGAGCGCGAAGAGGCCGAGGAGGAAGCCGAAGTCCCCGATGCGGTTGGTGACGAAGGCCTTGCGGCCGGCGAAGGCCTTCTCCGGATCCGTGTACCAGAACCCGATGAGGAGGTAGCTCGCGAGGCCCACCCCCTCCCAGCCCACGAAGGTGAGCACCAGGCTGTCCCCGAGGACGAGGACGAGCATCGCGGCGATGAAGAGGTTCAGGTAGGTGAAGAAGCGCGCGTAGCCGGCCTCGTCCTCGTGCGACATGTAGCCGGTCGAGTAGACGTGGATGAGGAATCCCACGCCGGTGACGACGAGGATCATGACCCCGGAGAGGCGGTCCACGAGGAGGCCCCAGGGCACGGTGATGGGGCCGGGGCGTCCGTCCGCGCCGAGGACGCGGAACCAGGCGTCGCCGGCGAACCGGAGGGTCGTGCCGCTCGCCACCCAGCCGAAGGCGATGAGGGAGAGCGCGAAGGCGCCGCCGACCATCGAGAGGGCGATGAGGGTGACGTTCCCCCTCCCGAGTCGCCTTCCGAAGAGGCCGTTCAGGAGGGCTCCCGCGAGAGGCAGGAGGATGATGGCCCACAGGTAGTTCTGGGCCGCTGCCGGGTTGCCGAGGAGCGAGGGCATAGGGAGGCGAAAGGATTACCTTCTTCCAACTGGGTAGGCAATCACCTTGTGGCTCGGGGTGGGGGCGCAGCCGGATGGGGTGACGAGGGCTCGCCCGGAGCTATGATGCCCGGGTGCAGGAAGGCGCCGACATCGCCCGGGAGGCGCGCAAGCTCCCGAAAGCCGACCGGTTACTGGCCGTGGCCGAACGAGCCGGCCACGCCGGGCGGCTCGGGCGCGGACCGGTCCTGGAGGCGGTGCGGGCCACCCTCGAGGCGTTGCGCCAGGGCATCCGGGCCGGTGGGGTCTGCCCCTCGGAGCCGGAGATCGAGGCCCTCCTCCTCCGCCGGCTCTCCGCCGAGGCGAGGGGCTCGCTGCGCCGCACCGTGAACGCGACGGGCGTCGTCCTGCACACGAACCTCGGCCGCGCTCCCCTCTCCGAGGCGGCCATCGAGGCGATGCGGGAGGCGGCGGGCGGCTACTCGAACCTGGAGCTCGACCTCGCGAGCGGGGAGCGCGGGGACCGCTACGGCCACGCCGCCGGCGCGCTCCGGCGCCTCACCGGAGCCGAGGGGGCGCTCGTCGTCAACAACTGCGCCTCGGCCGTGCTCCTCGCCCTCTCGGCGCTCTCCGAGCAGCGGCCCCGCCACGCGGGGCGCACCCCGGCCCCTCTTCCCCCCGCTGCCCGGCCGGAGGTGATCGTCTCCCGCGGGCAGCTCGTGGAGATCGGAGGCGGATTCCGCATCCCCGAGGTCCTCGCCCGCTCCGGAGCCGAGCTCCGGGAGGTGGGCACGACGAACCGCACCTACCTCGCGGACTTCGAGAGGGCCCTCTCCGATCGCACCCGCCTCTTCCTCTCCGTGCACCGCTCGAACTTCCGGCTCGCCGGCTTCGTCGCCGACGTGGGGCTCGAGGAGCTCGTGGGGCTCTCCCGCCGCGCCGGGGTCTTCGTGGTGGACGACCTGGGCTCGGGAGCGCTCCTCGACACCGCCCGCTTCGGCCTCCCGGCGGAGCCCACCGTGCCCGAGCGAGTGCGCGCCGGCGCGGACCTCGTCGCCTTCTCCGGCGACAAGCTCCTCGGCGGCCCGCAGGCGGGTCTCCTGGTGGGGAGCGGCGAGGCCGTCGAGCTCTGCCGCCGCCATCCGCTGCTCCGGGCGGTGCGCGTCGACAAGGTGACGCTCGCCGGGCTCTCGGCCACGCTCGCGCACTACGAGCGCGGCGAGGCACCGCAGGCCATCCCGGTGTGGCGGGCCATCGCCGCCGAAGCGGGCGAGCTCCGGGAGCGGGCCCGGGCCTGGCTCTCCTCGCTCGGGGCCGAGGGCGCGGGCGCCGAGGTCCGGGAGGGGAGATCGGCTGTGGGGGGCGGGACCCTGCCGGAGGTGACCCTTCCGACCTTCGTCCTCGCCCTCCCGGCGGGAGACGCCGAGGCGCAGGCGGCGGCGCTCCGCGGCGCGGAGGCGCCGGTGCTCGGGCGCATCGAGGACGGGCGCGTGCTCCTCGACCCCCGCACCGTCCTCCCCGGCGAGGACGCTCGGGTGGTGGCGGCGGTGCGCGCCGCGCTCGCTACGGGTTGAAGCGGTAGCCAACGCCCCGCACCGTCTCCAGGTGGCGGGGCTTCTCCGCGTCCTCGCCGAGGTGAGCGCGCAGCCGCACCACGAAGTTGTCGACGGTCCGGCCGGTGCCGATGTAGAGGGTGCCCCACACCGCCCGGGTGAGCTGGTCCCGGCTGAAGACGCGGCCGGGGTGGGCGAGGAAGAAGGCGAGCAGGTCGAACTCCCGTGCCGTCATGTCCACCGGCGCTCCGTCCACCGTCACCCGCCGCTCCCCCAGGTCGACCTCCACCGCGCCGAAGCTCCGGACCTGGCGCTGCTTGCCGGCCTCTCCCCGGGAGCGGCGCCGCCGGAGCGCCGCGTCGATGCGGGCGACGAGCTCCTTCAGGCCGAAGGGCTTCACCACGTAGTCGTCGGCGCCGAGCGCCAGCCCGGCCACCTTGTCCGCTTCCTGCCCCTTGGCGGAGAGGATGAGGATGGGGACGTCCGCGTCCTCCCCCCGCAGCTCCCGGATGAGCTCCAGGCCGCCGAGCTTCGGCATCATCACGTCGACGATGAGGAGGTCGGGTCGCTCCGTGCGGGCGATGCGCAGCCCCTCCTCGCCGTCCTTCGCCAGCCGGACCTTGTAGCCCTCCATCCCCAGGTTGAGGTCCAGGCCGCGCAGGATGGAGGGATCGTCCTCCACCACCAGAATCCTCTCGCCGCTCATGCTCCCCCCGAAACCGGGAGCAGGATGGTGAAGGTCGAGCCCTTCCCGAGCTCGCTCACCACCCCCACCCTCCCCCCGTGCGCCTGGACCACGTGCTTCACCATGGCGAGCCCGAGCCCGCTCCCCTCGATGGTGCGCTCCAGCGGATCCTGACCGCGGTAGAACTTGTCGAAGATGCGCTTCTGGTCGACGCCCCGGATGCCGGGGCCGTTGTCGGCGACGGAGAGCGCCACCGTCGGGCCCGCCCGCCGGGCGGCGACGACGATGCGCTTCTCCGGGCCGGTGTACTTGAAGGCGTTCTGGAGCAGGTCCACGAGGGCGTCCGTCATGGCCTCCCGGTCCACGCGCACCTTGGGGAGGGCCGCTTCCACCTCCCGCACCACCTCGGCCCCGAACTGCAGGCGCTGCGGGTCGACGGCCTTCAGGGCCGCGTCCACGATGGGCTCGAGCCGCTCCTCCTTGAACTCGTAGCTCCGCTTCCCCGACTCCATGCGCGCCCAGTCGAGGAGCCGGGCGATGAGGGCCGAGAGCCGGCCCGTCTCGCTCGCGATGATGTCGAGCGCCTCCCGCTGCCGCTCCGGGTCCCGGAGGCGCCCCATCTGCAGGGTCTCCACGAACATGCGGATGCTCGTGAGCGGGGTGCGGAGGTCGTGGGAGACCTTGTTCACGAAGTCGGTCTGCAGCCGCGCCAGGTACGCCTCCCGGTAGAGGACCACGAGCGTCGCCACCACCCCGATGAAGGTGGTCCCGACGAGGGCCAGGATGAGGGTGCCGAAGAGGTAGTCGCGCGCCTGGGAGCCGAACACCAGGATGAGGATGCCGACGGTGAGCATGAGCGCCGCCGGGACGACCACGAAGCCGATGAAGAGCGGGTAGACGCGGCGGAGCTTCACGGGGCCATTCTAGCGTCCGGGCGCGCCGCCGGGTGGGGGAGCCCCCCCCGCGCATTCCCCAAGGCGACCTATCCGGTCTTCCCGCCGCCGCTGCAGGTCGTCGCCTGCGTCACCGCGGCGTCCCTACCCGTGGTGGTGGCGTTCGGGATGTTCACTGCCGTGATGTTGGGCGTAGAGGCGCGGGCGCGGGGCGCGGCCCCTCCGGGACCAGCCCTTCCCGCCGGGCCGGCGGGCCGGCAGGGAACTCGTTCCCGATGCCCCACGGCGCCGGTGCCACCCGTGGTCCGGGCCGGTCGGTCGGGTCGCTGCCTCCTCCCGCGACGCGCCCGCCCGGAAGCAGCGGGCCCGCAGCCGCCCGGCGGCGACTGCGGGCCCAGGCTCCGGGACCTCGGGAGGTCCCGTTCTCCGAGAGGCGGCTAGTACGGCATGGTGCAGTTTCCGAACACGCAGGCTCCGCCGTTCGTCACCGGCGGGTTCTCGAGCGCAGCCTGGCTGGCCGCCAAGATGTTGAAGACGAACGTCGGGTTGTGGATCACGATCGCGGCCGGGTTCGTGGAGATGGAGCTCACCATGGTGTCGTTCCAGAGCACCCGGGCGAGGACCCCGTTCGGCATGAACGCGGGCGGGCCGAGCGTCGTCGCGTTGACCTGGGTGAGGGAGATGTTCGACAGGCTGATGCTCGTGAGGGAGGTCACTCCGGTCGTCGAGCTCCCGGCGCTGTTCGTCACGGTGACGGGGGTGCCGAGCGTGAAGGTGAAGCTCCCGCCCTGCGGGACGATGGAGATCGCCGTCGGGATCTGGGTCAGGTTGACGATGCAGGGGGTAGAGCTCGTGCAGGTGAACCCGCTCGTCAGCTTGACGAAGAAGTCCGGCGACGCGCCCAGCGCGAGCGTGAAGTACGCCGGCATGGCGTTGAAGAGGTTCTGCTGGGCGAGCGTGAACTGCCCCTCGAGCTGGCTGAGGCTCGGAGTTCCCGAGACCGTGGAAGCGTGACAGTTCACGCAGATGGTGCCGTCCGCCTTGAAGGTGTGGTTCGTGGCGTCGCCGAAGTTCGTGACGCTCGTGGGGTGGAGTTGCATGTGGCAGCCGACGCAGGCGTCGGCGACCACCGCGTGCTTCGAGGGAATACCGGTGGTCACGAAGTAGGCGTTCGCGCCCATGAACACGTCTCCCTGACGCGGGTCGTGCGGGGTGGCGATGTTCAGGACGGTGACCGTGCCGGAGGGCAGCGCGATGGAGGTGACGGGCGTGCAGAACGGCGACGCGTTCGGGGTGGTGCTCGTGACGCCGGTGGCGCAGGCCGGGACGTTGTCGCCGCGCTGGAAGTTGCGGGTGTTGTGGCAGACGAGGCAGGTGGAGCCCTTGCCCACGTTCTCGACCACGAAGCCGGCCGGGGTCGTGTAGGAGTTCGCCGGGTTCACGCGCAGCGTGGTGGTATGCGGGTTGTGGCAGGCCTGGCAGGTCTGCGGCATGGGCCCCTCCACCGTGCCCGAGGCGATGGTGGCGGGCGGGAGGAAGGTCCCGATGCCTCCGTCGACGTAGGCCGCGAAGCCCTGGGCGGTGTGGCAGCGCGGGCAGGAGCCCGAGCCGCCGCCGGCCGTGGCAGCGCCCTCGCTGATGGCCACCTGGTAGTTCGCGTGCCGGGACTGGGACCACAGGTACGACTCGGCGTGCTCGGGGGCCTCGTCGTGGCAGACGGCGCAGGCGGTGGCGTTCCAGACCGGCAGCGGCTTCGTCGAGGCCGCCTGCGAGGGGTGCATGCCGATGGGGCCGTGGCAGCTCTCGCACTGGATGCCGGCGAGGTTCTGGAGGTTCGCCGGCACCGTGCTGGCGTAGCGGTTGTAGTTGATGGTGCTGTTGTTCGGGAACGTCCAGCCGTCGGCCGCAGCCACGTCGCTGAAGCCGCCGTTCCCGAGGTTCGGGAGCGCCTCCGGGTTCTTGTACCCGTCGGTGTGGCACATGATGCAGACCTGGCTGTAGACGCTGCCGAAGACGGCCCCGTCGATGCCCTGCGAGAAGAGGGTGAAGGCACCGGCGACCGTGGGAATGGTGATGGTGCCGACGGTTGGGTAGCCGGTGGCGCCGTTGATGGTCACCTGGGTCGTCGGGATCGCCGAGGGCGGCGACCCGGTAGGCGAGTACCAGATCCCCGTCGGATCCCAGTAGTAGTTGCTGTGGGCGGACTGGGTCCACAGGCCCCAGGCCACGTCCGGGCTCAGCGTGTCGCTGGCGCCGAGCGGCGCCGACCCGACGCCGTGGCACGATCCGCAGATGGCGGTCGAGCCGGTGAAGGGCGGAGTGGAGGGCGTGTAGCTGCTCGGCTGGTAGCCGACGCCCACGTACTTGTCCGTCCGGAAGAGCAGCTTCGCGCCGCCGGTGGCGCCGTTCGCGAGTTCCCAGAAGCCGGGCCCGTCCGTGGTGAAGAACGGGTTCTTGCCGGTGGCGTTCTGCAGGAGGCTGTCTTTGTTCGTCGTCCCGGTGGTGACCGTCGGATCCGTCGCGCTGTAGGTGAGGGTCCAGTCGAAAGCCGTCGTCACGTCGTTCGCGATGAGCGTCACGAAGGCGGCGTTATACGGGGTGCCCGGGCTCGAGCCGATGGGGTAGACGGAGGTCGAGGCCGTTTGTGTGTAGGTGCCGTCGCTCACCTTCAAGGTAACCGTGTAGTTGAACCCGTAATCCTCGATCCCGGGGCTGATGCCGAGCAGCGTGGCGCGATTCGGGATGATGAGGCTCGTGCCAGCGAGTTGGACGCCGCCGCAGGGCGGCGTGCACGTCGTCGGGGTGTTCCCGACGCTGTTGGAAATCGTCTGGAAGTCGTAGTCGGTGAAGGCGTTCGTGGTGAAGGTCGCCATCGTCCCGGAAGGCGAGGAGATGCTGGGAACGGTGGCTGTTGGGGACAGGCCAGCCGGGGGGCTGAGGCTCCAGCTGTAGGTGAGGGTGCCAGTCTCCCCGCTCACGGTGGCGTTCACGGTGGCCGGCGAGGAGAAGCCGGTGGGCGTCGCAGCCGAAAGGTTGATGGTGATCGGCGAGTAGGCCACGCTCGCGTTAACGGTCACGGTGGCGCCGGCAACCACGGTGACGTTGCTCACCGTCGTGGTGGCGATGCCGGTGCCCGAGAAGGTGACCACGTACGTTCCGATGGGGACGTTCGCCAGCGTGTAGCTGCCGCTCGAGGACGTGGAGCCGCTGACGGCCACGACCGGGGTCAAGGTGACGCTGACGTTCGGGACCGGCGCCGTCACGTTCGTCGCGCTGTCCGTGCTGGTCACCGTCCCCGAGATGGTTCCCTGGCTCGAGCCGTTCGCACCGGGCGGACCCGCTGGGCCCTGGGGACCTTGCGACCCGGTGCAGGCCGCAAAGGCGAGACTCGCCGCGAGAACCGTCAGCTTCCGCATTCGCATTGACTGCCTCCTTAGGATTGCAGTGTTGGCGATCGGTGAATGGCTCGAGAGAAAGAGGTCCCGTCTCCGTCTGAGTCGCGGAAAGCTACGATAGGGAGCGTGGGGAAGGGCAACGGAGAATGCCGCTCGTGCGGGTTCGCCAATTGAGGGGATCGTTTGTGGGAAGCGCCCGAATCCTTTGCGGATCGAATCGCTCCACTCTGCCCGGCCGCCGATTCTCGTGGAGCACCGTGCAGGGAAAAGGCACACATCGGCGCGGTCTTCGTCTTTCCGGCCGTCGGGAGGCGACTTTTTCGTACCCGGCCCCGCGGCGGGGAACGCTGACCTCCCGCGGAAGCATCCACTCTCAGGGAGGCCCTGAGGCGATATTCACCGAAAGTGTTTTGCGCGCTCGCTCGCCTTAGGGTGCGGACTCCCCCTTTTGCCGAGCGCCAGCGCAGCGCAAGCAAGCCAGTGCGGCTGCCCGTGCCCCAAAGGAACGAGAATAAAGCGAGGCCCGCGAGGCGCTTGGCCATTCGCGCCTTCGGGGGCTTAGACCTCGCAGGCCGCGGCGGACGAACTCGAGGGGGCAGGGGTGCGGCCGAGGAGCGCACCCGCTCGCACCTTCCGTGAGGTTAACCCTGCCGCCGTCCGCGGCGCTGCCTCCGGCTGACGCGATCCGGTGAGAGAGAGCGTCCGAGCCCCTTCCGCTCTCCGGCGCGGCCCCGAGAGCCGACAAAAAGACGTCGGGCCCGCAGCCGCTCGGAGGCGACTGCGGGCCCGAACCTTCGGGACCTAGGAGATCCCTGGAGCTAGCCTGCGACTACCACGACACGGTGCAGGAGTACTCGCCGCAGGATCCGTTCCCGGTCACCAGGGCTGCCGGGTTCTGCAGGGCAGCGAGCGTTCCGCTGAGGACGTCGAACACGAACGTCGGATTGTGGACGACGAGCGCCGCGGGGTTCGCCACCGGCGTGCAGGCCGACGAGGTGTCGGCTGTGCATCCGGCGGGGAGGTTCGCGGTGATCGAGCTCACGAGCATGCTGTTCCAGGCCACCCGGGCGAAGACGCCGCCCGGGGTGAACAGCGGGGTGCCGAGAGTGCCAGCCACGCCACTCGACGTCGCCGTGCCCGTCGGGGACACGCCGGTCAGAGCGACGCTCAGGGTGGTTGCACTCAGGGCGGTGCCAGCCGAGTTGCTGTAGGCCACGGCGCTCGGGAAGGTGAGCGACAGGGTGACGCCACCGTGGCCGGTGAAGGCGATCGCGTTCGGCCACTCCGTCACGTTCACGACGCACCCGGCCGAGCAGCCGGTCCCGGTGGTCGTCGTCACGTAGTAGCTCGGGCTCGCGGAGGTCCCGCCGGCGTTCGATACGAGCGCGTTCTGGAAGAAGTTCGGCAGGGCGGCGACCACGTTGTTGTACGCGACCGTGAACTGGCCCTCAAGCTGGGTGAGGTTCGTCGCCGAGCTGTGGCAGTTCGCGCAGATCGTGCCGTCGGCCTTGAACGTGTGGTTCGTGTTGGAGCCGGACAGAGTGACCGTCGCGGTGTTGAGCTTCATGTGGCAGCCGACGCAGGTGTCGGTCACCGCCATGTGCTTCGACGGAGCGCCATTCACGAAGTAGCCGTTCGCGCCCGCCATGATGTCGCCCTGGCGGCCGTCGTGCGGCGTGCCGATGTTGAGGCCGATGAACGACCCGCTGGAGGTGGTGATGGTGGTTACCGGCGTGCACAGAGGCGCCGGGGCCGGAGAGGCCGCCGACGTGCTGTACTGGAAGCCCGGGCAGGGTTGGACGGCGTCGCCACGCGCGAAGTCGCGGGTGTTGTGGCAGACGAAGCAGGTGGAGCCCTTGCCCGCGCTCGCCACCACGAAGCCGGCCGGGGTGGTAAAGGTGCTGGCCGGGTTCACGCGCAGCGTGGTGCTGTGCGGGTCGTGGCAGGCCTGGCAGGTCTGCGGCATCGCGCCTTCCGCCGTGCTCGTCGCCACCGTGGCGATGGGGAAGTAGTCGGTGCCGTTGTTATTGTCGATGCCGTTCGTCACGTAGTCCGCGTAGCCCTGGGCGGTGTGGCAACGGACGCAGGAGCTTCCCGACCCGCCTTCGTTGATGGCCACCTGGTAGTTCGCGTGCTTCGACTGCGACCAGAGGAGCACGGAGGCGTGGGTCGGGGCCTCGTCGTGGCAGACCGCGCAGGCCGTGGCGTTCCAGACCGGCAAGGGCTTCGTCGCGGCCGCCTCCGCCGGGTGCATGCCGATGGGGCCGTGGCAGTTCTCGCACTGGATGCCGGCCATGTTCTGGAGGTTCGCCGGGACGGAGTTGTAGCGGTTGTAGTTGATGGTGCTGTCGTTCGGGAACGTCCAGCCTTCGGCCGCGGCCACGTCGCTGAAGCCGCCGTTGCCGAGGTTCGGGAGCGACTCCGGATTCTTGTAGCCGTCGGTGTGGCACTCGATGCAGCTCGTGCCGTAATGGCTGCCGATGACCCCGTCGACGCCCTGGGCGAAGAGGGTGAGGGCGCCGGGGATGGTCGGGACGCTGATGGTGCCGACGGTCGGGAAGCCAGACGCGCCGTTGATGGTGAGCGACTGCATCGCGATCGCGGCGGGCGGCGAGCCGGTCGCCGAGTACCACACGCCCGTCGGATCCCAGTAGTAGTTCCCGTGCGCCGACTGCGACCACTTGCCCCAGGCGACGTCGGGGCTCAGCGTGTCCGTCTCGCCCGCGGGCGGGCTGATGCCTCCGGGAGCGGAGCCCGCCGGGTGGCACGCGCCGCAGGTGGTGTACGTGCTGGGCAGGGAGCCCAGGCCGACGTAGTCCTGCGTCCGGAACTTGAGGGTGGCGCCGCCGGCCACGCCGTTTGTGAGGGCCCAGAACCCTTGCGCGTTGGTGGTGAAGACTGGGTTCTTGCCGGTTGCGTTCTCGACGACGACGCCGGCCGGAGTCGTACCGCTCGCCACCGTCGGATCAGTGGCGCTGTAGGTGAGGCTCCAGTTGAAGAGCGTGGTGACGTCGTTGGCGATGAGCGTCACGTTGGCGGCGTTGTAGGGAGTGCCGGGGCTCGTGCCGATCGGGTACACCGAGGTCGAGGCCGTCTGCGTGTAGGTGCCGTCGTTCACGGTGAGGGTGACGGTGTAGTTGAAGCCAGCCGACTCGGCGCCGGGGGTGATGCCAAGGAGCGTGGCACGGTTCGGGATGATGAGGCTCGTGCCGGCGAGCTGGACGCCGCCGTTGCCAGTGCCGCTGACGCTCGCGGGCAACTGGTGGAAGTTGTAGTCGCTGAAGGCGTTGGTGGTGAAGGTCGCCACCGTGCCGGAGGGAGAGAGGGCGGGGACCGCGGCCGTCGAGGAAAGGCCGGCCGGCTTGGTGAGGCTCCAGGTGTAGGTGAGCGGCCCAGTGGCGCCGCCCACGGTCGCGTTCACGGCGGCCGCCGAGGAGAAGCCGACGTTGGTGGGAGTGTTGAGGCTGATCGTGATGGGCGAGTAGGCGGCGGTCGCGTTCACGGTGGCGGTAGCGCCGGCGACCACGGTGACGTTGCTCACCGTCGTGGTGGCGATGCCGGTGCCGGAGAAGGTGACCGTGTAGATGCCGATGGGCACGTTCGCGAGGGTGTACTGGCCGTTCGCGCCGGTGGAGGTGCTCACGCCGACCACGGGCGTGAGGGTGACATTGACGTTCGGAACCGGGGCCGTCTGGCCGCTCACGGCGTCCGTGCTGGTGACCGTGCCGGCGATCGTGCCTGCGCTGAGGCCGTTAGCGCCGTCCGCGCCCGCCGGGCCCTGCGGCCCCTGGGCTCCTTGCGAGCCGCTGCAGGCGGCAGCGAGCGTAACGAGCGCTGTCAGGATGACCACCTTCGACTTTCCCATGAATGTCTCTCCTAGAGAAGTTCTTCTCCGAGATGAAACGCGAACTGCTACGCACTTCACTCACCGCGAACCCATTCGTCCGCGAAAACCGATGCGCGTGACGCTACAGCCTTCCCAGGGCGTGCGCTAGTTCTCGACCGCAGGTAATCCCGCGTAAGATCTGGCGTTGTTCCACCTACATGGCCGCCTCTTGACGCCGATCATTGACGCCGATCAGTGCGCGTCGCGCGCACACCCAGAGTGCACGAGCAATCTCCAGTGAAATCCGGGAGCTGTGGTTCCGTCTTCCACTGTCCCTCGTTCACGGGACGCGGTGGGGTTCGCCGGGGGCGGCAGAGCTACCCCCTTGGAAGTACACTGGTGCTGACGAGGATTAACCCTGCGTGGGGTTCCCCTACGACCCTACGCTTTTTCCGCGCGGGACGAGACAGCCCCGACTTCACCAATAGGCGTCGGCGGACGCTGCCGGCGCACCGCCGCCTCCCCCTCGGGAGGGTTTCGACTACCCGTGGAAGGGGCGATTCGCTCCCCCGCGCTCCACGAGGAGCGGCGCCGGCCGGAACCGCGCCCCGAAGCGCCCCTCGAGCTTCTTCATGCGCTCGAGGATGGCGCCCGTGCCCTGGGCGTCGGCCCATCGGAAGGGACCGCCCCGGAAGGGCGGGAAGCCGAGCCCGAACACGGCGCCGACGTCGCCGTCCCGGGCGCTCCGCAGGATCCCCTCGCCGAGGGTGAGCGCGGCCTCGTTCACCATTTGCAGGACGCAGCGCTCGGCGATCTCGTCCCGGCCCACCTTCCTGCGGGCCGCGCCGCCGGGCAAGAGCTGGTACACGGACGCGTCCACGGTCTTCTTCTTCCCTTCCTCGTAGGTGTAGAAGCCCTTCTTGTTCTTGCGGCCGAGGCGCCCCGCCTCCACCACCTTCACCATGGCCTCGGGCACGGCCATGCGCTCCCCGAAGGCGCCGTGGAGGATCTTCGCCACCTTGGCGCCCACGTCGATTCCGACCTCGTCGAGGAGCGTCATCGGCCCCACCGGGAACCCGAACCCCGTGAGGGCTCCGTCGATGTCCTCGACCGCGGCCCCCTCGAGGAGGAGCGTCACCGCCTCGTTCATGTAGGGAGCGAGCACCCGGCTCGTGTAGAAGCCCGGGCCGTCTCCGACCACGATGACGGTCTTCCCCTGCTTCTTGCCCATGGCGACGGCGGTGGCGGTGACCTCGTGGGCAGTCCTCGGCGTGACGATGACCTCGAGGAGGGGCATCTTGTTCACCGGGGAGAAGTAGTGCATCCCGAGCACGGACTCGGGGCGCCGGGAAGCCGCCGCGATCTCGCCGATGGGGATGGAGGAGGTGTTCGTGGCGAAGATGCCCCGCGGGTTGAGCTCCTCGAAGGCCCGGAGCATCTCCTGCTTCAGCTTCAGGTCCTCGAAGACCGCCTCGATGACGAGGTCGACCCGCTCGAACCCCTCCCAACTGGTCCCGGCGGTGAGCAGCCGCATCCGGGCGAGCCGCTCCAGCCGGTCCAGCGACCGCTTCTTCACGCGCTCGTCGAAGATCGCTCCCACCCCCGCGAGCCCGCGGGCCACCCCGGCGTCGTCCTTCTCGCGGATGCGGACGGGGAGGCCGGCGTTCACGGTGACGTAGGCGATGCCGGAGCCCATGAGCCCGCCGCCCAGGACCCCCACCGACCCCACCGCTCGCGGCTTCACCGTCGGGTCCGGCGTGCCGTTGTCCTTCTTGAGCGCGGTCTGGGCGAAGAAGACGCCCATGAGCTCCCGAGCCACCGGCGACACCGCCAGCTCGCCGAAGAGCTTCGCCTCTCGCTTGAGCCCCTCCTCGAACCCCTTCTCGTAGCCGAAGCGCACCGCCTCGAGCGCCTTCTCCGGCGCCGGGTAGTGCCCCCTCGTCTTCGCGAGGAGCTGCTTCCTCGCCTGGCGGAACATGAGCTCGCGGCCGACGAAGGTGTCCTCGAGGGCGATCTTCTGGAGCGCGGAGATGCCGCTTCGCGGGCGGCCCGTTCCCGGCCGGCGCAGCTCCCCGGCCGCAAGAGACCGGGCTCGCTGCCGCGCCACCTCGAGGAGCAGGGAGGGCGGCACGACCTCGTCGACGAGGCCGATGGCGAGCGCCTTCCTCCCCTTCACCGACTTCCCCGCGAGGATCAGGTCGAGCGCGGTGGCGATCCCCACGAGCCGCGGCAGGCGCTGGGTCCCGCCGGCGCCGGGGATGACCCCGAGCTGGACCTCGGGGAGGCCGAGCTGGGTCTTCGGGTCGCTCGTGGCGATCCGGTAGTGACAGGCGAGCGCCCACTCGAGCCCGCCGCCCAGGCAGGCGCCGTGGATGGCCGCGACGAGGGGCTTGGGATAGCGCTCCAGCCGGTCGAACCCGGCCTGGCCGCCCCGGGAGAGCGCTTCCGCGGCCTCGGCGCTCCCCGCGGCCCGCAACATCTCGATCTTGGCGCCGGCGATGAAGGCGTCCTTCTTGCCGGAGGCGAAGACGAGCGCCTTCACCCCGGCGTCGCTCACCAGTCCGTCGAGGATCTTCCCGAGCTCCTCGTCCACCGCCGGCGAGAGCGTGTTCACCGGCTCCCCGGGAACGTCGAAGAGCACGGTGGCGACGCCGTCCTGCACCTCGACCCGGAAGTTCTTCTCCGTCATCTCGTCCCCCTCGCTCCCGCGTTCGCTTCTCATGCCTCCGGCCCGTCGAGCACCACCGCCGCGCCCAGGCCGCCGGCGGCGCAGACGGTGAGGAGCGCATGCGCCCCCTTGCGCCGCCCGAGCTCTCGCAGGGCCTGGGTGATCATCCGCGCCCCGGTGGCCCCGAAGGGGTGACCGAGGGGAATGGAGCCGCCGTTCACGTTGAGCCGGGCGGGGTCGACCTCGCCGATCGGCTTCGAGCGCCCGAGCCTCTCCTCGGCGAACTTCCGGGAGGCGAAGGCCTGGAGGTTCGAGAGCACCTGGGCCGCGAAGGCCTCGTGCATCTCCACGAGGTCCATGTCCGCGAGCGAGAGGCCGGCGCGGTCGAGGGCCACCGGAGCCGCGTAGGCCGGGCCCTGGAGGAGCTGGTCGCCGGGGTCGGTGGCGGCGTAGGCGTAGGCGCGGAGGAACCCGAGCGGCTTCACCCCCAGGGAGCGAGCCTTCTCCTCGCTCATCAAGATGACGGCGGCGGCGCCGTCGGTGAGCGGAGAGGAGTTCCCGGCGGTGATGGTCCCGTAGCGCTTGTCGAACACCGGCTTGAGCTGGGCCAGGGCCTCGAGCGTGGTGTCGGCCCGGACGTTGTTGTCCTCCCGCGCCATCGCCTGGAAGCGGGGCGGGACGGGGACGGTCATCACCTCCTCGGCGAAGCGCCCGCTCTTCCAGGCCGCGGCGGCCTTCGCGTGGCTCTCGCGGGCGAACTCGTCCTGGGCGGCCCGGGAGATGCCGTTCTCGAAGGCCATCTTCTGGGCGCTCTCGCCCATGGTGAGCCCGGTGGTGGGCTCCTTCAGGGCGGGCGGGACCGGAGTGATGTCCTTGAGCTTCAGCGAGCCCAGGATCTTCGCCTTGTCGGAGACCTTCTTCGCCCGCTGCATCGCCACGAGCGCCTGGGCGAGCGGCCGGGACGCGAAGATGGGGGCGTCGGAGAGGGACTCGGCGCCGCCGGCGATGACCGCGCTCGCGTGGCCGAGCGCGATCTGGTCGGCGGCCTCGGTGGCCGCCTGGATGGAGGTGGCGCAGGCGCGGGAGGT
>Ga0335078_10007819_pt1 | contig 15864 bp, 2 predicted proteins | sample Lox_Sample_32_FD_206711 | JGI IMG/M metagenome (GOLD analysis project Ga0335078, IMG submission 206711) | Soil microbial communities from Loxahatchee National Wildlife Refuge, Florida, United States - Lox_Sample_3.2 | ecosystem: Environmental > Terrestrial > Soil > Wetlands | place: USA: Florida...
GAGGAGCGCTAACGGATCGATCTGCAGCAGACTTAAATGCTTCGTTAGCTCATATTCGCGCTGGTTGAGATCATGGTAGGCCATCTCCATGTTCTTGAGGTCAAACAGGAGCATTTCTCCGGCGAGGAGTCCCTCAGTCCCATCGAGATAGTTGTATTGTACGTAGGTCAGTGAGGAGTCGCCCAGCTCGTTCTGCAGGGCGCGTTCAGCTTTCTTGGCGACCTCGAACGCAAGCTGGAACGCTTTGGCGTAGAGCGCTTTGACCTCACGCTTCATCCACGCATAGAAGCCGATGGTAGTCTCCTTGATCTGGAGCACGCCGCCGACTTGATTGCCTTGGAGGAAATCGACAATGTGCTGCGCATTCTGCATTTGGACCTGATGGTTTTCGTATTCTTTCTTGGCGATAGCTTCACGAATCTGGGCTCCGCGGAGTTGTTTGAAGATCTGGTTGATTTCACCTTTGGCGGTATTGCTTTGGAACGTCCAATCAAGCTCACGGCGTGAATAGGAGCCGAGCTTGGCCGTCTTGTTGGCTTCGTAAGAAAACTCTTCCGCAATGGCTCGAGAAACGGAGGCGAGGCCGGACAGATTATTTGAAAGATTCTCGCCGCCAAACTTGATGGTCACTCCGACGCCCATCGGCTGACCGTGGGCAGAGTTATCTGGAACGTAAGACAGGATGGATCGAACGACTTCAATACCGCTTGCTGTGAGTTGAAGATCACGCGCGAGGGCCAACTTGCTGAGCTCCTCAACTTCATGCCTGCTCATAGTCTTGATCTCGCCATCGCTGACTGAAGTCGAATCTTGAGCGATATCCACTTTAATGGGATCAAATTGGATCTGTGGTTCACTGCTGGAGTCCGTCTGCGAGAAGTTCAAGCCTTGCAGGCTGCTCACATCCATCGCGTCCAGTTGCGGAATACTATTCTGAATGTCGTTATCGCTCCGGCCCAGAAGCTTTTGATAGTAGAAATACCGTTGCGTGGCGTTCGCCAGCGATACCTGAAGACTTTGCGTTGATTTCTGCGCGTCCTGCCATTGGGAATATTTCACCATTTCCGCCAACTGAAGGACAGCATTCTCATTCTGCGCGCGCAGTAGAGAGAGCGATTCGTTATCTTGCTTCTCAATTGCCGCGAGCAGGTTTGCGCCCAGCGACTTTACTTCCTGGCAGATTTCAGTCGCCTTCGAAACCAGCAGCTGAAACCTGACCAACGGCAATGGTTGGTTGAGACCACTGACGATTGCACTCACGTCCAACCCTGCAGCAGTCGCGCGAACCAGCAGAGCCGGATCGATTGGTGCATCGAAGAGCGGGAGTCTTTGGAAGACGCCCTGCAGGTTAAGGCTGTTGTGGATCTTAAACAGACGGTCGGCGACCGTATCCCAATAAGCGAGAAGCTGATCGCTGCGGGGAATGCAAAAATAGAGAGAGTAACCGATGCTGGTCAGTATTTGGGAGCCGTTCGGACTCGTTCCCGTGCCCGACGGGGGCACAAGATCAAACGGCATATCGACTTCGATTTCGACCAGCGTATTTCCAAATTTGTCCAGGTTGTCCGCGCGCAGTTGATTATAGGTTAGCGGCTTCACTGAGCCTTTCTTGGGGACCGCCTGCGGTTTCGTTCCAAGAATGTTGGCTGCCAGAATGTAGATCTGCGTGGCTTCGTTGATTGTCTCGACTGTGTACTGCTGGAATAAAGAGTCGCCCCACGCAATCAAATTGTCGAGGTAAGCCATCACTGTCTTGAGCATGTACGCCGTCGGGCGATATTTGGCCACTTCCCAAGGCTGGAAAGGGTTCTGCTTCCAAGCATTGATGCTGGCGATAGTCTGTTGCTGGAGTGGTTGGTCCTGCCTGGTAGAGAGGTTAACCAAAATCTGCTCGATCATCTCAACGTCGGTGTATTGAAAGGGCTTTACCTTCCAGAAACGCTCTGGCGTTGGGCCGGCGCTATTGTCGGTTGGATCGAAGATATAGTGAAACCACTTCTGCGCATCCTGATACTTCTGGTTTTGGCTGAGATGCTCCGCAATGAGAAGTGGAACGTGAAAAAAGAGTTCCCAATTGTAAATTGAATACGCTCCGTTATAGGTGAAATCCAAATCCTTGACGGGGCCTGGCTGGCGCACCCACTCCCAATTCGGGTTATATTGATTACTGAAGATATCTTCATAAAAAAATGGCTTGGGCATGCCACACCGGATTGAGACGGCAGTTCCTGCGGGAAGAGTGACCGACGACCCATCGTTGGTCAGGACCGCATACGCAGGCGGAGCAGGCAGGGTGATCGTCACTATCGTAGAGTCTGGAACGATGATATCTGTCCCGGCGTTCGTCCACTGAATGCCGCTCGTCGAGGAGAAGGGAAGACCGCCCGGTAATTGAAGCGATGTATCAGTGCTCAGATTCGATGTCGAGCCATCGGGATGAGCGACCGTGGTTCCCGCGGGAATAATTATAGCGGTCTGGTCAGGCAAAGTAAGAGGCGTGCCAGCGGAAAGTGCCACTGATACGCCGCTGTCCGGGCGCGTGGCGGTCGCGCTGGCCACCAGCATGGCTCTTGTGCTATTCGGAAGAACCGTCAGCGGTTGGGCCTGGCCATTCGTAATGGAATTCGGCTGAGGCAAATAGAGAGTATCGGAATCCTGTAGTTCCGGCACTCCACCTTCAATCAGGCGCTGGATTAGAGAGAGCGGCAAGTTTGGTACGAATGCGCGGTTGCTGCTCACATAAGGATGAAAGTGCGGAAAGAGTTGGTAAGCCACACTTCTTTGCAAGAGTGTGACATTCGTCCAGTTCGGAATCCATGAACCTGCCGGCGTGTAACTCTGGTAGGCCTTGACATCGGTCTCGGTCATCAGGTGGAAACTCTGGACAGGCAGTGCCATGGATTCTCTCCTAGAGTGTTGTGCGATTGACCAAAGCGCCGAGATTCGCGGCGGAGGACACAACTCGCGCCCGCCCGGTTGCAAGTACCTGGCTGAGACTAAGCCCGCCCTTGCCCACGAGCGTGACGGACGCAGTAGCGACGCCTGGCATAACCGAGCCACCACGGCCTGCAATGGCAGACGTGACTAAGGCCAGATTCGCCAGACTTGTGTTCTGTGCGACGTTAAAGCCGCCACTCTGGCCCACCCACGCGCTACCGAAAGAAACTGCCGTGGCGGGATTCGTCAGCCAGTCGGCCGTGTCCTTGACGGCATAAACAGAAGCGATGCGATCAATAGGCGTTGGAACTGACTTCGGAACCTGCGCCGCCAAATTGATCTGATCAACCATGGCCGGATTTAGCCACTCCTGCGGGCGCGTCGGAGGAGGGACGGCCCATCCTTCCCATTGGTCGATCGTATTCTCCGTCAAAGTCGGCTGAACAAAAAACGTGAGTTCCTCCTGGAACCCAGAATTTCCGCCGACCTGCGGGTTGTTCTTGTCCGCAAAAAAGAAAGGACTAGCGAGGCTACCGGCTTCTTGATAGAGAGGCTCACTTTGGTCAAGGAATGGCGATGGAACGACCGGATTCGCGCACGGGAGTAACGCAAATGCGTTGACCCTTTGAAGAATTGTCTCACTTGTTGGCGTACTACTGTGGTCACTCGCGACAATGTCTGTCTGAAAACTTGACTGCAGAACGCCTGAGCCCGTATAGAGAGTGGCATCGACATCTTGCTTATCGTAAGGGAACGCTGGCGCAGGAAGTGAATACACGGCTTGGAAATCCGGTGCACTGTTTCGGCTGGTCACGCGGAAGGCGTATCCGCCGCCACCGATTTGGACTGGCGCCGAAGGCGCAGTAGCGGCCTCGGAGCCCATCGTAAGAAGCTGCACCTCGCTGACCCGTGAACTTGCAAGACGGTTGAACGCCGAACTCGGGCCTGTAATCACCGGGAAGTCCAGATGGATTCTGAGCGCCCCTTCCGTACCAGTGGCATCCATCTCCTTGGAGATGTGAATGAAGACCTTCTTTGGATTGAACGGCGTATTCACGAGGACAGAGCCGTAAGTGTTCACGTCGGACGAGACGCGGTTGCTCCATTTGCCCTGCACGTATTCAGCCCAGTGCAGCTGGACTTGCACTTTTGTCATCGGTGCACCCGCATAGATATTGGTTGCGAGGTGACCGAAATCAAGGCTGCTTACCGGCGTTGTGTCCCCTGTCGCAGCCGGTTGGGCGGGGGGTTGTGCCTGCTGAATGAAAGTCACCCAAAATAGATTTAGGCGTCCCTTCCATATGGCCATTACAACGTGGTCGCTTTCGATATCGGGGGTAACAGGAACCCATCCCGACCAAGTGCTGCTCGAGTACGTGCGGTAGAAATATTTGTGGGGATGTCCGTAAGTGCGCCCTAGTACGTAGAGCGTGCTAATGTCGGTGTCAGTTAAATTCTGATCGAAATACATCGACACAATGTCGAGGCGAGCGCGCACGTCGAGTCCTTTGAGGTAGGTGAAGAAAGCGTCTTCCACAAGATCGGACGTGACATCACCTTGCAGCAGTGTGCCCTCTAATTCCTCGAAAAGATCCGTCTTATCGAGACGCAGCTCAGACTCCATCCAATTCTCAGGGAAGAGAAATATTTCGCGATTGGCTTGCCAGACTCGATAGCGTTTCATCCATGCCCACCAATCTGCATCGATCGCGCGCGGCGCAACATTGAGTGCCGGCTGACTATTGCCATTTTCGAGATCAAGCAGGCATCGCTGGATAAACGTCTGTACCGACGACATCGCGAGACGAAGCCGTGAAGTCTGTACGACAGGTTCCATGCCCGGATCGACAAGGAAGTACTCAAAAAGCTGGTTCGAGTTCTCGAGATCCAATTTGTTTACCAGATAGGTCACCAAGGCATCTCGTTTCTTCTGTCGGAGTTTATCGAAGACCGACTGCGCGACAGGTCTCCAGGTATTGGGCTTGTATTGGGCTTTCACTGCGTTCTTGAAGTTCGTCGCTATGACATCAGGGGAAGTAGAGCTCACATCCGGAGCAGCCGAGCAAATTGCGGTCGAATCGGTTAGGGCAGCGGCTGGAATCCCGATTACTTGAACTAGCTGTAACGCGTCCCAGATGCGGCGAATCCCCTTATTATTTCCGAAGTCTGTCAAGGCCGTCACTTGCCGATCAGTATTTACGATTTGGCTGTCGATCAGACCGAAGTATTCGCCGATGGTGCGAACGGTGGCGGCTTCCCGCCGAGTGAGATTGGCAAGCGCGGCCCACGGCGTAGCCAAATTCAGATTCGTATCCTGGGAAGCCTGCGCTTCGCTAAAGGTCTGACCTACATTTTCGAAAACGTCAATAAGTGCGTTCGTTCCGCCGGCAGGGCCTTTGCGAAGATCGGCATAGTCGACCAAGGCGAGAAATTGGGAGAAAAGCTCAGCAGAATTCGCAGGCGTGTCGTCGCTTCCTTGCGTAGGCAGGGAGCTTAGTCGAAGATTGCTGAATTGGGCGGAGTTCGCAACCATGTAGCTTATTTCACGCTCATCTATAGTCGTGACTTGCAGGATGCGCAACGCCTTCGCGAGCAAAGTGTTGGCTCGGGTGAAAGCGACGACAGCCTGTTGAGGGTATAAGACGATTTGGTTCAAAGGGCCTTTAGGCAAATTTTCTCCCTGAACAAGGAGGCTCGCTCCTTTGGGCCCGAGATTGGAGAAATCAAGCGTGAAGTGATAGGGCAGGCCGCCTTTCAAATCCACAAATCGGCTGATCTCGACATTGTCTTGTGCCGCCGCTGACGCCGATGGAATGATCGGATTTGGCATAAGCGGAGACGTGTCGGGCGGATCCAGTCGGAACAGTGCGGCTGCGCCTGCGTCGCCCAATTCTGCAAAGAACCGATACGGACCATCCGTGGGGACCTGCATATAGCCTTCGAAGTGCGCGCTATGAATCCCTGGCTGATTGACAATCGGGTCAGCTGTGTCCGCGGTGGCTGCCGTGCCTGTCGCTTGTGGAGCACCACTCCCATTCGTCGAAGTGAAGCACGAGACACTGACACCCTGCTGTTCCAGAGAAAGAAGCGAATTGAGTACGGGCTTCCCCGCTTCGCTGGGATCGGAGAGCAGAGCTGCGTCGGTAGCGAGACGTTCAATCAGAGAGGGATCAGAACCTGAGCTAGCTGCCACCGCTTGAAGGAGGAATTGAGCAGAAAGCTTGTGGGCAAGGAGTGGAAGAAACACAGCGATTAGGTTCGCTTTCACTTGCCGCTGTTGTTTGATGACATTAAGCCCTAGAAATGGTCCAACGTAAGTATCGAGGTCGGCGTCGGTTACGGTGAGTAGATTGGCTGCCATTGCTTGAAAAAGCTCGACGGCCTGCGCACGCACCGATTGTAGAAGGCCAGGAAAGACGGGCGAAGGAATCAAGGCGGCGAACTTGCCCCGCAAAGAGTCAGTTAGAACACCTGTGCAGGTGACCGTCTGCACCTGAGAAACCGAATCGTACCTGAATTGAATTTGCGGAACCACCGCCCCTATGGTGCCTGCCTGTTGCGCTGCGGTCAGAGCATCAAGAAATGCGCCCGCATCAATCTGGTTTCCTGAGGCGGAAGCCTCATATGTCTGCCCATTTGCCCACATCGCCAAAAAGCTGCCGATCAACTCTTCATAAGCAGGCAGCGCCTGACCCTGCACATCACTTAACAATTGCTGGAGATCGGCGGAGCTGTTTACTGTTTGAAGCGCTGCCCTCTTGCTATCGGTCAGCACGCCCCGGTAACCGAGCCATTGAAGTTTGTCTGTTTGGTCATAGCTCAGGCTGATGGCTGGATCCGTTTGCGTCAGAGACGTCGCATCAATTGCTGCGGCTAGTGGAGCCTTTGCGGACTCGTATTGCACGAGACTTGCCCAGACTCCGAGAATTTCGTCAATCCTCGTGTTGAGCCCGGACAAACCCTGTTTTTGAATGCCGTCAAGCAAGCTGCTAAACGTCGGGGAGGAGTTGATTTTTTCGAAATCTGCTTTCTTCCAATCGAGCAACAATCCCTCAAAACTGACACTTTGAGTTTGTGTCACCGAGTCATAGTTGAAGGTCAATTCCTTCTCATCGGCGAATGGAGTCGGATCAAGCCCGGCAGCCACGCTACCCAGCGAGGCCGTGACGGTTTGCGAGTTTGTCAGTAGCGCGAAGAGCGCTTTCAAAATTGTCGAAGGAAACAAACCCGAGAGAGTTTGGTCGATAAGGCTCTCCGACATGCTGGCCAAATTCGGGGGCACGGCGTTTTGAGCCTGTATCTGACGAAGGCCACTAACGATCGACTGTACGAGTGTAATCAGGGCGTTAGGGTCAGTCGCGTACGGCCCTACCGGATCAAACTTATGGCGCAACAGAAAGTTCAGATCATCGATGGTGAAACCACTGTTCTGCACCGCGGCAACATTCTTGACAAAGAGCAACGTTCGATTAAATGCGACATCATCAGCCAAGACGGACAAGGGAGTTCCGGGCAGATTTTGGAACGGATTCAACCCGGAGATCTGCTTCAGCGAGATCAGATCCAATACCTTCATCTGCAAGCAGTTGGCTAGCAGGCTGTAGCGATAGCAGATTGACAGATTGTTGAGGGTAAAGCTCGGTATGGAACTGTTTAGCGCGTTGACGAGGACGGAGACCGTGTCTACGGTGGAGCCTGCATCCGCCAGAATCGCAGCAATTTCATCCGAGGAGAGCCCGAGCACGCCCTGAACAGCCGCTTGGTGCGTGGAAAATGCAGCGAGAAGCGGCTTTGTGGAATCGAAATCAGATAAGGGAATGGGAAACTGCCCTCTCGGATCGTCAAATGCCCAGTCGCTATTCAGTACGCTAGAGGTCAGGAAAAGCTGCGAGTAGAGCGAATTCTTCCCCTGCACGGAGATGTTGCTCCAAAGATGAAGAATTGCCAGGCGGCCCATCGCCGGTGCTAACTTGGTATTCAAATCGTCGAGGTGGGCGAGATAAACAAGCGCAGTCTTCCAAGCAGAACTGAATGCGGTTGCGAAGGTTGCGTCACCCCATGCGGGAAGAGTCGCCGGGAAAAAGAGTTGCAGAGCACGGTCAGTCTCATGAAGAGTCCAACCGAGCTTCTTCCAGAGTCGAACAAAGAGATTAAACTTCAAATAATCGAGCGGAGTTGCTGCGGTCGCGTTGTCGGCATATTGAAGAGATGTCCCGCTGAAGTTGCAGCCGCTCTCGGGATCGGCCAAAACGAGAACCTTGGCGGAATAGTTCGCCGGAAGAGCGCTCTTGATCCACGCTTTGGCATCGAACGTCGACGAATTGTTCAAGGCGTGGTACTGAGCTGTGATTCCTTGTAGAAGAGCCTCAAATTCTAATGTCTGTTGGGAAGTGAACGCCGGATAGCCCGGCTGGTTCGTGTAGCTGAAGGCATCGCTCATGTTGATGCCGAAGCGTTTGAACTGGGCGATCAGGGGATATAGTCCTGGGTTCAGGAACCCCGTCTCAACACAATCCGCAAGCTCCTGATAAGTGAGTCCCAACTGTTGGGCCAGATTCTTGGCGGATTTTAGAGGAGGAATGTCTCCCTGACCGTTCAAGGCAATGTTCTCGGTGGCGTATCCATATAGCTGAAACCAGTTCTGAACTGAAGGCGTCTGGCTCGTCAAATCTGTTGCAGTCAATACCTGATAATCGGATGGCGAGAGTCCCAGCTGTTCGGCAAGAATCTGGGCGCGATAATAAGGATGAGAGTCCACATCGGTAAATAGCTCAAGATTGTCGACAGGCCGCATCGTGTCCAGCACCTGGACCAGCGGAGTCTTGAAGTAACTCAAGAAGCCGCGAACAGTTTCGATCCACAGATCGAATGGCAAATTTAGGGGGAAAAGGGCTTGCTGGAGCGTCTTGTAGGCTTGAGGCAGAACGTGTTGAGGTTCTGCGGTCAGATCCGCGGTCGTGGCGGAGCCGGTATCATAGGCGTAGTTCGCATCCAAGTATGAGTTGGCGACGTAGTACTCGAGGATTTCATTCACTACGTCGATGTAAGGCATCTTCGTGTTTGTGTTTTCACAGGTCAGAGGAAGAGCGCCAAGATCCGGGCGCCGTCCAGCTATTTTGTCGCTGCCTATGAGCACATCTAGCGGCGTGTTTTGCGCTGAATTGGCAGACGACCCTTTGAGAAATTCGAGCAGGTCAACAAAGTACGCTGCCGGGCTCAGCACAGACCGGCAATCCTCGCATTGGCAATAGTCCAAGTTGCCAAACAGGCTAGCCATGCTGGGAAATTGTTGAACTATGGCGTTCTTTGCAGCCTGCCTGGAATCATTCGAAGGAGAGAACGCATACACGGGCGGAGCCGTATCTAACTGCTTTGCCATCGAGAAGAGATTGAAAGTGACTGACTTTACGGTTTGAGCGTGCCCATAAATCAATTGAGCTTCGCCTGCCGGGAAAGCGCTCGCGTACTTCTCGAGAAACTCCTCTTTGGTATGAGACGCGATGTCATAAGCCGAAGTGAATCCAAGATTGAGAGCTGCTTGCAGAGACTCTGTGCTGGGAGTTACCTGATAGAGTCGGTGCAGAGTCTTGAGGCTCTCCCTGCTGTCAGCATCCATCGACGGCAACGTCTGATTCGCCTTCATAAGGAAAGAGTTCAGCGGCGTGCGGCCAAGGTTGTAGCCAAGCGGAATCGCTGCACGTAAGAATGACGCGACCTGGGGAGCTGTTTTTTCACTAAGCGGAAGCTCTTTACGCTCGATCATTCGCGCTGCCACGTGGGTGGGAAAACTCAGACGGACCTTGCGGGCGAGATCTCCTGCGTAAGCCGCCAAACGAGCATTGCTGTCTCCCGCATAACTCGATGGAATCAGGTTGTCGATAGTCTGACCGGATGTGACCAGCTGTTGCAACGTGGTCTGCCACGTGTCGCTCAGGTGGTAGTCGAGATCCGCAATTTTCGAAATGTCGGCAAGCGAACCGACGTCGTTCTGGAGCTTTTGAGCCAGAGGCGCATTGTTGAAAGTGAGGTACAAGAATTTGCCCTGGAGTCTGAGGGCGTCGATCGTCTGCTGAGAGATCTTCAGATTCGCGGCCTGCGTCCATAGATCTGGAGCTGATGGGTTGTTGAAATATAAACTCGCAAATGTTTGTTGCTCTGACGCGGTTGGCTTCACTGCCGCAAAAAGATCACTGAAACTGGACAACGCGCCGGGAGTGATCGTTTTGAGCCGAGCCTTGGTTGCGAACGTCTGAAACGCGGAGGTCGCAGCGGAAACTTGCTGATCACTCAAACCGACGATGCCTGCCTGGCTGGCTTTGGTTAGTACGTTTTGCACCGTGTCGGATGGCACCATGGCCAGCAACGAAGGGTCGATTGGCAATCCTGCGCGTAGAAGCGCGTAGAGGACCTCTTGGCCGAGACCTGTTGGCGCCGCGAGTTGTGCTGCGCTGGAACCAACGGCCAAAATCCGCGCGTCCCAATTGGAAGACTGAGTCAAAAGCGTGATGTCCTGACGACTTTGGCTCTCCTCGGCCTGACTTAGTTTTGCGACGCCACCGATATACTTGTCCATGTCGGCCGACAATCGCTGGAACTCCGGCGCGAGAGGTTGAACACTACCCGGGACGACAAGATTCATCGTCTCCTGTTGCTGGGCATTAAATTTCGTGTTGGATATGGTTACTTCATTGTTGTTGGAGTCCGCAACGCGCATCTGGAGATTGGATCCGGTGCCGCCCGGAAGGGGATAGCTAAGTGAATATTGGCCTGTGGAATCGGTCTTTGTCTCACCCAGCTTTGTAACCTGTCCCGCAAAACCCACGTTGTACGCACGAACGGTCATGTTTGCTGCAGGCATTCCGTAGTCAAAGGTCAGATATCCGGAGACGGAACCTGTCCCGGAGCTGGGCGGAGCGCTTGTTCCGGGTGGAACCCCCGGAGGCTGAATTGGCGGGGTTCGCGCCGGGTTTTTCGCTGGCGGCGTCGATGGATTCGTTCCGGGCCGAGTTGCCTTGATGTTGAGCGCGGCAGTTGTGGCTTCGTCCATCTGGCCAGTCGCGGGTAGTCCTTGGCTCTTTTGAAACTGCTGGACGGCTTGCCGCGTACCGGGTCCAAAGAACTGGCGGCTCACTTCTGTTGTGGGAACGCTATTTCCTGTCTGGGCAAGCCTTTGGTGGAGGTCTGCCACCTCTGTTCCAAAGGAGCCGACAGTCAGGTTTGCCTTGGCCATGACCAATCCTCCGGATTTATCGAAAGTTCAAGGCTTGTTGACGGCCGGGCGGACCCTTGCCGGTCTCAGTCGTCGAATCGGAGGCGAACAAGAGCTCTTGGATCTCTGGCTACGAACTGCACCCGCTCGAATTCCCGGAAACGCAACACTCCGGTTGTGTCTGTCTGTGTGTAAGCCGTGACCGTGTCTACCCCGATGTAGATGGAAACAGGTTCACCGCCCAGTGACGCGACAAGGCCGAAACGCACGACCGGTGGCTGCTTTTGAGCTGAGCTCTTGAGTCCGTTCGCATCCAGTTCTGCCCGAGCAACAGAGAGCGCACCGGAGTTATAAAAACCGCCCGTTACCAAGGACTGGATTCGCTGCGCGGGGCTGACGCCACTCTGGTCGGTTCGGTGCGCATCAGCGAAGACGCCGTTGTCGAGAAGCAGGGCATATGGACCCGGCTGCCCTTGACCCGTAAGATAAGCCATTGCTTCCACCACAGCTTCGAAGATGGAGTTAGGGTAGTCATTGGCTGTACGGTCCCGGACAATTTGATGGGGTGCGACGAAAAGTAAACCTTGTTCAGCAGCGGCAGGATTCGTCGCGTGCACGTTCCCTGGTAGCACGTTTCCTTGACCTACCGCATGCCGGCCACGAAGGATGACGATATCCTCCGCCAGAGCTACTGATTTGGCAGAAAGTCGTGCGGACTTCTGCCCAATATGCAAGGTCACTTCATTGTCGGCTTGGCTTTGTGAGAGAGAGAACTCGAGGGAGAGTTCGAGCAAAGGCTTTGTTTGTCCCTCAGCAATCGAATTCGTTGCGGGATCGAAACGGTCTGCCGGCACGTAGGACGCGTTAGGCATCGGAGTGCTGGGGAAAACTTTCTGCACGACCCTAACCTGGCCCACATCCGCAGTAACGGCCGCATCTATCCCTGACCAGATATCGCTTGTCCATAAGTTGTCTCGCCCTAGATTGCTCGGCGCTGAATTTGTAGCTGATGCCGCTGCCGTTGCTGGTGTCGCTGCAGTCCCGCTTCCGTTCATATCCGCCTCCTCGTGAAGTTTTCCCTTCTTGAATCCAGATCAATTTCCTAACGATTACAAAGGCGTTCAGAACTAGGTGTTCTAGATCTTGTCGCAATCAGGCTTGCTGAGCACCTACTTCGCTTCAAGAATCTTTGCACTACCTCCTCCAGGGTTTCAGTTCCGGTGGGTCGGTCACAACCCCTAAGAGTCTGACTGGCTCGGGCGTTCCGAATCCCTTGCGGTTATAAAATTGAAGCTTCCCGGGTGAAAGGGATGGAGCAATACCTGGCTGGGGAGCAACTTTGCTGACTCCAGCAGCAGTATCCTCTGCTAACCGGAGTCGATACTCCCAAATTTGTGCTCCTGGTACTTTCGCGTACCAATTCGGGTCGACCTGATTCGCCTCGACATATCTCGCGAGGTTTGATTCCTGGAAAGCTCCCCAAGTCATCCTCGTTTTGCCTTCAGCTCCGACGGCGAAAAGTTCCCGCCCCTTTGGAACGACGACGTCTTTCCAATCAAAACCTCCCGCCCGTTCATGCGGATTGGTCGGGGCCGACGATTGAAGTCGAGATTCGATTCGAGTCGAAGGACCGTGTGACTGGGACGACAAACTCTTGAACTGGGACTGCTGCTGGCGGACGGCACCTGCAAATCCGAGGATTCCGCCAATGACGTCGCCAATTACTGCGCCCTTGTCACCTGCGATCCAATATCCAATTGCGCCAAGGCCTAAGTTGGCCCCTCGGATAGCGTTGCCAACCGCCGAGGACCTCTCTACAGAACGACTCAGCGCCTCGATTTTGTTCCTTTCTGGTGTCCCTTGGTAGAAGTTACCAGAAGCGTCCTGCCCGATGACTTCTTGGTTTAAGTATCGAGCGCCACCTGCCCTGTGCCAGGCTCTATATGCTTGATTGAAATCCTGCAGGCCGGAGGTGGTAAGTTCTGCGACGCTGGTTCCTTCCCAGCCGCCCGAACCGCGATATCCAAATTTTGAGAGAATCGGTAAATACTTTGCTTCGTTCTTCAGCAAGACCCCGCCTACAAAGCGCTTGGGATCATCTCGCCAAGCCTTTTGGGACATGTGGAGTTCCGTGAATAAGTCATTCTCCGCTCTCGATGTCTGCATACCATTCGGATCCAAGTTAGCAATTGGGTTGGCATGCACGTGAGCGTATGTGTTCGAGCCATCCAAGATACCGGCGGGATCGCAGCTGATCCAGCGCGCAAGCCAAGAGGAGTAGTACCGCACCCCGTGGTAGTAGAATCCAGTTTCTTCATCCCGCTCTTTGCCCGTGAAGCGGTAGCGCTTAAGACTTACCTCGGCGAGGGTGCGTCCAGCCTGATACGCCGTGCTGCCGTACGGATAGTATTCTTCATACGAGATTACGTCGGCGGTTTCATCCAACTCCAGACACGCGGTACCGAGGTGATTGTCGAACTGATAGCGTGTCGCCACAGTTGGTAATGATGTTGGCGTCGCACTCGTGTCAGCTGTTTTTGACTCAACCAGGGCCACGCGCTTCTTGTCGTCCATAACGTGCAGAGTCTCGCGCGCCAAGGTAACGTTGCCGCGACTGTCCAACTCACGGTAGAACTCAAACCCGCCCAGGTAAAACCTTTCCTTTTGCTTGCTCCCGGCTACCGATTCGGTCACCTTCCGAACGCGCTGACCGGTCGAGTCATAGATGTAATATGTCCGCTCGCCCTTGTGCAGCTGACCATCCTGATCGCTGGCATTCACCGCTTGCCGTTGCGTCATCCCTAATTGGTCTTTGAAGGACCATTGCATCGCTTGCAATTGCGGCATGCTGGTCATATTGCCGTGAAGATCGTAGGTATACGATTCGTTCAAAGGCTCACTGCCACTCACGGCGGCGCTGCTTAAGCGGTTGCTAACCTTGCCAGCTTCTAGCAGGCTGGTCTCATTGTAGGTATAGGACCGAGTCCAGCCGGGATTAGCGGGATTCGCGCCCTTGTGAATGAACTGCAGGAAGTTCCCCACTACGTCGTACTGATAGGCCTCGGTGTAAGTGCCCATCGCGTTCCCGTCACTAGGATGTGGCAAGCCCACGCGGGGAACATCGCTATAGGAGCTTGGCGTCGGCGGCATTGGCCCCCCGCCAGCCAAACCAAGCTGTTCACGCCCCCCGGCCAAAACTAACCGATAGATTGCGTCATAAGTGTAGTCACAACTGGGTTCAACTCGCCGGTTGCGGAAGAAAACGACGTTCTGAACATCTGCATTGTCTTGGATGTGTGTAATGTTCCCAGCAGGATCATAGGTATAAGAGAGGTCTTGCAGAGTACGCTGATTTGCAGGAAAGCCCGAACGAGTTGTGACTAGGTTCGAGAGTCGAAAACTAAGGGGATCGTACGTGTAGGCGGTCGCCGTGTGATTACCGTATTCGATTAGCAATCGCTGGCCCTTGGCGTTGTAATCGATATTCGTGACGAATGATGTTGCCGCGGCCGCCCCGTGCAGGTTAATGCTGACCGTCTCGAGAAGATTGGCCTCGTTGTAGGTTGGCCGGACGATGCTCCCGTCGGGCGATGTGAGTTCGATTGGACGATTAAGGGCGTCGTATTGCGTGCTGCTCGCGAAAGCATCTGGAGTCGGCGGGGGCGCCATCAATTTGGGGAGCTCCCTGTAGCCCGCAAAAAAGCCTCGACTGCTTCGCAAGAGATTGCCCTTAAAGTCGAATCCCTCATCTTGATTGGTGGCTGGATTACGCCCAACGTTTGTTACAATTCCGGCAGAATCCGCGTGCTGGAAGATGCGGGTGCACAGGTTGAGAGCGGCGGGCTGCCCTTCGCCATACGTAGTCTTCTCGAAGAGAACCTCGGCAGCAGTCGTTCGTGGGTCGGAATTGCTGCTGTGAGTGCCTAACACAAACGCGCCCGTCGGTCGTCGCAAAGGATCGTATTCAGTCCGAAAATTGTGACCGCGGCCGTCCCAGGCTCGAATCGACTTCCCCGTACAATCGCTCAGCATCCAACGCTCACCAGCCTCCATGCTCGCTTGGTGGATTTGGTTCTTCAGCAGGTCGTACTCGTACCGCATCACGACTCTTCCCAGCTGATCACCGGCCTGAACGATCGCATCGCGCACGGTGCGCTGGTTACCCTCGATGTCCAGCTCGACACGAGACGGATATTTACCCGCAGCTGCGTTATCGGCGATCGTAAGAACAGTGCGGCCCAGGACGTCGAAATGCACGATCGTCGGCGTGTTCGCGTGTAACGCAGTTTTGATCGAGGCGGCCTGCTCTTCCGGGCCGAGTGCTCCGGAGTTGCGTTGGCTGTACCAGGTCGGAAAGAAGTCACCAGCGGGAAGCAACTGAAAGAAGTCGCCGACGTCAGGATCGGTCGTCGGATCGACCTGAAGAACAGTGTCGTTCACGTCCCAGCTTTCCTGATGCCAGGGATCGAAAACAATCTTCTCGTAGGTGCGGTTGGAATGAATGGTTACGACGACACGTTCGACGGGGTCGTAACAAAGAATGGGACTGACTCCGACTTGTGCGCCGTATTCGAATTGGTGTCCTTTTGTGGCCAGCTGACTGAAGAACGGTTCGAACTGGCGAACCGGCTTACCTTTGTTATTGAGAATGGTCCAGCCACTACCCACCCAACGAGGATCGATAGTCGGACCATTGTCGGCTACGGGCCCTGGCTCGG
>Ga0335078_10007820_pt1 | contig 15863 bp, 5 predicted proteins | sample Lox_Sample_32_FD_206711 | JGI IMG/M metagenome (GOLD analysis project Ga0335078, IMG submission 206711) | Soil microbial communities from Loxahatchee National Wildlife Refuge, Florida, United States - Lox_Sample_3.2 | ecosystem: Environmental > Terrestrial > Soil > Wetlands | place: USA: Florida...
GCCACCGTGCCGCCCGGCGCGTTGGTGCCGACACTGATCGTCAGCTGCTGCACGAGCACCGTCGTGGTGCAACCGGCGCCGGGACCGCCCGTCAGCGGGCAGGTGCTGCCCGCCGTCGGCGAGGTGATGGTGCTGGCCAGGACGTGACCGCCGGTGTCGGGATTGTTGACCGTCACCGAGAAGGTGATGGTGGCGCTTGCACCGGGGGTGCTGGCGGTGGCGGCGGCGAGGTCGCCGGTCCAGGTGAGATTCTGGCTGGCGAAAGCCGCGGTGCCGGTGCTGGCGTCCGCCCCGCTGCCCCCGGTGGCGTTGGTGGGCCCGCTGGCGTCGGTCAGCACACCGGCCAGGCCGTCGGTGAACGTGGCCCCCGTGTAGTCGGTCTGGCCGGTGTTGGTGACGGTGATCGTGTACGTCACCTTGGCGCCCGGCGTGGTGGTGGCCGCGTCAGCGGCGCTGGTGATGGTCAGGGCCGGGGTCAGCACCTGGACCGTGGCCCGGCAGTCCGGGCTCGTGGTGGCGGGCGGGCAGGTGCTGCCGGGATCGGTGGAGGTGACCGTGTTGACGACGACCTTGTCGCCGTCCTCGTCGTTCAGGTTGACCTTCACCGAGTAGGTGATAACCACCGGCGCCGCCCCGACCCCGAGGTCGCCAGTCCAGGTCAGGTTGGTCCCGGTGAGCGTGACCGTGCCGGAGGTGGCTTTGGCGTCACCGTTGTAGGTGGCGTCGTCGGCCATCTGCGCGAGGGAGTCGGCGACGGTGGCCCCGGTGTAGCCGGTCAGGCCGGTGTTGGTGACGGTGATGGTGTAACCGATGGGCGAACCGAACGCGACGGCGGTGGTGCTCGGGGTTTTGACGATAGTCAGGGCGGGGGTCAGCACGGTGGTGGTGGCGGTGCAGGCCGGGTCGGTACCGCCGGTGGGGCAGTTGCTGCCGGGGGTATCGGACACGGCGGTTGCGCTCAGGATGTGGCCGCCGATGTCAGGGTTGTTGACGGTGACCGAGGATGTCACTGTGACGGTGACGCCGGGTGCGATGTCACCGGTCCACACCGCCCCGGTGGCGCCGACCGACAGGGTGCCGGCGTCGGCGGAGGCGTCGCCGTTGCCGGTGGCCTGGCTGGCGATGGCGCTGGCATCGGTGGCCACGCTGATCCCCTGATAGGGCGTCTTGCCGCTGTTGGTCAGGGTGGCGGTGTACTGCACCACCCCACCCGGCGTGGTGGTGGCCACGTTGGCGGTGAAATGAATGGTCAGCTGCGACACGGTGACTGTTGCCGAACACCGCGGGTCGCCGCCGGCAGGCGGCGGCGGTTGCGGGCAGTTGCTGCCGGTGGACGGGGAGCTGAGCTGGTCGGTGAGGATCATGTTCCCGGTGTCGGTGCTGTACGCGGTGACCGTGTAGCTGATGGTGACCGTGCCAGGGACCCCGCCGGCCGCCGCCGGGACGGTCCCGCTCCAGGTCAGGTCCGGGCTGGTGAAGCTGACGGTCCCGGTGGACGCGCTCGAGCTGGTGTAGCCGGCGTCATCGAGCAGGCCGGTCAGGTCGTCGGTGAGCGAGGCCCCCGTATCGGGCGTCCCGCCGGTGTTGACGGCCGTCACCGTGTAGGTGACCTCGCTGCCCGCCGTCGTGGAAGGTTCGCCGGCCGTTGTGGTGAAGGTGAGGGTCGCGGCGCTGACGACGGTGACGGTGGCGGCGCAGCGGGTGTCGGCGGAGCCGTTGGAGCAGTTGCTGCCAGGTGTACCCGAGGTGACGGTGCCGACGAGGGTGGCGGGGGTGCCGACGGTGACGGTGTAGGTGATGGTGGCGCTTTGAGCGGGAGTGGTGCCCGTGGCGGGGGCCAGATCGCCGGTCCAGGTCACGGTCTGTGCGACGGAGTCGTAGCTGACCGAACCGGTGCCGCCGGCCGGGACGGTGGTGGCGGCGTCGTTGTTGTAGGTGGCATCGGCGAGGACACCGCTCAGGTGGTCGGTGATGGTGGCACCGGTATACGACGTCTGGCCGGAATCGGTCACGGTGATCGTGTAGGTCACGATGCCGCCGGGCGTGGTGCTGGCCGGGTTCGCGGTCTTGACGATGGTCAGCGCCGGGGCGAGGACAGGTATGGTCAGGCGGCAGCTCGCGCTGGTGGCGCCGGGCGGGCAGGTGGCACCCGCGTCGGGAGAGGTCACGGTGTTGATGACCTGCTTGTCCCCGTCATCGGGGTTGTTCACGGTGACCGAGTAGGTGATCGTCGCCGACTGGCCGTGTGTCAGCGCTCCGGTCCAGGTCAGTACCGGGCTGGTGTAGGCAAGCGTGCCGATGTCGGCGTGGGAGGAGCCAAGGCCGTTGTAGACGGCGTCGTCGGCCATCTGGGCGAACGAGTCGCTGACCGTCGCGGCACTATAAGCGGTCGGTCCCGTGTCGGTAACGGTAATCGTGTAATGCACCGTGCCGCCAGGCACCGTGGTGCTCGTGTCGGCGGTCTTGACGATCGTCAACACCGGGACCTGGACCAGAACGGCGACCGAGCAGGCGGGGTCGGTGCCGCTGGCCGGGCAGTTGCTGCCAGGCGCTGCGGTCGTGATGGTCGAAGCCAGCGACTTGTCCCCGTTATCGGGGTTCAGGACCGTCACCGTGCCGGTGACCGTCACCGTGGCGCCGGCCGCGATGTCGCCGGTCCACGACACCATGGCGCCGTTCAGCGTCAGCGCCCCGACGCGCGAGCCCCCGGCGGTGGCGGTCTGGTCCCCGTTGGGGACAGCATCGTCGAACACCCCGGCCGCGTCGGTGGACACGGTGATCCCGTTGTAGGGCACCGCGCCCGTGTTGTGGAACGTCGCGGTAAACCGCACCACCGCGCCGGGTGTGGTAGTGGATACGTCGGCGGTGTTGAGGATGGTCAGCTGCGACACGTTGACCGTTGAGGTGCACCGCGGGTCGGTTGCGGGCGTGGAGGGGCAGTTGCTGCCGGGAGTGGCGGAGGTGACGGTGTTGGTGAGGGTGCCGTCGCCGCTGATGGGGGTGTTGACGGTGGCGGTGTAGGTGATGGTGGCGGTGGCGCCCACATCGAGGTTGGCCGTCCAGGTCAGGTCCGGGGCGGTGTAGCTGAGCGAGGTCGGACCGGTGCTGGCGGTGGCGCCGTCGTAGGTGGCGTCGTCCAGCACCCCGGTCAGGTCATCGGTGAACGTGGCGGCGGTGTAAGGGGTCTGGCCGGTGTTGGCGGCGGTGATCGTGTAGGTCACGGTGGCGCCGGGGACCGTGGTGGCGGCGCTGGCGGTCTTGGTGATGGTCAGGGCTGGGGTCAGCACCGGGATGGTGACCCGGCAGGCCGTTGTGGTAGTGCCGGGCACGCAGGTGCTGCCCGCCGCTGTCGAGCTGACGGTGTCGATGAGGAGCTTGTCGCCGGTGTCCGGGTTGTTGACGCGCACCGAGTAGGTGATGGTCACGGTCGCACCCAGGCCGACGTCCCCGGTCCAGGTCAGGTTAGGGCTGGCGTAACCCAGCGAACCGCTGCTGGCCGTGGCAGTGGCGAGGCCGTTGAAGACGGCGTCGTCGGCCATCTGGGCGAGCGAGTCGGTGACCGTGGCGCCGGTATAGGCGGTGGCGCCGGTGTTGTGGATGTTGATGGTGTAGCCCACGGTCTGGCCTGGTACCGCTGCTGTCGCGTCCGCGGTCTTGGTGATGTTCAGCCCTGGGACGAGGACGGTGACGACGGTGCCGCAGGGCGCGGCCAGGCCGGGGAGCGGGCAGTTGCTGCCCGGCGCCGCCGTGTAGGTGCTGCCGCGCAGCACCCCGTTCCCCGGATCCGGGTTTTTCACGGTGACCGACCCGGTCACCGTGACCACCGCTCCGACCGGGATGTCCCCGGTCCACGACGCGCCCGTGGCGGTGACCGAGGTGGTGCCCGGGGCGCATGAGGTTCCGCCGACAGCGCACGACGCCGCCGTGTCCCCGTTCGGCACCGCGTCGTCGAACACGTCGTCGGTGACGCTGGGGATCGTGATGCCGGTGTAGGGCACCTGCCCGGCGTTGGTGAACGTGAACGTGTAGACCACCACCCCGCCCGGCGCCACCGTGCCGCCCGGCGCGTTGGTGCCGACACTGATCGTCAGCTGCTGCACGAGCACCGTCGTGGTGCAACCGGCGCCGGGACCGCCCGTCAGCGGGCAGGTGCTGCCCGCCGTCGGCGAGGTGACCGTGCTGGCCAGACTGTGGTCACCGTTATCGGGCTTGTTGACCGTCACCGAGAAGGTGATCGTGGCGCTTGCACCGGGGGTGCTGGCGGTGGCGGCGGCGAGGTCGCCGGTCCAGGTGAGATTCTGGCTGGCGAAGGTGGCGGTGCCGGTGCTGGCGTCCGCCCCGCTGCCCCCGGTGGCGTTGGTGGGCCCGGTGGCGTCGTCCAGCACCCCGGCCAGCGGGTCGGTGAACGTGGCCCCGGCGTAGTCGGAGTCGCCGGTGTTCTTGACGGTGATCGTGTAATGCACCGTCGATCCCGGGGTCGTGGTGGACAGGTCCGCCGATGTGACGATGTTCAGCGCGGGAACGAGGTCACGCACCGCGACCGAGCAGTTCGCGTCAGTGCCGCCGGCCGGGCAGTTGGTTCCCGGGGTCGACGAGACGACCGTGTTGGCGAGGGTCTTGTCGCCGGCATCCGGGCTGTTCACCGTGACCGAGTAGGTGATGGTGGCAGATGCCCCCACGGCGAGGTTGCCGGTCCAGGTGAGGTTCGGACTGGTGTAGGTCACGCGGCCGGCCGTGCCGGGGGTGACGGCGCCGTCGCCGTTGTAACTGGCGTCGTCCAGCACCCCGCCCAGCGGGTCGGTGAACGTCGCCCCGGTGTAAGCGGTCTGCCCGGTGCTGGTCACCGTGATCGTGTAGTGGACCACCGAACCTGGCGATGTCGTCGACACATCAGCGCTCTTGACGATCCGCAGGCTCGCCACCGTGACCGTCGCCGTGCACCGCACGTCCGCGCTGCCACTCAGGCAGTTGCTGCCCGCCGTCGTCGATGTGACCGTATTGGACAGCACCCCATTGCCGGGAAGCACACCAGTCACCGGATTCGGGTTACGGACCGTCACGGAGTAGGTGACGGTCGCGGACGCGCCGGTGGCGAGGTCGCCGGTCCAGGTCACATTCGGGCTGCTGAACGACGCCACGCCGGCGGTCGCGCCCACGTCACTGTTGTAGCTGGCGTCGTCGAGAACCGTGGTCAACGAGTCGGTGAAGGTGGCCCCGGTAATAGCGGTCTGGCCGGTATTGGTTACCTTGATCGTGTAGTGCACGATCGATCCGGGCGCGGCGCTACTCACGTCCGCGGTCTTGACGATCGTCAGCGCGGTCAGGCTGACGGTGGCCGTGCATCGGGAATCTTTGCTCCCGCTTCGGCAGTCGCTGCCGGCCGTGGTGGACGTGACGGTGTTAGCGAGCACGCCATTGCCCGCCTGGGTGCTGTTGACCGTGACCGAGTAGGTAATGGTGGCGACAGCCCCAGCGGCGAGGGCGCCGGTCCAGGTGAGGTTCTGGCTGGCGAACGACACCGTGCCGGAGGTGGCGCTCGCGTCGCCACGGTAGGTCGCGTCGTCGAGGACATCGGACAGCGGATCGGTGAAGGTGGCGCCGGTGTAGGCGGCGTGGCCGGTGTTGCTGACCGTGATCGTGTAGGCCACGATCTGGCCCGGCACCGCGGAGGTCGCATTCGCGGTCTTGACGATCGTCAGGGCAGACACGGGCACCGTGGCCGTGCAACGCGAATCTGTGCTCCCAGCTGCGCAGTTGCTGCCAGCCGACGAGGTGACGGTGTTCGACAGGATCCCATCGCCCGGGTCAGGGCTGCGGATAGTGACCGAGTACGTGATCGTGGCGACAGCACCGACCGCCACGTCGCCCGTCCAGACTATGTTCAGGCTAATGAAGGAGACCGAGCCCGCGGTGGCGGTCGCATCGCCGTTGTAGGTGGCATCGTCGATCACACCAGAAAGCGGATCGGTGAAGGTCGCGCCCGCATAGGCGACCGAACCCGAGTTGGTCACGGTGATCGTGTAATGCACGGTCGAGCCCGGCGTCGCGGTCGTCACATCCGCCGTCTTGGAAATCGTCACCTGGCCAGCGGCGCACGACTGTACCGTCGTATTGAACGCATTGGGCAGCACCTGGCCGCCGTTGAAGCTTCCGTTCGGCCCGCCCTGCGTGTAGGCGCCGGCGATCACGCCGCCGTTGAGCCCATTTTGGTCGGTCTCTACAACGGTTGAACCCGGCGCGTAGATGGTCCCGGGGATCGTCGAAGAACCGCTGAGAGTCAAAGTCGTCACGGTCGGAAAGTTCCACAGTATGTAGGCTGCGCTCGCATTTTGGAGTCCGTTGAAGTTCGGGGGTGTTGCCCAGGTGAAGTTGTTCCCGACCCCCGTGGTGTCCACGTTGATGATCAGTGGCGTTGAGGCAGTTGGTACGGGCGAGTTGTTGTTGTTGAATTGCAGAATCTTTATGTTGGCCAGATTCGCGGCGGTAATGTTGAGTACGTTCTGCACGCCCGAGGTGAGCGACACGTAGGCGTTGGTGTTCGGCGGCAACGTCGCGGGGAGCGCTGTGCCACTCGCGTCGGCGAGCACCACGGTGCCCGTGCAGCTGGCCAGATTGGTGGAGTTCGCGCGGAACGTGCTGAACGCGCTGGCGAAGCCGATGAGACCTGACTGGGTGACCGACGTGGTCGGCTGATTGACCACTTCCGCGATCTGCGGATGCGAGTCGAAGCTATGCCCTGACGGCAGGACATGGGTGTTACCGTTAGTGAGCACGGCAGAACCGGTCATGTCGCCGATCTTGACGTAGTCATTGGACTGCACGTTGACCGCGCTGTTCGAGCCGCCGCTGGCCCAGTTGACATTGCCGCCGACAAGCAGGCCAGTCGGGTGCGCGTCGCCCGAGGCGGTGAACGTCCCGCCGTTCTGGCTCGCGACGTTGAAGCTTGACGTGCCGAGGGTGAGATTGCCGCCGAGCGCGACAGGGCCCCCGATCGACGTCGAGTTCAACGTCGTGTTTCCCCCGACGAACACGTTGAAGCCCAGGCTGCCGGTCACCGGATTGAACGGGGTTCCGCTCGGGGCTGCCGCGGGGACAGCGTGGCCAGCAGCGATCGCCGGCGATCGCAGCCGGCGGCCTGATGGCCTGGTTGATGCGCCCGGTTTGGTAGGGGTGGCTCCGCGAGGGGCACCTGACCGGTGAGCGTTCGCAGCCGCGCTGATGCCCGCCGCGGTCCGACCCGGTGTGGCGGCAGTCGGCGCCGACGTACCCGACATCGGTGCGGCCGGACCCGTCGAGGTCGCCGCTGGCGTCGCGGCCGAAGTCGCGGCAGCCGATACTGCCGGGGGAGCCGCAGGCGTCGCCGCTGCTCGGCCGGATGAGGGCGGTACGCGTTTCGCCGGCGCGAATTCCCCCGTCGTCGGCGAAGACCCCACCAGCGGCGGGGCGCGCAGACCTGTTGAAGGCGCCACCGGCGCCGGCGCGGCCAGGCCCGGCGAAGTAGTCGCACGGGTCGCCGCGACGGAGCCCGCATGGGCCGGCACCGGCATTCGCGCGGCCTGTCCCGGCGCGCCGGCCGGTCGCGTCGCTGGCGGTATCCTCGTGCTCGCCCCCGCCGAAGGCGGCGCCCGTGTCGCTGCGGAGTGCCCCGTCGGGGACGCCGCGCGAGTCCGGGCGGCCGCCACACGGGCCGGACGTGGCGACCCTCCGGCATAGGTCGCGCCGGCCGGGCCGGCGGACGGCCCGGGCGCCGCGGCAGCGGGCGGTGCCCCCGCGATGACCGTGGCGGCCGCTACGGCCAGGCACACCGACCTACGCATGCGAGTTTCCCGTGCGGAAAGGGGCCGGACCGGGACCGGATCCCAGATCGGCCATGTCGGCTGAATGAGGCGGCTGCACGGCCCTCATTGGATTTGTCGCTCTTCGAACGGCTCCGTCACATCAGCGCGCCGCCTGCGGCGGCCGAGCAGATTGTCTTTCGCATGAGTAGATCCCCACCCAGAACAGGCGAGAGCACCGCACCCCCGCAAGTCGAACATTCCAGCACGCCGGGATCACACCCATACGAGGCGCCCCCTCACGGCGGCGTGATCACAGCATTCGTACGCGATTAAGTACTCTCCGTAATGGCGTTTCGGTAAACGTTCGAAACCGCCCACGACCTCTCCCGGTATGGCCGGGCGTGATCCGGTCACTTACACGGAAAATGTCAGGCCCCACGAATAGAAGGGCTCAGGGTAGATGGGCTCGGGGCAGAAGGGCCCAGCAGCTAACCAGGCACGAACGGCACTCGCACAGCCGAAATGGCCCTGGATGTTCGCGCACATGCCGAAACGAGACGCAGGCACGGCATGATCCGCGAACTCGCCGATCACATTCGACCTGCGGCAGCGCTGACGCACACGAATCTGGCTCACCGCTTCGCTCGGCCCTGTGGGCCTCCAGCGCCGACGACTGGGCCGCCAGCTACGGTGATCCAGACTCGCGTGATCCGGAGTTCGACGCAGCGGGCTCCCCGCCACAGGTGAACCCTCAAGCGGCCATCGCGTTCGCGGTTGAGGGCGATCCGCGAGGCTACGACCCTGCGGCAGAGACGGTCACCCTCGACGTCGGCATCGCGCCAGCAGCCTGAATCCACCGATGCGCACATTTCGTCACTGACTCCCTCTCCTCGAGGCGTGCACGGCCAATGACAACTGCCGCGCCTGAGCGGACAGTTGCGTGCATATCGTCCCGATATTGTAGGTCGGCCCAGTTGCCTTCGCCTGCTGGTGCGAACGCGGCGACGAAGTGCGGCGCCCGCACGGCGCGATCCGCGCGGACGCCTCGCCCCAGGGCATTTACGATCGTGCTGCCACGGCCTGCCGGGACGGCTCGCGGGCGGGGATGTCCCCGGGGCGAGTCAGCGGGCCGCGGCGCAAGAGCGTGCCGCTGATGATGGCGCCGGCCGCGAAGATTCCGGCGCACCACCAGAACACCGTGGTGTAGCTGTGGATGAGCGCGAGGTGGATCAGCTGTGGTGCTGGCCGCGCGCCCGCATGGCTGGCCAGGTAGCTGGTGAAGGCGCCGGCCGCGATCGTGTTGAGCAGCGCGGTGCCGATCGCGCCGCCGAGCTGCTGCCCGGTGTTGACGCTCGCTGAGGCTATCCCCGCGTCGCGTGGTGCGACGCCGAAGGTACCGGTGTTGGCCGCCGCGGAGAATATGAGGCCACTGCCGAAACCGGTCACCATGAGCGGCCCGAGCAGGGCCGGCGCGTACCCCGAATGCACGCCGATCCTGGTCAGCCACGCCATGCCGGCCGCGTTGACCAGCAGGCCGAAGCTGATCAACGGCTTGGGGCCGAACCGCGGCATCAGCTTGATGTTGCCCACGTTGGCCATGACGCCGATGACCGCCACCATCGGCACTATGGCGGCGCCCGACTTGACCGCCGAGTAACCCAGGTTCAGCTGCATGTAGTAGATGAGGAACAGGAAGATGCCGAAAAGAGCGGATCCGAAGATCAGCATCGTGAGGTAAGCGCCGCCGCGGTTGCGGTCGAGGATGACCCGGGGCGGCAGCAGCGGGTGCGCGGCGCGGCGCTGCCAGGCAGCGAACACGATGAGCAGCGTGACGCCGGCCGCCAGGAAGCCCCATGTCGACGGCGTGTGCCAGCTGTGTGCCGCGGCGTTGGCAAAGCCGTAGACCAGGCAGAACATCCCGCCCGACACCGCCGCTACGCCCGGCACGTCCAGCCGGGCGCCCGGCGTCTTGGGCTGCCTGCGCAGCAGCAGCATGCCCCCGGTGATCCCGATCGCCGCGAAGAGCAGGTTGACATACAGGCACCACCGCCACGACAGGTAGGAGGTCAGCGCGCCGCCGAGCAGCAGCCCCAGGCCCGAGCCGCTGGCCGCGACCGCGCCGTAGACGCCGAACGCCTTGCCCCGTTCCTTCACGTCGGTGAACGTCGTGGCCAGCAGCGACAGGGCGGACGGCGCCAGCAGCGCGGCGAAGACCCCCTGGCAGGCGCGCGCCGTCACCAGCATCGTGAAGCTGTCCGATGCGCCCCCGACGGCGGAGGCGGCCGCGAACCCGGCCAGCCCGGTCAGGAAGGTCGCCTTGCGGCCGATCAGGTCGGCCAGCCTCCCGCAGAACAGCAGCAGGCTCCCGAACGACAGCGCATACGCGGTCACGATCCACTGCCTGTCGGCATTGGTGAACCCCAGCGCTCGCTGCGCCGACGGCAGCGCAAGGTTCATAACGGTCACGTCGAGAACGATCATGAGCGCGGCGGTGCAGATGGTGGCGAGGATCAGCCACCGCCGTGGGTCCGCATCGCCGGCGCTGCTATCGCTGAAGCGTCTGAACGTCACTGTGCTTGTTGCTACACGGGCTGCTGACATTTCGGGTTCCTCCGGGTCGTTATGAACACTCGGGTGGTTGCCACTTCCGGCGACGATGACCCAGGTAAGCCCGCCGCCGGGTGACCACCACGGCTGGCCTGGATGCCGGCGCTGCTGCGGTCGTGCAGCTCGCGCGGAAGGCGGGAAAGGTCGTCGCTCATACCCAGGCGACGAACGGACGCCCGCCCGGGGGACAGCGCGGGTCTGAGCTGTCGAGCGCCGGGTCACGAACCGCCGCCCGGGGTCCGGGGGTTAGCGTCTGGGCTGAGCTGGAATTGTGGGCCCCGGTGGTGTCCCCTGCGCTGCTGTTCGTTCGTCGTGCAGGTGAGAGCCACTTTCTGCGGAGGTTGCGATGCGGTACGCCATGATGATCTATGCCGAGCCCCGCTACGCGGAGGCGCTGCCGGATGCGGAGCGTGAGGCGGTGCTCGCCGAGTTTGCGGCGTTGCTCGACGATGCCCGCTGTGTCACCGCTGCGCAGCTGCAGCCCGCCGAGACGGCGACCTGCGTGCGGGTGGCCGGTGGCCGGACGCTGATGACCGACGGCCCATTCGCGGATACCAAGGAGGTTCTCGGCGGCTTGGTCCTGGTCGAGGCGGCCAACCTGGACGAGGCGATCGAGCTGGCGGCGCGCATCCCGCCTGCCCGGTTCGGCGGCGTAGTGGAGGTCAGGCCGGTGGTGGCGCGCTGAGCGTGCTGGAGGAGGTCTTCCGGGACGAGTGGGGCCGGGTGCTGGCCTCGCTCGTCGGGTTCCTCGGTGACTTCGACAAGGCCGAGGACGCGGCGCAGGAGGCGTTCGCGATCGCGGCGGAGCGCTGGCCCGCATCAGGCGCGCCGGCCAACCCGGGCGGGTGGCTGGTGACGACGGCCCGCAACCGGGCGATCGACCGGATCCGCCGGGAGCGCACCCTGGCCGGGAAGATCCACCTGCTGCCGGTACCGGAGGCCGTGATGGACGTGATGGACGAGTTCGATGACACCGTGATCAAGGACGAACGGCTCGAGCTGATCTTCACCTGCTGTCACCCGGCGCTGCCGCTGGACGGGCAGGTGGCGCTCACGCTGCGGGCTCTCGGTGGCCTGCAGACCGCTGAGATCGCCCGGGCGTTCCTGGTCTCCGAGGAGGCCATGAAGCGCCGCCTGTCCCGCGCTAAGGCCAAGATCAAGGCGACCGGGATCCCGTTCGCTGTTCCCGGCGCGCGCCTGCTGCCGGACCGCCTCGACGCGGTGCTGGCCGTCGTCTACCTGATCTACAACGAGGGTTACAGCGGCCGGGTCGACCTCGGCGCCGAAGCCATCCGGCTGGGGCGGGTGCTAACCACGCTCATGCCGGACGAGCCGGAGGCACACGGGCTGCTGGCGCTGATGGTGATCCACCACGCCCGGCGGCGGGCCCGGTTCTCCGGCGAGGATCTCGTGCTGCTGAACGATCAGGACCGTTCGCTGTGGGACCACGCGCAGATCGCGGCGGGACGGGCGGTGCTCGACCGGGCGGTCGCGCTGGGCGGGCGCGGCGGATACGTCGTGCAGGCCGCGATCGCGTCGCTGCAGACCGCCGAGCGGATCGACTGGCCGCAGGTCGCCGACCTGTACCGGCGGCTGGCCGACCTCACCGGCTCCCCGGTGGTCGAGCTCAACCGCGCCGTGGCCCTCGCCCAGGCCGGCGACCCCGCCGCGGCGCTGAGCGCCGTCGAGGCCCTCGACCTGGACGGCTACCTGTACTTCCACTCCACCCGCGGCGAGCTGCTGCGGCGTCTCGGCCGCCACGATGAGGCCAAAGCGGCGTACCGCCGGGCGCTGGAGCTGGCCACCACGGTCCCCGAGCGGCGGTTCCTGACCCGGCGGCTCGAACAGCGCTAACCCGGGCTGTCCCCCGGGCAACCGTTCGTTCGTCGCCTTGGCAGAGTCCACTCCAACACGGAAGGAAAACGGAAGGAAATCGGTCAATGAACGTGTTGATGGTGACCTCCAAGGTCAAGGAAGAAAACGTCGCCGACGCCCAGGCAGCCGTCGACAAGCTCATGCAGGCGCTCGAGCAGGCGCAGCCCGCGGGCGTGCGGTACGCCGCGACCAGACTCAGCGACGGCGTCACATTTGTCGCATTCCTGGAGCTCGAGCCCGGTCAGGAGCATCCCCTGCGCACATTCCCCGCGTACGTGGAGCTCCTGGAAAACTTCGGACCATGGCGGGCGGAGCCGGCAGCTGCGGAGCACATGACAGTCCTCGGCTCGTACCGGCTGTTCTGAGCCCGGGGGCCGTAGCATGGCCGGTCGCCCTCGCCACGACCGGTCATGCGTGTGCCAACACCGCAACGCCGGCGGCGCGGTCTGAACGCGGGCCGGGACTGGTCCTGCGAGTGATGACGAGCGAGTGCGTCGGGTGCGGCGACGTGAGAAGGTCATCGTCGCGCTCGCGGGCAAGCTGACCGCGCACCTGGCCCACAAGGAGACCGGCGAGCTGGGTGATCCACGCCTTGCTGCCCTCAGCAGCGGCAGCACTTCGGGGCTGTCCACACCGAGCGGCTCGGACAGCCGGATCTCGGTGCGCCGTATCAGCGCGCTCCCAGGGGACGTCCTGACCGATAGTGATCATATGCACGATCGCGCATGCGCGGGCCGATTAAGGTAGTCTCAGGCCAAGAATGGCAACGAAATGAATGATCGTGCATATGGCGCCTGAGGCGGGGCCGACATGAAGAGGGTAGACTTCCCGTATGCACGATCGTGCAAATGACCCCGCCGTCTGGGCGGAGGAGATCCGGCGTCGGCGACTTGAGCTGGGACTCCGCCAAGACGAGCTCGCTGCGCTTGCTGGCGTGTCCACCCGCTTTGTCCATACCCTTGAGCAAGGTAAACCAACTGTGCGGCTGGACAAGGTACTCGCCGTGCTGGGCCAGCTGGGTCTGGATCTGGTGCTGGAGCCTGGTACTGGCGTTATACGCCACGGTAAGGGCTGAGTAAGTTGGCCCGCATTCCCCTGCGCCAGCTTCGGCTTGTCAAATACGCCGACGTCTACAAGGCAGGCGTGCTGGTCGGCCTCCTGCACCGGCTGCCGGACCGTACAGAGTTCCGCTACTTGCCGGAGTACCTCGACGCCGGGGGGCCACCGGCGGCTTGGAGCCTACCCACGAGGGCGGAAGCCTTTACCGCACCCGCGGCGGCAGTGCCCGCGTTCTTCGCCGGATTGCTGCCAGAGGGCAGGCGATTGACGGCGCTGCGCCGCACTGTGGGTACCTCAGCCGACGACGAGTTCTCGATGCTGCTAGCGGTCGGTGGTGACACCATCGGCGACGTTCAGGTCCTCCCGGCTGGCGATACGCTCGCCGACACCAGGCCGGTCGTTATTGATGACTTCAGCAAGGTCGTCTTCGCCGACCTGTTCGCCCAGGCAATCGGCCAGCGGCCGGATCGCATCGCCCTGCCGGGCGTGCAGGACAAGATCTCCGGACAGATGCTGAACGTGCCTGTCCATGGCCGGTCACGCGCCTACATCCTGAAGCTCAACCCGCCGGAATTCCCCCACCTCGTGGAAAACGAGTACTTCTTCTTCAGCGCGGCCGCGCACACCCGGCTGCGACTAGCCGACGTCGAGCTGGCACATGATCGGCTTGGGGCGCCGGGCCTGCTTGTGCGCAGATTCGACCGGATCCCCGAAGGGGACCAGCTCCGGCCGCTTGCCGTCGAGGACGCCTGCCAGGTTCTCGGCCGATGGCCCGGCGACAAGTACGTGATCTCCACCGAGGACGCCATCACTGGTCTCGCACGGCACTGCCGTGCACCCGGCGTGGCTGCCCTGGAACTCTACCGCCTGCTTATCTTCGCGTACCTCTCAGGCAACGGGGACCTTCATGCCAAAAATCTCGCCATACTAAAGGACCAACGGGACGAGTGGAGAGTCACCCCGGCGTACGACCTGCCCTCCTCAGCCGTCTACGGCGACCGCACCATGGCACTGCCGATCGGCGGCAGAATCCGCCAGCAGATCTCCTGGCCGATGCTGCGACACCTTAGCGAAGCCATCGGCATTCCCGCACGGCTAGCTGCCGACGTCGTCCGCGAGCAGGTCGCGGCTGCCGACACCTGGATCGAAGAAGTCAGCCAACTCCCCTTCGACGCCAACACCATCCGCAACCTACAGCGACTAGCCCGTTCCCGCATCCGTCACATTCAGCCTGAGACGCGGCAGCACACCCAATAGCCGACACACTCGGAATAGCTAACTAACCGCCGACATGCGGCAATGCGTCATCCTCCCGAACGGCCGACGTACACACTCACATCGGCATGTGAGGGTGGGTAAGTTGCCGGAAGCTACCCACTTTGACATCGGCATGAGGGCGTGTCGCGAAAGCCTCGCGGGTTGTGGCAGCGGGGTGCTGACGATGGCGCTGGACATGTTTGCGTGCGGTCTGCCGGACTGCGGATCGGGCCGCATGTCCTGTTTTTCCTGGTCTGGCTGGTTTAGCCGGGCATGGCGGAGCACGCGGGCCGCGGCAGCGGTCCGCGCTGTGTCCTTGCGGGAGCTGTTATGCCAGCCGGGTGCGGCGGTAGAGCAGGTGGATGTTGGCCGCGGCGCAGGCCAGGAGGAGCTCGCCCTGGGCTTTGCCGATGCCTCGCATGGCGAAGCGGCGCAGGCCGGTGCGTTCCTTGAGGTCGGCGAAGCCGCCCTCGGAGACGGGGGCGCGGTTGCGGTACAGGTCGCGGCCCTGCCGGGTGGACAGGTCGTGGTGCATCTGGTCGCGGGGGTCGTCGTGGTCGCAGCCGGGCCCGTGCGGGCCGGGGTCCTTCCAGGCGCCGGTGCCGATGAGCCGGCCGGGGCCGGGGAGCTCGATGTTCTTCTTGCTGAAGTAGCCGGGGTCAAACAAGATGGTGCCGATGCGGGACCAGAAGCCGGGGCGGCCGCCGACGGCGTGCCCGGCGGCGATGACCTGCTGGCTGGCCGTGATGTCCGAGATCGCCGGGGCGACCTGGTCCGAGTCGTTGGTGTCCTGGACGACGCGGGGCAGCAGGACCACGCCGTCGCCGGTACGGGGGACCTGGCAGTTGTAAGCCTGCACGGCGCCACGCAGGGTGCAGTGCATGACGCGGGAGTCCGGGTCGGTGATGTTCCGCACCGGCTTGGGCTCCTTCTTCTTGCCGTCCCCGGCGGCCCGCGCCGCTGCCTCCTGGCGGGCCCTGACGGCGGCGAGCTGCTCGCGGGCCTTGCGGACCGCCTTGCCATCGCCGGACGGGCGCTGGCCGCGGGGCGCGCGCCCGCGGGCCGCGGCCTGCTCCCAGGCGGCGATCTGGGCACCGCGGGCGGCGATGGCCTGCTCCAGCCGCAGCTGCGCGGCCTCGGCGGCGACCTCGGCCGGGACCCGTCCGGGCGGCGCGGTCCCGGCGCGCGCCGCGGCCAGGTACTCGTCCGCAGCCGCGCGGCGTTCCTGCTCGCGCGCGATCCGGGCGGCCTCCAGCTCCGCCAGCCCGGCCGCGATCCGGGCCGCCC
>Ga0335078_10007821_pt1 | contig 15861 bp, 16 predicted proteins | sample Lox_Sample_32_FD_206711 | JGI IMG/M metagenome (GOLD analysis project Ga0335078, IMG submission 206711) | Soil microbial communities from Loxahatchee National Wildlife Refuge, Florida, United States - Lox_Sample_3.2 | ecosystem: Environmental > Terrestrial > Soil > Wetlands | place: USA...
CCCAGCGCGTTCGAGCACGATTCCGTCGGCCAAACTGGCCGCCGAACAGGACCCTCAGTCGCCGACGCCGGCGATCACCGCCTCGCAGCTCTGCGCGATCTCCCTGGCTCGGTCCTCCTCGACCGGGGTGCCGAAGTACGACTTGCCGAATGTGGTCACGATGCCAATGTGATGCTGCGCGCGCAGCTGCGCGGCCATCGTCTCCAGCACGAGCGCCGCGTTGGGCTTGGCGCTGTCGAGCAGTCCGAGGCGGATGCCGTTCAGGTCAGGCACCCGCGGTGCGAGCGTCATGACGCGACAGCGCTCCGATTGCCCGGTGGGATCGAGGATCGCCTCCCGGTGGGGCACATGTGGGACCGTAGCATCGGGCGAGGCTCTAAAGTCTCGCGCCGCATGTTCTCGAAGGTCCTGATCGCCAACCGCGGCGAGATCGCGGTCAGAATCATGCGCGCCTGCGAGGAGCTCGGCATCGCCACGGTCGCGGTCTACTCCGAGATCGATCGCGATGCGGTGCACGTCAAGCGGGCAGACGAGGCCTACCTGTTGGGCCCCGGTCCGGCATCCGAGAGCTACCTCGCGATCGACAAGCTGATCGATGCCGTGCGGCGGTCGGAAGCCGAGGCCGTCCATCCCGGTTACGGCTTCCTGGCCGAGAACGCGGCGTTCGCCGCCGCGCTCGAAGACGCCGGGATCACGTTCATCGGCCCGCCCGCGTCGGCGATCGAAGCGATGGGGTCCAAGACCAAGGCACGAGAGCTCATGCAAAAGGCCGGCGTCCCGATCGTCCCCGGTACGACCGAACATGTGCAAACCATCGAGGATGCGGAACGCGTCATCGCGGACACCATCGGCTACCCGGTGGCGGTCAAGGCGGCCGGCGGGGGTGGCGGCAAGGGGTTCCGCGTCGCGCTCGACGAGTCCAAGCTCAAGGACGCGTTCGAGGGCGCCGCGCGCGAGGGCGAGAAGTTCTTCGGCGACTCGACGGTGTACCTCGAGCGCTACCTGCCCGACCCGCGTCACGTCGAGGTCCAGGTGCTCGCGGATACCCACGGGAACGTGATCCACCTCGGCGAGCGCGACTGCTCGCTGCAGCGTCGCCACCAGAAGCTGATCGAGGAAGCGCCGGCGCCGGCGGTCGACGAGGCCCTCCGGGCGAAGATCGGCAAGATCGCCACCGAGGCGGCCGCCGCGGTGAAGTACACCGGGGCCGGGACGATCGAGGGCCTGCTCCAGGACGGCGAGTACTTCTTCCTCGAGATGAACACCCGCGTACAGGTCGAGCACTGCGTGACCGAGATGGTCACCGGGATCGATATCGTCAAGGAGGGGATCCGGGCGGCCGCCGGCGAGCCGCTGTCGATCTCGCAGGACGAGGTCGAGTTGCGCGGGCACGCGATCGAGTGCCGGATCAACGCCGAGGACGCGAGCAAGAACTTCGCGCCGGCGCCCGGCAAGATCGGCGACTATCGCGAGCCCGCCGGTCCCGGAGTCCGCGTCGACTCCGGTGTAACAAGCGGCTCTGGGATCTCGCCGATGTACGACCCGATGGTCGCGAAGCTGATCGTTTGGGACGTCGATCGCGAGCAGGCGACAACACGCATGCTCCGGGCGCTCAGCGAGTACGAGATCGAGAACCTCAAGACGCTCATCCCGTTCCACACCGCGATCCTCCAGACGCGCCAGTGGCACGACGCCGAGACGTGCCGCGACCTGATCGAGGACCGTGCCTGGCTCAAGGAGCTCGCGTTCGGAAAGCCCGAGAAACCAGCCGAAGCCGAGGCCGAAGAAGGGGCCGCCGAGCCGGTGGAGCAGAGCTACACGGTCGAGGTCTCGGGCAAGCGCTTCGACGTCAAGGTGATCGGCCCGCCACCGGCCTCCGGCGCGATCAACGGCACGGCCCCGGCCGCCGCGACGGAGGGCGCCGCCGCGACCCGTCGGCCACCGCGCCGCAGCGGACGCGCAGCCGCAGGCGGCGGTGCCGGCGGAGGCGACACCCTGTCCTCACCGCTCCAGGGGACCGTGCTCAAGGTCGCCGTCGAGAAAGGGGCCGAGATCGAAGAGGGCGCCCTCGTCGCCGTGATCGAGGCGATGAAGATGGAGAATGAGATCACGGCCCACAAGGCCGGGGTCGTGTCCGAGTTGCCGATCGCGGTGGGCGCGTCGGTGGCCACGGGCGACACGCTCGCGGTGATCAGCTCCGGGCAGTAGCGAACGCTTGCCGGCGGGCCAGTCGAATCGTGACCCCGCGGTCGGGCCACGCGAGCGTCGCTAGCAGCATGACCAGCATCAGGTCGCGCACGATAACCGCCCAGGACTCGAGCGCCACGAAGCTCTTGAGCGGCGCGAAGTGGAGCGGATAGTAGAGCTGGGTCATCACCATCGCGCAGGCCAGGAGCGCGATCGCCACCAAGCCGCGTCGGCCGTTGATGATCGCCACCAGCGGCGCCAGCCAGATCAGGTACTGGGGCGAGAGCACCCGATCGAACACGATGAACGCGCACACAGCGGCGGCGGTCCCGGTCAGCAGCCGCTCACGCGTGGCCGGGCCGAGCGCGTAGAGCCCCCAGACGACAAGCAATCCGACGATCTGAAGGACGCTCATCACGCCGGCGAACGTCAGGGTCGCATGCCCGTCGAGGTTGTCCGAGCTGTGCGTGAAGTAGTACGTGAGATGTAGGCCGGCCAGCTGGTGGGCCGCTAGGAACAGCGCGGCGCCGACACTCTCGATCTGGAGCGGCCGGTTCTCCTGTCCGTGAATCGCCCACCACACCCCGTGGGGAGCGATCACCAGGAACGGCAGGAAGCCCGCGAGCACTACGACCGCGAATATGGCGAGACAGATGAGGGCGGCACGCCGGCCGTGGCGGCGCCACACATATACGGTCGCGATCGGCACCACCACCACCGGGAACGCCTTGGCGGCCGTGCCGAGCGCGAGCAGCAAGAAGCCGGTGCGGTTCCAGTCGAAGTAGAACGCGGTGACCGCAGCCGCGGTCAGCATCGTCGGGAACAGGTCGTAGCGCGACAGCACGACTGCTCCGAGGAGCAGCGGCGAGAGCGCGAGCAGAGCGACGCCGCAGACGAGCTGCCGCATTGTCACGCGCTGCGCGGCGAGCACGAACGCGGCCAGGCCGGCGGCGATCACCCCGCACGCCGCCATCATGAGCTCGAACACCTCCATGTAGCCCGAGAAGCCGTTCCCGGCGATCAGCCGCGGCAGCAGAAACACCGGAAGGGCCAGCGGCGGATATTCCACCGAGAAGTCGCGATACGGCACGAGCCCGCGCACCACGATGTTCCGCGCGTACTTTGCGTACTCCCTGGTGTCCCACTGCCGGTCGAGCCGGTACCAGCCGTGATGGATCAGGTACCACGCGACCACGAAGCCGATCGCGGCGGTGGCCACGGCCAGCACCCTGCGCTGGCGGTCCGACGGGAGGTAGCCCATTCGCCCCGCCGGCAGGGCAATTGGTGCGCCGGCCATCTCGACGGCCGGGTCCTGCGGCTGTGGGCGGCGGTTATCAGACATTGGTCGTCGTCGCGGTTCCCCTAGGGGCCCCAGCGAGGGCTCGCCAGATCCTCCCGGCGCTGATTATCCAATGATCTGCCTCGCGAGGTCGTATGGGTAGACGTACATCGTGACCCGGCCGAGCCGGTAGACCGAGCTGGGAAGTCCCAGATCGGGCGTGCGAGTCCAAACGTTCGCGAAAGCGGGGTCGGTCAAGAGGAAGCTCCGAGTGTGCGCTCGGGGCAAGTACCAGCTGCTGATGAAGTGCAGATCGAAGCGACACAGGTGCTTGCGCTGGTCGCATACCGAGACCGGGTAAACGTGCACACGGAAGCCGGTGGCCCACATGATCGGGGCGGCGTCCCAGTAGCCGGCATAGCCGACCGACAGGTGCTCGCGAGCGGCGATCTGCGCGATCTGGCCGGCCACCTGAGTCGTGACCGGGCTGTTGGCCTGCGGGGCCGGGACCGGTCCGCGATCGGAGATCGCCACCACGGCGCTCAGCGCGAACGTGCACGTACCCGCCAGGACGATCGCACGCGATCGCGCGCGCCCCGCCGCGGCCGCCGGGACCACGGCCGCGGCCGCGTACAGCAGGCCCAACAGGTACCGGCCCGAGTGGATGTCGCCCGGGTAAGCGCTGAAGAGGAAGGCGAGCGTGAGCAGGATCGCCGACGAGCACCAGAAGACGTAGAAGACCGTGGTCGCCGGGGAGCGCCGGCGCAGCTGCCGCCAGGTGAACCACGGGATCGAGATCACCGCGGCGATGCTGATCACCGCGCACAGGAACTCCAGGACGGTTCCGGGCGACAGCGCGCGCGAAAAGTAGTCACCGTTGCCGATCGTGGCGATCGACTTCCACCACAGCGTGAAGTTCTCGATGTTCTTGTGGCCGATCGCGATCCTCGTGGTGTGCAGTCCGGGTTCCCGGGCCACCGCGAGCGCCGACATCACGAGCGCCGTGACTCCCCAGCTGACGCCCGTGACGGCGACCGTGGCCACGCCGCTCCAGAGCGCGCGCGTGGTTTGACGTCCGGGCACGAGCACGCGAGCCGCAATTACGGCCAGCGCGAAGGGCGCCACCCCGGCGATGCTGACAAGCGGGTCGGAGGCCGCGTTGAGTCCGGCGATCGTCCCAATCACAAGGACGAGCACAGCGGTCACAGGCCATGGCCGGGTCCGCCCTGGCGCGAGCTCAAGCTCGAGCCAGACCGCGAATGCGCCCAGCAGGACCAGACAGAACCAGGCGGGAGCGTGCTGGGTCGTCGCGAGCTCGAGGCGCAGCGTCACCGGGGAGGTGCAAAGCAACAGCACCGCGGTGACACCCGCCGCCCACCGGCTTGCCACGCGCGACACCGACCACGCGGTTAGACCGGCGCCCGCCAGGGCCATCGCAAACGGCGCCGCTTCCCAGACCTGGCGGTGGTAGGGAAGCCACTTCGTGGCCAGGTAGAACAGGAGCGACGCGTACCAGCCGAAGGTGCCGAGGACCACGTTGGCGCCCGCCGGCGCCGCCCCGAACAATTCGCCGATGACCGGCCCAGACGCAGCGTCCGCATCCAGGTTCGTCGTCCGGATGGCCGCGTCGAGTTGGTGTGCGAGCAGGATCAGGTAGAGCAGACACAGCGGCACGGCGGCCCACCACGCCCACCGCAGCCACCCACCCCGGCCGTGCTTGCCGGCGCGCGGTTCCGCGCTGTCGGGCTCGGATCGGCTCCGCAGCCGGGGATCAATCCCGGTCTCGGCGCCGGCCATGGTCACAACGCGTCCGCTGCGGTCATGAGGTGCGCCGCCCTGAGATGCCGAGCACCAGCCCCCGCCGGGGTGACGCCCGTGCCGCCGGAGCGGAGATGTCCTCCGCCCGGCCGTTTTCGTCCAGCGTCGCCTGGGCGCGGGTTCCAGGCCCGAGCGACACCCACAGCGTGACCTTCCCGGCGCCCGGTCCCCTGGTCAGTCGCACGAGCGGCTGGTTGACCTTGAGATCGGCCGCGAACGCCCGGTCGACGCGCTTCAGCCGGGCGACCGATGTCGTGTAGCGCCCGGTCTGGGCCATCTCCGTGCGCTCGGCCGCCGACGCGAGCCCCAGCGTCCGCTCAGCGTGTGCCTGCAGGTCGTCCGCGCTCTCCACTACCGCGGCGAACGCGAGGACGATCACGCCCGCAAGCACGCCGAGGAACACCGGCAGCGCCCGTTGGGCGAGCCGGGGACGCCCGATGCACAGCAGCACGCCGGCGGTCAGGGCGACGCCGGCGGCGAGGACGCCCAGGACAATCGCGGCGGCGGCGAGGGTCGAGTAGCTCATGTCGGCGGTAGCGTAGATGTCCGCTGCACATTCTCGGCGTGGATGCGGCGTTGCGCCCCCGTCCGGCGGCCGGCGGGCAACTTCGCGTCGAGACCGGCGGTCCGGAGCGCTTCGAGATAGGCGATGTCCTCGTCGAGAACTCGCGTCGCCTCGGCTCGATCGAGCGGGCGGCCGTGGCCGGGAACGATCGTATGCGCACGCTCGACCAGGAGCCGCAGGCGCTCGAGCGTGGCCAGATACTTATCGATCGACCCGCCCGGTGAGATCCATGGGATCTCGACCGGCGACAGGTAGTCACCACACGCCAGGACCTCGAGCCAGGGAATGAAGAAGGCGGTCCCGTCGGCGGTGTGCCCGTCCGCCGGATGGAGCTCGAGCTCGTGGTCGCCGGCGCCGAGCGACAGGCGCCCGGGGACGGGAAGGGCTTGGATTCCCGCCAGCGCCAACGGACGGCGGTCGTCGATGTACTGCTCCTCATCGAACTCGCGAAGCTCGCGCTGCGCCTGCCCGGGCTCGGCCGCCAGCCGCCGGGCGGTGCTCTCGCCGACGCCGAGCGATGCCTCCGGGAAGGCGATCCGCCCGAGCAGGTGATCCCAGTCGCCGTGAGTGGCGAGCAGACCTGAGACCGGGAAGCCGGCCTGCTCGAACACCCCGGAAAGCGCCTCGAGCTCGTCCGGGTACACCGGCGAGTCGATCACGAACCCTTCCTCGCCGGCGCGCACCGCGGTGCAAGTGGTCTGCCAGAAGCGGCTGACCACGACGATCAGGTCGGGGTGGACCGCCAGGACCTTCATCGGGACGCGCTGAGCCCTATGACACGCCGAGCAGCTTCATCGCCTCGCGAAGGTTCGAGACCTCCGCGTCGGGCTTCTTCTGGTTCGACTCGAGCGTTTCCTTGTCGCGGTTGACCCAGATCACCGGAATCTTGCGCTTCAGGCACGGCTCGATGTCGTAGTAGTAGCTGGCCGCGACGTGGACCCAGCCTTTCTTGCCGCCGATGCGGCGCTCGCACTCGGTGAAGTGCGCCGGGTCGGGCTTGTACGAACGCACCTGCTGGGCGGTGACGACGAGGTCGAAGTCGAGCGGGATGTGGCGGCGGGTCTGGCCGAGAAGCTTGTCATCGATGTTCGAAATCAACCCGATCTTGTACTTCTTCGCGATCTTTTGCAGGACCGGGTTGGTCTCCTTGAACGGCGGCCAGCGCTGGACCGAGTCGGGCAGGAACCCGGCCCGCGAGGGCTCGAGCGGCCAGCCGAGCGTCTTGGCGATCTGCACCGCCGTACGCCGCAGGACCTCGGCGTAGAGCTCGTAAGAGCCTGCCTGAATCTGCTTCTGGACCTCGTAAAACAGCGGGATCAGCTCGTCGCGCTCGATCGTGAAGCCGTCGCGCTCGGCCTCGCGCGTGAACGCGTCAAACGCACCGGTCTCCCAGTCGATCAGGGTTCCGTATACATCGAACGTGACGAAGGTGATGTCCTTCGGGATCGCCATCGCGCGGCCATGATGCCACGGCGAGAGACTCCGGCGCTTCCAGGCCGTTCCGGCCGCGCGACAGCCTTCGCACCCGACCTACTACAGTCCAGCCGCGGATGGATCTCCTCGAGTACCAGGGCAAGCAGGTGTTTGCGCGGCACGGCGTGCCGGTGCCCTCCGGCAGGCACGCTCAGACCGTCGACGAGGCCGCCTCGGCCGCGGACGACATCGGCTATCCCTGCGTGATCAAGGCCCAGGTTCAGATCGGGGGCCGGGGCAAGGCCGGTGGGATCAAGGTCGCCAACGACCACGACGAGGCACGCGACTACGCCGGGGCGATCCTCGGCATGGAGATCCGCGGCCTCACCGTTCACGAGCTGTGGGTTGAGGCCGCGTCGCAGATCGCTTCCGAGTACTACGCATCGGTCGTGTTCGATCGCTCGGCCAAGGCGCCGCTGGTGATGCTCTCGACCAAGGGCGGGATGGACATCGAGGAGGTCGCGGAGTCGGATCCGGAGGCGATCGCTCGGCTCCACGTCGACCCGCTGCTCGGCTTCCAGGAATTCCACGGCCGGCGCCTCGCGTTCGAGGCCGGCGTCGACTCCGACGTGGTTCGCCCGGTCGGCGCCATGCTGGCCAAGCTCTACGACGTGTTCACCAAAGAGGAGGCGACGCTCGTCGAGGTCAACCCACTGATCGTCACCCCCGAGCGGGATGTCAAGGCGCTCGACGCCAAGGTCACCCTCGACGACAACGGCCTGTTCCGCCATCCCGACAACGCCGAGCTCCGCGACCCCTCGCGCGAGGACCCGCAGGAGCGGATGGCCAAGGAGCGCGGGCTCACGTTCGTCAAGCTCGACGGCAACATCGGCATCCTCGGCAACGGCGCCGGGCTCGTGATGTCCACGCTCGACGTGGTCGCCCAGGCCGGCGGCGCCCCCGCGAACTTCCTCGACGCCGGCGGTGGCTCGAAGGCCGACGCGATCACGAGCGCGGTCGAGGTGATCCTGTCGAACCCCAGCGTCAAGGCGGTGCTGTTCAACATCTTCGGCGGCATCACCCGCGGCGACGAGGTGGCGCGCGGGCTGATCGAGGCGTTCAACCAGATCAACCCGACGGTCCCGTTCGTGGTCCGCCTCGACGGAACCAACGACGTCGAGGGGCGCCAGTTGCTGGCCGACGCGAACCTCCCGAACGTGTTCACCGAGTCGACGATGGACGGCGCGGCCGAGAAGGTCGTCGAGCTGGCAGCGGCTCGATCATGAGCATCCTCGTCGACAGGAACACCAAGCTGTGCGTGTCCGGGATCACCGGACGCGAGGGCACGTTCCACTCGCTCCGCAACCGCGACTACGGCACCCAGGTCGTCGGCGGCGTCACCCCCGGCAAGGGCGGCCAGGACGTCGAGGGTGTTCCGGTGTTCAACACCTTCCACGAAGCCGTGGATCGGACCGGCGCCAACACCGCCATGATCTTCGTGCCGCCCCGGTTCGCGGCCGACTCGATCCTCGAGGCCGAGGACGCCGGCATCGAGCTCATCATCGCGATCACCGAAGGCATCCCGGCGCACGACGAGCTTCGGGCCTATTCGGTGATCAAGAAGAACGGCCGTGCCCGCTTGATCGGGCCGAACTGCCCGGGGATCCTGTCGCCGGGCAAGGCCAACGTGGGAATCATCCCCGCCGCCTTCTTCAAGGAGGGCAACGTCGGGGTGGTGTCCCGCTCGGGCACGCTCACCTACCAGATCGGCAACGTGATCGCCCAACAGGGCTTCGGCAATTCGACGATCGTCGGGATCGGCGGCGATCCAGTGCCGGGGTCCGACTTCATCGACATCATCGGGATGTTCCAGGACGATCCCGAGACCGAGCTGATCGTGATGTGCGGCGAGATCGGCGGCGACGCCGAGGAGCTCGCTGCCGCGTTCATCGCCGACAACGTCACCAAGCCGGTGGTCGCGTACATCGCCGGGTTCACCGCGCCGCCGGGCAAGACGATGGGCCACGCCGGCGCGATCGTGTCCGGCTCGCGCGGGACGGCCAAGGCCAAGGCCGAGGCGCTCGAGAGCAAGGGTGTGCGCGTGGGTCGCACCCCCACCGAGGTCGCCGAGATCGCGGTGTCGCTGCTCGGCGCCGCGGCGTAGTCGCGCCGCCCCGGGCGGTAGGCTCGCCGTCTGCCCGTATCGAGCGAAGCAGCGAGCGCCCTGGGGGCGCATCTCGCCGAGATGGACCGGATGCTGCGCGACGTCCAGGCGGAGCTGGCGCCCGACCGCGAGCCGGCGCCGGCGATGGAAACGGACGCGCCGGCGGCGGCGATCCCCGACCCTCCAGCGCCGGCCCCGCCGCCGATCCCGGAGCCGGCCCCGCCGCCGCCACCGGACCCGGCCCCGCCGCCGCCACCGGACCCGGCCCCGCCGCCGCCACCGGAGCCGGTACCGCCCCCGATACCCGAGCCACCCCCGATCCCAGAGCCGCCCCCGCCGCCACCGGTCCCTGAGCCCGCGCTCGACATCAAAGCCTTGGCCGAGCTCTCGGAGCGACTGATCGCGTCGATGCGCGAGCTACTCGACGGCTACGAGCGCGTGTTGACGCTCCCTTCCCGACGGCGCGCGGAGTCCACCCACGTGACCATGTCGGCCGGACCGTTCGCGAGCATCGAGGCGCTCCGCGAGTTTGAGGAGGCGCTCGCGCGGGTGCGCGGCGTGCGCGACGTGGCCGTGCGCGGCTACGAAGGAACCGATCGGGCGATCATCGACGTGCGCCTCGCGTAATCTCCAGACAATGGCCAAAGCGATCTCATTTGCACGGGGCGCGCCGTCGCTCGACATCATCGACGTGGACGGCCTGCGGGCCGCGGCCGAGGCCGCGTTCGCCGCCGATCCCGGTGGCATGACCGCCTACGGCACCGCGATTGGCTACCCGCCGTTGCGGGCGTGGATTGCCGAGCGCCACCAGGTCGCGCCCGAGCAGGTCCTGGTCACCAACGGGTCGATGCAGGCCGACGCCTTCTTGTTCGACGCGATGGTCGAGTCGGGCGACTCGGTGATCGTCGAGCGGCCGACGTACGACCGGACGCTGCTCTCGCTTCGCAACCGCGGTGCCGATGTGCGCATGGTCGAGCTCGAGCCCGACGGGATCGACGTGGCTGCGCTCGAGCGCGTGCTCGCGGCCGGTGCCAAGCCCAAGCTCGCCCACATAATCCCCAACTTCCAGAACCCCGCCGGCTACACGCTGTCGGAGCAGAAGCGCGAGCGGCTACTCGAGCTAGCCCGCAGCCACGAGTTCACGATCTTCGAGGACGACCCGTACGTGTCGCTGCGGTTCGAGGGCCCGCCCCTGCCGACGATGCTCTCGATGGACCAAGGCGACTCCGTCGTCTACGCCTCGTCTTTCTCCAAGACCGTGTGTCCGGGGATCCGGGTCGGCTATCTGGTCGGCCCGGCCGAGCTGATCGCCCGCGTCGTCAAGATCGCGACCCAGACGTACATCTCGCCGAACATGGTCTCGCAGGCGATCGTCCACCAGTTCTGCGTCTCCGGTGCGATCGACAAGTCGATCGAGGTCGTCCGCAAGGCCCTGCGCGAGCGCGCGGACACGTTGTGTGCGGCGCTCGAACGCGAGCTTCCCGACGCCCGCTTCGTCAGGCCGATGGGCGGTTACTTCCTGTGGGTCGACCTCCCGCGCGGCACCGATGTCGCGGGGCTGTTCGAGGCGGCCGCCGAGCGCAGCCTCCAGTTCGTGAAGGGCTCTGACTTCGTCCTCGACGGCGCCCAATCGAGCCTCCGCCTCGCGTACTCGGGCGTGACGCCCGAGGAGATCGAGGAAGGCGTCAAGCGCCTGGCCGAGGCCTACCACGATCTGGCCGGCGTCGCCGACGAGCATGCGGCCTGACGAGATCGCCGCCCTCGGCGACCTCGCGAGCGAGGCGGCCGCCGGCGCGACCAGGCAGATCCACGAGCTCCACACGGGCATCGCCGGCCGCGTATGGCGGCGGGTTGGCCCGGCCGCAATCCCGGTCAAGTTCGCCCACGACAGGATCGCCCGGACCGCCTACACCGCCGCCGGCGAGCTGACTCGTGTGGTTGTCCGCGTCGGCGGGCACGCCGCGAGCGTGGCGATTGCCGTGCGGGCGCCCGATTCCCCCTCGATCGAGCGCACGCCCTCCGGCCGGGCCGTGCTCAGCGCGCTCAACGGCGCGTTCGGCGACACGCTCGCGCGCAGCCGCAACCCGCTGGCGCTGAATATGACCTTCCGGCGCCGTGGCCGCGATCTCTCGATCACGCCCGAGTCGCTCGCAGAGGCCTACCCGAACGCCAAATCACGGCTCGCGGTGTTCGTGCACGGCCTGTGCGAGACCGACGACGCCTGGAAGCTCGGGGCCGTGCGGCACATCCCCTACGGGCACCGGATGGAGATCGAGCTCGGCTACAGCCCCCTGTACCTTCGCTACAACACCGGCCGCCACATCTCCGAGAACGGCCGCGAGCTCGCGGGCGTGCTCGAGGATCTCGTCGCCGCGTGGCCGACCGAGGTACACGAGGTCGTGCTAATCGGCCACTCGACGGGTGGGCTGGTCTCCCGCAGCGCTTGCCACTACGGGGCGGACAGCAAATGTGTGGCCAAGGTTCGCCACGTGTTCACGCTGGGGACTCCGCACCGCGGCGCCCCGCTCGAGCAGGTCACGAACGCCGCCAGCGCAGCGCTCGCCCGCCTACCCGAGACGCGGCCGCTGGCCCGCGCGCTGAACCTCCGGAGCTCGGGGATCAAGGACCTTCGCTACGGCTAACTCGTTGACGAGTGCTGGGTCGATCAGGACTGCGACGCCTACCTGCAGAACACCTCGCGTGAGATCCCGTTCCTGCCGACCGCGCGCCACTACTTCATTAGCGCCACGCTGTCGCGCGAGGCCGATGCCCCCGTTGGACGGATCATCGGCGACCTGCTGGTGCTCCGGCCGAGCGCCTGGGCCCATCCGGGACGCGGCAAGCGCATGCAGTTCCCGATCGAGCATTACTACCACCTCGGCAAGGCCAACCACTTCGACCTGCTGAACCACCCGGCGATCTTCGCGCAGATGCGGCGCTGCCTTCAGAGCCAGCGTGCGCTGACCGCCTAGCGCCCGTAACGCTCGCGCCCGAGCACGAGTTGCTCGGGGGGAATCGCCGTGCGCGGCGGTGGCGAGGGGTCGGCCAGCACCGACACCGTCTGGGCGACGCTCGAGGTGACGGTCGCGATCGCGCCGTCAGACCGCACCGACACGTTCGCGCCGTCGTTGGTCGCCACCTCGCCCGTCAACCCCGGCTCGATCCCCGCCTCCTTGAGGTAGTGCAGGAGATCCTCGGCCTCGTTCTCGAGCCGCAGGATCGTGACCTTCGCGCCGGGCTCGCAGTCGGCGAGCGGCACGCCGTCAACGCGTTCGCCGACCCGTATCGGATGGCCATGCGGGCACGTCTTGGCGTCACCGACCGACGCGCGTACATAGGCCTCGAACCGCGGCGTCATCGCGTGCTCGAGCTTCTCGGCCTCCTCGTGGACGTCGTCCCACGGCACCCCGACGGTATCCGTGAGGAAACGCTCGATCATCCGGTGGCGGCTGACGAGCTGCTCGGCGTGCTCGCGTCCCGCGTCGGTGAACTCGATCGTCCGCTCGGCGTTCCGGGCGACATAACCGTCGCGCTCGAGCCGCCCTAGCATCTCGTGCACGGTCGGCGCTGAGAGCTGCATCGCCCGGGCGAGGTTGGCGCCGGTCATCGGCAGCCCGGCCTCGTACAGCCAGAACAGCATCTCGACGTATTCCTCTTCGGCGACGGTGGCGCGGGCTGGGCTCATGGCGTGATCGTATCGGCCCGGCGCAGAGCCCCCATGGCATAGCATCGCGGCCGTGCCGTCGTTGCCACTGAAACCGCCGGTCGAGCCGCAGCTCGCCCGCTCTCGCGCCGGACTCCCCGTCGGCGAGCAGTGGTCGTACGAGCCCAAGTACGACGGCTTCAGGGCGATCGTGTTCGTCGACGGCGAGCCGACCATGATCCAATCGCGGAGCGGCAAGCCGCTCGGGCGTTACTTCCCCGAGCTGTCGTTTCCCTCCGGCCGCTACGTGGTCGACGGCGAGATCGTGATCGACGATCCCGAGGGCGGCCAGGATTTCGGCGCGCTCCAGCAGCGGATCCACCCGGCGAAGTCGCGGATCGACATGCTGGCGGTCGAGACTCCCTCACGGTATGTCGCGTTCGACTTGCTCGCCTACGAGGACGAGTCGTGGCTCGAAAGACCGTTCTCCGAGCGCCGCGCCCGCCTCGAGGAGCTGTGCACGACCGGGATCGACTGCACCCCGCTGACGATGGATCCCGAGCAGGCCGAGCCGTGGCTGCGAAGCGGCGAGGGCGTCGTGGCCAAGGACGTGCGGGCGCCGTACCGGCCCGGCGAGCGCACCGGGATGATGAAGATCAAGCGGGTCCGCACGATCGACGCGGTCGTCGTGGGCTACCGCCCCGGCAAGGAGCCCGGCACGGTCGGCTCGCTGATCCTCGGGCTGTACGACGACGACGGCAAGCTCCACGGAGTCGGGCACTCCTCCGGCCTAAAGGCCGCGGAGAAGCGGGCGCTGGTAGCCAAGCTCGCCCCGTATGAGACCGGCGAGCGCGGTCACGGCGATCCCAGCCGGTGGCAGAGCGAGCGCGACCTCGAGTGGATCGCGCTCCGCCCCGAGCTCGTTGTCGAGGTCACCTTCGACCACGCCAGCGGCGGCCGCATCCGCCACGGGACGAAGATCCTCCGCTGGCGCGACGACAAGTCGCCCTTGGACTGCAAGCTCGAGCAGATGTCTCAGTGATCGACGCCGACGTAATGGTCGTCGGCGCCGGCCTCGCCGGCCTGGTCGCCACCGCCGAGCTCGCCGACGCCGGCCGGCGCGTGATCCTGCTCGACCAGGAGCCCGAGGCGTCGCTCGGCGGACAGGCGTTCTGGTCGCTCGGGGGCCTGTTCCTCGTCGACACCCCCGAGCAGCGCCGGCTGCGGATCCACGACTCGCCCGAGCTGGCCCTACAGGACTGGCTCGGCAGCGCCGGCTTCGACCGTCCCGAGGACGCCTGGCCCCGCAAGTGGGCGGAGGCGTACGTCGAGTTCGCGGCCGGCGAGAAGCGCCAGTGGCTGTATGACCAGGGCGTTCGGTTCGTCCCAACGCCGGGCTGGCCCGAGCGCGGCGGCTACCTCGCCACCGAGCACGGGAACTCGGTGCCGCGCTTCCACATCGCCTGGGGCGCCGGTCCGGGCGTGGTCGAGCCGTTCGAGCGCCGCGTGCGGGACGGGGTGCGGCGCGGCCTCATCGAACTGCGCTTCCGCCACCGGGTCGACACCCTCACCTCGAACGGTGGCGCCCTCGCCGGCGTGGCCGGGACTGTGCTCGAGCCGAGCTCGGTCGCGCGCGGGCAGCCGAGCTCGCGCACGCCGGTCGGCGAGTTCGAGCTCTCCGCCCAGGCGGTGATCGTGACCTCGGGCGGGATCGGCGCGAACCACGAGCTTGTGCGGGAGGCCTGGCCCTCCACGCTGGGCCGCCCTCCGAAGCGCATGCTCTCGGGCGTCCCCGACCATGTCGACGGGCGCATGCTCAAGATCACCAAGGACGCCGGCGCCAGCATCATCAACCCCGACCGGATGTGGCACTACACCGAGGGGATCGAGAACTGGAGCCCGATCTGGAGCCGGCACGGGATCCGCATCCTCCCCGGCCCGTCGCCGCTGTGGCTCGACGCGACCGGCCGACGCCTTCCGGTCCCGCTATTCCCGGGCTTCGACACCCTCGGCACGCTCGAGCACCTGATGAAGACCGGCCACGACTACAGCTGGTTCGTGCTCACCCAGAAGATCATCGAGCGCGAGTTCGCGCTGTCGGGATCGGAGCAGAACCCCGACCTGACCTCGAAGAGCATGCGCCAGGTGCTCGCCAGCCGGATCGGCAAGGGCGCGCCGGCGCCGGTCGAGGCGTTCAAGCGCCACGGCGTCGACTTCATCGTCGAGCACGATCTGCGCTCGCTGGTGCGGCGCATGAACGCCCTCACCGGCGAGGATCTGCTCGACGCCGGCGACCTGGAGCGAGAGATCCAGGCACGTGATCGCGAGATGGCCAACCCCTACGCCAAGGACCTCCAGATCACCGCGATCCACGGCGCGCGGAGGTATCTGCCCGACCGGGTGAGCCGCGTCGCCAGCCCCCACCGGATCCTCGATCCGAGCGCCGGCCCCCTGATCGCGGTGCGCCTGTGGATCCTCACCCGCAAGACGCTCGGCGGCCTCGAGACCGACCTCTCGGGGCGCGTGCTGCAGCCGGGCGGCGAGCCGCTGTCGGGGCTGTATGCCGCCGGCGAGGTCGCGGGCTTCGGCGGCGGTGGCGTCCACGGCTACCGCTCGCTCGAGGGGACGTTCCTCGGCGGGTGCCTGTTCAGCGGCCGCACCGCCGGCCGGGCGGCCGCTGCCGCCGTTGGGTGATATTGGGCCGCCTTCGGCGGCGTCCGTGGGACCACGTACCCCGTCCGGACGGGGCACCAGGCCCCACGGATGCCGCGCGTCAGCGCGGCCCATCCCGA
>Ga0335078_10007822_pt1 | contig 15860 bp, 16 predicted proteins | sample Lox_Sample_32_FD_206711 | JGI IMG/M metagenome (GOLD analysis project Ga0335078, IMG submission 206711) | Soil microbial communities from Loxahatchee National Wildlife Refuge, Florida, United States - Lox_Sample_3.2 | ecosystem: Environmental > Terrestrial > Soil > Wetlands | place: USA...
CTTACACCTTTCTACTTGGATGAGCAAACCAAAGAGGATCTGTTAGCTTTTCTGGATTCCCTCAACGGTGAAGGCTGGCAGAAAATCGCACCGCCTACGGCTTTTCCCCAATAGGCGTTGAGTCGCATCCACCTACGGGTGGAGTGAGCGAGCGTGAGATCAGCAGGTGCTCGGTCACCGCATCAACAACCCACATGATGTAGTGCCGCTACTACTGCTGCGGCGACGAGGCAGTACACACCGAAGATATACCAGCGTCCGCCTTCAAGCCATCGGCTTAGCCACTTCAATGCAAGAAGGCCAATGACAAATGCAAGAATTGCGCCCACCACGCTCAGAAACACGGCAGAAGCCAAACTTGCGGCTCCACTGAGGTGCTGTGCGTGGATGAGGCGCATCGCTTCACGCGCGACAACGGGAGGAGTTAGAACCACCGCGAGAGCAAAGCTGAAAGTCTCCGCGCGCGCCTTTGTCACCCCCACCAGCATTCCAGTAGAGATGGTCGCACCTGAACGGGAAAAAGCCACGAAAGGGCAGGCAAAGTCCCTGCACGGCTCCGATCAAACCAGCCCGTCGTATGCATGACCTCTTCAACAATCGTTCGTCCTACCGGCCCATGCTTCGCCGTGCGCTAAAACAGCGCAACTTCATAACAGCTAGGGTATGACGGGAAGACTGATAAAGCTCGCCGCGCCGGGAGCATGCCACACACGCTGAGTTGTCTCCTGATAATCGTCAGGCTGTGCGTCGAAGATGTTGGGGACAAAGGTTTGCGGATTGCGGTCGTACAGCGGAAAGAGCGTTGACTGCACTTGTACCATGACGCGGTGCCCCACCTCGAACACATGGTTTACGGTAGGTAGTCCAAAGCGATATAGCAGCGGCTGATTTGGAATGATAGTTTCCGGATGCTCGAAGCTGGTGCGGTAGCGGCCACGGAAAATGTCGAGCGAGATCGGAAGCTCGTACCCACCCATGTCCGGTTGCGACGGTACGGTGTCAGGATAGACGTCGATAAGCTTCACCACCCAGTCGCTGTCGCTGCCGCTGGTCGAGGCGTAGAGGTTGACCTCCGGAGTCCCGCTGAGGCGCAAAGGCTCGGTCAAAGGTCCCATCATATAGGTCAGCACATCCTGGCGTCCATCGACAAAGCGCTGATCCTTTACCAGCCAGGTTTGCCATCCAGCGCGATCAGTCTCGACGGCTGGTCTGGGCCTGTAAGGCACAGGTTTTGCAGGATCGGATAAATATTCATCATATTTTGCGTCGGAGGACCCAGCGGCCTCGAACGAGAGTTTCCCGTTTGCTCCTAAATAGAGCGGCTTCGCCTTGCTTTTGCAGCCGTCGTCACAACTCAATGGCCAGGACCGGAAACGGTCCCAGTGATTTTCACCGGTGTTGTAGATGAACACTGGAGGAGTGACCGCCTTCGGCGCGCCGTCAAGCAGATATTGATTAAAGAACGGCAATAGCACATCGCGGCGGAACTGGAGCGCCGTGTCGCCGTTCCAGAGCAGGGGGCCGAGAGAGAAGCCTTCGTAGTTCACCTGACTGTGCCGCCAGGGTCCCATAACCAGATAATTCATATCATTGTGAATATCCTTGGGCTCGACCGCCTCATAGCTGTGAATGGCGCCCCACATGTCCTCTTGATCCCATAATCCCTGCTCCCACATCACGGGCACTTTCAAGGGGACCTTTGCCATGATTTTGTCGAGGGCTTGCTCCTGCCAGAATGCGTCATAGGCAGGATTGTCATGAAGCTTCTGCCAGAAAGGAAGCTGGTCGAGACCTCCGCGGCGGGCGAAATTTCCAGCCGAGCCTGCTGTGAGAAAGTTGGTGTAATCATCGTACGCTTCGCGAGGGATATCTTTCCCCTCCCCGCGTGCGGAGGTCTGGCCGATGAAGTAGTCGAGATTCGGCTGACGAAATGCTCCGTAATGGAACCAGTCATCTCCCATCCAGCCATCCACCATCGGGCTTTCCGGCGCAGCCACTTTGAGTGCCGGATGCGGATTAATCAACGCCATCACCACGGTGAAGCCCTCGTACGACGAGCCAATCATGCCCACCTTGCCGTTCGACTCGGGCACGTTCTTTACCAGCCACGCGATGGTGTCGTACGCGTCCGTGCTATCGTTCGGGCCGTTGGGGTTGAGCGGGCCGGTCGGCGGCGGCGTCATCAAATATGCGCCCTCTGAGCCGTATTTGCCGCGCACATCCTGAAAGACCCGAATGTATCCAGCCTTGACGAAGACGTCATCGCCCTGCGGAAGCTCGTCGAGCATGTGCAGTGAGTTATTGCGTGCTGCTCGTTTCGCCGCGTTATAGGGCGTACGGGTCAGTAGAATCGGCGCATGCGTCGCCCCTTTGGGAATCACAATCACCGTATAGAGCCTCACGCCATCGCGCATGGGCACCATTTCCACCCGCTTCACATAGTCGTAACCCGTCTGGGGCGCAGTGAATGTTCCAGGGATATCCGACGGGGCCGGCTTGGATTGCGCAAAGAGCGAGGGACAGCCAAGGCAGATTGTCAGCAGCAGCCCCAACTGAGGCACGATACGAGTCATGGGCATCTTCCCGCACTAGAGATATTGAACAGAAGGTCGAACTAAATGAAGCTGATCGCTACTGAGATTATGATAGCAATACCATCTCATTCATTGCCGCAATATCAGGAGCGACGTATCCCTAAGATGAAACGAGTATCTCTCGCTTACTTGATGCTGGCAGTGGCATTGAGCTGCGGCGCTGATGCTGCGCGGTCCCAACAGCCAGCCAAAATTCGCACGGTGCTCGATGGGAAAATGCTGCCGAACGAGGAGGTCGCGACCTTTGAAAGGAGCAAAACACTCTACCCCGTCAAAGTGGTGCACCGCGGGAGCGTTATCCGCACGCTTCCCGTCGCGGACCGGCGACTGGAGAACGTTACTTTTCAGGTCGGAGACAAGCAGTACGACTTGTTCGATTACCTCGCAGTAAACCGGGTCGCAGGTCTGCTGATCGTCAAAGACAGCAAGGTAGTTCTCGAAGACTATGAGTTGGGAAGCGGACCGGCTACACGCTGGGCTTCCTTCTCAATCGCAAAGTCGGTGACCTCTGCGCTGATTGGTGCAGCTCTTCAAGACGGTTTCATCGCCAGCCTCGACGATCCCGTGACGCGCTATGTTCTTGCGCTTCGTGGCGGTGTTTACGACGGCGTCAGCATCCGTAACGTGTTGCAGATGGCTTCCGGCGTGCGCTGGAACGAGACCTATACCGATCCTGATTCGGACTGCCGCAAACTGACCGACGCGCAGATGAGTCACAAGGCCGGCGCATCTCTCGCCTACATGAAATACCTTCCCCGCGCAGCTCCGGCAGGTTCAGTCTGGAACTATAACTCGGGCGAGACGAACATCGCTGGAGCGGTCGTGGAAGGAGCGACCCACATGAGCCTCGCTACCTATCTTTCAAAGAAAGTCTGGTCTCGGATTGGAATGGAGCAAGATGCATTCTGGTGGACCGAGTCGCAAGGTGGCATGGGGATCGGCGGCGCTGGTCTGAGCGCGACCCTAAGAGATTACGGACGTTTCGGTCTTTTCGTACTTTCCGATGGCGTGATCGACGGCCGCCGTATCGTTCCCAAAGGATGGTTCCAGGAGGCTGGCACAGCCCATCGCATCGGCGGCAAGTCTGTTGACTATGGCTATCTCTGGTGGCCCATGCCTGCCGGAGACACGGTTCACGCAGGGGCCTTTGAAGCTCGCGGAATATTTGGACAGCATCTCTACATTAACCCCACCGAAAGGCTTGTCATTGTCGTGCTGAGCGCTCGACCCAAACCAACGGGTTCGACTGTACTCGACGATGCCGCGTTCTTCGCGGCAGTGGCGAGAACTCTTCACTAAATTTTGCAGAGTCTCGATTGCGCCAGTAGCGCTCTTAGGCTGCAGTGTGATTCGCGCTACGCATGCCTTGGAATGCACCGGCGGAGATGAGGCGGAAATCTGACAGCAATTGTGTGGCGGTGAAGCGCTCGACGACCTGCATGGTTCCGCCGCAAACCGGCCAGTTCCACTCGCAAAAATGCCGGAGATGAGCTTCGCCGAAATCCAAGAGCATCGGAAGCATCACCTCAAGGATAACCATTTACTCGCGATTTTGCACATTGACCCGGGTCGGCCCGTTATAGAGAAGTGGTATGGTTTAGTATGTTCTCCGTGACCCATTATCTCTAGAGGTCGTTTTTTGCACCCAGCCGTAGCAACTCTGTTTGCGTTTGCCGGAGTGGCGCTCGGTGTCGCTCTGCGCAAGATCGCCTTGCATCGGCTCAGCCTGCTGGTCGCTGCGGCAATGGGTACGCTGTTGGCGGTTACGCTGTTTGACGTATTACCTGATGCCAAACAGTTCTTGACCTGGCCAACCATCCTTCTTGCCTGCGCCAGCGGGTATTTCGTACTTTGGATTGTTGGTAAGTACGTCTACCATGTCTGTCCAGCTTGCGCAGTAAACGACCTCGAACAACCAAGTCCGCAACTGGCACAGACGGCAATGATGTTGATGATCGCCCTGGGTCTGCACTGCACCATGGACGGGCTTGGCATCGCTTTCGGAGACAATCTGCTCGGCCATCCCGATGTCGGCCTCGTGGCTGGAATATCGGTGCACAAGATACCTGAAGGTCTGGCTCTGATACTGCTACTGCTCGGGGCTGGGATCCAGCGCAAAAAGGCGATCACGTGGGCGCTGGGAGTGGAAAGCATGACAATTGTCGGAGGCGTAATCGGATTCTACCTAGTGAATTCCATGCCCACCTTCTGGTTGGGCATATTGTTTGCACATGTTGCAGGTGGGTTTTTCTACATGATCGCCAGTGCTGTCAGAGGTGTGCTCGGGCAACACACCGGGACGCCGCGATATGCGCAGCATGCGTTGGTGAGTGGCTTTTCTTTCATATCCAGCGCAGTTCTTCTCGGGCTGGTAGCGAGGTAGTCCGAGCGCTGACGCAGCACGGACGGGCCCCCGCCCATGCTGCTTGCGGTAAGTATGGTAAGGGCGAAAACGGGCAATCTGGTCAGATCAAGAGATTGAGTGATGTCGCCGATCATTGCCCTATAGCGCCCGTTCATGTCAAAAACCTGCCGTCCGCGATTAAGATCACACTTCAATCCAGCACCTTGGACTATATAGGGAATGGGGAGCTTGCAACGGGCACCGGACGCAGCCGAGTCGGTCGTACACGTGATCGCCGTGGGCTTTGCTACTTTTAGTCTTCGGCTCAGCGCAAAATCAGCTTCTCCCCAGTTCCTCTACGGCTACGAACGGATCACCTTTTTCTCCGCTGGATTTGAAGGAGCCATGATCATTGTGGCGGCGGTCACTATTTTCATTGAAGCAATCTGGAAGTGGATCGCTGGGCTTCAGCTGGAGTACCTCGGAACAGGTGCGTTGCTGGTCCTGGTGGCGGGTATAGTCAACGCGAGCCTTGGCTACTATCCCCTGCGAATGGGGCGGCGGACTCATTCACTGATCCTCGAAGCCGATGGCAAGCACGTCGTCACTGATAGCTGGACGAGCTTTGGTGTGGTTGGAGGACTTGCTCTGGTGCTGATGACACACTGGAAACCGTTCGATCCGCTCGTGGCCATTGCGGTCGCCGCAAATATCCTGTGGTCAGGAGGGCACTTGGTCTGGCGTTCGGCGGTCGGTCTGCTCGATTATTCGGATCCAAATGCCGGTCGAACAATTCGGGACAAGTTGGATGCGCTTTGTTCGGAACTATCCATTGATTACCATGGCGTACGCTTCCGAACGACCGGCTACCGCCAGATCGAAGACTCGCCAGCGGTCGCCTCCACCAGCACGCGCCGACAGTCGCCGGCACGCAGCCTGCAGGCCCGGGATTCCGCCTTCCATTTTGGAATCGAAGATCCGGTCGATGAACATCAATAAACACAGCTTCAAAACCGCCTAGCTGAGGGAGGGTGTACATTCGCAATTCTCACGAACTTCGCGAATTCACGAAGGGATTTCAGCTCTGCTTTGCCAGGGCCTAAATGCTTTGAAGAACTTACCGATGGCGCTTACATTGCATTCATAGTCTTGGAAAGAAAGACAAACTCAAAAGGAGCAAAACATCATGGACAGAATGCTGGTAGTGGTTTTCGATAATGAAACCAAAGCGTACGAAGGGAAAAAAGCGCTTCTGCAACTAGATGCCGAAGGCAGCATCAGCGTTTACGCCTACGCCGTACTGGCGAAGCACGCAGATGGCACTGCGACCGTGAAGCAAGGGGATGACTTCGGCCCGGTCGGCACTCTGCTCGGCACATCCTTCGGAACTCTCATTGGTCTGTTGGGCGGGCCGGTAGGTTTGGCCATCGGTGCTACCGCAGGTCTTGCTGCCGGCGCGGCCGTCGACATGAACAATTCCCGCATTGGCGATGATTTCATCCAAGACGTCACCAAGGTCTTAACGCCGAACAAATTCGCAGTAGTCGCGGAAATTGAAGAAGACTGGACCACGCCCTTGGACACCCGCATGGAAGCAATCGGCGGGACCGTTTTCCGTCGGGCTCTCTCCGAGGTAGAGCACACGATCCACGAAGAGAACGTCAATGCCATGAAGGCCGACCTTGCGCAAATAAAGGCTGAGCAGGCAAAGGCCCATGCCGACCGAAAGGCCAAGCTCCAGGAAAAGATCAACCGGCTCGACACCAAGATCCAAGGGCAGTTGCAAAAGGCCAAAGACAGACGCGAAGCCGCGGAGCGCGAGGCGCAGGCCAAAGTTCAGGTGCTTAAGGCAAAGGCAGCAGCGGCGAAAGCCAAGGCATCCTAAACCTGAGGCGGCTTTGCTCAGTTCGACACCTGGTCCGGAGGGAGGTTGAGCAAACCTCCCTCCGGAAAACAAAACATGCAATAACGAAGGATGTCTACTCAGAGCAGAGCAGCGTAGGCACAAGCGCTATGGTCCGGAAACTGGAAACCGTTCACAGCCTATTGCCTGGCCCATATAAGGAAGGTCGGGGATGCGCTCCAACATCAAACTAGGAAAAATCCGTGGAATTGAGATCGGGCTTCATTACAGCTGGTTCATCATTGCAGCCCTGATCGTATTCTCCCTCGCCGGACACTTCCGTCAGGTCAACCCGAATTGGAGTATGGGCCACATCTGGATCGCTGCGCTGGTCACTGCAGCTCTCTTCTTCGTTACCTTACTATTGCACGAGCTCGCCCACTCGCTGGTGGCTCAGGCCCGTGGGTTGAAAGTCACGTCGATTACTCTTTTCGCGCTCGGAGGCATTTCCCAAATTCAGGACGACGCCACCGACGCGAAAACAGAATTCTGGATCGCGATCGCCGGGCCGATCGCCAGCCTGATCATCGGTTTTGGATGCCTCGCGATCGCGCTGGGCCTTGGCTGGCAACGTTCGACGGAGCCACAGACCGCAGTGACTGGGGTCCTGGTCTGGTTGGGGTATATCAACATCGTGCTGGCGGTCTTTAACATGATTCCTGGCTTTCCACTGGATGGTGGCCGGGTGCTGCGCGCCATCGTGTGGGCGATTGCCAAGAACCCAGATCGCTCCACCCGCATCGCGGCGCGCGTCGGTCAAGTTGTTGCCCTTCTGTTCATCCTCGACGGCATCTGGCAATTCTTTTCCGGTGCAGGCTTCGGCGGCCTGTGGATCGCATTCATCGGCTGGTTTCTGATGGACGCAGCTAAGGCCAGCTACGCCGAGGTAGAGATTACGGAGAAGCTTCGCGGCATAAGCGTCTCTGAGGTCATGTCGCGCGACTGCGTCACGGTAAACCGAGGAATGAGTTTGCGGGAGTTTGTGGACACTTACCTATTGACAACCGGCGAGAGGTGTTTCGCTGTTGAGGACCAGGGACGCCTGGTGGGCCTTGTTACCCCACGCGATGTTAGCAATATCCCGCGCGACCGTTGGGAGAGTACTACTGTGCGCGAAGCCATGCGTCCGCTGCAGGAGTTGTACATCGTTACTCCGGACACGCCGGCTCTAGATGCGTTGAAACTTATGGCCCGCAACGATGTGAATCAACTCCCCGTGGTCGCCAATGGCACTTTGCACGGAATGGTCTCTCGTTCTCAGCTGGTGGGGTTGCTACAGGTTCGCTCGGTGCTGCAACTCCCAGCTGCCTATCGACCGACATTGCAACGCAACGATGGAGATGTGAGAAGAAGTGCATGAAGAGCGATCAATCGTGAGCAGGCAGTGCCATGTGCGGCGCCTAGTCGCCCTGATATTCATCGATCTTAGTCCGCGCCTGCCGAGCACTCGTTCGAGGCGCCGATCATCGAAGCTTTCGGCGAACTTACGGTTGATGGAACTCCGACGGATGGAACCGCCAGTGTTGAGCACCGATGCCCATGATTTCCGCCATGAGATATAGCTTCGAGACCACCACCATTAGCCTCACCAATCAACCATAGGTTTTCACGAACTTCGCGAATTCGCGGTGAACTTTGCGCCTTCCTCAAGCCACAGACCGAGCGTTTTCAGGAGTTTACCAATGGCGCTGGCCTTGCACTCAAAGAGCTCAGGAAGAGGCGCAAAAAGGAACCAAACCATCATGGACCGAATATTGGTAGTCGTCTTTGACAGTGAAACCAAGGCGTACGACGGCAAAAACGCGCTTCTAGTGCTGGAGGGCGAAGGCGACATCACCATCTACGCCCTAGCCTTGGTTGCCAAGGATGCAGATGGTTCGGTAACGGTAAAGCAAGGGGTTGATCCCGGTCCGCTCGGGACCCTGGTTGGCGGCCTGGTCGGAAGCTTCATTGGTCTATTGGGCGGGCCGACCGGAGTCGCAATTGGCACTGCTGCGGGTTTACTCGCCGGCGGTGCGACGGACCTGAATAACGCCAGGATTGATAGCGATTTCATTGACGACCTGATCAAAGCTCTACTACCGGACAGGTTCGCAGTGATTGCCGAAATTCAAGAGGACTGGGCGACTCCGGTGGACACTCGCATGGAAGCGATCGGCGGGACGGTGTTCCGTCGCGCTCTTTCCGAGGTAAGGCACACAATCCACGAGGAAAACATTAACGCCATGAAGGCCGATCTGGCGCAAATGAAGGCCGAGCATGCCAAGGCTCGCGCCAACCGAAAGGCTAAGCTCCAGGAAAAGATCAACCAGCTCGAGTCCAAGATTCAAGTGCAGCGACAAAAGGCCAAAGAACGACGCGAGGCCGCCGAGCGCCAGGCAAAAGCGAAAGCCGAGATCCTCAAACGGAAGGCCGCGGCGGTGGCGACGAAGGTGGAGGAAATCTACATTTAGCGCACGCTACGAATGAGACGGAGTATGGAAAATATCACCGATGTGGAAAGCATGCGCAAATGCGCTCACGAGCAGTGCCAATGTCTGGTTCCACTCACGGAGGAGTATTGCAGCGACTACTGTTCGGACGCTGATGATGTGAGTGAAATCGTGCTCCAGTGCGCCTGTGAACACACTCCATGCACACGTATCCCTGTAATCGGCCATGCGTAGCGAAGATCAGACGCGGTTTGGGGAATGAAATGAATGCATTCGGGCTATTTCGAAAAGCGACTTTATACACCGCCATGGCGCTGTTTCTCGGCGAGGCTTGGATTGCAACCCCGTCGGGGGCTCAAAGCCAAAGCCAGGATGGGGAAGTGCAGATGGGCCAGGAAGTCTTCAACGAACTCAAGGCCAAAGGCGAAATCGTCGAATCATCTCCCTTGTATGACACGTTGCGACCGATTGCGGACGCCATCACCCGGTCAGCGCAACCGCGATACAACCACCCGTTTAAGTTTTATCTGGTCCATGAGCAGCAACCGAATGCATTCGCAACTCCGGGCGGCAATGTATATGTGGTCGATTCGCTCCTGTATTTCGTGAAGAATACTGACGAACTCGCCGGCACGTTGTGTCACGAAGTCTCTCACACCATTCATCACGACACCGTGGCGTTGATGGAAAAGCGGGAGAAGATCGCGGAGCGGGAAGTCGGAGCCGCCATTCTTCTGGGCCCCTCTACAGCGCACATATTGGCGATCGCTCTTATCGGAAAGCTGCATTCCCTGAGTTACTCCCGAGATGTGGAATCTCGCGCTGATATCACCGGCTCTGACGTGTGTGCAGCCACAGGATATAACCCATGGGGGTTGGTATGGCTATTCCAGGATTTCAAGGACGCCAAGCCGGAAGAGGTGCCCCAGCTCTTATCCGATCATCCCGATGATCAAAATCGCATCACCGCACTGGAGCGGCATTTCCATAAGAACCAATCGGTCTTTAACAAGTTCAATCCGGATCCGAAGTCAGCGACGCCGTTGGCGGTTCCGAAGAATGCTCCGGAGGTTTTCCTGCAATGAGAATTGATTCGACAGCACTGCCGGACTGACGACAGCGGAATGACGGCAGCGCACAAAAAAGGAGAGAAACACAATGACCTATTTTCCTGATGTTTTCGCCACTGGCCTCGAGCAAGTCCGGAGATCGTGGGGCTGGTTTCTCGTTCTTGGCATTCTGCTGATGCTGCTGGGCGTCGTCTGCGTCGGCAAAGCCCAGACCGCAACCAAATTTTCCATCCTGGCGTTGGGCTGGGTGCTTGCCATCAGCGGAGTGTTCTGGCTGGTCAATTCGTTTTACGCCTTCAATTGGCACGGATTCTTTCTGTTCCTGCTGAACGCGCTCATCCGCGGAGCCGCCGGCTACCTCCTGATTCGTCACCCGGATGCAGGCGCGGAAGGAGTGACCATGCTGCTCGCGATACTCTTCATTGTGGGCGGGCTGTTCCGCGCCATCGGCTCGAGTGTGATTCAGTTCCCCAGATGGGGGTGGGCAATGTTTGCCGGACTGGTCTCAGTGGCTCTCGGCATCTATCTTTTGGTGATTTGGCCTACCGCCAGCACCTTTTTCTTTGGCCTGGCGATCGGCATCGATCTGATCTTTGACGGCGCGGCCCTGGTCGGTTTCGCGGGCGCGATTCATAGCTTGCCTTCAGTGCAAGGGCAACGCAGAGCTGCCTAATCACAGGTGGAACTGGGAGGTAAGGCAATGTTGCACGATTCAGTAGCACCTCGCATGATGAGGTGGGCCTTCGGGGACGCGGTGGTGGTCAGCGGTATCGCGGTTGCAGCCGCGGAATCAGTTTGATCATGGCCGGTATTTGCGAACGATCCCACCCGTATGAGGGAAACGGGAAACAGGCAATCAGGCAAGATGCTGCCTGAATCCGGTAGAGATCTGGGCTCGCGTCGATGGCCGATATCGAGAGTAAAGCAGCATGTTCTCAATTGACGACCGTGCGGGCAATGTGGTGACTACGGCGGCCCTGTTCCTGGTCGCTGCGTCGATCCTCTACCTGGCGCGCGTTGCGCTCTTCATTTGGCTGTTGTCTCTTTTGTTTTCCTACTTACTCGAACCCGCGGTCACGCTGGTACAGCAGCATTCTCGGCTAGGCCAGCAGAAGCGTGCTTGGGCGATTGCACAGGTGTACTTAATCGGGACACTTGCACTGGGCAGTTTGGGGTATGAGTTCGGTCCCCACGTTGTAGCACAACTAAGAAACTTAAACGCGGCTATGCCCGGGATCTTGCAAGGTCTTACCAGTGGAAGGACTGCCGCCGATCTGGGGGCTAAGCATGGCTTGAGTGCGGTTCAGCAGCAGTGGACACAAGACTGGTTGGATCGCAACCATGACTTCATCGCGCGTGGTTTCGAGCGCGGAGCGGCGTCGGTAGCGTACGTTGCAGCGAGCACGATCTGGCTGCTCGCCATTCCAATTTTGGCCATCTTCCTCTTGCTAGACGGACGTCCGATGGCGGATGCCTTTATCAAGGCCACTGCATGGAATGGGAACCCGACGCGTGCCCAGCGAATTTTGACACAGGTGGATGCAATGCTGGCCAAATACATTCGTGCGCAGTTCGCCCTGGCGGGCCTCTCCTTCGTTTTCTACAGCGTCTCTATGCTCGTTCTAAAATTCCCCTACGCAATCGCATTGGGATTATTGGGCGGCGTTTTGGAATTCCTTCCAGCGGTGGGCTGGGTCGCTTCGGCCGCGACTATTTTGATCATTGGCTTCCTCACTCACGCGCACTGGATTGGGATGGCAGGATTACTGCTGGTCTGGCGGCTTGTGCAGGATTACGTGAACTCGCCTCGCATCATGGGGAACAACTTGGAATTGCAGCCTTTGACCGTCGTATTTGCGCTCATGGTGGGAGGCCAAGTCGGCGGTATTGCAGGTGTGTATCTCTCGGTACCAACCGTCGCCGTGCTCCGGATCGTGTGGCAGGAATGTTTTTCAATGCGGGGTTCTTCGATTGCCGTCTCTGATCAGCCGCTCATGGAAGGGAAGATGTGAATTGCTGTACGCATCGTCTTGCGTAGCGACAAGAGAACGATCGGGAAGCAGAGTTACAGGCGTGACAACAACTCGCGATCAGATCCATCAGCACAGAAAGGAGAACAGTTATGGCAACACTCATAGTGGTTGGGTTCAAGAAAGACATGTACCGTGCCTCGGAGGTGCTCAACCGGTTGCAAGCAATGAACAATGATTGGGTGGTCGACCTTCACGATGCAGTCGCCGTTTACCGTAATTGCAACGGCAAGCTGCGCGTCGACCAAAGTTACCAGATGACAACAGGCGAGGGGGCGGCCTGGGGTGGTTTTATGGGCTCACTAATCGGGCTCACACTCGCAGCGATCCCGTTCACTGGCGGGGCCAGCGCCGCTGCGGCGGGGACTCTTGCGGCGGGTGCTGCGGCCGGCGCCGCTTTGGGCGCGGGAGCGGGTGCCGCCGACGCTTCTTGGTGGAAGGATGAGTTTGGGATCCCCGACGAGTTTGTCAAGCAGGTCGGGGCGATGATCCAGCCGGGTGACTCGGCGATTTATGCACTCCTGCGAACCGCCAATCCCGACATCGTGGCTAACGAGTTCCGTGGCTATGGCGGCACCATCCTCAGCACGACCTTGAGTCGTGATCAGCAGACGAAGGTGGAGAAAGTTCTGAATCGGGCAGCTTAGGTGACCCGTCGCGAATAGACTGACTCTAGAGAGCACTGTGAGATATTGTGGAGGCCGCGAAACCAAGCCGGCAGGCGTAGCATTGACACAGAAGAGATTTGGTCGAGGTGTTCCCGTTATCTTGGCGGTATTGTTGACCGTCATGATGGCGGCACGACTAGCTCAGGCTGCTGAACTTAACACCCCTCCCCCAGACATTGTCGCGCTCTATACCGCCGGGTCGTATAGCCGTGCTGCGGAAGCACTGCAAGCAGCGGTCGCACAAAATCCGAAGGATTCCTCTCTCTATTATTGGCTTGGCCGCTGCTACTTTGAGATCCGCGACTTCAACCAGTCGATATCGAGCTGGGAGCACACTGTCGTTCTGGATCCCGACCGGTCCGAGTACCACGACTGGCTCGGTCGGGCTTATGGTCTAAAGGCCGACCAGAGTAGTCACTCCAACATGGCTTCCGCACTTTCGCTGGCGCGCAGGACCCACCGTGAATTCGAGACTGCGGTGCGCCTGGACGCCACGAATATCAATGCTCAGCGGGATCTAATCGCCTTTATGGCGAATGCTCCCAGCAATCTGGGAGGCGGGGAGGAGCATGCACTGGAGCAGATACGCGCCCTGTCTGCTGTGGATCCGGTGGAAGGTGAATTGGCCCTGGCAGATCTTTATGCTGTGCGAAAGAAGTTCGAGCAGGCCAACGAGGAGTATCTGAAAATTCTCAGATCGGCGCCCAACCGGACCGAAGCATATTTTGAGGCTGCGGATTACTATCGCGATCGTGCCGACTCCGAGCATATGGAGCAAGCCGTCGAGGCTGCGGCGAAGATCGCCCCTTCAGATCGCCGGCTGAACTATTACCAAGGTGTCACGCTGGTCTTGCAAAAGAAGGACGCGGAGGTCGCTGAGAAAGATCTTCTCACTTACATCAACACAGTACCTGACAATTCGGAAGTCCCTTCGCACTCCTCTGCCTTCGAGTGGCTGGGTAAGCTCTACGAAAACGAAAAGAAGCCGGAGTTGGCAGGCGAGCAGTATAAGGCTGCTTTGGCCCTCGACCCACAGAACAAGGCCCTGAGGGAGGCGTTGAAAAGGCTGCAAAAGAGGTAATCATTCCTATCGGGTCGAGGCGAGGAGTGTCGTAGTCCTGGTCGACAGGCCATAAGAAAAAGCTCTTGGCGTCCTACCGACGGAGCCATTGCTCAGCACGAATCGAGATATCGGTTCAAACTCTCCTCGATTACCGAACCAGCGTTCCCGCTGAATGTCGCTCGTCATTCTTCACGAAGTTCGCGAATTCACGAACGAAGCGTGATGCTGCGATCCGCGTACTCAGGCGTTCTCAATAGCTTAGGTATGGTCTTTGCGGTGCTGTACAGAGCATGCGGTTTCAAAAAAATTGTGCGGTAATCGTAACGCGGGATGACGAACGGAAGCAGCGACCTGCCCGCGATGTTCAAACCATGTTGGAGACCCTTCGTATGGGGCAGGGAGGAGGAGTTGTTGTGATTATCACAAACCAGAGGCGGATACTCACGCTCGCGGTGGCGGTCTTGGCGTTGACAACAGCTATTCCGCTAGCACGTTCGGGCGACGATCATTCGGAGAAAGTCAAGCAAGCAGCTGCGCAGTCCGTCAAAGCGGGGAAGGTGTTCGATGAGATTATGCAGACCCCAGACAAGGCGATTCCGCGGGACCTACTCGCACACGCGAAGGCAATCGCCGTGTTCCCTCAGGTGATCAAGGCGGCTTTCATTGTCGGCGGTGAGGGCGGCCGCGGCGTCGTGAGCCGGCGCACGAGCGCAGGCTGGGGCAATCCTGTGTTCTTTCGTGCAGGCGGTGGCAGCGTGGGACCGCAGATCGGCGCATCGGCGACTGATATCGTTCTTGTGTTCATGAACGATGATGCCATTGCCGGCTTGATGAAAGACAAGTTCGAGCTCGGGGCCGAGGCGGCTATCGCCGCAGGGCCTGTCGGCCGCGACGCGGGCGCCGGGACTGACGCGCTGATGCGAGCCGAAATTCTCTCGTACTCCCGCGGACGCGGGCTATTCGCTGGAGTCAACTTGAAAGGCGTGGTCATTCGGCCGGAAGACGATCTGAACGAAGCCGTTTACAACAAGAGCGCACACGAGTTGCTAGCCAACGCTGGACAAGAAGCGGCCAATGCGACGGCAGACCTCCCTGCATTTCCGCAGGCGGTCGCTCGATATGCAGCGACTACGGGTACCGATCATTAACTCCGGCTAAATTGGCCGGCACTTGGGAGCGAAAGGAGAGCTGATAATGTCTGGTTCAATCGATGTGATCGTTGGAGCCACGTCAGAGATGATTCATAACTGGGGATGGTTCCTGGCATTGGGCATCGTGTTGTTGTTGCTGGGCATTGCCGCTGTGGTTCGGTCCGTCACGGCCACGGTGGTTTCGATGCTGTTCTTCGGATGGCTGCTTGTGTTTGCGAGCATCGCCGAGTTTGTGACTGCATTTATGGTGGGGAAATGGGCGGGTTTCTTCCTGCACCTGCTAGCCGCGATTTTCTTCGGACTGGTCGGCGTACTGATGCTGAGGAAACCGGTGATGAGCGCCGAGGCTTGGACCTTTGTGATGTCCGTGTTCTTTCTGATCGGCGGACTGTATCAGTTGATCGCCGCGTTGTGGACTCATCTGCCGGGTTGGGGCTGGCATGCTCTGAACGGAGCCATCGCATCGATCATGGGCGTTCTCATCTTGGTGCAATGGCCGGTCTCAGGGCTTTGGGTGATCGGTCTGTTCGTTGGAATTGATCTGATTCTTTATGGTTCGGCTTGGATTGCGCTGGCTCTTGACCTGCACAAGATGTAAGCGGCAG